>ERZ778518.56-NODE-56-length-108351-cov-12.962436_pt1 | contig 108351 bp, 85 predicted proteins | sample MGYA00510340_ERZ778518 | MGnify/ENA primary metagenome ERZ778518 (study PRJEB29527, sample SAMN07138967) | mouse gut metagenome | material: feces | host: mouse | place: China:Nanjing | collected 2016-01-25 ...
CAAGCTGGGCAGCCGCATTCTGATTATGAAAGACGGTATGATCTGGCAGGAGGGCTGCAGAGAGGAACTTTTGGAGAAACCGAGGGATGCGTTTGTAAAGCAGCTGCTTTGCGGCACATAAGGTAGCCACGGAATGGAGGAAAACATGAAAAATACAAATCGAATCAAAAAGGGAATTGCGGTGCTGGCACTGGCGGGTATGGTCTGCGGGCTTAGTGCCTGCGGGGAAAAGGAGACGATAAAAATTGCGTCAAAGCCCATGACGGAGCAGTATATTCTGACGGAGATGCTGGCGCAGCTGATTGAGGACGGGACGGATTACGAGGTGGAGATTACCAAAGGTGTGGGAGGCGGCACGACAAACATTCATCCCGCGCTTGTGAAAGGGGAGTTCGATCTTTACCCGGAGTATACCAGATCAGCATGGTTAAATGTACTGAAAAAGGAAGAGATGGAGAAGGATGATGACAAGCTCTACGAGGAACTGCTGTCGGCGTATGACGCGCTCGGACTGACATGGACGGGACTGTATGGCTTTTCCAATACTTATGGGCTGGCAGTCAGACAGGATACGGCGAAACAGTACGGTCTTTCCACTTATTCGGATCTGGCGGCGGCTTCCGGGGAACTTACATTTGGCGGCAACCCGGATTATATTGAACTGGAGACGGGGTATCCCAGACTTTGCGGAGCTTACGGTATGCAGTTTAAGAATACGGTACAGATGGAAATCGCCCTGAAATATGAGGCGTTAAAAAACGAAGAGGTGGATGTCATCAACGCTTTCACAACGGATGCGCAGCTTGCGGCCAACAATCTCGTATTGCTCACGGATGATCAGGTATTTTTTGAGACCTATGACGCGGGAACGATTGTGAGGAAGGATGCGCTGGAAAAATACCCGGAGCTTCGGGGGATTCTGGAGAAAATGAACGGGCTCATTACTGAGGACGAGATGCAGCAGATGAACTATGAGGTGGAAGTGAATGGCAGGGAGGACAAGGACGTGGCGAGGGAGTTTCTGGAGAACAAGGGGCTGCTCGGACACTGACGACCTGACAGGGATGTTACAGAGGCGGAAGAGATGCTTCGTGGGAAAGGAGTAGGAATGCAGGAGCGTACCAGAAGAATCTGGATGACGATATGCGGGGTGCTGATCTGTGGGTTCAGCGTCGGGATGTTCAATTTCTCGGCGCTGGGCCTTGACCCGTTTCAGGTTTTCGTGCATGGGATTTTCCATATTCTGCCGGAGGGGGCGCCGGGTTTCGGCACGGTGTACGCGGCGATCAATCTGCTGATGCTGATCGTGATTTTTCTGGCGGACAAAAAGAAGATCGGGCTTGGCACGGTGATCAATATCTTTCTTTTGGGATATGTGGTGGAGTATTCCTCCCTTCTCTTTGAGCGGCTGATCCCGGAGCCGTCCCTGCCTGTCAGGTTTGTCTTTCTGATTATGGGAATCGTTATTATGTGTTTTTCTTCCGCCCTCTATTTTACGGCGGATATGGGTGTGTCTACATACGATGCCGTGTCACTGATTCTCTCGGAAAAGAAAAAGTGGGAATTTCAGATATGCCGGATCTCTTCGGATATATTCTGCACAGTCGTGGGATTTGCGTTCGGTGCGACGGTGGGAATCGGCACGGTGGTGACGGCATTTTTTATGGGGCCGCTCATTGCGTTCTTTAACAGGACGGTGGCGGAGCCGCTGAGATATGGAAAACGTTAACAGCGCTGGAGCATATAGAAACGAAAAATCTATATGCTCTTTTTTCGCCATTTGGTTGAGCAGATATCTGATTTTCAACAGATACGTTATGGTGAGAGAAACAGTCTGCTGTTATGATGGGAAAAACAGATGCTTTACTGATAGGAGGAAATGGGTTTGAGTGACACGCTTGGAACGGTTATTATGAAAAAGAGAAAGCAGCTGGGATACACACAGCAAAAGATTGCCGATTATTTACATGTGTCTTTTCAGGCTGTTTCCAAGTGGGAGAATGGTACGGCGTCCCCGGATATCAGCCTTCTGCCGCAGCTTGCACATATTTTAGGAACTACCACAGACTCACTTCTCGGATACAGCGCTGCGTCCGTGACGGACTATGAACGGAGGTATGAGGGAGAGGATTACTACTGGGGGCTGAACCCGAATGCGCTGTGCTACGAGATTATGAAACGCAGGCCTCCCGTGAAGCCTTACCGGGTTTTGGAGATCGGCTGCGGGGAGGGGAAGGATGCTGTTTTTCTGGCAAAAAACGGGTATCTTGTCACTGCTTTTGACGCGGCGGAGAGAGGATTGGAGAAAGCGCGCAGTCTGGCAGAGCATCACGGTGTACAGGTTGATTTTTTTAAGGCGGATGTGCTGGATTACAGGCCGGAGACTTCCTTTGACATTGTTTTTTCCAGCGGGGTGATCCACTATGTCCCACAGGAATTGAGGAGAGAAGCGATTTCCTGTATGAAAGAGCACACTTGTGCCGGAGGGATGCATGCGGTCAATGTCTTTGTAGATAAGCCTTTTATTGCGCCGGCGCCGGACCGGGAGCCTGCGGAGATTGAGCGGGGAAACTGGCACTCCGGGGAACTGCAGGAGCTGTATCACGACTGGCTGTTTCATGTAAATGAAGAAATAATCTTTGACTGCAACAGCGGCGGCATGCCGCATCAGCATTGTATGGATATATTGATTGCGGAGAAAATGCAGGGATGATATAATTAGGACATCAATAGAAAGGCGGTAATCATATGAATCCAGTATACGAAAAACTTGAAAAATGCTTTGCGTGTTACAAAGAGAAGATTGATTTCGAGCCGAAAGTGGCGGTAGTTCTCGGTTCCGGCCTCGGCAACTTTGCGAAGGTTGTAGATGTGAAAGCGGAACTTCCCTACAATGAAATCGAAGGGTTCCCCGTATCCACCGTGCCGGGACATGCCGGGAAGTTTATTTTCGGCTATATCAATGAAGTGCCCGTTGTGTTGATGCAGGGGCGTGTGCACTATTATGAGGGATATCCGATCACGGATGTAGTGCTGCCCACCCGCCTGATGAAGATGATGGGCGCAAAGGTGCTCTTTTTGACGAACGCTTCCGGCGGGATCAATCCGGCGTTCCATGCGGGCAGTCTGATGCTGATTCGGGATCATATTTCCCTGTTTGCGCCGAATCCGCTGATCGGACCGAATATTGAGGAGCTGGGCACCCGGTTCCCGGATATGTCCCACGTTTACGACGAGGATTTGCAGGGGATTATTAAAGAGACAGCCAAGGAGAATGACATTGAACTGTTTGAGGGCGTGTACGCGCAGCTTACGGGACCTTCCTTTGAGTCGCCCGCCGAGATACAGATGCTTCACAAGATGGGAGCAAGTGCGGTCGGCATGAGCACTGTTGTGGAGGCGATTGCGGCGAACCATATGGGCATGAAGATCTGCGGTGTATCCTGTGTCAGCAATCTGGCGGCGGGCATGAACAGCGCGCCTTTGACCCACGAGGAGGTACAGGAGGCGGCGAATGCGGTGGCTCCCAAGTTCGAGAAACTTTTGGTGGAGTCCGTCACCAGGTTTAAGGAGTATATTTGATGCAGGTGCAGATAAAAGAATTGATTGCAGCGGCGATAGAGGCGAGAAGGAAATCCCACTCGCCTTATTCCCATTATCAGGTGGGCGCGGCGCTGCTTTGTGCGGACGGGCAGATTATCACAGGCTGTAATATCGAGAATGCGGCTTACGGGCCAAGCAACTGCGCTGAGCGGACGGCTTTCTTTAAGGCGGTCAGTGAAGGCATAAGAGCATTCGCAGCGATTGCCATTGTGGGCAGTCCAGAGGGGGAGGAAGTGACGCAGTACGCTTATCCCTGTGGGGTGTGCAGACAGGTGATGCGGGAGTTTTGCGAGCCGTCGCAGTTTCAGATTATTGTGGCTAAGTCGGAGGAGGACTACCGCGTGATGACGCTGGCGGAGCTTTTGCCGGAGGGGTTTGGGCCGGAGAATCTGCGTGATGGCAATGAGTAATGCGCAGACAGAGAATGAACGGGAAGGAAAGTCTGCCTGCCGGAGCGCTTATTCAAGCCTGCACTACGAATGAGAATGTAGGAGACATATCCATGTTACTGCAAAGAGAATATCGTACCCGCTGCGGCGTCATTCACTATTGGATCAGTAAAAAGAAGGACTCGGAAGTGACGCTGGTTTTCCTGCCGGGACTGACCGCAGACCACCGCCTGTTCGATAAGCAAATGGCATATTTTAAAGGAAAGTACAGTGTGTTTGTCTGGGACGCGCCCGGACATGCATCTTCCTTTCCTTTTGATTTTACGTTTGATCTGTTTGACAAAGCGGCGTGGCTGGATGAGATTTTGTCTGCTGAGGGGATGGCGCACCCTGTCATCATAGGGCAGTCGATGGGAGGCTATGTGGGGCAGGCATACGCGCAGTTATTTCCCGAAAAAATAAAGGGTTTTGTCTCAATCGATTCGGCGCCTCTGCAGAGAAGATATGTGACGGCGGGGGAGATATGGCTGCTTAAAAGGATGGAGCCTGTTTACCGCTATTATCCGTGGAAATGGCTGTTACAGTCGGGGACGAAGGGAATCGCCGTCTCGGCATACGGAAGGAAACTGATGTACGATACCATGAAAGGGTACGAGGGACAGAAGGCGCGATACGCGAAGCTGGCGGGGCATGGTTTCCGCATATTGGCGGAGGCGATGGAAAAAGATCTTCCTTACCGCATTCCCTGCCCTGCTCTTCTGGTGTGCGGAGAAAAGGATCACGCCGGTTCCTGCATCAGATATAACAAGGCGTGGCATAAGCATACGGGAATCAGACTGGAATGGATCAAAAATGCCGGGCATAATTCCAATACAGATGCGCCGGAAAAAGTCAATCGTCTGATAGAAGAACTGGTAATCAAATGTAACTGTTCATCTGTAAATACCTGTGAAGGCTGAGTAGTTACAATATAATGCGGAACAGACAGGACGGCGGATGAAAAGGAGGATGACAGATAGCCTATGAACTACAGATTTCACAACGCGAAAATACTGACTATGGAAACCACGGATATCTTCGAGGGGGAACTCTGGGTGCAGGATGACAAAATCCTTTATGTGGGGGAAGGCGGCGACGCGGCGGCAGTCTGCCAGTCTCTCTCCGTGGAAAGCATTCTCTGGGACAGGGAGATCGACTGTGGCGGGAATCTTTTGATGCCGGGCTTCAAGGATGCCCACACCCATTCGGCAATGACGTTTCTGCGCTCTTACGCGGACGACCTGCCGTTGCAGGACTGGCTGTTTCAGCAGGTATTCCCGATGGAGGATAAGCTTGACGGGGAGATGATTTATCATCTCACGAAGCTGGCGGTACTGGAGTATCTGACCAGCGGCATCACTTCCATTTTCGATATGTATCTGTCCCCGGAGGATACGGCGAAGGCGTGTGTGGAGATGGGGATGCGGTGCGTGCAGGTCAGCGGCGCCAGCGGACAGGAGGGGTTTGAGGATTCTCTTGCAAAGATGGAGGAAAGATATCATTCTTTAAACAATTTTGATCCCCTGCACTCCTACTTTATCGGTTTTCATGCGGAGTATACCTGTTCCAAGGCGCTTCTGGAACAGGTGGCGGCAATGGCGCACAAGTACAAGGCGCCGGTATTTACGCATCTTTCCGAGACAAAGGCGGAGGTGGAGGGCTGCAGGGAACGCTATGGCATGTCTCCCGTGAAACTTCTTAATTCCCTCGGCATGTTTGATTACGGCGGAGGCGGCTACCACTGTGTCTGGATGGATGAGGAGGACATGGATATCTTTGCAAAGAAGGGGTTGAGTGTTGTCACGAATCCCGGCTCCAACACCAAGCTGGCAAGCGGCATCGCGCCGATTTTCGCGTATCTGAAGCGCGGCATCAATGTGGCGGTCGGTACGGACGGTCCGGCAAGCAACAACTGTCTCGACATGTTCCGGGAAATGTTTCTGGTCACGGGGCTTGCCAAGCTGAGGGAGCAGGACGCGGCGGCTGTGGACGCGCTGGAAGTATTGAAGACGGCGACGGTGAACGGCGCAAAGGCTATGAACCTGCCGGATACGGACGTGCTGGCGGCTGGGAAGCAGGCGGATGTGATTCTGATTGATTTACACCAGCCAAATATGCAGCCTCTCAACAATATTGCGAAAAATCTGGTATACAGCGGCAGCAAGCAGAATGTGAAAATGACAATGGTCCGCGGGCGGATTTTGTATGAGAACGGGCAGTTTGCGAAAGATATAGATGTAGAAGAGATTTACGGAAAGGCGAATGAGATCATAGACAGTCTCAGATAAAGGTTGAAAGAAAAGCTTTTAACTTTGTTTTTGGGGTCATCACCTGACCCATGGAGGCTAAATGGACGCTTTTATTTTTATATGCCTGATTCTGCTTGCCATCGTGCTTGTGATGACAAAGGAGTACGTGGACAGCAGAAGGTTTCTGGAGAGAAGGCTGCGGGAGATTTATGCGGGTTACGGCACGCCGCCCGAACGAAGTTACGGGGCGGAGGAACTTTCCCATATCAGCATGTACTATGAAAAGCACAGGACGGCGGACCAGATCGACGATATCACATGGAACGATCTGTATATGGATGCGGTGTATCAGCGGATGAACACCTGTCTTTCGGCGGCGGGCGATGAGTATCTGTATTACAGGCTGAGGACGCCCGCGGCGGATGCGGACGATCTTGAAAAGATGGAACGGCGGATTGCGCTTTTTATGGGGCGGGAGGAGGAGCGGCACAGGCTGCAGCGGATTTTTTTCATGCTCGGGCGGACGGGACGGCACTCCATCTACGAGTATCTGGACCATCTGGACCTGCTCGGGGAGCGAAAGAGCGACAGATATTTTTTCTGGGATATTCTCGTTTTGCTCAGCATAGGCGGTATGTTTGTCTCCCTGCCGGTGGGGCTGGTCTGCCTCTTCGGGGTTCTGTGCCATAATCTGATCGATTACTTTAAGGAATTTAGGCAGATCGAGCCGTACATCACCAGTTTCGCCTATGTGAGAAGGCTCTTAAAAGGCGGGGAGGAACTGGGAAAGGCGGAAATCAGCGGAATAGAAGAGGAGCTTTCGGCGGTCAGGGAGGCGTGTAAAAGTCTGCGTGGCTTTATGAAAAGTTCTTATCTGGTTTCCGGCGCGAAACAGGGGAGCAGCAATCCCTTGGAGGTGTTGTCTGACTATCTGCGGATGCTTTTCTACATGGATCTGATCCGCTTTAACAAAGCGCTGCATGACTTGCAGAAGAACATGGACGAGGTGGACAGGCTGATCACTGTGACGGGTGAGCTGGAATGCGCGGTGGCGGTCGGCTCATTTCGGAAAAGTCTGGAGCAGGGCTTTTGTGTGCCGGCGCTTTATGAGGAAGCGGGGAGAGGGCTTTCCCTGCGCGCCGGGGGGCTGTACCATCCGCTGCTTCGGGAGGCGGTGCCGAACGATCTGGAAGTGAAAAGAGGGGTATTGCTGACCGGGTCAAACGCTTCGGGTAAGTCCACTTTCCTGCGGGCGGTGGCGGTGAATGTGCTACTTGCGCAGACGGTGCACACCTGTGCGGCGGCAAGTTTTGAAGCGCCTTTTTACCGCATTTATTCTTCCATGTCCCTGCGGGACGATCTGGCGGGCGGCGACAGCTACTATATGGTGGAGATCAAATCCATCAAACGGATACTTGACCAAGTTAGTCAAAAAGAAGGACGCCCGGTGCTCTGTTTTGTGGACGAAGTGCTCAGAGGGACCAACACGGTGGAGCGGATTGCGGCTTCCACGCAGATTATGAAAAAGCTGGCGGCGGGTCATGCGCTCTGTTTTGCGGCGACCCATGACGTGGAGCTGACGAAACTTCTGGAACGGGAATATGAAAATTATCACTTTGAGGAGCGGATCGAGGAGAACGATATTTATTTTCCCTATCAGTTGATGAAAGGTCCGGCGTCCACCAGAAACGCCATCGCGCTTCTGCGGATGCTAAAGTATGACGAGCACATTACCGCGGCGGCGGAGACGATGGCGGAGCGGTTTTTGAGCGAGGGAAAATGGCGGTGACATTTGCGCGCTGTCATTCGGTAGACAGTGAATGGTGCGCGTGACGAGGCGGATGAAGAAGAACGGAGAGAGTTTTGCATGAAAGTAACGATTTACACAGACGGCGCGGCGCGCGGGAACCCGGAGGGACCGGGCGGCTACGGCGCGGTACTGCAATATATTGACAGCAAGGGGACATTGCACGAGCGGGAGTATTCCGCTGGGTACAAAAAGACGACCAACAACAGGATGGAGCTGATGGCGGTGATCGTGGGTCTGGAAGCGCTCACAAAACCGTGCGAAGTGCTCCTTATTTCAGACTCCAAATATGTGACGGATGCCTTTAACCAGCACTGGATTGAGGGATGGCAGAAAAAGGGCTGGAAGACGGCGGGAAACAAGCCTGTCAAAAATATAGACTTGTGGGAACGCCTGTTGCGCGCCATGGAGCCGCACCGGGTCACATTCCAGTGGGTAAAGGGGCACGACGGGCACCCGGAGAACGAGCGGTGCGACAAGCTTGCCACCACGGCGGCGGATGGAACGGAACTGCTTGACGATACCTTCTGATTGGTGGTATCATAACGGTAAGTGTAATTGGAGAAAGCGGTTTCGGACGGGTTCTTTCGTCGGAAGCGAAGCAATTCGGAAAGAAAAGGATGTGGAAAGATGACAAACTTAATTCTATTTGTTAACTCGTTTTTATCGTATCTGCTTCTGTTTGTACTGATTGTTGCGCTGGTGATTGTTGCGTGCGTGATCGGCGTGAAGTGGAGAAAGAGCAAGGACTCGAAGGCGGCTCTGGAGACGCCGGCGGATCGTGCGGACGGAAGTACAACGGCATAGCGTTTTTGACGGGTTTAGGCAGGTAAGAAGAAAACGGAAGGGTGTCCTTGAGGGAACGCCCTTTCTTCTTATTATGGAGGCAGAAATGGCAAAATATACAACCATTCTTTGGGATCTGGACCAGACGCTTCTCAACTTTGATCTTTCCATGGAACATGCGCTGCAGGCGGTGTTTGCCCAGTACGGACTGCCGATCGACGAGGAGATTACGGCGCGCTATGACGCCATAAACAGAAGCTACTGGCTCCGTCTGGAATCGGGAGAGATGACCAAGGAGCAGGTGACGGTGGGGCGTTTTTGCACGCTGTTTGAAGAGCTTGGGATCACCCATGTGGCGCCGGAGCAGATCAATGCGGACTACCAGAGGGAACTGGGAAACGTTTTCTTCTATATGGATGGCGCGAAAGAACTGGTCGTGCTGTTAAAGGAGAAAGGATACCGGCAGTATGTGGTGACCAATGGAGTCAATACAACACAGGCAAGCAAAATGAAGCGGTCCGGGCTTGACAGGATCATGGACGGGGTGTTTGTCTCGGAACTGATGGGATATCCAAAGCCGAGAAAAGAATATTTTGACGCCTGTTTTGCGGCGCTGCCCGGTGTGACACGGGAAGAGTGCATTCTGGTGGGGGATTCCCTGACAAGCGATATGAGGGGCGCCCGGAATGCCGGCGTGGCTTCCTGCTGGTTCAACCCGACGGGCAGGGCGAAGGATGTGGAAGTGCGGACGGATTACGAGATCCGCCGGCTGGAAGAGCTGCTGGCAATACTGAAACAGAGTGAAAAGAACTTCTAAAGCTCGACAGCAGAGGCTGTCTTGCTAAGAAGTTCTAGATTTGCTTTGCAAATCACTTTCACTCAGGAGAATGCCTGAAAAGCGGCATTCTCCGCACAGTGAATCAAGGGGTTGAAACAATGGCAAAATCGGCAAAGCAGAAACAGAAATTATTGTATCTTATAAAAATATTGACAGAGCAGTCCGACGAGGAGCACTGTATGAGCGCACAGGCGCTGATCGACGCGCTGGCGGCTTACGATGTGAAGGCGGAGCGCAAAAGCATTTACGACGACATCGCCCAGCTGATTGACTTCGGGTATGATATCGTGCTGGTCAAGGCGAAGACGGGGGGCGGCTATTATCTTGCCGGGCGGGAATTTGAGCTGGCGGAGCTGAAACTTCTGGTGGAGACGGTGCAGGCGTCCCGGTTTCTGACAGTCAATAAATCCAGAGAACTGATTTCCAAGATCGAGAAGCTCGCCTCAAAAGCGGAGGCGGGACAGCTGCAAAGGCAGGTCTACGTGGCGAACCGCATTAAGACGGCAAACGAGAGCATCTACTATGTGGTGGACGATATCCACAGGGCGATTCAGGGAAACAGACAGATTTCCTTTCAGTATCTGGAGTGGAATCTGAAGCGGGAACTTGTGCCGCGCCGGGACGGGAAGCCGTATCAGGCAAGCCCCTGGGCGCTCACCTGCAAGGACGAGTATTATTATCTGATCGCCCATGACAGCGAGGAGGATAAGATCAAACATTTCCGTGTGGACAAGATGGCGAAGATAGAGGTGCTTGACAAAAAACGCGAGGGCGCGGCGCTCTTTGAGCGTTTTGACATTGCAGATTACGCCAACAAAACCTTCGGTATGTTCGGCGGCAGGGAGGAAGTTGTCACCCTGCTGTTCGAGAATGGTCTGATCGGCGTGGTGATGGACCGTTTCGGCAGGGACGCGGCTGTCCGCATCCGGGACGATAAGTATTTTTCCGTCCGGGTGCAGGTGGCGGTCAGCGGTCAGTTTTTCGGATGGCTAACGGGGCTTGGCGAGGGGGCGCGGATTCTGGCGCCGGAGTCAGTGGCGGACGCTTACCGGCTCCACCTGCAGAAAACGCTTGCCGGGTATGCGCAAAAGCCCGCAGATTAAATGGCAATTGGGATATGTACCAAAAAGATATATCCCTTTTTGGTATTTTTTCCGGGGTGTTTTCATTGACATAACATGTTTATTACCGTATACTAATCCTAAACCGCAATATATTGTGTTATTATGTCAACTGGCACTATATTTTGTGGGAAATACCGCGAAATTGCGGTGGGATGAAGATACGGAGGGGCGTATGAGTAGTAAATTTGAGTCAGGTCATTCGGATGGGGAGAATTACGGGCTTCAGTACCAGCCGGATAAGGGTGTGAAGGTGATCAAAAAGGATGGCAGTCTGGAGGCGTTCAATGTTCAGAAGGTCATTGATGCAGTGGGGAAAAGCGCATACCGCGCCCTCACTAAGTTTACGGAAGAGGAAAAGCGTCATATCTGCCAGACGGTAGTTGAAAAGGTGAATGAGCTGGATGAGGAGAAAATCCCCATTCAGATTATGCACAATATTGTGGAGAGTGCGCTGGAGGACGTAAAACCGATTGTTGCGAAGAGCTATCGGGATTACCGCAATTACAAGCAGGATTTTGTGCGCATGATGGACGATGTCTATAAAAAGAGCCAGTCCATCATGTACATCGGCGACAAGGAGAACGCTAATACGGACAGCGCCCTTGTCTCCACGAAGCGCAGTCTGATTTTCAACCAGTTTAACAAGGAACTTTACCAGAAATTTTTTATGACCACGGAGGAGATTCAGGCGTGCCGGGACGGCTATATCTATGTCCATGACATGTCGGCGAGAAGAGATACGATGAATTGCTGTCTCTTCAATGTGGCTGAGGTGCTTTCCGGCGGTTTTGAGATGGGAAATATCTGGTACAATGAGCCGAAGACACTGGACGTAGCTTTCGATGTCATAGGAGATATCGTTCTGAGCGCGGCGAGCCAGCAGTACGGCGGTTTTACGGTGCCCGAGGTGGATAAGATCTTAGAGCCCTACGCGGAGAAATCCTACAAGAGAAATATAGCGAAATATAAAAAACTGGGAATCGACAAGGAGACGGCGGAGGCGGAAGCCCTTGCGGATGTGACGAAGGAGTTTGAACAGGGTTTTCAGGGTTGGGAATATAAGTTTAATACGGTGGCGAGCAGCCGCGGCGATTATCCGTTTATCACGGTGACGGCAGGAATCGGCACGGGGCGTTTTGCGCGTCTTGCGACGATCCAGATGCTCAACGTGCGCAGGAAGGGGCAGGGCAAGAAGGCGTGCAAAAAGCCTGTGCTTTTCCCGAAGATCGTATTTTTGTATGATGAGAATTTACACGGTCCCGGCAAGGAGCTGGAGGACGTGTTTGAGGCGGGCGTCAAGTGCTCCGCTAAGACCATGTATCCCGACTGGCTGAGCCTGACAGGAAAGGGCTATATCGCCAGCATGTACAAGCAGTACGGCAAGGTGATTTCCCCCATGGGCTGCCGCGCGTTCCTGTCCCCGTGGTACGAGCGGGGCGGTATGCATCCGGCTGACGATAAGGATGTGCCTGTGTTTGTGGGAAGGTTCAACGTGGGGGCGGTCTCCCTGCATCTGCCCATGATTCTGGCGAAATCCAGACAGGAGGGCAAGGACTTTTATGACGTGCTCGACTATTACCTGAATCTGATCAGACAGCTTCACATCAGGACTTACGCGTATCTGGGGGAGATGCGCGCGTCCACGAACCCGCTCGCCTACTGTGAGGGCGGTTTCCTCGGAGGGCATCTGCAGCTTCACGATAAGATTAAGCCGGTTTTAAAATCCGCCACGGCGAGTTTCGGCATTACGGCGTTTAACGAGCTGCAGGAGTTATACAACGGAAAATCGTTGGTGGAGGACGGCGCTTTCGCGTTGGAAGTGCTGGAGCACATCAACCATAAGATTGAGGAATACAAGGAAGCGGATGGGCACCTTTATGCCATCTACGGAACGCCGGCTGAGAATCTCTGCGGTCTGCAGGTGAAACAGTTCCGTGCCAAGTACGGCATTGTGGAAGGCGTGTCTGACAGGGAGTATGTGTCCAACAGCTTCCACTGTCATGTGACGGAGGACATCACGCCCATAGAGAAGCAGGATCTGGAGTACCGCTTCTGGGAGATGGCGAACGGCGGCAAGATCCAGTACGTGAAATATCCGATCGACTACAACATCGGGGCGATCAAGACGCTGATCCGCAGGGCGATGGATATGGGATTCTACGAGGGAGTAAACCTCTCTCTGGCATACTGTGACGACTGTGGGCATCAGGAACTTGAAATGGACGTCTGTCCCGTATGCGGCAGCCGCAATCTGACCAAAATCGACCGCATGAACGGGTATCTCGCTTATTCTCGCGTCCACGGCGACACCCGCTTAAGTGAGGCGAAAATGGCGGAGATCGCGGAGAGGAAAAGTATGTGATGAGATACCATAATATAACCAAGGACGATATGCTAAACGGAGACGGTCTGCGGGTGGTGCTCTGGGTTGCGGGCTGCACCCACTGTTGCAAAGAGTGCCAGAATCCGCTGACGTGGGACCCGGACGGGGGGCTTCCCTTTGACGAGGCGGCGAAGCGGGAAATTTTTTCGCAGCTTGAAAAGTCTTACATCAGCGGCATTACCTTTTCCGGCGGCGATCCGCTTCATTCGGCGAACCGTCTCGGTGTGAGAAGTCTGATGGAGGAGATCAGGGACAAATATCCGGACAAAACCATCTGGCTTTACACGGGGGACCGATGGGAGGACGTTTTGCATTATCCGATGATGAAGTATGTGGATGTGCTTGTGGACGGGGAATTTAAGAAGGATTTGAAGGATGTGAAACTTCTCTGGAAGGGGAGCAGCAACCAGAGGGTGATCGACGTGCAGAATAGCTTACAGCAGACAGACCCTTCCAATCCTGTGCTTTACTGCGGAAATTATGGGAGTTAGTGTAAATGGAACACATTAAAATCAAATATTTTACGGATCAAATTGATAAACTGGCTTACATAGACGGCAAGTCCGACTGGATCGACCTGCGCGCCGCGGAGGATGTGGTCTTAAAAAAGGGAGAGTTCAGACTGATTCCGCTGGGGGTGGCAATGGAACTGCCGGCAGGGTATGAGGCGCATGTGGTGCCGAGAAGCTCGACTTTTAAAAATTTTGGCATCATCCAGACCAACCATCAGGGTGTGATTGACGCCTCTTACTGTGGGGATAACGATCAGTGGTTTATGCCCGTTTACGCGGTCAGGGATACGGAAATCCATGTGAACGACCGCATCTGCCAGTTCCGTATTATGGAAAACCAGCCGAAGATTGTTTTTGACGAGGTGTCGCACCTTGACAATGCAGACCGGGGCGGGCATGGGAGCACCGGGAAACAGTAGTGACCGGCGTTTTTATGATATACAGCAAAATTTAATGACAGAAGGAGAAAAAAATGCCAATTCAATCTGGAAAAAACGAAGAAAAGTTAGTGAATACCATTTTGTTTGCCTATATTCTCGGCGTGGCGATTTCAGGCTGGGGATTTGTCATGATTATGTTAAACGGAGGGGTGCGTGAATGTGTATTCCTCTTGTCCGGCGTGTGCGCCATTGTGACCAGAGTTTTCGAGAAACAGCTCGGCAGTAAGGCAAAGTATGTCTACGCCTGCATTCCGCCTGTGGTCGGTGCGATTACGGCGGCTGTAGGCGGACCGAGCGACAGCGCGGGCTATGTATGTCTGACACACTATTATTTTGTGGCGACTTTACTGCTTGTGCCCTATTATGAGCAGAAAATCCTCAAGGTGAGCATGATAGTGACCATTGCAGTCAATGCCGTGATGATGCTGCTCTTTCCGGCGGGTTTTCTGAAACTGCATCTGCCGATCGGATGGATCTTTACGGGAATCGTCTATGTGATCCTGTTTGCGGCATGCTGCTTTATCGTACACCGGGTGACTGTCCTCTTCGGGATGGTGGCGGACAAGGAAAAAGAAGTGGAAAACGTGCTGGATTCAGTGCAGGCGCTTTCCGGCAGACTCCATGACGCGGGGACGGCTCTCTCGCAGATTTCCGAAAACGAGAGCGCGGCGGCGCAGGAGCTGGCGGCGACGAGTGAAGAACTTGTGGGAAACAGCAACCAGCTCGGCAGGAAGACGGATGAGAGCATGGGCAACCTTGGCGAGCTGAAAGAGTGGGAGAGCGTTGTTGCGGACAGTGTGGGAAAGGTAGAAAAGACCTCAAAGGATCTGCTGGATAAATCACGGGAAAATGAAAAACTGCTGAACGATCTGCACAAGATAAACGGTGAGGTGTCAGAGTCCATGCAGCTCACGATCGAGGTGGCACAGAAACTGTCCGACGCGGTGAAGGAGATCGGCGTGACATTGAAGCTGATCAGTGATATTTCCTCTTCCACCAACCTTCTGGCATTAAACGCGTCCATTGAGGCGGCGAGAGCGGGAGAGGCAGGAAAAGGCTTTGCAGTGGTTGCCACGGAGGTGGGGACCCTTGCAAACAGCACGCAGGAGTCTCTGCGTGTGGTGCAGTCCGTGATCGAGCGGGTACAGAATAATGTGAAAGAAATCACGGCGCAGGTGGAGGAAAACTCTTCCAAGCTGGGCGAGCAGAACGCGTATTTCAAAAATGTGTTTGAGAGTATGCGCGATATGACAGAACTTCTCAATGAGTCGGTTGACGCGATCCAGACCATGGGAGATTCGTATGCAAAACAGGCGGAGGTAATTGAGAGAACGGTATCCATCAATCAGGATATTGCGGAGAGCATCCGAAAAGAGAACGAACAATTCCACTCCATTAACAGCATGGCGGAAGGCAATGCGGGCGATACGGCGGAGGTGACCAAGCAGGCAGGTGAGATCAGCGGGATGGTGGATGAGATGAACCGAATCCTGAACAGGGAAATATAGAGAATTCATCGTCAGCCGGCGTGCATAAGAAAACTCCTTCCAAGACATACTATGGGAAACAATGGTAAGTCACGGAAGGAGTTTTTACGTTGGAAAATAAGGAAAAGATGACAACCTCCCTGCAGGAAAGCATGGCATACATGAAGGCGCACATGAAGCCGGATACGAGTTTCGACGTGGTCTACCGCGTGATCGATGTGGGCGGCAGACAGGCATGTATCTATTTTATCGACGGTTTCTGCAAGGATGAGCTGATGATGAAGATCCTGCAGTATTTCATCAGTCTGACGCCGGATAACATGCCGGAGAACGCCTATGAAATGTCGAAGAAGGCGACGCCCTATGTGGAGGTGGATCTCAAAGACAAGTGGGACGATATCATCTACAACGTCCTGTCGGGTGTGTTTGCGCTCTTTATTGACGGCTATGACAGATGTGTGCTCATTGACTCCAGAACCTATCCCGCCAGAAGCGTCTCGGAGCCGGACAAGGACAAGACGCTGCGCGGCAGCAAGGACGGCTTTGTGGAGACGGTGGTTTTCAATACGGCACTGATCAGGAGGCGGATCAGAAGCACAGAGCTTCGCATGGAGATGATGAACGCCGGGAAAAGCTCCCAGACGGATATTGTGCTCTGCTATATGGACAACCGGGTGGATCACGCGTTTCTGGAGAAAGTGAAGAAGCGCATTCAGAATATCAAGGTGGATGCGCTGACCATGAATCAGGAGAGTCTGGCGGAGTGCCTCTACCAGCGCAAATGGTTCAATCCCTTTCCGAAATTTAAGTTTACGGAGCGGCCGGATGTGGCGGCGGCGCAGGTGCTTGAGGGGGATATCGTGATACTGGTGGACAATTCGCCCTCCGCCATGATTGTGCCGACTTCCATCTTTGATATCGTGGAGGAGGCGGACGACTATTACTTCCCGCCCATTACGGGAACCTACCTGCGCCTGACCCGGTTTATCATTTCGATCCTCACCTATATTATGACGCCAACCTTTCTGCTTCTGATGGAGAATCCCCAGTGGGTTCCCGACAGCTTTCAGTTTATTATGCTGCAGGAGGAGTCCAACATTCCGCTGATCGCGCAGTTTCTCATTCTGGAGCTGGCGATCGACGGATTGAAGCTGGCGGCAGTCAATACGCCGAATATGTTAAGTACCCCCTTAAGTGTGATGGCGGCGCTGGTGCTTGGCGAGTTTTCCGTCAACAGCGGCTGGTTCAACGCCGAGGTCATGCTGTATATGGCGTTCGTCGCCATCGCCAACTACACCCAGCAGAATTATGAGCTTGGTTACGCGTTGAAGTTTATGCGTATCATTAACCTGATTTTGACAGCGCTCTTTGGCATTTACGGTTATGTGGGTGCGATTGTATTTTTTGTGCTATCTATTGTATGCAATAAGACGCTGTCGGATAAGAGCTATATCTATCCTCTGCTGCCTTTCAATTTCAGACAGTTGACGAAGCGGCTGCTTCGCCTGCGTCTGCCGGAGGCAAAGCAGTAGATTAGTTTTGCAGTATATTGGAAACTTAATATTTAGCTTAAAATAGGTAAAAACGAAGCAACAAATAACTAAAAAATGCGATTTAAAATTGTGCGTAATTCATAAAAATGTAAAAGAGTTTTTGCACCACTTGCCATTTAGACGCCATAATAGTACAATGAATGGCAGGAATTGAAAGAATAAATTTTAGCTAAATGGAGACTAAAAAATGGGATATGAAATACGCACAGAAAAGGGTTTTGTAAACAGAGGAAATCTCTATCGTATGAAACATCTGATGAGGAGGGCAGAACAGGGCGACCGCATGACGATGGCGTTTCTCGGCGGTTCCATCACGCAGGGGTCTGTCTCCTCACAGTATACGAACTGTTATGCCTATCTGGTATACGACTGGTTCGTGAGGCGGTTCCCCAAGACGGCGTTTACCTACGTGAATGCGGGGGTGGGCGGTACCACGTCGCAGTTTGGCGTGGCGAGAGTGGATGAGGATGTGCTCGCCTTCAAGCCGGACTTTGTGATCATAGAATTTTCGGTGAATGATGACAACACGGATTTTTACCGGGAAACCTATGAGGGACTGGTGCGGAAGGTGTACGGAAACGCGTTCGCGCCGGCAGTTTTACTGGTACATAACATGTTTTATGACACGGGTGTCAGCGCTGAGGAGAAACACCGGGAAATCGGATCCCACTATCATCTGCCCAGTGTCAGCATGAAACCGTCCATCTATGCGCAGGTGGAGGCGGGCGCGATCGACAGGCGGGAGCTTACCCCGGACGATCTGCATCCCAATTCGGAGGGGCACGCCCTGCTGGCGGAGGTCATTACAGACTGTCTGGACCAGATCTATGCACAGAGAGAGGAGGCGGAGGAGCCGTTTCCCATGCCGGAGTCACTGACGGAAAATGCCTATGAAAAGGCAGGTCGGTTCCAGAATCACAACAGCAGTCCGGTCTGCGACAGATTCTCAGCAGACAACACGCTGAAAAAATATGTGAATGATATGTTCCGTGGCGGCTGGACAGCTTCGGAGCAGGGGGCGAAAATCTGTTTTGAGGTGGAAGGGACGGAGATCGCCGTGCAGTACCGCAAGTCGGTGAAACATCCCGCGCCTGTGGCGGTCGCGGTGGTAGACGGGGATGAAGAAAACGCGGTTACACTGGACGCCAATTTTGAGGAGGACTGGGGTGACAGCCTGCATATTGACACGCTGGCACATCACGGTTTGCCCGGCGTGCACCGGGTGGAAATACGGCTGACGCAGACACACGCGGAGTATGCAGCGCCGTTTTATCTGGTATCATTGATCACAGCGTGAAAAACGCGAAAAGGAGAGTACATATATGTTCAGAGAAGATTTTGTGTGGGGCGTTGCGAGCAGTGCCTATCAGGTGGAGGGGAAAGACCCGGCGGACGGCGCGGGCAAAATGATCTGGGACACTTTCACGGAGGAGGGCGGCATCGAGGACCACACGGATGCCTATGTCTCCTGCGACCATATGCACCGCTATCAGGACGACTATAAGCTGATGCGTCTGCTGGGTGTGAAGGCGTACCGCTTTTCCTTAAACTGGGCGAGGATCCTGCCCGAGGGTACGGGGCGCGTGAACGAAAAGGGTATCGCGCTGTACCGGGATATGATTCTGGAGATGAAAAAGAACGGCATCACGCCTTATATCACGATGTATCACTGGGAGCTGCCGCAGGCATTGCAGGACAGGGGCGGCTGGATGAATGAGGAGAGCATCGGGTGGTTTGGCGAGTACGCCAAGGTGGTGGCGGAGAACTTCTCCGACATCTGCGAATATTTTATCACACTCAATGAGCCACAGTGCTTTGTGGGGCTGGGGCATCTGCAGGGCGTCCATGCGCCGGGGCAGAAGCTCTCTGCAAAAGAGACCTTTCAGATCACCCACAATGCGCTGCGCGCCCACGGGCAGGCTGTCATCAATCTGCGAAAGTACGCAAAGCAGCCCATTTTGATCGGCTACGCGCCCACATGCGGGATGGCATATCCGGCGAGCAACGCCCCGGCGGACATTGAGGCGGCGAGAAGGGTGCTCTTTTCTTTCTACAATCCGATGGACAACTGGACATGGAATGTGGCGTGGTTTTCCGATCCTGTGTTTCTGGGACACTATCCGGAGGAAGGACTGGAAAAATTCAAAGAGTATCTGCCGGAGATTACGCAGGAGGACATGGAACTGATCGCTCAGCCTCTGGATTTTATGGGGCAGAATATTTATAATGGCTATATGGTGCGTGCCGGCGCGGACGGGGAGCCTGAGTTTGTGGGCAGACCGGCAGGATTCCCAAAGACGGCGGCTGGGTGGCCGGTGACGCCGGAATGTCTGTACTGGGGTGTGAAATTTCTGTATGAGAGGTATCAAATGCCTCTGTATATTACGGAGAACGGCATGTCCTGCCATGATATTGTGTCCCGGGACGGCAGGGTGCACGATCCCAACCGCATCACCTTTCTGGACAAATACCTGTCCGCGCTCCAGTGTGCGGCGGATGACGGCGTGGATGTGAGAGGGTATTTTGAGTGGACCTTTTTAGATAATTTTGAGTGGAGCAAAGGGTATTCGGAGCGGTTCGGTCTGGTCTATGTGGATTTCCAGACCCAGAAACGGATTGCCAAGGATTCCGCGTACTGGTATCAGAAAGTGATGGAGACAAACGGGGAGGTATTGTCTGTGAATCAGAAAGAAAAACCGATTTTATTTTTAAATCCTGTGTTCAAGCAGATGATCTGGGGCGGCGAGCGTCTGGGAACGGAGTGGCATTATGAGATTCCGGGAGAAGGCACGGGGGAATGCTGGGCGGTGAGCGCCCACCCGAACGGGGACTGTACGGTAAAGGAAGGCATCTATGCGGGGAAAACGCTGTCCCAGCTCTGGAAGGAGGAGCCGGAACTTTTCGGGAACTTAAGCCTCGACCGTTTCCCGCTTCTCACAAAGATTATCGACGCAAAGACGGACTTAAGCATTCAGGTGCATCCCGACGACGCTTATGCGGGTGTGCACGAAAACGGGTCTCTGGGCAAGACGGAGTGCTGGTATATTCTCGACTGTGAGGCGGATTCCACCCTTGTGATCGGCCATAACGCAAAGGACAAGGAAGAACTTGCGGCGATGATAAAAGAGGGCAGATGGGGAGAGTTTATCAGAGAGCTTCCCGTGAAAAAGGGCGACTTCATCCAGATTGACCCGGGCACGGTGCACGCCATCAAGGGCGGCATCATGCTTCTGGAAACCCAGCAGAATTCGGACATTACATACCGGGTTTACGACTATGACAGGCTGACCGACGGGAAACCGAGACAGCTTCATGTGGAGCAGAGCATCGACGTGATCACGGTTCCCGCAAAGCCCGCCGCAGCGTGTGTCAAGGAGGCGGCAGATCTGCCGAAAGACCAGAGGAACCTGTTGATTTCCTGTCCCTATTATAAAGTGTGGAAGATGGATGTGGAAAATCACATGTCCTTTTCTCAGGAGCACCCGTTCCTGATTATGAGCGTGACGGCGGGAGAAGGACTGATAAATGGACAGATGATACAGAAGGGCGACCACTTTATCCTGCCCTGCGGCTACGGCGAGGTGGAACTGCAGGGTAACATGGAGCTGATCGCGGCTTCTGTGTAAATGTTGTTTTCAGGCAATGGTCAAAAACCACTCGTGGATTTTAGTATTTTCGGACAGCTCCGGGTGGAAGGAAAGTCCGATCTGGTTCCTGTATTTTACGGCGACGATATTGCCGTCCACTTTTGCCAGAATCTCCACGTTTTCATCCGCGCGCTCAATGTAGGGTGCGCGGATAAAAATCATAGGGTAGTTCCTGACTCCCGCTACCGGCTGCTCGGTGACAAAGCTGGATAGCTGTCTGCCGTAGGCGTTTCGCCTGACGGTGACCGGCAGCGTTCCCAGATGGGCGACGGGGGCTGTCTTATTCTGCGCGGTACTGTCTGTGGTGGAATTATTGATTTCCTGAGCCATAAGGATCAGCCCGGCGCAGGTGCCAAGCGTGGGTAGCCCATCCGAAATCAGCTTCCGCAAAGGCATAAACAGCCGGGATTTGTGCAGAAGCTGTCCCTGCACGGTGCTTTCCCCGCCGGGCAGGATGATGCCGTCGAGCCCGGTCAAGTCGGATGGCTGCCGGATTTCCGTGCAGACAGCCCCAAGGTCTGTAAGCATACGTTCATGTTCTATAAACGCGCCCTGCAGGGCGAGCACGCCGATATTTATACTTCTCATCCGAAATTCCCTCCATGTTATTGTCCGCGTTCTTCCATAATCAGTTTGATTTCTTCCGGATTAATCCCCACCATAGCTTCTCCCAAATCTTCGGAAAGACTTGCGATCAGCGCGGCATCCGTGTAGTTGGTGACAGCTTGTACGATGGCTGCGGCACGTTTCGCCGGATTGCCGGATTTAAAGATACCCGAACCCACGAAGACTCCCTCCGCGCCGAGCTGCATCATCAGCGCAGCGTCCGCCGGTGTCGCGACGCCGCCTGCGGCAAAATTTACGACGGGGAGTTTCCCGTTTTCATGGACATAGGATGCCAGTTCATAGGGAACCTGCAGCTGTTTTGCCGCCTCATATAATTCGTCCTTTTTCATGGCGCCGAGCTGTCTGATCTGGGCATTCATTTTGCGCATGTGCCGGACTGCCTGCACCACATCCCCGGTTCCCGGCTCGCCCTTCGTGCGGATCATGGCGGCACCCTCGCTTATTCTTCTGAGCGCCTCTCCCAGATCCCTTGCGCCGCAGACGAATGGAACTTTAAATTCCGTCTTGTCAATGTGGTAAACGTCGTCCGCGGGAGATAAAACTTCCGACTCGTCGATATAGTCGATCTCGATCGCCTGCAGTACCTGCGCCTCCACAAAATGCCCGATCCGGCACTTTGCCATGACGGGAATGCTGACGGCGTTTTGTATGCCTTTTATCATTTTGGGGTCGCTCATGCGGGATACGCCGCCGGCTGCCCGGATATCTGCCGGAATCCGCTCCAATGCCATGACGGCGCAGGCGCCGGCTTCCTCCGCGATTTTTGCCTGTTCCGGGGTGGTGACATCCATGATGACGCCGCCCTTTAACATCTGTGCCAGCCCTTTGTTCAGTTCATATTGTGTCTGTTCCATAGTTACCTCCAATTCAAAACTTTTGCCGGGACGCAGACAGAAGAATCCTGTCAGCATCCTTTTGTTTGCATTTTACTGGTAACTATGTTACAGTAAATCTGGTTATACAAAAATAGTCAAAATGAAATTAAATTAAATGCCATACGGGAGAAAAAGCGGATGCTGACTTATAATTTTGACAAGGCGCAGGGCCCTTTGTACGAATACATCTATCAGTGCATAAAAGAGGATATTATGGACGGAAATCTGCGGCAGGGGGAGAAGCTGCCGTCCAAGAGAGCCTTCGCCAAAAACAATGGCATTAGTACCATTACCATACAGAATGCGTATGACCAGTTGATCAGCGAAGGGTACATATACACGATTCCACAGAAAGGGTATTATGTGGCAAAGCTGGAGGGGATGAAAAAGGTACAGCGGGAGAGCAGTCTTTCCCTGAACATAAACATCCCGGAGAAAAAGCGGGCTTATGCGGCGGATTTATCCGACAACAGAATAAATCCGGAGCTGTTTCCCTTCTCCATCTGGGCGAAGGTTCTCCGGGGCATCATTTCCGACAAGAGCGGAGAGCTGATGGAGACGTCCCCAGCCGGCGGTATCAGAGAGCTGCGGGAGGCAATCGCGGAACATCTGAAATCTTTCCGGGGTATGCTCGTGGATCCAGACCAGATCGTAATCGGTGCGGGGACAGAATATCTGTACGGGCTGATTGTGCAGCTCTTAGGAAACGAGAAAAACTACTGTGTGGAAAATCCGGGCTATCGGAAGATCGTACAGGTGTACAGACAGTATCACATATCCTGCAAGTACGCGGATATGGATGAAATGGGAATGACCTTTGAGGGGCTGCGCGCCACAGGGGCGGATATCGCGCACATCAGCCCGAACCACCATTTTCCCACGGGGATTACCATGCCCGCCGGCAGGCGCTATGAAATTCTGGCATGGGCAAATGAGAGGGAGGGGCGTTATATCATCGAGGACGATTATGACAGTGAGTTCCGGCTAAACGGCAGGCCGATACCGACCCTGTTCAGTATGGATGCCTGTGAGAAGGTAATTTATATGAACACGTTCTCCAAATCGTTGACGCCCACCATCCGTATCAGCTATATGGTTCTGCCGGTTCATCTCATCAACCGTTTTTACCGGGAACTGTCTTTCTATGCCTGCACGGTTTCCAATTTTGAGCAGTATACCCTCGCCGCCTTTATAAGGCAGGGATATTTTGAGAAGCATATCAACCGTATGCGTCTGTACTACAGCAGGCAGAGAAAGATGATGATCGAGACGATCAGGAGGAGCAGACTGAACGAGGCGTGCGAGATCATCGAGAACGATTCCGGGCTGCATTTTCTCATTCGGATCAGAACAGACAAGGCGGACAAAGAGATCGTCCGTTCATTGGGGGAAAGGGGAATACGGGTAAACGCACTGTCGGAATACTTTTTCACACCAAGCGAAATGAAACACTGTTTTATCATCAACTATTCCAATGCGGATATCGAAAAGGCGGGGGAAGTATGTGATGTGTTTTATGAAATACTGGCGGAATGAGGGATAAGATGCAGTTGGAAGGGCAGTCTACCATTCGTAGATTGCTCTTTTTATATGGATGGCGTATAAAAGAAAGTACAGACACATGGAGGTTGGTATGGACAATATCAAATTCGGCAGATTTATACGGGAATCCAGACAGGCAAAGGGAATGACCCAGAAGCAGCTTGCAGAAAAGATCCATGTCTCCGACAAGGCGGTTTCCAAGTGGGAGAACGGCGCGGGATTTCCCGACATCAAAATACTGGAACCGCTTGCGGCGTGTCTGGGCGTGAGCCTTTTGGAACTGATGCAGGGCGAAAAAATGGGAAAGTGGGACGAGCGGTTCGTGGTGCCGCCGGATGTGATCGTCCCCTTTCATGCGGTCAGAGCAAGCTATGCCGAGGAGGGGATTCCCTTTTTTGCAAGTTCGGCATCCTTTGTACTGTCGGATGCCCTGTGCATGAATGCGTTTAAACAGGAGATGAAAGATTTGGGATTCAGAAGTGCCGCGCCCACTGTCCCAAACAATTCCCTAAACGGTGTGGCTTTGCATGTGAATGACGCGGCTTTTATCAGAACGGCGGAGCATCTGCGGCAGGTGATTGACACGGTGCGCGCGTTTTTCCCCTTTTTGCTCCTGTTGATTGTGGGGGTGGGATATCTGGTCACGCTCCTGCTTTTGCAGAGCAGGAAAAACGAGATGGCTCTGCTTCGCTCCATCGGACTGAACAGGCGCAAGTGTTTCCGGGTATTTTTTGTGGATCAGCTTACGCTGGTCATCACAGGCGTTGTGGCGGGAAGCGTGCTCTCCGTGCTGATACAGGGCAATTACGGGGGAAACTCCGCGCTCGCAGGCGGACTGGCGGGCAACAGCCTGGCGTTGTGGAAGCTTCTGGGCGTGAGTGTGATGGAAGCGCTGTCGGTAGAAAGTTAGTGTGAGAAATGCGGATTGCAAGGAGGAGAATATGGAAATATTACGTGCGGAACATGTGTCTTACAGTTATCAGAGCAAATACCAGAAGGTGGAGGCGGTGAAGGATGTAAGCTGCGCTTTTGAGAAGGGAAAGTTTTATGCGATCGTGGGGGAATCGGGGAGCGGCAAGAGCACCTTCCTCTCCCTGCTCGCCGGGCTTGACCAGCCCTGCGGGGGAACAATCTATGTGGAGGGGGAACCCTTAAGCGACATGGACAGGGACGCTTACCGGCTGAACCGGGCGGCGGTGGTGTATCAGGCGTTCCACTTGTTTCCGCTTCTGACGGCGCAGGAGAATGTGATGCTGCCTCTGGAATTTAAGAAGATGCACAAAAAAGAGGCGGTCAGACAGGCAAAACGGCTTTTGCAGCGGGTTGGTCTGGAATCAAGGGTATGCAGGCAGTTTCCGAAGATGATGAGCGGCGGGGAACAGCAGCGGGTGGCGATCGCGAGGGCGGTGGCTGCGGGCGGGGAGATCATTCTAGCGGACGAGCCGACGGGAAATCTGGATTCGGGAAATGAGGAGAATGTGGTGGCGCTCTTAAAGGAACTGGCGCATGAGGACGGCTATACGGTGATCGTCATCACCCACAATAAACGGGTGGCGGACGAGACAGATCATGTCTTTCGCATGAAGGACGGAAGGATGGAGCAGGTGCGTTGATAACGCGTAAAGGAAGGAGTCTGGTATGCTGCTTTTTAAGAATAGTATGCGTCAGCTATTTCGGATGAAGGGGAGAGCCGTCCTGTTTTTGCTGCTGCTCATTTTTGCTTCGGGGCTTTGCAGCATCGGCAGGGGATTTCTGCTTATGAATCGTGCAAAGATGGAAGCCTATGAGGATTCCTTTATGACCATCGGCACGGTGGAACAGAAGGCGGATCAGGTAAAGGAACGGATGATATGGGATGCGGAGGACAAAAACTATCACATCTTTAACACCGCTGTCTACGATTCCTATGTGCCTTTGTCCGTGCTGGATTTTGAGGGTGCGGATTATCTGGCAGGGCCGGAGCGGAGATGCTTCTATGGTTCTTACATGCCGGAATATGAAATGTACGATATGGGCATGTGTCTCAGCGAGATTGTGGAGGGATCGCCGGTGGAGGACGCGGTGCCCGATCATCCGATTGCTTTTCAGGTATCCCGGGTTCTCGGTGGACAGGGGGGAATCAGGGAGGGACATGTCATTTCTTTCTGTGATCACTATAATCCGGAGCCGGAGAAACTGTATGCGGACAAGACCTATGTGATGTCGCTTACCTACAGTCCGGGACATGAGGAACAGAAAGAATTTGAGGGAGATACGCCGTCGGAATACATCCCTTTTACCGTGCTTGGTTCCACACAGGTGGATGCGGAGGGGAATAAAGTGCCGGATGAGGTGGACGACGATCATTTCTGTGATGAGGTGACGGAGGGGTTTTATGAGTCGCCCATGGGCAGGCGCTGGCTAAATATTGTCGGTACATGGGATAACCTGCGGCATACGTTTCCAGTGACGGGAACGAATGATATTTATCTGATGATGGCATTTTACAATGGCAATGCTTTCATCAGTCAGGGCAGGGAGTTTACGGAGGAAGAATATGCCCGTGGGGACCGGGTCTGCCTTGTGTCGGAGACGTTTGCCCGGAGAGAAGGGCTTGCGCTCGGGGATGAGCTGCCCCTTGCGCTGCAGTATGCAAATTACGGGCGGACAGCGGGGCGGGCTTTTGCGGTTAACACGGCGGCGGCATTTACCCTGATCAATGCCAGGGGAGAGGTTTATCCGATTTTTGAGGAGGGGGATTATAAAATCGTAGGGATGTACGGCGGGCAGGCAGGGCTGCGGGACGAATACGGGCTGGCATACAATGAGATCATCATTCCCAGCCGTTCCGTGAAAACAGTGATGCGGACAACATTCTCGAGAGCGGTCCCATGACCGGGTGCAACACGTCTTTTTGTATTGCAAACGGCACCATTGATGAGTATATGGAGAAGTGGAGCAGACTGCGGATTCCCAATGTGGAGATCACGTTTTACGACGGGGGCTACTCGGAACTGGAGGCGAACATCAACAATATGAAGTATATCGCCAGACTGTTGCTCGTGATGGGCGTTTCCATGGTGTTTATGGTGCTCGCCTATTTTTCGTGGCTGTTTATCTTGAAACAGAAGGAGCGGACGGCTGTGGAACGGTGTCTCGGTTTTCGGAAAATGCACAGCTTTGTCTCCCTGTTTTCTGGTATTTTCCTGCTGATTCTGGTGGGGAGTGCGTGCGGTTCTCTGGCGGGCTCTTACCTGTCGGGAGAGATTGGCGGGAAGATCGGGAAAGAAAACTATTACGATACAACCTTTGGCAACAGTATGGGGACGGATGTGGGAGGGGTGGAGGAGACTTTTGAGCCGGAAGAGCCGTTGAAGGCGGCGGCAGAGTGTGCTCTTGCGATTGTGGCTGCGGGAACCGTGATCGCGGCGGCAGAAATTTATGTAAACCTAAAGAAAGAACCGATGAAGCTGCTGGCAGGGAGGACTGAATAGCATTTATTTCTTTTTATTTCTCGAATCCGTGCACCCAGTCCGCCTTCAGAAAATAGAGCAGGAAAACGATGGAACTCAGACTCCACGTCAGCGGATACGCCCAGAAAATCATCTGGATCTTTGGGATAAAGTGCAGGATGATTGTGATATAGCTCACCCGGACGATGCACCAGAAACAGAGCATGGTGAGCATGGGCACGGCGGCTTTTCCGGCGCCCCTTAAAATCCCCGCGATACAGTGGGAGAAGGAGAGCAGGAAGTAGAAGAGCGTGACCGTCCTTGCGTGGGTCGTCCCGTAGGCGATCACCTCCGGCGTGCGGTTGAAGGCGGCGATTAGGACTGGTATGGTAAAATAAATAAAGATGCCCACAAGCTCCGCCGTGATGACGGAGCAGAGGATACCGAAGCGCGCCCCTTTTTTGGCGCGCTCGTATTGTTTTGCGCCAAGATTCTGGCTGATGAAGGTGGTGAGCGCCATGGCGAAACAGGTGATGGGCAGGAAACCGAACCCCTCGATCTTGGAGTAAGCGCCGCTGCCCGCAACAGCCATTTTGCCGAATTTGTTGATGTTTGACTGCACCACCACGTTGGCGAGGGCGATGATGGAATTCTGGAATCCCGCGGGCAGTCCGTTGGAGATCACCTCGTGAAGTATGGGGAGATCAAAGCGGATGCTCTTTATGGATACGCGGTAGTCCTCCGGGCTTTTGCGGGTCAGCCGCCAGAGACAGAGGAAAGCGCTGATAAACTGGGAGAGAATCGTGGCGAGGGCGGCTGCGCCGACGCCGAACCCCATGACGGCGATAAACAGTAAGTCCAGCACAATGTTGATGGCGGACGACACGATCAGATAAATGAGCGGATGACGGCTGTCCCCGACGGACTGTAAAATGCCCACAAAGACATTGTACATGACAAAGGAGAGGGAGCCGAGGAAATAGATGCGGAAATAGACCGTGGATTCGGGCAGCACATCGGCAGGCGTCCCCATCCATATGAGGATGCGGGAAGTCAGGATGGTGCCGGCTATAGTCAGAAAGATGCCCGAGGCAAGCCCGAAAGCAACCGTTGTGTGGACGGCCTTCTGCACTTCCTCCATTTTCTGCGCGCCGTAATACCGGGCGATGACAACCCCTGCGCCTACGGATATTCCCTGAAAGAAACCGACCATCAGAAAAATAAGGTTACCCGATGAGCTGACGGCGGCGAGCGCGTTGCTGCCAAGGAAGTTTCCGACAATCAGGGAGTCTGCGGTATTGTACAACTGCTGGAAGAGGTTGCCCAAAAAGAGCGGAAACGCAAAGGCGACGAGCTGTTTCCAGATGCAGCCCTCCGTCAGCAGGGTAGTTTTTTTGGTGGATGTTTCGCTGCGCATAGTGCCTCCATTTTCATACGGTATAAATCGCCGGCGTTAAACAAAGATTCCGCCGACGTTATTTCCATTATAACACAAAGTTTCTGACGCGGGAGTGTTTCGTAAAATTTCGTTTTTCTGTCTGCTGCGGTCTGGACTGCTGCGATTAAGCAACTTATTTTTGCCATAATCGGGGAAAATGTGATATGATAAAATAAGTACGGCACGGGAAGAAAGGAACGGACTGAAATGTTTGGTGGAATCATATGGATCATTGTAGTGGCATGTATTTGTTATCGGGTTTATAGCCGGCGGATGGGGAATCCGCCCGAGAATAATCAGAGAGGACAGTCGTCGAATCCGCAAGGGCAGATACAGACATCCCAAAGACAGAGAACGATACAGACGGGACCTTTTGGACAGCTTCCGCAGAGCAGACAGATACCGCAGGCAAAACCTCTCGTGCAGCCGGCACAGGCAAAGCAGATGCCGCAGGCGAAGGCACAGAAGAAGTCGGCAGAGAGTCAGACAAAGAGTGAGAACGAGCCGGAATCGACACTGGCATATCTGGAGGAAAAGGCGAGACAGGACGCCATGGAACATGAGATGGAGAAACGCGAGGAGGCGAGAAGACTCTACGAAAGTTCCGGCGGGCTTCGGCCGGCGCAGAGACTCTACGAGGGGGACAGCGTGCCGGGCGGCTGTAAATGTGTTATCTGCGGTTACTGTGCGGCAGAAAACCTCGTTCCCGTTTCGACGCGCGAAAGATTCAGCTGTTACTTCTGCAGGGAACCGCTTGATACATAAGGCACAAAGGAATAAAATCTTCTTTGTCTGAAAGCCGGGCAGGAAGACATGGGGGTAAACATGGGAGAACAGGGATTCTGGCATGACAATGAAAGCTATATGAATCTGGTGATGAATAAGTGGAACAGGCTGGCGGATGACACTTATATTTTTGCCCTGCACCTGAAGAGGAACAGTGCATGGTTTTCCGAGACGACGAGGGCGTATTTTGGCATCGAGGATGCCTATGTGCCGGATCACTATGCGGTGATGCGCCGGCTAATCCATTTTGACGATTTCTGGGAGTACGAGGAAGGGATTCCCGAGAGAGTGCGGGGGATCAACTTGAATCGGGAACTGTGCGTCCGGATGCGGGATGTGTCCGGGGAATATCACTTGTACAGTTTTCATACGGATATTGTGGCAGGCGGACAGAATGCGGAAGATCACTTAATCGTTTTGCTGCACAATGAAAATGTGCTGCCGAGAATTGACGCTTTGACGGATTTATACTCCCACGCGAGATTTGACGCAGATATTGAGGCGGAGATTGAAAAGCGGAAACCCTTTGCAGTCTTAATGATCAAACTGGAACGATTTACGAATCTGAGTATCATATATGGCACGGATTTTACGAACCAGCTTTTGAAAGAAACTGCGCTGCAGTTTATTTTTATGATGGATGAGGACAGCGCGGTATACCGCCTTGACGGTCCGAAATTCGGATTTATATTAAGAGGCGGAGGCAGGGAAAAGCTGGTCGCTTTCGAGCAGAAAATCCGGGAAAAACTTGTAAAAGGCGTACAGGTAAACAATCGGAAAATCACGCTGAAAATATGTGCGGGAGCGATTCTGATTGAACAGAGTTATGAAGGCAAGGCAGACTCTCTCACGTCAAAGGCGGCTTATGCGCTTGGGCATTCGGAAACGGAGCATCAGGGCAAAATGATTGTCTTTAATGACGAGGTGCGCACGGTCAGGAATATGGATCTGGAGCTGATGAAGGTGATCCACCAGTCGGTGCGGGAGGACTGTGCGGGTTTTTACGTGGAATACCAGCCCATCGTGGTTTCCGGGACGGGGCGTATTGTCGGGGCGGAGGCGCTTGTGAGATGGCGCCGGGAACCCTACGGAACCGTGCCTCCCGGTATGTTTATTGAGTGGATGGAAACAGATCCCGCCATGTATGAACTCGGCAATTTTGTGCTGCAGACGGCGCTGCGGGAAACAGGGGAACTCCTTTCCATTCTGCCGGAATTTGTGATAAACGTGAATGTGTCGGCAAGGCAGATGGAGAGGGAGGGATTTCGCGCAAAGGTGCTGCGCATTCTGGAGCAGACCGGGTTTCCTGCCGATCATTTATGTCTGGAACTGACGGAGCGGTGCAGGGATATGCCGCTCGATGTGATTAAGCGGGAAGTGGAATTTTTTCAAGGATACGGCATCCGTATGGCGATGGACGACTACGGCACAGGGAGCGCGTCTTCCGGGATCGTGCTGTATGCCCCTATGGATGAGATTAAGCTGGATATGAGTTTTATCCGTGGGATTACAGAGGACGCGAAAAAGCAGGCGATGGTCAGGTCGATTGTGGAGTTTGCCAACAGCTGCGGCATGAGCACCTGTCTGGAAGGCGTGGAGACAGAGGAACTGCAGAATTATCTGCGGCTCTATAGAGCGACATGGTTTCAGGGATATTTTTATTCCAAGCCGGTTGAAATAGGGAAATTGCGGGAGCTGGTGCAGGGGTTATGAAAAAGAGAAGAGGGAATCGGAAGATACATAAATATTTGATGGCTATACTGGTATTTCTGTGCGCCATGTGTTTCTGTATGCCAGTTTTTGCGAGCCCCCGGAAAGTAAGGGTGGCTTTTTTTCCGATGAACGGATTTCATATCTACTCGGAAACTGATGGTTATGGCGGTTTGGATGTGGCATATCTGGAAGCGCTTTGTGTGTATACCGGGTGGGATATTACCTATGTGATGTGCGACAGCTGGAATGACGCGCTTGAAAAACTGGAAGCGAGAGAAGTGGATCTGGTAGGATCGGCGCAGTATTCCGAGGAGCGGTCAGAGTTTTTTGAATATGCGTCGCTTTCCAGTGGATATACTTACGGCTGCCTTTTTGTGGAGAAGGACACCAGCGTGGATTTCGAGGATTTTGACAGTATGCGGGATATGATTTTCGGTGTTGTGGAAAGTTATGTCCGCAAGGATGAATTTCTGGAATACCTTGACCGCAACGGTATTTCCCAGCCACATCTCAGGGAGTACAAAACGACGCAGGAGCTTCAGACAGCGCTTAAGAGCGGTGAGATTGACGTGGCGGCACATACGTTGACGGAGGTGGAGGAAGGACAGTGCCTTGTGGGCAAATTTGCCTACGCGCCTTATTATTATATTACCTGGAAGGGCAATGAACAGCTTGTGTCCGAGATGAACATAGGCATTGAAGAGCTCTATATGGATAATCCCACGTTGGAACAGGAACTGATCACTATTTATTACGAAAACAGATGGGAGAACTTTGCGGCGGAAGAACAGCAGTATATTGACAGAGGCGTGCCAGTCAGAATCGGTTTTTATCAGGACACGAAACCTCTCTCCTATATCAACGAGCAGGGAGAGTATGACGGTATTTACATCCAGATATTAAAAGCGATTGCGAAACGAAGCGGGATTATCATGGAACTTTGTCCGCTGGACAGAAGTGATTACTGGAAGGAGCTTCTGGCGGCGGGAGAGATCGACTTTTATGTGGGCGCGAATAATATGCAGCTTTCGCGGGACGAAAACATCCGGCTGACGAGTTCTTTCATGGACTACAATGCCATTATTGTATCGAAAAAAGATTATGTGCGCATGAATCAGGGAACGTCGCTTGTGCTTACAAACGGACGTACCTATTGGGCGGAAAGCATGGAGCGTAACGGTGCGGGCGGTACGGTTATTTATTGCGATACCGCCAAGGAATGTCTGGAGACAGTGAGACAGGGAGAGGCTGATATCACCGTGCTCAACACGATTGAATACAACTATATGTCAAAAAACGAGCGGTTTTCGGATCTGATTGAGTGGGATAATTACCGCTATCAGTCGGGAAGCACCCTTGCAGCGGCAAAAGATGTGGATCCGATTCTATTCAATGTGATCAATAAATCCCTGCGGCTGGTATCGGAGGCGGATAAGGAGGATATCATCAATCTGTACATGAATATTCCATATACAGATTATAATTTGACGGATTATCTGTATATGAATAAGGATGTCCTTGTGATTGCCGGTACGGTGCTGATGCTGGTGTCCGCGTTTGCTCTGGTGGTGTCCCATACGCGCAGAAATTCCTACCGTATACTGGCAGAGAAGAACGGGGAACTGCAGATTGCCATTCGGGAAGCCGAGAAGGCAAATCTGGCGAAAACGGAATTTTTGTCTCACATGTCCCATGACATACGGACGCCGATCAACGGTATTATGGGTATGCTGAGTATCGCCGAGAAATACCCCGATGACCTGGAAAAACAGCAGGACTGCCGGCAGAAGATCAAAACTTCGGCGGAACATCTGCTGTCACTGATAAACGACGTGCTGGATATCAATAAGCTGGAAAGCGGCAATGTGGAAATCAGGAAAGAAACCTTTTCTCTGCCCCGGCTTTTTGCAAACTGTGCAACGATTCTGGGCGGGCAGGCGGCAACAAAAAAGATTCAATTGACGACTGCGTTTGAGGAGGAACAGTTCTCCCATACCGATTTTATAGGAAGCCCCCTGCACATCAAGCAGGTGCTGATTAATATAGCCGGCAACGCCATCAAATATAACAGACCAGCTGGCAGCGTCCATATGAGCTGCAAGGAGCTTTCGGCAGAGAACGGGGTGGCGCAGATCTGCTTTGTCGTTTCCGATACGGGTATCGGAATGAGCAGGGAGTATCTGGAACATATCTTTGAGCCGTTCACGCAGGAATCTGACGGGATGAGTGCGCGCACCACCTATCAGGGAACAGGGCTTGGCATGACGATCACGAAAAAACTGATAGACAGTATGGGCGGCACCATTGAAATTGAGAGCGAGCAGGGGAAGGGTAGTGTGTTCACGGTGGTACTGCCTCTGGAAATCGCGGCGCAGCCGGAGGAAGAAACGGAGAATGCAGTGCCGGAGCAGATGCAGATTGCCGGGAAACACGCGCTTCTTGTGGAGGACAACGAGTTAAATCAGGAGATCGCCCAGTTTATTCTGGAGGACTTTGGGCTGCAGGTGACCATTGCAAACAACGGGCAGGAAGCGGTGGAGATCTTTGAGCAGGCAGAAGAGGGAACGTATCAGATCATCTTTATGGATGTGATGATGCCTGTGATGAACGGGTATGAGTCGGCGAAGGCGATCCGGGCGCTGGACAGGCCGGACGCGGAGAAGATTCCGATTATCACCATGACCGCAAACGCCTTTGCGGAGGATGTGCAGGCGGCGAAGGATGCCGGCATGAACGAACATGTTGCGAAACCGCTTGAGGCGGATGTGATCGCGCGGGTGCTGGCACAGTGGCTGGGCAGCGGGGAGTAGTCAGACAATGAAACATATCTTAGTGGTGGAAGATGACGCCTCCATAGCGGAGGCACTCACATATGCGCTGGAAAAAGAAGGGTATCGCACGACGCATTGCAGAGCTATCACCGATGCGCTGCGGGTAACGGCAGCGTCCGCGTTTGATCTCGCGCTTCTTGATATGCAGCTTCCCGACGGTTCCGGCAGGGAAATGGCATCCCGGCTAAAATCCGATCACATTCCGATACTGTATGTAACCGTGGTGGATGACGAGGATGAGATTGTGAGGTCGTTTGATGACGGCGCCGCCGATTATATCACCAAGCCGTTTCGTATGCGGGAACTGCTTTCGCGGATCAAAAAGGCGTTGCATGAAAACAGCGGCGGCGAAATTTTAACGATCGGCGGGGCGGTAATTGACGTCGGTGCGGGCAGGGTCTGCATTGGAGAGAGGGAAATCAGTCTGACGGCATTGGAGTATCGGCTGCTGCTTATTTTTGCGCAAAACCAGTCCATTCTTTTGGAAAGGGAACAGATTCTGGAGCGCATCTGGGACATAAGCGGCAACTTTGTAGAGGATAATACGCTGACCGTATATGTCAAGAGACTGCGGGAAAAACTGGGTGATGCGGTTTCTATTACAACCGTCAGGGGGATCGGGTATCGTGTGGGTTAACAAAAAAGAACTGGTATCGCTTTCCGAGGGGATTCGCGCGGCGCTGGACGGACAGCCCTTTGATCCGCGTGATGACAGGGAAGGCGCGCTCAGCATTTTAAAAAATGATATTTATACGCTGACGCACGCCGGACAGGAACAGAGAAATGTTTTGGAGGAGGAGAAAGAACGTCTGGCGGAATATCTGTCCGATATATCCCATCAGTTAAAGACACCGGTTTCCTCTATCCTTCTTATGACGGAGTTAATGACTGACGCGCCGGAAAAGAAACAGCGGGAGTTCCTTCTCGGCATAAAAAAGGAAATCCGCCATATGGAGTGGCTTGTTTCCGTCCTCTTAAAGATGGCGAAGCTGGACTCCTCCGTCGTGAACTTTCATGTGGAGGAAATATTGGTCAGTGATCTGCTGGGAGAGGCGCTTAAGTCGCTGGACATTATATTGGATATCAGAAATCAGACCATACGCCTTTCACATGACTTGTCTATATCCTGCGATAAAAAGTGGACCGTGGAAGCGATGATTAACCTTTTGAAAAATGCTTCGGAATGTTCCGGGGAAAACAGTGAAATTGTGATAGCCAGCGGGCAGAATCCGCTCTATGACTGGATATCCGTCACGGATGCCGGGGAAGGTCTGAAAAGGGAACAAATTGCCGGGCTGTTCCGCAGATTTGAAAGCTCGCAGAAGGAAAACGGTTATGGAATCGGGCTGCCGCTTGCGTTTTCCGTCATGCGCGCGCAAAACGGGGATATTGAGGTTGTGCCCGGCGGAAACGGGAGCGGCGCCACATTTTTTATGAAATTTTACAAATAGTCACCGGGGAGTCACTTTTCTTATTTAAACTTGAGGAAAACGACAAACAGTTTCCAGCTGTTTTTTGCATGATGACAGTGGAAATGACTCATGTTGTCAACGATAAGAAAAGGGGTGTCATATGGAGATTCTGGAAGTAAACGAACTGACAAAGATATATGGAAGCGGCGATAACCGGGTAACGGCGCTGGATCATGTCAGTTTCCGTGTGAAAAAGGGAGAATTTGTCGCCATTGTTGGAGCGTCTGGCTCGGGAAAATCTACGCTTATGAATTTGATCGGCGGCATAGACCGCCCCACGTCGGGAGAGGTCGTTGTCGATGGCAGGCGTATCTTCGATATGGATGAGAGCGCTCTGGCAATTTTCAGACGCAGAAATATTGGTATTGTCTATCAATTCTATAATCTGATTCCGAATTTAACCGTAGTCGAGAACATTATGCTTCCCTGTCTGTTAGACAATCGAAAACCTGATGCGCAGAAGCTGGCAGGGATATTGGAAATGACCGATTTGGCGGAACGCGCAGACCATCTTCCGGGGGAACTTTCCGGCGGTCAGCAGCAGCGCGTTTCCGTGGGAAGGGCGCTCATCAATGCCCCGGCGTTTATTCTGGCTGACGAGCCGACGGGGAACCTTGACAGCAAGGCGGGCAGGAAAATCATGGAGCTTCTCACGGCGGCAAACCGCAAAGAAAACCAGACACTGATTCTGATTACGCATGATGAGAAGATTGCTCTGCTGGCGGACAGAATCCTTACCATCAGCGACGGGAAACTGGTCAGGGACGAGGTGATGCGCGTATGAATATTTTATGCTCATTTGCCTTAAGTCAATTAAAGAGAAAGAAGAGCCGGACGGTGATCACCGCTCTGGCAATCGCGCTGTCCGCCGCGCTTCTTTCGGCGGTCGTCAATTTTGTGGCAAGCGGCAATGCGATGCTTGCGGATTTTCTCGGTGAGGATTACGGTTTGTACGGCGGCGCTTATTTGATGATGCTGCTCGTTCCCGCTGTGTTTCTGGCAGCGTTGATCGCGGCGATGTCCGTCATCGTTATCTCCAATGCGTTCCGCATGAGCGCCAACGAGCGGATGGCGCAGTTTGGCACGCTGAAATGCGTCGGCGCGACGAAAAAACAGATCTACAAGACGATCATGTATGAGTGCGCCCTGCTCTGTATCGCGGCGGTCCCGACAGGCATTCTTCTGGGATACGGGCTTAGTTTTATCGGCATAGGTGTGGCGAACCTTTATATGGATGAGCTGAACGTGCTGGTGCGTTCCATGATGAAGCAGGTAAACTTCAGTCTTTCCTTTGTGTTTTCACCAGTGGCGCTGATCGTTTCGGTTATCATTTCCCTCGGTACGGTTCTGTTTGCTGCCATGCTTCCGGCACGGAAGGCGATGCGCATTTCCGCGCTAGACTGTCTGAGAAACGGCGGTGAAACAGATACGTCAGGGTACAGACGCTCCGGAATTACCGTGGATGCCGGGAGAAATATCGAATACCAGATGGCGCGCAAAAATGTGTCCTCCAACCGCAAACGGATGCACTCGGCGGTTACTGCGTTTTCCATCAGTATCATGCTGTTTATCACGATGAGCGGTCTGCAGGAAATTGCGGAAGGCATACAGAATTATATCTATACGGATCAAGGATATGCCGTCATCGCGGATTACACGGCAAAGTTTAAGAACATCATTCATCCGAAAACAGGACGGAGACAGCAGGAGTGCGCATATCCGATTGACGCACAGACGGCGGAGGAGATTACGCAGAAGCTTAGGGAATATGACGAAACGGATGTTTACGGAAGCGGGCAGGATTATTCCACCTACGTCGCCCGCCTTGCCGCGCGGGATATCACGGAAGAGATGCGGCAGGTTCTGGCGGAAGGTTCCGGGGAGAAACAGCCGGAAATTATTTTGGAAGTGGAGCGGATCATTCTGGACGACGGACACTACGGCGAGCTGTGCGAACAGGCAGGAGCGGCGTATGGCGGGGTGATACTGTTAAACGATTACAAATATAACGACAAGGGAACCGAGCGTCATATTGCACCTTTGGCGGCGACAACCTCCAGACTGAAACTGGAAACGGCTGACGGCAGTTCGGAAGAGATTGCGATTGACGGTGTGCTGGAAACAGCGGAAATCCCCGGAACTTTGATGTATCCGAACACAAATCCCATCCGTCTTGTCGTTCCCTCTGCGGGCGTGTCGGTGCGCGGCTACAACTGGATGGCGAATCCGAAGGATGAGGAAGGATTTATGGCGTATGCAAGGGGTGTATTGGAAGAACGATTCCCGCAGTACGGCATGGAATACGATGAAGCGGGGTACACGAGCCGGGTGTACGGGGCGCAGGACTTTGTGAAAATTATGAATATCGCGATTGTCCTTGCCGCGTTTTTCCTCTACGCTTTTGTTTTTCTGCTGGGGCTGATCGGCGTGCTGAATGTGATCAGCACCGTCAGTTTCCAGATCAGACTGCGGGCGAAAGAGCTCGCGGTTTTGCAGAGCGTGGGCATGACATCGGACTCCATACAGAAGATGCTCAATATGGAAAGCATCCTCTGCGCGGGAAAAGCGTTGGCGGTGGGTCTGCCGCTCGGTATGGGTATCGTTGCCGTGATGGCGTATTGTGTGAAAAGGATATTTCCGATTGCCTTCCGTATGCCTTGGATGGCGATTCTGATCACGATTGTGATCTCCCTTTTTGTTATGTGGGGCACTGTGCGGATTTCGGCGGGAGCACTCAAAAAGCAGAATATCATAGAGACGATCAGAATCTGAGATATAAGTCAGATGAATTTATTGGAGAAACAAAAATATAGAAACATGGGAAAGGCTCAAAAAGTTGAGTCTTTCTTTTTTATAATGGGAAAAAAGAGGGTAAGCATGTGAATGCAGATGAGAATGAAATCGGCATAGGACAGGAGGAGTGCATATGATTTATTTACGCTATGATTTCAGATGGAAGGATTATAAGTCACTGGGAAATCTCAGTAAAGAGCGAAAAAGTGAGTTTGAAATGAAGTACGCGCCCAGCGACATTCGCGCCATGAATGAACGGTTTTACAGTGACTTTCAAAAGAGGGGAACTTATATCACCTGCGTCACGGATGTGACAGATTGTGAGATAGTCATTTATGCGGCGGTGGATATTCACTCTCTGGATGCGCTTTTATATGAAAAGGAAGTTTCTGCCCTGTTCCATGATTGCGATATGGTCAAAAAGATGGAAGTCACGATCGAGGAGTATAAGCGCGAAATTTCAAGAGATCCATACGACACATACAGCAGAAAGATATTTGATAAGCTGCGTATCGATTACAGATGTGGATTTTTTGATCCGTTTCCGTTTAAGCTGGATGAGGAGGTGCTCGATTATAAAAGCCTGTCAAAGACGGCGTGTAAAAGACGGGCGAAGGAAATACTCGCGTCAAAGAGCTTCTATGAGGAGATGGAACGGATTTATGCAAAAGAAAACCAGAAGATTTATATGGGGCATCCCGTCCATTATCTGATCAGTGCGGGTGACTGGGGCGCGGCAAAGGATATGTATGAGCTTTTGATCGCGGCGCTAACGAGCAACAGGAGACTGGTCTCCAACCGTGTTGCGATTCTTCGGGATATCACAAAACGCGCCTACTGCGATGACAGATACAAGCAGGTGATACAGGCTGCGGAAGGCGGCGCGGTGATCATCGAGCTAAAGAGCGAGGATGGGATGGGGCGGTTTGCCACCGATTTTCACGAATTTACAAAGCTGACCGGTCTGCTTTTGGAAGCGCAGAAAAAAGACACCCTGTTCATTTTTGTGGAGATCACGGGAAAATCTCTCAAGGATAACGATGCCATAAACAATATTTTGACGAAAGCGGATATCATCCAGATCACGGAGGGAACAGGAACGCCGAAGCAGGCAGAAAACTATTTGCTGGAGCTTGTCAAAAAGGTTGATTTTCATTCGGAGGACAAAAGCGATGTGCTGGAGTTCCTTCCGAAAGCGGAGTCCTATTTGGTCACGGATATTTTTAACGCGTACAACGCCTGGTACGGAAGCGGACTGAAAAATCATGTCTATAAGGCTTATAAGGAGAAGAAGACCTTTCAGGTAAAGATGACGAAAGTAGAGAGCAAGCCCTATGAGGAGCTGCAGGATATGATCGGTCTTACGCAGGTAAAGACGGTGACCGATCAGGTGATAGCCGCGTCAAAAGTGCTCCGGGTCAGAGAACGGATGGGATTACAGACAGAAAGCATGTCACTACATATGATGTTCTCCGGCAATCCCGGGACCGCAAAAACGACCGTTGCGAGACTGCTCGCAAAAATTTTAAAGGAGGAGGATGCCATCAAGTCCGGGCAGTTTGTGGAGTGCGGCAGACAGGATCTGGTTGGCAAATACGTCGGCTGGACAGCTCACATCGTGGAGGAAAAGTTCAAGGAGGCGTCGGGCGGCGTGCTCTTTATCGACGAGGCGTATGCGCTTGTGGACGACAGCAATACCTACGGCGCGGAAGCGATCAATACCATCACGCAGATGATGGAAAATTACAGAAACGATGTGATTGTGATTTTCGCGGGATATCCCGACAAAATGCAGGCATTTCTGGAGCAGAACGAGGGCTTGAAGAGCAGGATTGCGTTTCATCTGGATTTCCCGGATTACACGGCGGATGAACTGACAAAGATCATAACGCTCATGTCGAAGAGCAGAGAATACCAGATCGAGGAGGAGGCGATCGCCTATTGCAGGGAGATTTTTGAGGGCGCTGTGTGCGGGGAGAATTTCGGAAATGGCAGATACGCCAGAAATGTGCTGGAGCAGGCGATACTCAGACAGGCGGACAGAATCGTTAATGCGGCGGCAGGCAGGGAAATCTCGAAGGAAGAGATCTGCCTGTTGAAGAGAGAAGATTTTAGGATGGTGAGTCAGAATGGGAAAAAGGAAGGGAGGATAATAGGGTTTGCGTGCTAGTGGAGTACCATAAAGGTGTTGGGCGGTGACAATTATCTGCAAATAGGCAGCTGCGAGTCGTAAAATGAGTGGGAATGCGTGGGTGGGTGTGGTATGATGGAGGGGCAGATGATTAGAGTGTGGTTTTGAGGATGCGAAGGACGATGTGGGATGGGGGGAAAATTTATTATTTGAATCGATTAGGAAAATCAGGAGGACGAAAAATGTTAAAGACAGTGTTAGGTGACATCACAAAGATTACAGACGTACAGGCAATCGTCAATGCGGCAAATTCAAGCCTGCTCGGCGGCGGAGGCGTGGACGGGGCGATCCACAGGGCGGCGGGACCGCAGCTTCTGGAAGAGTGCCGGACGCTTCACGGGTGCCCGACGGGGGAAGCAAAGCTGACAAAGGGTTACAATCTGCCTTGCGACTATGTCATCCATACGGTCGGACCCGTCTGGCATGGAGGTACAAACGGAGAGCCGGAAAAGCTTGCCTCCTGTTACTACAATTCGTTGAGGACGGCTATGGAGAACGGCATCCGTAAGGTGGCGTTTCCATCAATTTCAACCGGCGTTTACGGCTATCCCGTGGAGAAGGCGGCAAAGGTGGCTGTCGAGGCGGTCTGCCGGTTTCTGGAGCAGTTTCCGAATGCGATTGACATGGTTGAGTGGGTGTTGTTTGACGACAGGACATACACAGTATATGAGGCGGAAGTTCATAAAACAGAATTGATCTGACAGGTGATGGAATACGCAGGGCAGGTGGGTGTGTCTTATCGCCGGAAATGAGGGAGGTCGTTTTGATGAAAATATACTGCATGTCTGACATTCACGGCTGTATCGCAGAATTTGAATATGCCCTGTCGTTGATTGACGGGCAGATGAACAGCCCGGATACCCGGCTGGTTCTTCTGGGCGACTATGTACACGGTCCAGACAGCTATGCGGTGCTTGATAAGATTATAAGCCTGCAAAATAAGTGGGGCTGTGACAAGGTCATTGCACTTATGGGAAACCACGAAGATATGGTCTGTGACGGGCGGTGGCGGATCGAACAGGACGATGAGGATTCCGAGGCGAAAGAGGATGAGTATATCGCATGGATGCAGAATCTGCCCAGATATTATACGGAAGGGAATACCATATTTGTACATGCCGGGATTGATGAGGAAGCGGAAGATTTGTGGGAGTGGGGAACGGACGATTACACTTTCACGGAGAAGTATCCGGCGCAGACGGGGAAATTTTACGGGGATTGGAAGATTGTGGCGGGACATGTGGGGACCATGGTGATTTCTGATGATCCCTGGTTCCATGACATTTATTATGACGGGGAAGCGCATTATTACATAGATGGGACAGTGGATGTCAGCGGCAGGCTTCCTGTGTTGATGGTGGATACCGAAAAGGATTTGTATTACCGGGTGACGGAGACGGGGAACTGGCTGATTCTGCCTTATGGCGAAGAGAACACGTAGATATATTTTTATGATAGGAGCAATGGTATCTGCAAAGATTCAAAGGGCATAAGCACCTGATTGTTGGAAACCATGAAGGAGGCATTTTATGGATTATTTACACGATTTTAGGGCAGACATAATTTTGAAAAAACGTGATAGAGAAAGGTGGAATAATTGGGATAAATGGAATGTTTTATATAAAACTTTAGCCTATGAATTATCTTCGAGTCGTGATGTCGAAAGCTATGGTTATGTGAGAAAACGAGTTTTTGACTTTTTTAGTGATTACAAAAAATATATATGCGGTGCTGTAACTTTAGATATTATGAATGGATGGTGGTTTTGTTTTAAAACTCTATTTAACATAAATACTAGTAGAAATAGCGTTGAAACAAAAAAGTTTCTTTTAAGATTAAGTGACCAGATAGAAAAAATTGATGAGGAAGAGATGCTAATCAATGTTATTTGTAAAAACTATAGTATCACAGAAGTGGAAATAAAGTCACTTCTTAGTTTTCTCAAAGTTGTATATACGATTGGTAATATCAGCCCTGCCAGTAGAAATCCAAAAGCTGATAAGTTTGATAGTTGGGAGTATAAATTGTTTGTATCGGGTTCAATAGATCATACAGATTTAGATTATATGGAATATTTTTGTTTTGAGGATTATTCTAAAGATAGAAAATGGTGGACTGATTTAGAAAAAAGTAATGATAAGAAAAAGGTAATATTAGAATATATGAATAGCAGAATAAATTTAATAACAGAGCGTGGTAAAAAAGTAGTAAATAGATGTAAATAGATATTATACATAATGAATTTATCTAAAAACTCAAAAATTTGAGCACGCCCCTTGTATAATGAACCCATAAATGCAATGTTTATGGATTCCAATACAGAGAAGGAGCGTGATTTTATGAGCAACAATATTTATGAACCGATCAGAAAAAAGGTGGAAGAGTGGCTGTGGTATGATGAGAACCAGCCAAGCGGCAATTATTTTGCCAACATGGAGGAGCATGACAGATTCCGAAGGCTGCACGACAGGGACTGTATGCTGACAGGCGGAGATTTGAAGGCGGATACGTTATTCAGTTTGTGGACACCGCTCCGGCACACAATTGTGCGGTTAAACGACAGGGAGACGATCCGGTCTGTCGGGGATATCTCCAAAAAATATGTGTTCCTGCGGGATTTTATCAAAGGGGACAATATAGAAAAACTGCTGCCGGAAACAGAGTCGATCGTACACAAACTCAGCGAACTGTTTGAACGGGGAATGGGCAGGGAAAACGTGTTTCTGCTTCCCGAAAGGCAGCTAAACTGTGCCAGAGCGAGGAAACCTTACTGTGACTATGTTCCAGTGATGCTGCTTGAGGCATTTCCGGGCGGCGTCTTTTCAGAGTATTGGGACAGCCCGGAAGCATATCTGCGGTGGATTGATGAGGAGCATATGGAAGCGTTCTTTGACGGCGGCATTTCCCCGGAACACGTCAAAGATTTAAGCGGATCCGGGGATGTACGCATCTCCTTTGCGCCGGAGGGCGTGGAGGCGATGGAGCGGATGATTGAAAATTATATCGCTGTCTTGAAAGAACGGAAACGGTATTTTGGGCAGGCGGAATAAGGAGGAAGAATGAGATAACGTCCAAACGTTATTTTTATCTTGGGTAACCACGATTTTGTGATGTATTCTCTGATGAAAACGCTGGCGGTGGAGATCACGGAGGAAAATTATGATAAGCAGTTGTCAGCAGGGCATCCCTGTATGAAGTGATCTATGTGGATGGCTTATAACAGCGGCGAAGGGACAACATGACGTGGAGAGATGAGACGAAAAGGGAAAACACAAGGAATGGGAGATATCATATGGCGAAAGGTAATTTAAAGAATGAGTCAAAAAAAGTGTCTAAAGAGAGTAACCCTAAAAAACTGCCCAACCTCTCCGCGCCGGAGAATACCATACGATTGCTTGAGTATCTCAAAAAGCATACGGACAAGGCGCATCCGTTGAGGTCGGTAAAGGACGTGCAGAAAGAGTTCAATGACAAAGAGTTGCATTTTGGTTCGGATAATACGATCCGTAAATTTTATCGGAACATTGCCGATGCCTATAATCTGGATGAAGAGCAGCATCCCCTTCCGCAGCAGCATTGGAGAATTGTATATGACGGCTATGTAAAATTATATGGGGACGGGGAAGAGGAGGAAGGGCTTTCCGGGGAAGACGATTCTGACGAATGGGAGGAAGACAGAGAAAAGTTCAGCAATTTATATTATGTGCAGGAATTTTCCTATGAGGAAATTGACGCGCTGATCGAAGCGGTGCAGCTTTCCCGCACACTTTCTGAGGAAGAGACAGAACATATTATCTCGACGCTGGAGGAGAAATTCACGTCTAAATATTATCGGAAGGGCGCGAGGAGAGTCTGCAAGATAAACGGAAAAGGGTGCTGTGAAAAAGACACGTTACGGGAAAACCTGCTCACGATCCAGCAGGCGATCATGGACGGTGTTCAGATCACATACCGCTTCAACGGTTATAACCGGGACAAGAAGCTTGCGCCGATGCGGGATTATAAAAGATATGCCAGCCCTTATTATATTGTGGCAAATGACGGGCGGTATTATCTGATGGCGGCAAATGAGGCACATAAGGATGAGGGCGCCTATATTGTGCGGATCGACCTGATGACGGAGGTGGAGATCCCGGAACGGAATGAGAAATCAGGGAAAAAGGGCATCCCGGCGATCCCGAAAAGAGAGGTTGCCGGACTGCCGCGTGAATGGGATGAAAATTTTTCGATGCAGCATGTCAACATGTCCTATGGCGCGCCGGTTTCGATCACGATTCGCGTAAAAAACAAAAAGAAAGAAGACGGATGTACACCGATTGATCCTGTCTATACCTTTCTGCACGATTATTTTGGGGACACTTATCGGTTTGTTCGTGTGGACGAAAACGATCCGGATTATGACATTGTCACGGTAACGTGCACGAGCTTTGGCATGGAAAATTTCGCGATGCAGTATGCCGACAGGATGGAGGTGTTGTCGCCGCCGGAATTGCGGGAAAAAATCCGGGATAAAGCGAAGGCGCTGGCGGAGCGGTACCGGGATTAGTTGATACCCGGCGGCTTATAAAAAGGTGTCCGTGGCAAGACAGCTCAAAAGCTCCCATGCGGCGTCGCGCTCCCGTTTCTGCTCCGGGTTCAGCTCCTCATAGGGGCAGAGCATGGGGTGCTGTCTTGCAAAATCGTCACGGGCAGGTCCGTAAGTCCAGTTGTAGAACGTATAAAAGCGCAGCCAGCGGGAATGGTCAAGCTTGCGGTACATCTCGCGCATGGAATCTGACTTTTTACTTTTGACATATTCTTCATTTGCCGCTTTGATGATAGAGGGAGTAACCTCCGTGATTGTTTCATCATTTAGAAGTTTATCTTATAGTAGCTGTTTAATCTCCAGAATATGTTCCAGCCGTCCGGCTCGTCATCCGTACAGATGATGATGCGGTCAGCACGCTCCAGAAGATCGGCGCATTGTTCCCACAAATCATCGTGAAAAATAAGAGAGTCCATCGTCTCAGATTCCCGGTTCAGCGAAAATGTCTTGTGCAGATGGCTGTGCATGGAGAGAAAGACGCTGGCGTCTCCGAAAATATGGTAGGCGACATGCTGATCGACGGAGATGATATTCGTCAGGATGGCACGTTCCAGAATGCAGCGTCCGTAATTTCCAAAGACGATGATCACGATGGTATTTTCAGAACTGCATAGTGGTCTGGAGCGCCAGTATTGTCTGGCGCAGCAGTCATAACTGTGGAAAAAACGGATATTCCCGGAGAGGGAGTCACGCCCGTTCGTTGTTCTGGCGTAAACTTCCACGGGCAGGGTATGTAAGTTGGTGGCACGGCTGTTTACGCCAATATCATTTTCCTTCATAAGAAAAATTTTGCATCTGGCACCGGTATTTTTCTTGTGTGATACAATTCTGGCAGGGGAAGCGCTGATAAACAGACAGGGATAGTCTGGATGTTCCATCTGCTCTGTTTTCTTTTCACCGAAAATGATTATGGCGTCGGGATCCTCCCCGCAGATGTTTTCAGCCAGCGTGCCGGCTTCTATTCCATAGTCCGCAAAATAATATCAGTTCTTTTTCCGTTGCAGACCGAGCAGGAAAAAAGGGAGTCCCTCGCTTGTGACAAAGGATATCACGGCGCCGAACAAGGTCATCATAATGCCTGCGGAGAGCAACAGAAATACAGCCCCTATCGCGTGCCCCAAGGGCGTTACGGGCGTCAGATCACCGTAACCGACGGTGGTCAGCGTGACGAGAGAGTACCAGCAGGCGTCGCCAAAAGAGCGGATGGTTGCGGCGCTGTCGGCATGTTCGGACAGATAGAGGACAAACAGCAGCCCGATATATAAGAGCATAAGAAATATGGCTATGCGCAGATATATTTTATGGTTTTGCTTCATAAAATGTTGTCTCCTTTATCCTGTTTCAATAAAAATGTCTGTATCGTGTATTATAATTTAAAGATTCCCGGTTCCGCAAACGGTCCAGCGAGCGGTGTTTCTCCGCGCGTTTTCCCGTAATAATCCGTATCGAATACAATGGGAGAGCCGTCCGGGTTTTCAAATTTCTGTTCCGGCTCAAATGCCATGCCGAGCACGTCGGTGGTGATGACTCTGTTCTGCGATTCCGGCATATAATCATACACATTCGTCTTTATGACAAAGCCTTCCGCCGTCTTTTCCAGACAGATGGACACTTTGTTTGTCTCATCCACAAATGCCTTTTCTTTTGACATAGGTTTTGCGCCGTTAAAATAGGCGTTTCCTTCTGCCCATACGGGGAGAGGGTTGTAATACCTGTCGCTGGGCGCCGATCCCATCCCGCAGTAGCCCTCGAACTGCGCTTCGTATTCTTCCAGAGTCGGGTATGCTTCGTAAGGAACCGTTCCGGCAATGAGGTTGCCGTCCGTCCACTCGTCATCCTTCATGGCGTCCGCCATCTGCTTCAACCCCGGACGGAAGTCCTTCTGGATAAAGATGTTGTTGTAAAACCGCATGTCCCCGTGCAGAATTGTCATAAATCCGGCGATTTCCGTGCGGTGTGGCACATGGTAAGGCGTATAGCGTGGTGAAATCTTAGTGAGCGTACCGTTTAAAACACCGCGCCCTACGGCGGTAAAGGAACCGGCGATCAGATTATGCACGAGGGCAACGCCCTGTGTGGCAAGTTTCAGCGCACAGTCGGAGAGCAGTACGTTGTGGTCAACAAGCGTCGGTCCGTGAGATACTTCGATAAAAATATCCTCACCGATTTCATTTCCAGTTGTGTGGTTGTATTCTTCCGGCAGACAGTTGTCAAAAAACAGATTCCCGGTCACCCTTGTGCCCTGTGCCTGCCAGTCGAGCCATAAACCGCGGGTACAGCGGTAAATCCGGTTGCGGCGAATCGTGACGTCGATCGCCGCGTGCATTTTGATGCCGCCGATCTCAGCGCCACACAAATTCTGCTTGTTGTTGATGTGGTGGATCGTATTGTCCTCGATCAGAGAAAATACGCCGCCCAGATGCCCGACGATCCCGGTCTGCCCGCAGTCGTGGATGTCGCACCTTCTGACAATGTGGGAGCCTATGGTCTCCTTGTTCCATCCTTCCCGCTGTGCCTGACAGATACAGTCGCGCTCCGTCTGCGTGCCGTCCTTGTATTTCCATTTAGACCATTTGTTATCGTTTTCCGGCTGCAGATATTTTCCAAGGGAAATGCCGGAGCATTTCGACTCATAAATTTCACAATCTTCTATGATCCAGCCTTTGGACCAGTGCGGGCCGATCATTCCCTCCTGATATGCCGTCGGGGGCGCCCATTGCGATGCTGCCTGTCTCACGGTAAAGCCGGAAAGCGTAATGAAGCCAACGCCTTCTTCTTCCGGGTAGAAACAGTTTTTCCGCACGCTGATTTCCACATTTTCCTCATTGGGGTTTCTGCCTTGGAAATTGGCGTAGAGGACTGTTTCGTCTTTTTCTTCATCCTGAATCGTATACCATGTATAGACGGAAAAATCCGGGTCCCATGAGGTTTTGCTCTTTTCCGGGTGCAGAACCTTGTCATACGATGTCACTTCATACATGGACTTGCCGTTTAAATAGACGTCCCCGGTATGGGCGGTCATGGTCGCCACAAACCAGTCACCGTACACTAACGTCGTATACGGATTATAGCCGCCGAATACTTTGTTGGAAATGGTCGCTTTCCAGACGGTGCCTTCGCAGGCTTCCCAGTTTTTGACCGGCTCCGCGCCCGTGATCACGGCAGCCCGTTTCGATTCCGAACGGTAAACGATTCTGGCATCTTCCCTGCCGCCGTTTACGGGGCTTACCGACTCCCGGTAAATGCCCGGCATGACGATCACCTCATCCCCGGGCAATGCTTTCTCTGCCGCCTCTTGAATCCGCATGAAAGGTTTCTCCTGACTGCCGTCTCCGCCCTGCGCCGCATTCGCATTTACATAGTATTTCATATGGTATCCTCCTTGTTGTGGAATTTGGTTCGCTTATCATTTCATCATAAAATAAAATCATTTCTTTGCCGTTATTTTCATACTACCATATCTGGGTATATAGTCAATGGATGCGGAGCAGTATGATGAAAAGAAAATGGATTGTTTTCCTGTTACATAAATATTATAATGTTGGCAGATGACCTATAGGGAAACCGAAAGAAAAGAGCGCAGGAGGAACGCATGGAGAACGAGAAAGTTTTGTATATAGCTGAGATTCCTTATGAAACAGGAGAAGTCCATTTCAGATATTCGCGCAGACTGTCAGAAGATGGCACAAAGTGGATCCGGGACGGCTTGTTTACAGAGTATTACCAAAATGGAAATGTCGCCTCAACAGGCTTATATGAAATGGTCTGGAAAATGGGAAACTGGAGGAAGAAGAAATTTATGAGTAGTGATTTCTTCTTCCTTCCGGGGAGTCAGCCTTGGCGTTTATTTGATGCCCATATAGGAGGAGATGACCATTCTCTGCACCTCACTTGTCCCCTCGTATATTTCTGTGATTTTTGCGTCACGCATGAAACGCTCAAATGGATAAAAAAGCTGTACGCCCTGTCCTAATCCCATACATACCATTCCTGCAATAATGACAACTTTCATGGCAACGCCTATTCCTGCAATCGCCATATCGCCGTATTCTGCCATCTGGCTGTTGTCAGCATTGACTTTCCACGGAGAAAATAGAAAATATAGTAACCTGCGCCGAAAAGATTTCCAAGAAGCTGTCCCATCATAGCTTTACCGGCTTCTCCTTCGGCACGGATTATATTCGCATAACAGTTTGAAATCAACACGAAAGGACCGCTGCACGCCACGATACTTAAATTTTGCTTGCTTCGTAGTTCCTTCGCAGCACATCTGTCATATCAGTTATCCTTCGTATCATTATTATTTGCCCATTGGCTTTTCGGAAGCGTTTTTGTAAGGACTAAGTTATAGGCAACGGTTATAAACACTAAAACCAGAACATGAATAATGTGCTTTTCTATGGTAATATCTGTTTTATTTCCCAAAATGCTAAGAGTGTTAATGGCAGAATGGGCAATAATGCAGGGGAACAGACTTCCGCCACGATAGAAAATCGTTACAAGCAAAAAGCCTATCGCAATCGCAAAGCAAATCTGGCACAAATTAGCTGCCAAGTCCATACCGCTGCCATTAAATAAATTTATCAAATGCCCAATACCAAAAGTTACACTTGAGATAATAATTGCAGATTTTACATTCTCTTTTGCGATTGATACAAACAGGAAACCTCTGAAAATCACTTCCTCCAAAAATCCAACGCAAAGCATACTCGCAATACGGCAAAACGTTTCCAATAACGAATAATTGACAGCAACACCGTTCCAAAGACTTTCCGTTGCTATGATAATAAGCGGCACATAGTAAAGAAACCGATGGGCAGGAACAGGTGATTTACAAAGTCCATACCGTTCTTGCAACCTGTTTTTTCGGATAAAGGCAAAAAGAATAATGGTCAGAAGGATACAAAAAATAGCATTTGCAGAGTATTCAATTCCTATTTTTTTACTTAATGGATATGCTAAAGATTGTAGGACACAATAAACCACTATCCATACAATCGCAAAAGCCTGTTCGTTTTTTTCATATAACTTTTTCATTTCATTTCCTCCTGTATTGCTAATATCGCACCTGTATATACCCGTTCCAAATGCTTCTCTATAAGTTTTTCATCATACTCCAATGAATTGTTGGCTATGATACTGGCATATCCATGGACAAACATCGCAAGCGTTATAAAAACTTCTTTTGTCTGTTCAATATTCATATCCATTTCTTCCTGCATGGCAGAAATAACAGGTATAAGTTCCTCGGAATTTATCATTTCAAGCAAGCTGTTTTCAACAACAAATCCCGATTGAAACAGAAAGCGGAACAAATAAGGTTCTTCAACCGCAAAGCGGATATAATTCACCCCGATTCCAAGCATTATATCTTCCTGTGTTTCTGGAATGTTCATCAAATATTCTGTATGATAGTCACCTGTTTTTTTGTAAGCAGCTTTTTTTAATGCTTCAATCGTTGCAAAATGGTACATAACAGGCTGTGTGGAACAGTTTAGCTCGTTTGATACAGTCCGTGCATTGATGTTTTCCGCGCCTGTTTTGCGGGCAACCTTAAATGCAGCGTCAATAACCATATCTCTTGTGATTTTAGGTTTTGGTGGCATAGCTTTTCCTCTCAATCAATAATTTGCGTTATATAACATAGATTATATTATGGACTGCGAAACTGATTTTGTCAATCCATATGGTTAAACTTTGCCATAATTTTTGGTCATGTTATGAAAGAAACAGAGTTCGCGAAGAGTAAAGGAGAAGAGGTTTTTTTCATTCAGAATATGAGATAGAATAGAAGTCGGCGTTGCGGTAACACTCGTTAGTATTTTGACTACTGGTATCCGCATATGGCAAAACCGCAGGAATAAAGGAAAACAAAAAAGCAACCGCCCCGACCAAGGTTAGTGGTTGCTTTTTTTCTAATTTCAGTCTCTGGTATCAGCGTTTATTTCACATTCCCCTCACAGCAGTCAAAGCCCGGATTGAATGCGTAGAAGTTCTTGGAATCAAGGTGATCCTGCACGATCCTCAGGGCTTCACCGAACCTCTGGAAGTGCACAACTTCTCTAGCCCGCAGGAATTTGATCGGTTCATACACATCGGGTTCATCCTTTACGAGACGAAGGATATTGTCGTAGGTGGAGCGCGCTTTCTGCTCTGCAGCCATATCCTCCATCAGATCCGTAATGATATCGCCTTTGGACTGGAACTCACAGGCATTGAAGGGGATGCCGCCTGCCGCCTGCGGCCAGATGCCGACAGTGTGATCCACGTAATAATTGCGGAAACTCCAGATGTGCCAGTTCCTCCGTGCCGATGTCAGTATCGAAATTGCACATCTAAAAAGTAGCGTAAAATGGGCACATCACCGAAATTTGTTAAGAATTCACAGGATTTTCAGCAATCGTAAAATTGACTGTATTTTGTGTAAGTGTACGCTATAATAAAGCTAGTGAGATTAAGACGATGGGGTAGGAGGTGAAATCATTGAACATAAAGAAAAGACTTTTATTCAGAGATGGTCTTGCTATTTCCATTGAACCCATACAGAGGAGCAGGCATATGGAAATCTGTATGGGCATAAATAATCTTTAAAGTAGGACGTGATACACTACCATATGCCCTGTTGCTTTCTGTACTTAAGTAATATTTTAACCAGAATACAATGATGAGGCCAGTGTGCTTTGATCATATATGAATGAGGGTACAGAAATGAAATATATAAATGCAGCAGAAATACTGCCTGAGCGATTATTGCAGGAATTACAAATTTACAGCGGCGGAAATATTTTATATATTCCCAAAGCAGGAACAAAAGCTGACTGGGGAACAGAAAGCGGTTCTAAAGGTTTTTATCAGGAACGTAACCAGAGAATAAAGGCTTTATACATAGACGGGAATTCTGTTGATGAGTTGGCACTGCAGTATGGATTGTCAAAGAGTACGATAAAAAGAATCATATACAACTGAGAAAGAGGTGTCTGCCTGAAAGGGCAGGCATCTTTTTCTCATGTTTGGCTATAACTGTTTTGTGTACTTGTAGTTGGGAAACGGTTCTTTTATACTTGAGAAAGTATAAAGAAAGGCTTGTGTGAAAGGGGCGTGTATAATGACGGTTTTGTCAATAAAGTATATTGTCGGATGGTCGTATGAGTATCTGCGGAAATATATATCGCATATTATTTTTATTTTGTTTTTGTCTTTGGCAATGATTATTTTAAACCTATATCAGGTAAATTATATTCAAAATATCATAGATGTTGCTTTGCAAAAACAGTGGATTTTTGTGTTCCATATTATTTTTGGATTTATTGTTATCAATCTGATCAGAATGTTGAGGAATTTTCTTTTTGCGCATATTTCAAACAGATTGGAGGCCAAAGTCTGTTTTGATATTAAGGGCAGTCTGGTTAGAAAACTGTTTGTAACAAAGCTACAGGAAATAGAGAAAGTTAATATGGGTCAACTGCTGAACAGATACAATGAGGATGTTGAAAAAGCTTCAAAATTCATGCTTACGGGATTTCAGACATTGTTTTTCAATCCGCTCATGTCCATTTGCGGTTTTCTATATTTATTTCATTATAGTGGGAAATTGAGTATCGGTGTTTTTTTGCCAATTCCTCTGTTTGCGGTAATATTGGATTTTTATTCAAAACGCGCAGGAGGCATATATGAGGAGGGTGTCAAATAAAATCCGGATATGTGGGGAGTGTATATGACATTACACATGGAATGGAAACCATCATCGCGAACCAGATGACAGACAGGATGCAAAAAAAGCTGAAAGGAATTACGGAAAATATATATGATAATGAAGTAAAGTATTATAAGAACGGATGCTCATCTCTTGCATTTATTATGTCTACAACATATGTTCCCAATATTATTATTTTCATTTATGGTGGTTTACTGGCAATTAACGGAGAAATACAAATTTCTTTGCTCTTTGCATATGGGCAGTTGATGAGTCTGATCAATATGCCCGTCATTGATCTTTTCAGCTCTCTGAATGAAATGCGGGAAATTGAGAAATCAATGAGACGGCTTGATGATCTGTTACTGTTGGAGGAAGATAACAGCGGTACAGAGACAAAAAGTATGGATATGGAAAGTGTTGTCAAATTTCAGAGGGTGTCCTGCTCATATGGGATGGAATCCTCCAAAGTGTTTGACCGTATTTCCTTTGAAGTGTGTGCAGGAGAATGTGTAGGGATCGCAGGTGAGAGCGGTGCAGGAAAGACTACATTATTAAATCTGCTATGTGGATTTTATTCAGCAGAAAAGGGGCGTATATTTTTATGGGAACGTGAAATTGGTAAATGGGATATGTCGGCACTTCGGCGACGTATTGCTTATGTTTCGCAGGAAAATCAGGTTATGGTCGGTACGGTAAAGGAAAACATAGCTTATGGTCGTCCAGGTGCGGATATCAGGCAGATTGAAGCAGCAGCAAGATTCGCTGGATTGGATGAGTTTATCAGAAAACTTCCGAATCAGTATGATACGGAATTGGGAGAAAATATGGATGAATGGTCAGGAGGACAGTATCAGAGACTGAATCTGGCAAGAGCATTTCTTCAGGAGGCTGATTTGTATTTGTTTGATGAGCCTACAGCGTCCCTTGACGGGTATAACGAAAAGATTATCATAGACAGCATAAAAAGGTTGCAGGACTTAAAGAAGACAATTTTCATTGTTTCCCATCGTCCTAATTTGTTGAAAGACTGTAGTTATATATTTTTCTTGCAAAAAGGAAAAATCATCGAGCAGGGAACACACTCGGAATTGACCGGAAAGCAAGGAGAATATTATCGCTTATTGGGGAAGGAACCGTTATGAAGATAAATGGGCAGGTGTACTATATTTTCAGAGTGCTGAATGAAGAAAAGAAGCTGAAAATATTTTATATATTGGCACTTATGATAGATGCCATGGTATTTCCATTAGCGCAGGTATTCACCAGTTTTTCTGAAAAGTGGCTGGTGAATGCCGTTGAATTCCACGACAGCCTGTATATGAATGGTGTGTATATACTCAGTACGGTGATTTTTATTTTAATCTTTTTTGTAAATCCACTGGCGGAGTACTACAAGGAAAAGAATGTCAGTGGCATGATACGAAGTCTAAAGAATCGAATGACGGATAGGTTATTGCATTTTCCGTTGGAATATTACACCAATGTGGACAGTGGAAAAATCATAGTACAGATGACCAGTGATATTGACGGTGTTAAAGCTCTTTTTTCATGGTCGCTTCATAGATTTTTTCTGGCAGTCTTTTATGGATTTGGCTCTGTTGTGTTAATGTTTTGGCTGTGCTGGCAACTGTCAATTATAATTTTGATATTGGCGTTTTTTGAGATACTTGGCATGTCCAAAGTTTCTGTGAGAATTCAGAAGCTGAGTAGAGAGATTCAGGAGGGAAAGGCGGGTGGCAATAATCTTTATTCTGCATTTATCAAATGCTTGAAGTGTATCAAGATGCTTTCTCTGCATGACATCATGTATGAAAAGTTTTTAGGGGTCAATACAGAAATAACGGAGTTACAGATAAAAAGAGGTTCCCATATTGCCAGAATGAATGTTGTAAATGATTTTTTCAGTGCCGTTAATCTGCTGGGGGTGCTTTTTGCAGGAATCATTTTATATTTCGGGGGATATGTGGATATGGGATCGGTCATGGCATTTTTGGTTGTGCAGGACGGAGTTACATATATGTTTGGTAACCTGAAAGATTTTTTTGCCACATTGCAGCAGTATATCATAAATATAAAACGTGTTTATGAGGTGATTGACAATGATCTTATGCAAAAAGAAAAAGATATACTGTACCGGCAGGCGATTGCTCTTTCAGAGATTCAATGCAAAAATGTATATTTTAAATATAATCAGGAATCTGAATATATTTTGGAGGATGTCAATATAAAAGTGTCAAAAGGTGATATTGCTGCTGTTGTTGGTGAATCCGGGAATGGAAAATCAACGTTAGTGAAGCTAATCATGGGATTTTATCAGCCAACGAAAGGGAATGTCTTTTATGACGATATCATAAATACGAAGATTACGAATGATGAAATATGCAGGCTTTGCGCTTATGTGCTGCAGTCGCCCTATTTATTTTATGACACGATTGCTGAAAACATCAAAGGGGGAAACGAAACAGCCACCTTCGATATGGTGCGGAATGCAGCGGCTCTTGCGGATGCCACGGATTTTATTATGTCCAGAGATCAGGAATTTGAGACTATGGTGCTGGAAAGAGGAGCAGGGTATTCCGATGGTCAAAGGCAGAAAATAGCTATTGCGAGAGCGATATTGTCAAACAAGAGTGTGATCGTATTTGATGAAGCAACAAGCGCCCTTGATTTAGAGTCTGAGAAAGTGATATGCGATTATCTGCAAAAAGAGGCACGAAAAAGAAAAATCATTGTAATCGTTTCCCATAGGGAAAGTGTGAATGCGATATGTAATCGGGTATTCCGGATTGAAAATGGTAAGGTACATGAGCTGAGTAAGGAACAATAAATAGGAACGCCGGAATTATAATTTTGGAGAAATGCCGAGGATTTGTTGTAGACGTATTAAATGGAATATCATGTTATCAATTATAAAAATTTATTAAATATTATAACAGTAACAGTTGCTTTTTGAATTATAAAAGTAAGGAATGGCTTGTAAATATTTTATCTATATAATATAATAATTATGCGCTCCAAAACGGGTAAGCGGTTCGCCTTTTGCCAGATGATTCATCTGAGAACTTCCATAACCAAAGGAGGTATGTCAATGGAAAATCTACGAAAGGGTACTTAGTACATATGAGATTCGATGTGCTTGTAGGGATTGTCGGCATTGCTGTAACACTCGTTAGTATTTTGACTACTGGTATCAGCATATGGCAAAACCGCAAGAATAGAGGAAATCAAAAAAGCAACCGCCCCGACCAAGGTTAGTGGTTGCTTTTTTGTTTAACAACTTAAACTGAGGCGAACCGTTTGCTTTACGGAGCGCTCTTTGTACGATTATTATAATGCTTATTAGGTGAGTTTGCAATAAAAATTTTAGAAGAGTGATCCCAAGCCCATCATCGCGGCGTGGAACCACTCTTTTCTCATTTCAGTCTCTGGTATCAGCGTCTATTTCACATTCCCCTCACAGCAGTCAAATCCCGGGTTGAATGCGTAGAAGTTCTTAGAGTCAAGGTGGTCCTGCACGATGCGGAGGGCTTCACCGAACCTCTGGAAGTGTACAACCTCTCTAGCCCGCAGGAATTTGATCGGTTCGTACACATCGGGTTCATCCTTTACGAGACGAAGGATATTGTCGTAGGTGGAGCGCGCTTTCTGCTCTGCAGCCATATCCTCCATCAGATCCGTAATGATATCGCCTTTGGACTGGAACTCGCAGGCATTGAAGGGGATGCCGCCCGCCGCCTGCGGCCAGATTCCGACAGTGTGATCCACGTAATAATTGCGGAAACCGCTCGCCTCGATCTGCTCCATGGAAAGGTTTTTGGTGAGCTGGTGGACGATGGCGGCTACCATTTCCAGATGTGCCAGTTCCTCCGTGCCGATGTCTGTAAGAATTGCGGATACCTCTCTGTACGGGCAGGCATATCTCTGGGACAGATAACGCATGGAAGCGCCCATCTCGCCGTCGGGACCGCCGTACTGGCTGATGATTGCCTGCGCGATGTCCGCGTTAGCTTCCTTGATGTTTACGGGGAACTCTAATCTTCTTTCATAATTCCACATTAGTTACAGCCTCCTTCCCATGGCATAGGCGCCAATGCCCATTTCCAGTCGTCACACGCTGACACATCCGCACAGGAAATCGTGAGAGGCGTATATTTGGCGGAATACTCCTGCTTTGCCTGATTTGCCAGACGATTGTAGTGGTTGAAATATTTTAATGCGTTCTGGTCAGTGGGATGGGTGTCCAGATAGAGGGACAGTTCGATGACAACGAAGCTTAAGACGCCGATATCGTGGAGCAGTTTTTCCTGCTCGCTTGCAAATTGTGTGTTCATCTGTTACAACATCTCCTTCCTGTAAATGGTTTGTCGAGTTCGGGGAAGACGGTGCCGTTGCAGAATCCCTTTTCCAGATTTTCACAGATCCCGTTGAAGTGTTGCCATGGGACGTAAGCCATTGCGATTGGGAACTCGTCGCAGGGCTCCCGGTAGAGATAGTCCTTCATATTCATCCTTTCTACTGGTGTGCCGAATAAGACCGGCACACGAATTTCATGTGTTTTTTAATAATATAGTATGTTATAATCACCTATGTGTGTAATGTGGGAAGGACACAGAATATTCACAATTTGATACGAATAGAGACACATTTTGCCAGTATATTAGTGTGAGAAGTGCGATCACGCGCTTACGCGATAAAAGGGAGGAGTATGTTTTGATACGGGTAGAAAAGTTAGTGAAACGGTACGGCGGGCATGTGGCGGTAGACGGCATGTCGTTTACTGTGGAGAAGGGGAAAATCTATGGATTTCTGGGACCGAACGGCGCGGGGAAGACAACGACGATGAATGTGATGACAGGATATATTGCGGCTGACGGCGGGTCGGTCGTCATCGATGGGCACGATATTTTAAAGGAGCCGCTTGCAGCGAAGGCGTGTATCGGATACCTGCCAGAAATACCGCCTCTTTACCCAGATATGACGGTGCGGGAGTTTCTGCTCTTTGTGGCGGAACTGAAAAAAGTGCCAAAGGCGGAGAGGAAGAAACAGGTGGCAGCGTTGGAGGAAAGGCTTTCGCTGTCGGATATGAGCCGCCGGCTGATCAAAAATCTTTCCAAGGGCTATAAACAGAGAGTGGGACTGGCACAGGCGCTTGTGGGAAATCCGAAGGTTCTGATTCTGGATGAACCTATGGTAGGACTGGACCCGAAACAGATTATAGAAATGCGTGATCTGATCAAGGGGCTTGCGGGAGAGCATACGGTCATCTTAAGCTCCCATATTCTTTCGGAAATCAGTGCGGTGTGCGACCACATTCTCATTATTTCAAAAGGGAAACTGGCGGCAAGCGGTTCTCCCGAAGAGCTCCAGAAGATGATGCAGGGTACGGCGGAGCTTGTGGTGACGGTGATCGGAGAGCAGGAGCAGGCGAAGGCGGTGCTGGAGCAGATAGAGGAAATTGAGCGGTTTAGGTTTGCGGATGGAAGCGAGGAGGGCAGCATTCTGATTCATATGGAGACGAAGGATGATGCGGATATCCGAAAGACACTGTCTGTTGCACTGGCGGGAGCGGGTATGGCGATCCTTTCCATGAACCGTTCGGAGAAATCCCTGGAAGATATTTTCCTGGAGCTGACAGAGACCGAAGAGACGCTGGAGGAAGAAGAGGAAACGGAAACCGGGGAGACGCCGGAGGAAGATGCAGAAACGGAGGCAGCCGAAATTGCAGAGGAGGCGGATGATGCCGGGACAACCGTGGATAAAACGGAAAGTGTGACGGGAGAGGAGGAGACTGATGAGAGCGATTTATAAGAGAGAATTAAGATCTTACTTCTGTTCTTTCACAGGCTGGCTTTTTGTGGCGGTGAACCTTTTTGTCATGGGGCTTTATTTTATTGTCTATAACATGCTCATGGGCTATCCGACCATAGCTTATGTACTGCAGAGCATTGTGTTTACCTTTATTGTGACGATACCGATTCTCACCATGAGGACGCTGTCCGAGGAGCGGAAAAATAAGACGGACCAGTTGATTTTGACGGCGCCTGTCTCTGTGGGAAGGATTGTACTTGGAAAATATCTGGCGCTTGCGACGGTGCTCTTTGTGCCGACGGCGTTTATGGGCATTCTGCCGCTTTTTCTCATGCGGGGCGGGGAATTTCAGATGGGCGTTTCCTACGCTTCGGTTCTTGGGTTTTTCCTATACGGATGTCTCGCGCTGGCTGTCGGGCTGTTTCTTTCGTCCTTGACTGAGAGCGTGGTGATTGCGGCGGTACTTTCTTTTGGCGCGCTGTTTCTCGGCTATATTATGCCGGGCATATCCAATCTGCTCACCACCACGGGGACTTCCTCGGTGACGGCGGCGATCGGGAAGGTGCTATCCTGTTTTGATATGGTGAGCCGTTTTGACACGCTTTCCTCCGGCTATTTTGAACTGGAGGCGGTGGTTTACTATCTGACTGCCATTGCGTTGGCGCTGTTTTGCACGGCGCAGACCATACAGAAGCGCCGTTATAATGTTGCCGGAGGCGGTCTGAAAGTGGGGGCATTCAGTGTCACAGGCATTCTGCTGATGATTGTGCTGACTGTAGTGGTCAATCTCGGGCTGAATTATGTGCCGGAGCAGTATTCGTCCTTTGACCTGACGGAGAATCGGCTGTACGCGCTGACGGATGAGACGAAGGCATTCCTATCCGGGCTGTCCGAGGACATAACGATCTATGTACTGGCGGAGGAAGGCGCTGGGGACGCGGATTTTTCCAAAACGCTGGAGCGGATGGCGGATCAGTCCGGGCATATAAAGATAAAGTATGTCAGCCCTGCGAAAAATCCCAATTTTTATCAGAACTACACGGAAACCCAGCCGTCCACGGGCAGTCTGATTGTGGAGGGAGAAAAGCGCAGTACGGTGGTGGACTACGGGGACATTTATACCTATGAGATGGATTATTCCACTTACAGCTACCAGACTACGGGTTATGACGGGGAAGGGCAGACCGTCTCAGCCATTGCCTATGTCACCACGGAAGATATGCCAGTCTTTTATGCGATCGGCGGACACGGCGAACTGGAACTGGAAGAAAAATTCGTCAACACCATAACGAAGGAAAACGCATCCTGTGAAACGCTGATGCTTTACTCAGTGGATGAAATCCCGGAGGATGCACAGGGGGTTATTTTGAATGCGCCCACCAGCGACTACTCAAAGGAGGATGCCGAAAAGATAATCGCCTATTTGCAAAAGGGCGGCAATGCGCTGATCGTCTCAACCATGACGGAGGGAGAGATGACGAACTTTAAGAGCATTCTGGACTTTTACGGGATCACGGAGGTAGACGGCACCATTGTGGAGCAGGACCGCAATTATTATTACCAGAATCCCTATTATCTTTTCCCGGAGATCGCCTCTGCGGAAGTGACGGCGTCTCTGGCGGACAGTCTTGTATTTGCGCCTTTTTCCAAGGGGCTTTCCTATGATGACGATACCATGGGTGAAGTCCTTTATACGCCGCTTTTAACCACAAGCGGCAGCGCCTTCTCCAAGACGGACATCACGGACAACACAGATTACAGCAAAGGCGCGAACGATATTGACGGTCCCTTTACCGTCAGCGTGGAGGTGGAAAAAAGCACGGAGGATGGCGGCACTTCCCACGCGTATGTGGTGGGCGGGGAGAGCCTTTTCACCAGCCTTGCGGACGATATGGCGCCGGGCAATAATGTGAAGCTTTTTAGCAGTATGATAAGTATGCTGGCGGACCACGAATCTTCGGTGGCGGTTCCGGTCAAGAGCCTTTCCATGCCGAATCTGGTGTTCAAGGCACAGACCGCATATATTGCGGCGGTTCTCTGTGTGATTGTGATTCCTCTTGCGACCCTTGCGGCTGGGCTTATGATCTGGCTGAGAAGGAGAAGGCGCTGACGACTTATAATGAAGCACAAAAAGAAGATTTTATCCCCGGAATTTGACAAAGAGTATAGGGAAGGATAAGATAAAAATAATAGTCAGATTTCAGAATGAGAAGGGGTAGAGAACTATTATGAGGTGTGGACGCAAGAGAAGAACGCTGTCTTTTTTACTGGCGGCAGCGCTTGTGGCGGGAGCGGTAGGCGGCAGCCGGCTTGACGTATATGCTGCGGAATGGAAGCACGAGACGGAAAATGTTATTACCGGCGATAAGGGAGAGGCGGCAGATAATGAAAAAGATGTCATAGATGCAAATGCGCAGGAGGTATCGCTTGAAGTGTATGCACCGATAGATGACAGGACTGTGGCAGAAGCGGAATCCGCCAGAAGTGTTTCTGTTTCCGGGCTTGACGTGGTGAAAGAGGCGCGTAAATATGTAGGGAAACTGAACTATGTTTATGGGGGAACAAGTCTTACAAAGGGGGCAGACTGTAGCGGCTTCATATGCCGTATTTATGAGAAATTCGGTATTAATATTTGGAAGCATCGCACACAAATGTATAAATACAGGACAACGATCGGGACAGATATCGGTACGGACATGAATAAGGCAAAAGCAGGTGATATCGTAGTCTATAGCGGACATGTGGGATTGGTTACGGAGAAGAAAACCGTTATCAATATGCAGACCAAAGGATGCAGAGAGCCAAGCTTTAAGGCAATTGCGTCATGGGCAGGCGATGTCAGATGTATCATACGTCCTTATGGCGTTTCGCCCGACGGAACATCACCGAAACCGGAAACGCCGGAAACATTTAAGGCGCCTGTTTTAAATGCACAGTCCATGTACAGCGTGAATGCTACAAAAGGGTACGGCATGTCGGCGGAGGTGGTAACGGCTTACGAGATTACGAAGATAGAATTTCTCACATGGACGGATAAAAACGGCAGGGATGATCTGGTTGTCTCAAAAGGTACAAATCTGAAGCGGATCAAAAGTGTCGCAGGCGGAACTGTGTACAGCGATGCATGTAAAATAAGTGTGGCAGATCATGGGAACCAGAGGGACATCTATCATAATGCGGTTAGGATATACGAAAGTAATGGTAAGACGACAGAAATCAAATTGAAAGATGCGGATTTACGAGCTGCGGCAGGGGGAAACTGCGGCAGCAATCTGACGTGGCGGCTGAGTGGAAGTGGAGACAATCTCTCGTTGTATATTGAGGGAACCGGGGCTATGCCGGATAACTGGGTTGAGGATCAAGCAGATGCGAGTTTGCATGCGCCATGGTATGCGAGCAGAAAAAACATTCGTCATGTGTATCTGTCGGACGGTATTACTTCTATAGGTAATTATGCCTTTGCCGGTATGCCGATTACGGAGCTTGTGCTTCCCGATTCCGTGGCAGTGATCGGTATGGGAGCATGTCTTGACTGTGCAGGATTGAAAGGTACGCTTGAACTGCCGACAGCGTTGAAGGTGATGGGGGCAAGAGCGTTTCTTGGGACGAATTATGAGGCGCTGGTTTTTCGTAGTACAGGAGTTCAGGCCAGCAAACATGATGGTTATTATCAAATTAATAATGGTTCTATTGTGAAAACCCACTTTGTGGACGAGACGAAGGTGAAGCTGTATTATCCGGGAGACGGTGCGAACCCGACAGAGTATGCGGCATACTATCCGTGGACAACGCCGACATGGAACGGGTATCAGGCGCTGCCGGTTATGAACGATATTATAGATTTCAGACTGGATTGCTACAGCATGGAGCTGGAGACCGGTGACAGCAGGGAAATCGGTGTCATTCTGGAGACCAAGGATTCGGTGACAAAAACCGTCACATGGGAGTCTGCGGATGAAAGAATTGCGACCGTTGACGCACAGGGAACGGTGACGGCAGTAAATGCCGGGGATGTGGTGATTACCGCAAAAATAGACGGCTCTACAATGACACAGGACTGTGTCGTTCATGTGAAGGAAAAGCTGACGGCAGAAATTAATTTAACGCCTGCCAGTAAGGTGATGGCAATTGGTGGTGTTTTACAGATAAAAGCGCAGGTTTTGCCTGAGACGGCAGCGAACAAAAAATTAAGCTGGTTCAGCGCAGATGAAAATATTGTAACGATAGATCAGAGCGGTAAGGCGACGGCGCTTGCGGCAGGCACGGTATCCATTGTCGTGCAGGCGCAGGACGGCGGCTCTTATGCGTATTGCGATCTGAAAGTGTTGCCAAATGTAGACAATATCAGGCTGAACAAGACGGAAATGACATTGAGATGCGGGGAAACGCAGATGCTGTTTGCCACTTTGGAGCCGCAGAATGTTTCTCCGAAAGGACTGATCTGGCGCAGTTCGGACGAAAAGATTGTAAAAGTGGCGGATGGCAGGGTAATGGCAGTTGCAGAGGGAACGGCGCGGATCTATGTATATGAGGAATCGACACGCTCGGTTTATGCGTTCTGCGAAGTTTCCGTGTATGATTCTGCCATTGCGGATGCCGACCGGGAGCAGCTGGGAGAAAACAGCGCGCCCGAGGGGATATGGATTGCCGGTTTTAAACCGAACATGGATTATACGGGCAAAGCAGTCAAACAGGATATAAGAGTTTATAACGGGACAGAGCTTTTAGCGGCAGGGAAAGACTATACGCTATCTTATAAGAATAATGTAAAAGCGGCTTCCGCCTCGGATGCAAAAGCGCCGATGATGATTCTGACTATGAAAAATAATTTCAGTGGGAAAAAGACGCTTAACTTTACGATTGAGAAGGCGGATATCGGGCAGGAGGCTTTTTCGGTTGATGAAATGATGACAGGCTGTAATGGTAAGATACAGCAGCTTGTGCCTGTTTTTACATGGAATGGGAAAAAACTAAGATTGAAAACGGATTATACAGTATCTTATCCGTCAACGACACAAAGCGGCGGTACTGCGTATCAGGATGCAGGGACATACGAGGTAGTGATACAGGGGGTCGGCAATTATACAGGAACAAGAAGAGAGAAGCTGGTTATCACTGATAAGAAACCGTTAAATAAAGCGGTTATAGCAAAAATCGGGAAGCAGACATACAGCGGTGCAGAACTGAGGCCAAAACTGAAAGTAACATACAGAGGAGTGAATGGGACGCTTGAGGAAGGAACGGATTATGTGGTATCCTATTTGAATAATACGGAGGTCGGAAAAGCGACGGCTGTTATTACGGCAGTAGGAGATACTTATCTGGGAAGTAAGAAAGTTACTTTTGATATTGTTGCCGGATATTCTATTGCCAAAGCGCGTGTGACTGGTATTCCAAAGGAGATGCAGTACACAGGAAGCGCGCAGACGCTGACAGGTTATAAGCTGGAGTATGAAGGGACGCTGTTAAAAGAAGGAGAGGATTTTCAGGTTTCCTATAAAAATAACAGTAAAGCAGGTACAGCAACTATTATTTTTACTGGAATAAAGAACTATAAGGGGACGCTGAAAAAAGCATTTCGGATTCAGCCATTATCTGTGGAGAAGGTATTCACGATATCTGGACTGGAACAGGTAGTATACAGCAAGGGCGGTGCAAAGCCAAAACCGAATATCACAGATCATGGAAAGGTTTTGAAGGAAGGGATCGACTATACACTGTCGTACAAAAACAATGTGAATGTTGGTGATGTCGAAGACGTGCGTAAGCAGCCGGTGGTTATCGTGAAGGGAAAGGGGAATTATATCGGCTCTGTCAAGTGTAATTTTGTGATCCAGCAGCAGGATATTTCAAAATTGACGATGACAGTTGCGGATAAGGAGTTCTCAACGAAGGAAGGGAAATGGAAATCCGTGCCCGTAATTACTGATGTAAATGGCAGGAAACTGAAAGCTGGAACAGATTACGAAAAAGAAATAACATATATGACGGTGGAGGACTGGAATCTGGCACCCGACGCGGGTACGGTGGTCAGAGTATCCGTCACGGGAAAAGGCGCATATAAGGGAGAACTTTCAGGCAGCTATCATATTATGTTGAAAAATATTTCTTCAGCCAGTGTGAAGATTGCGGAGCAGGAATATACCGGCGCGGCAATAGAACCAATGAAGGAAAATATGACGGTCACAATTGGACGAGGAAAAAATGCGATTGTTCTTGAAAATGCGGATTACGATATTATTGATTATCAGAGTAATCTGAAAAGAGGGACAGGATATGTAGTGATCAAAGGAAAAGGAAATTATGGCGGAACAAAGAAAATTGCATTTAAAATAGGTGCACGTTCCGTTCTGAAATGGTGGAAAGATATTTAGATACGTCGCAGAGTGATTGACTTCGACCGTACTTTGTGGGAAAATGTACATGGCAGCAATGTAACAAAGAAGTAAGATGGAGGCAGTATGAGAGGAATTGATACGCAGGTTCGGAAGAACAGAAGACGTATTTTCAAAGAGGTGGCGCACCTTGCCTATGAGTCGAAAAACCTGAAGGACGATATCGAGGCGCTGCCCTATAAGATTGTGGACTATGAAGAGTCCGAGTATGAGAATATTTACAGGGACCGTGCCATTGTGCGTGAGAGGATCCGTCTGGCAATGGGGCTTTCCCTGCGGCCGGAAAATGTGCCTGTGCATCTGACGCAGGGGCTTGAGGAGAGCAATATCTCCGAAAAATATTACGAGCCGCCGCTGATGCAGGTGATTCCTTCGGCATGTAACGCATGTCCTGAGAACAGCTACTATGTGACAGACCGCTGTATGGGATGTGTGGCGCACCCCTGCCGCGAGGTATGCCCGAGAGGGGCGATCTCCATGGTAAACGGCAGGTCGGTGATTGACCCGGAAAAATGTATCAAATGCGGTAAATGCAAGGCGGTATGTCCCTATGACGCGATCGCCCATCAGGTGAGGCCCTGTGCGGGCGCCTGCGGCGTCAATGCGATTAAGAATGACGAAAAGGGACGCGCCGTGATTGACAATGACCTGTGCGTCTCCTGTGGACAGTGTATGGTGAACTGTCCTTTCGGGGCGATCGCGGATAAGTCACAGATTTTTCAGCTGATCCGCGCGCTGCAGACGGGAGAGAAGATTATCGCGCAGGTGGCGCCCGCGTTTGCGGGGCAGTTCGGCCCGGACGTGACGCCGGATATGCTGAAAACGGCGTTGAAAGAACTGGGATTTTTTGATGTGTACGAGACAGCCCTTGGTGCGGATATGGGAGCCATTGCGGAGGCGGAGCACTACGCGAAAGAGGTCGCCACTGGGAAACTGCCTTTTTCCCTGACGTCCTGCTGTCCGTCATGGTCGGTACTGGCAAAGAAATTCTTCCCGGAAACCATAGACAAGATATCAAACGCGCTGACGCCCATGGTGGCGACGGCGAGAGTGATCAAGGAGGAGCACCCGGACGCCAGAGTGGTCTTCATCGGTCCCTGCGCATCCAAAAAGCTGGAGGCTTCCCGCAGAACGATCCGCTCGGATGTGGATTTCGTCATCACCTTTGAGGAGCTGACGGGGATATTTGAGGCGAAGGGCATCCTGCTAGACCAGATCAAGGCGATGGATGAGCTGAAGGGCGCTACCGGTGCGGGGCGCGGCTACGGTGTGGCGGGCGGTGTTGCCTCTGCCATCGAAGAGTGTGTGAGGGAGTATTACCCTGACGTGGAGGTGCACATAGAGCACGCGGAGAGCCTTTCCGAGTGCAAAAAGATGCTGATGCTTGCCAAGGCAGGCAAGAAGAACGGCTGTCTGATCGAGGGTATGGCGTGTCCCGGCGGCTGTGTGGCGGGCGCGGGTACGAACATTGCGATTCCTGTCGCGGCAAAGGCGGTTGCATCCTTCAAGGAAGCGGCGCCGGAGAAGATACCCGATCCGAGTATGCACCAGAACCGCGTCGAACAGAGTGAAAAGAACTTCTAAAACTCGACAGCATAGGCTGTCTCGCTAAGAAGTTCTAGGAGTTGCGCTGCAACTCCATTTCACTCGAGAGAATGCCAAAATACGGCATTCTCCGCATAGATTGATAAAATTTTTGAATAAATTATAAAGACAGAGGAAACAGACAACTATGGAGAAAATAAGAACAAGATATGCACCCAGTCCGACGGGGCGGATGCATGTGGGGAATTTAAGGACGGCGCTTTACGCCTATCTGATCGCAAAGCATGAGGGCGGGGATTTTATCCTGCGCATTGAAGATACAGATCAGGAGCGGTATGTGGAGGGAGCGGTGGATATCATTTACCGCACGCTGGAGAACACGGGACTTTTGCACGACGAAGGTCCTGACAAGGACGGCGGTGTAGGGCCTTACGTGCAGAGCGACCGCCAGAAGCAGGGCATTTATTTACAGTATGCGAAACAGCTGATTGATAAGGGCGAGGCTTATTACTGCTTCTGCGACAAGGAGAGGCTGGCATCGCTTACCCAGACGGTGGCTGGCAAGGAAATAAATGTCTACGATAAGCACTGTCTGTATCTGTCGAAAGAAGAGGTGGAGGCAAATCTGGTGGCGGGTAAGCCCTATGTGATCCGCCAGAATAACCCGACGGAGGGGCAGACCACGTTCCATGACGATATCTACGGGGATATCACGGTGGACAACGCGGAGCTTGACGACATGATCCTGATCAAATCGGACGGCTATCCCACGTACAATTTTGCCAATGTGGTGGATGACCATCTGATGGGAATTACCCATGTGGTGCGGGGCAACGAATATCTGTCCTCCTCGCCGAAATACAACCGCCTTTACGACGCCTTTGGCTGGGAGGTGCCGGAGTATGTGCACTGTCCGCTCATTACGGACGAGTCCCACCAGAAGCTTTCCAAGCGGTGCGGGCATTCCTCCTACGAAGATTTGATTGAGCAGGGCTTTCTCTCGGAGGCTATCGTCAATTTTGTGGCATTGCTTGGATGGAGCCCCGAGGATAACGAGGAAATCTTTTCTCTGGACGAGCTGATCAGACGTTTTGACTATCATCATCTCTCCAAGTCTCCGGCGGTGTTTGATTACACGAAGCTGAAATGGATGAACGGGGAATATTTTAAAGCGATGGATTTTGACCGCTTTTACGGGATGGCGGAGCCTTATCTGAAAGAGGCGGTGACAAAGGATTACGACTTGAAAAAGATAGCCGCCATGGTAAAGACGAGAATCGAAATTTTCCCGGATATTAAAGAGCACGTGGATTTCTTTGACGAGCTTCCCGCGTATGACGTGGCGATGTACACGCATAAGAAGATGAAAACCAATGCGGAGACTTCGCTTTCCGTCTTAAAAGATCTTCTGCCCCGTCTGGAGGCGCAGGATGATTACACGAACGACGCGCTTTACGCGACTCTTTCCGCTTACGTGGAGGAGAAAGGATATAAAAACGGATATGTGATGTGGCCTGTGAGAACCGCCGTTTCCGGCAAGCAGATGACGCCGGGCGGAGCGACGGAGCTTATGGAGGTGCTGGGAAAGGAAGAATCCCTTGCGAGAATCCGCAAAGGAATTGAAATACTTGAAAAAGCCTGAGTTTTCCTGCACCCCGAATCAGGAAAAGGCAATCAGTCACACTGACGGTCCGGCTATGGTGTTAGCCGGACCGGGCAGCGGCAAAACTTTCGTCACAGTACATCGCATTCGCAGACTCATCACATCACAGGGCATTGATCCCGCACATATCCTTGTCATTACGTTCACAAAAGCAGCCGCGCTGGAGATGCAGCAGCGTTTTTTCCGGCTGATGGGGGAGGGAAACCTTCCGGTACGGTTTGGCACGTTTCACGCAGTATTCTATCATATCTTGAAACAATCGGTGCAGTATCGCAACTATACCATTATTACGGAGACAGAAAAAAGAAAGCTGGTTCGGGATATCATACACAATCATAAGAGATTTGTTTATTTGCAGGAGGAGGACATTGAAGAAATCATAACGGCAGTCAGCACGTATAAAATTAAGGCGGCGGAGAGTGGACTGCCGGAGCTCCAGAAGATGAAAAGGGAAGATTTTCTCTCTTTGTTTGAGGAATATCAAGGGTGGCTTGCCGAAATCTACAAATTTGATTTTGATGATCTGCTGACGGCGTGCTTTCAGCTTTTGCGGGAGGAGCCGGAAACGCTGTCACACTTGCAGGCGCAGTTTCGCTACATACTGGTGGATGAATTTCAGGATATTTCCCCGGTTCAGTATGAGATTATCCGGTTGCTTGCCGCGCCGGCACACAATCTTTTCGTGGTGGGAGACGACGACCAGTCCATTTACGGGTTCCGTGGCGCCAGCCCCGACTGCATGAAACGTTTTCGGGCGGATTATCCACAGGCAGAGCAGATTCTGCTGGATGTCAATTTCCGCTGCCACAGGGATATTGTGCAGGCGGCGGCGAACGTGATCGCGGAAAATCAAAGCCGCATTCCCAAAAAGATCTGTCCCGCACATGAGTATGGAGCGGGGCTTCAGATCCTTCGTGCGGAATCGGAGGATATGCTGAGAAAGACAGTTGCAGACTTGCTTTGGGAAGAACGCAGGGCGGGAAAGCTTGCACAGTGCGCCATGATCTGCCGGACGAATCTGGAATGCGGCTTCTGGGCGCAGACGCTGCATGAGGCGGGGATTCCCTACATGATGAGAGAAAAACCCCAGAATCGTTTCAGTCATTTTGTGATTCGGGATATCTGCGCGTATCTGGCGCTGGGACAGGGAGATCATGCAAGACGGCATTTCCTGCGCGTGATGAACCGTCCCGTCAGATACATGAAGCGGGACAGTCTGCCGGAGACAAAGGTGAACCGGGATGCGCTGACGGGGTACTATGCCGATAAACCACTGATTCAGGAGCGGGTGAAAAAACTGTATAAGGATATTGACGCTCTTGCGGGGAAACGGGTGCATCTGCAGATTCATTACATACGGAAAATGATCGGATACGAGGCTTTTCTGCGGGAGAAATACGGTTCCCAAAAGGCGGAGGAACTGATACGGATCGGAGAAGAGTTTGAGGCGTTTTCCCGACGGTTTTCATCGGTGCAGGAGATGAACACATATATGGAGCATTACGCGGAAGTGATAAAAGAGCCGGAAAGAGACGGGGAAGGGCTGCAGCTTATGACCATGCACGCCTCCAAAGGACTGGAATTTGGGACAGTTTTTGTGCCGGAGTGCAATGAGGGGAAGATTCCTTCCGACAAGTCAAAAACGCCGGTTGAAATAGAGGAGGAGAGAAGGATGTTCTATGTGGCGATGACCCGGGCGAAAAATAAACTCTGCCTCGTGTACCATGACGAAAAAACCGGGAAGGACGCGCCCTCCCGGTTCCTGAAGCCGTTGTTAACTCCGCCTTAGCACGTCTATAGGGAGAATGCCGTTTCAGTCATTTTCTACAATCTCATCAAACTCAGCGGCGTCCAGAAATTCGTCAAAGGCGTCCGCGACGGCTTCGTACTCCTCGTCGTCCTCAATGTAGCCGAGTTCCGGCTCTTCGTTGGGAGCTTTCGGGTTTTCGCTGTAGCGGTAAAACCAGACCTCACCGTCCGCGTTTTCGCCGGTTTCGTCAAGCGGCAGGAGCGCGATATAGTCCTTGCCTGCCACGGTAAGGATCGTGACTACAGCGCAGGTGACCTCGGAACCGTCGTCAAGCTCCAGATCCACGGTCATTTCCTCTTTTTCCAGTTCTTCCTGTGTGGTGTGTTTTTCGTTTTTGCCCATAAGTACCTCCATTTTGATAAAAACAGTATACCACAGATGCAGGAACAAAACCAGAAATAGATTTAGATTGAAATGCCGTCCACTAGTATTGTATAATATAAAATGACTTAAACTATGATTCCCGTAAGGAAGCGTTGTCTGGCGGGAATCAGGCTTGCAGGAACGGAGGACTTGATGCAGAAGACATTTCAGATAAAAAGTGTGGACAGGACACGGATCTATCCGCTTGGCGTTTCCTTTGAGGAGGACGGGCTGCGTATTTCTGTAGTATGCGAGGGCACGGAGGAGACGGGTATTATTCTCTATGACAGAAAGCACCGGGACGGTGCGCGCATTCCATTCCCGGAAAACTGCCGGGTGGGTGCGGTTCGCACCATGCTGCTGTCCGGCTATCGCGATAAGACGTGCAGTTATCTTTTTTACAAGGGAGAAGAGGTCTGGCAGGATCCCTGTTGCAAACGGGTCTGCAATACTTACGGCTACGGCGCGCCGAAAGAGGAGCTGCCCCGGTGCCAGCCCGTTTTGGAGTCCTATGAATGGGGAGACGACAAGAACATGCACATCCCCTATGAGGAGATGCTTATTTACGCCCTGCATGTGAGAGGCTTTACAAAACACCGCTCGTCCGGCGTGAAGCATAAAGGCACGTATGCCGGTGTGGCGGAGAAGATTCCCTATATGCAGGAGCTTGGCATCAATATGGCGCTGCTCATGCCCTGCTATGAGTTTGATGAGATTATGCCCGAAAACACGGCGCAGACAATGGAGCAGGCGATTCTTTCCTACAAGCAGGAACTGCCTTCCGCTGATGAGAAGGAAAAGAAAAAGCCCCGCATCAATTACTGGGGCTATCAGCCGGGACTCTATTATGTGCCAAAGAGCGCCTATGCCCACAGCAGGGACGCGGCGGGAGAGTTTAAGGATATGGTGCGGGCTTTTCACAGAGCCGGCATTGGCGTTTCGATGCAGTTTTATTTTCCGCCGGAGCTGCGTGCGGCGGAGATTCTGGATATACTGAAATACTGGGTGTTAGAGTACCACATCGACGGTTTTCATCTGATGAGCGCCGCCCTGCCTATGGAAATGATCGCGGGTGAGCCGCTGCTTTCGGAGACGATGCTTCTGACAGGCGATGGAAATGTCCGCGCCGGGAATGGAAAGACGCGCAATCTGGGACATTTAAGCGACGGTTTTCTGTATGATATGCGCAGGTTTATCAAGGGCGACGACAACATGATTAACCAGTTTCTGTTCCATCTGCGTGAAAATAAGGATGAGATCGGTATTGTAAACAGCATTGCGCGCTGGGACGGGTTCCGTCTGGCGGATCTGGTGTCCTACGACCGTAAGCATAACGAGGAGAACGGGGAAAATAATCAGGACGGCATAGATTATAACTGTAGCTGGAACTGCGGCGTGGAGGGAAAGAGCCGGAAAAAGAGCATTCAGGAACTCCGCCTGCGGCAGATGAAAAATGCGATGACGGTTCTCCTTATGTCACAGGGGACGCCGCTTCTTTACAGCGGGGATGAATTTGCGAATACACAGGGAGGAAACAATAACCCTTACTGTCAGGATAATGATACGACATGGATCAAGTGGAATCGGACGGAGACGGGCAGGGAGCTTTTTGCTTATACGAAGTTTATGATCGGTATGCGCAAGGCGCACCGCATTCTGCACGGCAGGACGCTTCTTCGTGGGATAGACACGCTGTCCTGTGGGTTCCCGGACATCTCTTTCCACGGGAGAGAGGCTTGGAGACCTGATACCGGCTCCGCCAGCCGCTGTATGGGGATCATGTACTGCGGATTTTATGCGGTGGACGAAGAGCAGGAGGAACGCTTTTTCTATATTGCGGTGAATATGCACTGGCAGGTAGACTATCTGGGACTGCCGAAACTGCCGAAAGGCAAGCTCTGGACTTATGCGGCCTCTACGGGAAAGGAGATACCAGAGATTGAAGAAGATGCCTCCTCGCAGGAAATCTGTGTACCCGCCCGCACCATTGTGATGTGCACCACAAAGGATGTGCCTGTGGAGACGGAAAAAGCAGGACGGAAAAAGAGCAAAAAGAATAGAGGGGACGAGAAAGAGTAATGAATAAGGCATGGGAACACTTTAAGACAATTACGCACCATAAATTTCTGGTCATGGACGGGTGTTTTCGTGTGGGGCTTTACAGACAGGGACTTCTTCACGATCTGTCAAAGTACAGCCCGACAGAGTTTATGGTGGGGGCGAAATACTATCAGGGGGACAGAAGCCCCAACAATGCGGAGCGGGAGGATATTGGCTATTCCTCCGCATGGCTGCATCACAAGGGGCGCAACAAGCATCACTACGAGTATTGGATCGACTACAGCTCGAAGGAGATCGAAGGCGGCATGGCGCCGGCGCCGATGCCGGTGCGCTATGTGGTGGAGATGTTTATGGACCGGGTAGCCGCATGTAAGGTTTACCACGGGGATGCGTACAAAGATCAGGATCCGCTGGCGTATTACGAGTCCTCTAAGACGCCGCCGCCGCTTCACAAAAAGACGAAGCGTATGCTGGAATTTCTGCTGCACATGCTGGCGGAACAGGGAGAGGAAAAAACATTTCGGTATATTCGCAAAAAAATATTGAAAAAGTAACCGCTCTTTTTCTCTCGCATAGGATATGGTATGAGAGAAAAAAGGAGATGAAACCCTATGAATTGTTGTTGGCTTATACTTTTGTTACTTTTCTGCGGTGGGAACGGCGGCCGGAGCGGCTGCGGCTGTGAAGAGCCTGTAAGGCCGAAACCGCCCTGCGCGAGACCCGAGCCGCCCTGTGCAAGACCCGAGCCGGTCTGTGTCAGACCCGAGCCGGATTCCTGCCCCTGCGAGGACTCCCGGTTTGAGCCCCGCTTCGAGCAGAGACCCTTCAGTGGGAACGGTTCTACCTGCGGCTGTGAGAATGAGAGTAACTGAGAGCGGAAACTGTAGAAGTCTGGAAGGGATCGCGTTGGCGATCCCTTTACGTTTTCTTGACGGAAATAAAAGGCGGTGATATATTAGATAAGTATGGGAGGAAGAAGATCATGTTAAATGGAGATAAGGTACTATTCAGCGGTATGCAGGCAACCGGGAACCTGACACTTGGAAATTATCTGGGGGCGCTCAAAAACTGGGTGACGCTCTGTGACGAGTACCAGTGCTTTTATTCGGTGGTGGATCTGCATTCCATCACGATCAGACAGGATCCGGCAGAACTCAGGAAACGGGCGAGAAATCTTTTGACGCTCTATATTGCGGCGGGAATTGATCCCGAAAAGAACTGTCTTTACTATCAGTCCCATGTGTCGGGACACGCGGAACTTGCATGGATCCTGAACTGCTTTACTTATATGGGAGAGTTGAACCGCATGACCCAGTTTAAGGACAAGGCGGCGAAGCACGCGGACAATATCAATGCGGGGCTTTTTACTTATCCTGTGCTGATGGCGGCGGATATTCTGCTCTATCAGGCGGATGTGGTGCCTGTGGGGAAGGACCAGCTGCAGCACTTGGAGATTACCAGAGACATTGCGCAGCGTTTTAACGCGATTTACGGCGATGTATTTACGATTCCCGAGCCTTATATCGGAAAGGCGGGGGCGAAGATTATGAGTCTCCAGAACCCGGAGAAGAAAATGTCCAAGTCGGATGAAAACCCGAACGGCAGCATTTATCTGATGGACGACCCGGACACGATCATCCGCAAGTTCAAGCGCGCGGTGACGGATTCGGAAAGCGCTGTCCGCTACAGTGAGGAACAGCCGGGTATCCGGAATCTGATTGACATCTACTGCGCATGTACGGGCAAGACCCCGGAGGAGACGGAAAAGGAATTTGACGGCAAGGGTTACGGCGATTTCAAGATGGCGGTGGGAGAGTCCGTAGTGGCGGTCTTAAAGCCCTTGCAGGAGAGATACGAGGAACTGGGAAAGAACAAGGACTATATTGACAAAGTGATTAAGGAAAACGGGGAGAAGGCAGCGTACTTTGCAAACAAAACGCTGCGAAAAGTACAGAAAAAGGTGGGGTTCCCGGAGAGAATCCGCTGACAGACAAGGTAAACGGTAATCTGACAGGCAAAGGGAGCCGGAAGGGAAAATATGGACAATCAATTTAATCAGCAGGGCAATTCATACCAACAGGGCAACGCGTACCAGCAGGGCAATTCATACCAACAGGGTAATGCGTACCAGCAGGGCAATTCATATCAACAGGGCAACGCGTACCAGCAGGGCAATTCATACCAACAGGGTAATGCGTACCAGCAGGGCAATTTTTATCAACAGGAGAATCCCTATCAGCGGGGAAATGGCTACGGGAATTACGGCGGTGACGATGAATCGCAGAAGGCGCCCAATATCTTTCAGCAGTTTGCATTTTCCTTTGTGCCGCCTCTGTATCACAGGCTGACAAAGGTGAAAGTGGGGAGTATGATCGGTTTCGTGACGCTTCTCGTGTTTGTTGCTACGCTGCTTTCCTTTGCGTCGGTGATGCTTTCTTTTTCGTCCATCGACATGGAGGAGATTGCGGCACGGTTGCCGGAATTTACGCTGGAGAACGGTCATTTAAATCTGGACGAGGATTTTCTGTTTGACGAGGGAAGCGTGTTTATTTACATGACAGAGGATATTGACAGTTTTTCGTATGACGATGCGGATGAAATAGCCGATGAGGGCTATCGTGATGTGATGCTGGTGGGACGGGACCGCATTTCCATTCTGCAGAACGGCGAATACCAGCAGCTTGATTACAGTGATCTGGGGAGCAGTTTTGCGCTCAGCAGGGAGTGGATTGCAACGAAACTGGCGCCGTTTATTAAGATGGTAATCTTTTTGCTGTATATTGTCTACTTTTTATGGAGGATTCTCTGGTATTTCCTGTGCGCGGCGGTTTATATGCTGTTTGCGATGATCATCGCTTCTGCGATGCACAAGCAGGTGCCGGGGGAAGCGCTGTTCAAGACGGCGGTATATGCCAAAGTGCTGATGTTTGTGATAGCAGCGCTTCTCGATTTGCTGCCTGTTGTGTATCTTGCGGTGCCTTTCCTGTTCAGAGTCGCGGTTACGATCGTGTTCATGGGCGTTGCCATTATGAAACTGCCGGACAATCGCCCGACCCCCGCGGTTTATCCTTGGAACGGGTCTGTAAAATAGCCGGCACGGGAAACCGGTTCCCCGCCGGTAAGCAGATGGGTCACGTCGCCCATCACCTGCACGCGGAAAATGGCGTTATTTTCCATGCGCTCCTCGCTTGCCACAACGGTGACGGAAGTGGGCGCAAGGTAGAAACCGTGCAGCAGGGGCACCGGGGATATCCCGAGAAGGTGGCTTAACATCATACAGGTGACGCCCAGATGGCAGAAGATCACGATGGTATCCCCGCTGTCTGTGCCGTCACCCTTTTTTCCGGGATCCGTGAGATAGTAGTTGTGATGCCTTGTGTAGCCGTAGGAGGACAGGAGTCCGTCCAGCCCCTCGCAGACTTCCTTGTATGCGGGGAGCAGGGCTTCGTTGGAGCGGTAAAGTTCCGTGTTTTTCCAGCCCTCCCGGTCATACATTTCGGGAATTTCCGTCCAGTATGTGGGCATGAGATCCCATGGTACGCCGTGGCGTCCTGTCACGGGATCGTCGATAAAATAGGCAAATTCCTTCATCCATTCATAGGTGACCGCTTCGCGTCCGACCGCTTCCAGAGAGTAGGAGGCGGTTTTTTTCGCCCGCCCTAAGGGAGAGCAGTAAAACTGTGTGATATTGTCCCATTTTGCCACCCGTTTTGCCAGAAGTTCTGCCTCACGTATGCCTTTCTCCGTCAGGGAGTCGTTCACATAGTCGGGATCTCCGTGTCTGATAAAGATAATTCTCATAAACTGCCGCCTTTCTTCTGAAATATTTTCTAAAGATTTCATATTTATTTCTTTCTAACATGATATAATATACCAGATGCAAAAGAAAAACAAGCGATAGGAAAGGATCGATAAAAGTATGTTTGGAAAAAAACGCGAAAGCAATATAGGCATTCCGAAAGGGAAGGGGACGGCAGCCGCAAAAATCGTGCTGGCGCTCGTTATACTTGGCGTTCTTGCCGGAAACTCCTACTATTCCATTCAGGAGGAGGAGCAGGCCGTGGTCTGCACGTTCGGCTCACCCAAGGCGGTCACCACGCCGGGACTTCATTTCAAGATTCCCTTTATCCAGAATGTGACAAAGGTGAACACCACAATTCAGGGCTTCAACATCGGTTACCGTGACGGGACGAATGATGACCCGTCGGGCGACGAGATCGAAGATGCGCTGATGATTACGTCCGACTATAATTTTATATATGTGGATTTCTACGCCGAGTACAGAGTGACTGACCCGGTCAAGGCTCTTTACGCCTCAGAGAATCCGGCGGTGGTTCTGAAAAACATCGCCCAGAACTGCATTCGGACGACCATCGGCTCCTACAGCGTGGACAGTGTGCTCACCACGGGGAAAAATGAGATCCAGTCCAACATCAAACAGATGATTCTGGACAAGCTGGAGACTTACGATATCGGTATTCAGCTTGTGAACATCACGATTCAGGACGCGACCCCGCCCACAGCCGAGGTGGAGAACGCCTTCAAGGAGGTGGAGACGGCGAAGCAGGGCAAGGAGACGGCGCTCAATAACGCCAACAAATACAGAAACGAGCAGATTCCGAACGCGGAGGCGGAGTCCGACAAAATCCTGCAGGACGCGGAGGCAAAGAAGCAGGAGCGCATCAATGAGGCAAACGGACAGGCGGCGCGTTTTAACTCCATGTATCAGGAGTACGCCAAGTACCCTGAAGTGACGAAGAAGCGTATGTTTTATGAGGCAATTGAGGATGTGCTCCCGGATGTGAAGGTAGTGATTGAGGGAGAGGGCGGAAAGACGACGACCATGCTGCCCCTTGACAGCTTTGTGACGCAGGAGACTTCCGACATTTCGGGAACCGACAGTACCCTGAATGCAGAGCCGGAAGAAACGCAGGAGGAGGAATAAACCATGGCTGATTTTACACAAAATTCTAATGTACAAAATTTTGAACGATATAACTCCGACGGTACGAAGAAAAAGGAAAAGAAAGCCGGAAAAGGCACAAAGAAATTCGGCGTTCTTTTTGGGGTGCTCGTGGTGCTTGCGGCATTCCTGCTTGTCAACTGTATGGTGGTGACAAAGCAGAACCAGTTTAAGCTGATCCGGCAGTTCGGCCGTGTGGACCGGGTGGTGTCCGTGCCGGGCTTAAGCTTTAAACTGCCTTTTGTGGAGTCCGTTGACACCGTGCCGAAGGAGCTTCTGATCTATGACTTGCCGGCGTCTGACGTCATCACTTCCGACAAGAAAACGATGATCGTGGACAGCTACGTGCTCTGGCGCGTGACGGATCCCCTGCGGTTTGCCCAGACCTTAAGCTGCTCCGTGCAGAACGCGGAGGGCCGTATCGACGCGATTGTCTACAATGCCACGAAAAATACCATCTCTAATATGAAGCAGGATGAGGTGATCAGAAGCCGGGACGGCAAAATGACGATCACTGTTGACGACGAGGGGACGGAGCTTACCGGGAACGATCTGGATCTTTCCGAAGGGAAAGAGGAAGTGATAGAGATTACCTCCCTGACCGAAGAAGTGATGGGACAGATCAACCATGTGGAGGATCAGTACGGCATCGAGCTGGTGGCGGTTGAGGTGAAGAAACTGGATCTGCCGGATGACAACAAACAGGCTGTCTATACCCGTATGATCTCTGAGCGCGGCAACATTGCGGCACAGTATACGGCGGAAGGAAAATCCGAGGCGAAAATGATCGAGAACACGACGGATAAAGAGGTGTCCATCATGCTTTCCGACGCACAGGCGAAGGCGGAGGCGACCATCGCGGAGGGCGAGGCGGAGTATATGCGCATATTGTCGGGCGCCTATGCGGATCCCGAAAAGACGGATTTCTATTCCTTTGTGCGTGCCCTTGACGCGCTGAAAGAGAGCGTGGTGGGAGACAATAAAACGGTGATTCTGACAGAGGACTCCCCGATTACGCAGATTTTTAACGGACGCTACTGATATGAACAAATACGATATTCTCGAGAAATATTACGGCTACCGCTCTTTCCGGGAAGGGCAGGAGATGCTGATCGACCATATCCTTGCCGGGAAAGATGTGCTGGGCATCATGCCCACAGGGGCGGGTAAGTCCGTCTGTTATCAGGTGCCGGCGCTTCTTCTGCCGGGGATTACGCTGGTGATATCCCCGCTGATATCGCTGATGAAAGATCAGGTGCAGGCACTCAATCAGGCGGGCGTTCACGCGGCGTATATCAACAGTTCCCTGACGGAAGGGCAGATCACGAAAGCGCTCACATTGGCGGAGCAGGGACGCTATAAAATTATTTATGTGGCGCCCGAACGGCTGGAGACGGACCGTTTCCTGCGCTTTGCGAAGGCGGCGGAAATCAGTATGGTGGCGGTGGACGAGGCGCACTGTATTTCCCAGTGGGGACAGGATTTCCGCCCCAGCTATCTACATATCGTGCAGTTTGTCAGACAACTGCCAGACCGTCCCATCGTAAGCGCGTTTACCGCGACGGCTACCGGGGAGGTCAGGGAGGATATTGTCTCCGTGCTGGGATTGAAAAATCCAAAGACACTGGTGACGGGCTTTGACAGACAGAACCTTTTCTTTGCGGTGGAGCACACGAAGAACCGCTCACGGTACCTGCAGCACTATGTGGCGGACCGTGGGAAGGAGAGCGGCATCATATACTGTGCCACCAGAAAAAACGTGGAGAAAGTGTACGAGCAGCTTAGGAAAGAGGGCATAGCGGTCACCAGATATCATGCGGGGTTGTCCCCGGAGGAGCGGCGGGACAATCAGGACGACTTTATTTATGACAGAAAACCCGTGATTGTGGCGACCAACGCCTTTGGCATGGGGATTGACAAGTCCAATGTGCGCTATGTGCTGCACTACAACATGCCCCAGAGCATGGAAAATTACTATCAGGAGGCGGGACGCGCCGGGAGGGACGGGGAGCCGTCCGACTGTATTCTGCTCTACTCGGCGCAGGACATTATGATCAACCGTTTCCTGCTGGAAAATAAAGAAAACAGCGCCGATTTTACGCCCAAAGAGCAGCTTGCCATCAGAGAGCGGGACGAGAACCGGCTGCATGCCATGATTTATTACTGCAATACAAAAGAGTGCCTGCGTACCTATATTCTGCGCTATTTCGGGGAAAAGGGCGAAAGCGCCTGCGGCAGATGCGGGAACTGTCAGAAACACTATGTGGAAAGAGAGATGACAGCGGAGGCAAAGCAGGTGATCCAATGTTTGGAAGAACAGGGCGAAAGATACGGCATACAGGTAGTCGTCGGCACGCTCCTCGGCGGGAAAGGCGCGAAGCTTCGTGAGTACCGGGCAGAGCAGTATCCCTCTTACGGAAGTCTGGGGAAATGGCGGGAGCAGGAACTGAAAGACCTGATCGGCCAGATGCTGCAGGATGGGTATCTGCGGCAGACACAGGACAAATACGCGCTTCTGCAGACCACAGGGAAAGCGCAGGATATTATGGACGGTCTCTGCACGGTGACCGTGAAGCTGGAGCCGAGAAGCAGCCGGATGGCGGAGGAAGACGACAGAATAAAAGGCAGCACAAATCGGAGGTCCGATATTCTCAATACCAGAGGGCTTGCGTTCTTTGAGGAACTGCGGGAGCTGCGCAGGGAGATCGCCAGAGAGAAAGGGATTCCGCCCTATCTTGTCTTTTCCGATAAGACGCTTGTGGATATGTGTGTGCGTCTGCCCATGAACCGGGAGGAAATGATGGAAGTGAACGGGATGGGCGCTTTTAAGTACGAGAAATACGGGGAGAAGTTTCTTGCCTGCATTATGGACTATACCGGGGGAATACGGGAGAAGTTCTATTTTGGGGAGCAGCCATGAAAATAGTCAGAGTAGTCGCCGCCATCATTATCCATAACAATAAAATTTTTGCCACCCAGCGGGGGTACGGCGAGTTTAAGGACGGCTGGGAGTTTCCCGGCGGCAAGATCGAAGCGGGGGAGACGCCGGAGGAGGCGCTAGTCCGGGAGATATGGGAAGAACTGGACACCGAGATCGAGGTGGGGGCGCTTTTTGACACGGTGGAGTACGATTATCCCACATTCCACCTGTCCATGCAATGCTTCTTCTGTACGGTTAAAACCGGCGATCTGGTACTAAAAGAACATGAAGCGGCAAAGTGGCTGACGCGGGAGACGATTGACAGCGTGGCGTGGCTGCCGGCGGATGTGGCGCTGATCCGGAAACTGAAAGCGGCGGTCTGGGAAAGATAAAATTTGCGGATTGGGGATAAAACCATGGAGACGAGGGAACAGCAAAACGGCATACTGGAAGGTGTGATCTGGAAGCAGTTGTTATTTTTTTTCTTTCCGATTCTGATCGGCACCTTTTTTCAGCAGTTATACAACACGGTGGACACGGTAATCGTAGGACAGTTTGCCGGTAAGGAGGCGCTGTCCAGCGTGGGCGGCTCCTCGTCCCAGATTATCAATATGGTGGTCGGCTTTTTTACCGGGCTGACAGCCGGCGGCACGGTACTGATTTCTCAGGCATACGGGGCTTCCCACCGGCGGAGGATGGAGGAGGCGCTGCACACTTCCTACGCCTTTGGCATTTTAGGCGGGATCGGGCTTGGTATCTTAGGCGTAGCGGCGGCGCCGGCTATTTTGCGTGCCATGAATACGCCGGAGGAGCTGATGGCAATGTCCACGCTTTACATCAGAATCTATTTTTCCGGGCTTGTCTTTGTGTTTATCTACAATATGGGCGCGGCGATTCTGCGCGCCATCGGGGACTCCAAAAGACCGTTGTATTATCTGGTGGTATGCTGTATGGTAAATATTGTGCTGGATCTGCTTCTCGTGCTCTACTGCGGGCTGGGGGTGCTTGGCGTGGCTGTGGCGACTCTCGTTTCGCAGGCGATCAGCGCGGGGATGGTGACTTGGACGCTGATGCACAAAGTGGACTGCATGACGCTTTCTTTCCGAAAGATACGGATTCACCGGGAAGTGCTTGTCAACATGCTGCAGATCGGGTTTCCTTCCGGGCTGCAGGCTTCCATGTACAGCATCTCCAATATGATCGTGCAGGCGGCGCTCAACCTGCTGGGCGTGGACACCATGGCGGCATGGACGGCTTACGGCAAAATTGACAGTGTGTTCTGGATGATCAATTCCTCCTTCGGCATTGCGCTGACCACCTTTGTGGGACAGAACTTCGGCGCGGGCAAATGGGACCGGGTAAAAAAAGGCACAAGGGTCTGCCTTGGGATGGCGGTGGGCACGGCGGTATGCCTGACGGCGGTCCTGATGACGGCTGGGCGGTTCCTTCTCGGTATCTTTACGGGGGACGCGGCGGTGGTGGAAATCGGTATGACCATGATGTACAACATAGCGCCATTTTTTGTGATGTTTGTGTTTATCGAAATTTTCTCAGGGTCGCTCAGGGCGCAGGGCTATACCTTTGTGACCACTGTGATTTCCGTGCTCGGGGTGTGCGTGTTCCGCATTATATGGGTGAGCCTGATTACGCCGGGACAGGGGTTGAAGCGGATTGTGGCGTGTTATCCCATCAGCTGGATTGTGTGCGCCGTGCTGGTAAGCGGCTATTATTTCTTTAAACAGAAGAGAATTATCGCAAGGGTGGAAGGAAAGAATGCCTTGTAAGGGTGTGCTGGCTGATTTGCGGCGGCTTGCCTGCGGAGACAGTATCTGGCGGCTGTTATAGGAATATTAGGAGAAGGAGTGGGGGTTTTATGAACATTGACGCGTTTTTTGAGGAGCTGGATTCTTATTTTGACAAAAATGAAGTGGAGAAGATCGACGGATTTCTGACGGCTTCCCTGACGCAGGCGAAGGAGGAAGAGGACTATGCCGCCTATATTTCCATCTGCAATGAGATGATCGGTTTTTACCGTAGCGTGTCGGCATTTGAGAAAGCCTATACCGCGGCGGAGGATGTGCTTCTTCTGATGGAGGAGTTAAAACTGGAGGATACGGAGCATTTTGCCACCACCCTGTTGAATGCCGCCACAGCCTACAGTGCGGCGGGGGATTACGCGCAGGCGCTGCGGCTTTACAGACAGGCGATGCAGATTTATGAAAGGCTGCTGCCTGCGGAGGATTACCGGTGGGCGAGCCTTTACAACAACATGAGCATTATGCTGGAAAAGGCGGGCGAGAACGAGGAGGCGGCAGGGAGCGCGAAAAAGGCGCTTGCCATCATAGAAAAGCAGGAGGGCAATGAGGCGCAGACGGCGACCACCCTCACCAATCTGGCGATGGTCTATTTTAAGCTCTCCGAGAACGAGGAGGCGAAAAACTGCCTTGTGCGGGCGATTGCGCTCTTTGAGCAGGGCGGGGAGAATATCAACGAACATTACAGCGGCGCCCTCGCCGGTATGGGGGAGGCGTGTTTCCGGGATGGAAACTATGGGGAATCCTTGTCTTACTATGAGCGGGCGCTGGAGGATGTGAAGCGGCACTACGGGGAAAATATGAGTTACGGCATTCTCTGTGAGAACTGCGCCGCGGTGTGTCAGGCGATGGGGGATACCGAAAAGCAGAAAAGCTATGAGGAGAAGGCGCGGGAAGTGATGGGACGGCTGCAGGGAAGGGCAGAGTGAACAATAGGTGTGTTTGGGCACAATGAATGATGGAAGAAAAGAGCGGGGCGTGTATGAAAGGACTGGAATTAGCGGAAAAATATTATGAGACATACGGCAGGCCGATGATACGGTCGCAGTTTCCTGAGATCGCGGATCAGACTGCCGCAGGGCTTGTGGGCTACGGCTCCGAGTGCCTTGGGTTTGATGATGAAATCTCGACAGACCATGATTACGGTCCCTCTTTCTGCATCTGGCTGCCAAGAGAGGTTTACATAAATCACGGAAAAGAACTGCAGGCGGCTTATGATGCCCTGCCGAAGGAATTTATGGGCTTTGCCGGACGTGTGGAGGAGGAACAGGGAAAAGGACGCGTGGGTGTGCTCTGTCTGGAGGATTTTTATCTGGAAATTCTTGGGCAGGACAGCGTGCCAGAGACGGCGGCGGAGTGGTTTGCGGTTTCGGAAACCGCCCTTTCCACGGCGACAGACGGTATGGTGTTTGAGGATTCCTGCGGAAAGTTTACCGAAATCCGGGAAGGGCTTCTCGCTTATTACCCGCAGGAGGTATGGTTGAAAAAGCTGGCGGAGAGCATGGCGAGGGCGGCACAGGCAGGGCAGTACAACTATGCCCGTGCCATGAAGCGGGGAGAGCGCATCGCGGCGGAGCTGGCACTGACAGAGTTTGTGAAGGAGGCGATGCAGATCGTTTATCTGCTCAATAAAAAGTACGCTCCCTTCTATAAGTGGATGCACCGGGGGATGAAGGAACTTGCGGTCTGTAGTGAAATCGGGGATATGCTTGCGCTTCTCTACCAGATTCCCGACCCGGCGGCAGCATGGGAGGGCGTATCTCCCACGGATTATCTGTACCATCTGAACACGGACGACGGCAGGGTGCTGGTGATCGAGGCGGTCTGCAATGTGCTGGTGCAGACGCTTCATGAGATGGGGCTGTCCGACAGGCAGGATAATTTTCTGCAGAATCATGTGGGGGCGGTGTTGAGAAGGTTGACGAAATAACGTTTATAAAAATCACGGAGGTATATGGACAAAACTTCAAGGACATGATATTCTGTTCATGGAGTGATGATGTATGTGAATGGGGAGCGTGCTGTACATAAGGAGGAGACTTATGACCAACACAGAATTTTTACAAGCAATGTCCGATCTTTTGGACGAAAAACTGGAGGCAAAACTGGAGACAAAACTGCAGCCGATAAGGGATGACATGCAGGACATGAAAGATGACATGCAGGACATGAAAGATGACATGCAGGACATGAAAGATGACATGCAGGACATGAAAGATGAAATGCGTGGCATGAAGGACGATATTCATGAATTGCAGCGTAAAGTGGCAGGGATCGGGATGCATATTGAGAACTGCACGGACAAAAATGTTCAATTGCTGGCCGAAAACTTTATCGAGCTGACGAAAAAGCTCAACATGGCTATTCCCGCGGCACATAATAACTATACTTATGAGATTAAAGTGAATTATCTTCTGGAAGAGGTAGATAAGATCAAAGAGATTATAAAAGAAAAAATCGCATAGCCCGGATGAAGGGGACAGGTGTTATGGTGCAGAGACAAGACAGCGTCTTTGCACCTATTGTTTTTGTGGGTGCAATATTGTAAAAACGGAAGAATTGTGCTACAATATTCAAAGATTATGTCCGGCTGTGGATTGCCGGAATATGGACGGGATTACAAAGTTCTGACTTTCGGATAAAGGAACCAGGGGAAGAAAGAGGGATGAGAAGGATGAAAAAAAGCAGGCTTTATCGGGTTGGTTCAGCGCTTCTGGCGGCTGCGATGGTGTTTACCTGTATGCCCCAGACCGGGCTGTATGTCCGGGCAGAGGAGGAGTCAGCGTCTCCAGAGAATACGAATGAAGAGAAACCGCGTGCAACCGAAGAAGAGCCTTCCGGGGAGGAACCGGTCACGCCGCCGGAGAAGGACATAGAAGATGGGATGCCAGACGATAATCCGGGCGGAAACGGTCCGGCAGCGGACGAAGACGACGAAAACAAAGAGCAGCAGGATCCTGTTTTGGGAGATGCGGCACCGACAACGCCCGAACCGGGAGAAGACCCGTCTGGCGGCAGCGACGGGCAGCCGATAGAAAATCCGGGGGAGGATCCGGCGGGCAATGTTCCGGCGGACGGTGAAGCGGATGTTCCGGATGTGACGGATATGCCGGCTTTGACGGCGGATGCCGGGGATAAGCAGGATAAGCAGAAACTGTCAATTGATTTCAACACGGGGAAATTGACAGCGAAAGCCAAAACTTACGACGGCAAACCGCACAGCATCAGCGGATACCCAATCTGGACGCCGCAGGAAGCACAGCTGACATGGACCTACAAACTGACGGCGGAAAAGCTCCATGACTATTACCCGGAGCCGGAAGCAGAGAAGACAAAGACGGTTCCTCTGCCCTATAACAGCATTGCGGTTGACTTTGCAAAGGCATATGAAGAGATTGCGCCTACCGAATGCGGTAAGTACACGCTGGAGATTTCGGCTGAACTTACCAAGGATACGGACAAAGATAAGTATGAGTTTGACGAAAGCAGCATGAAATGGAGCGAAAAATTCTCCATTCTGCCCCTGCAGGGAACGGAGGTAAACCTTGTCGGCGTGACGGGGATTGTGGATAAGGACTACGACGGTCAGCCTGTTGACCTTGTCCAGAGCATTAAAAATGTGAAGGTTCAGACGAATAAGGGTGTGGATGTCACAGGGAAAGTGACGTTAAAATTTCATGTGGAGGGAAAAACGGAGGACGGCACGGCATACAACCAGACAGTAGAATCGACTACGTCGCCGGACGATTTGCCTGTGGATGCCGGGAGCTATACGCTCTATGCAAATCTTGTAAAAGATGAAACGCATAATTACATGGAAACGAAATGGGCATTTCCTTTTGTGATCAGACGGCAGGTTGTGAAAGTTGTCGTGAACGATCAGGAGATGCATGTGAAGAAGGGCGACCCGATCAAGGCGGGCACAGCCTTACAGCAGGCTGATTTTGACAAAGAACTGTATGAAATTGAGGGGATTTCGGACGGCGATAAGGATGACTTTATAAAGGATCTAACTGTGAACGTCCAGCAGGAGGTAAATCCTGTCCAGACAGGTGTTTATGATCTGGAAGCGGAAGGGATCGACGCGGAGGTATGGTCAAACTACGACATTACTTATACAGCGGGCAAGCTGACGGTCAAGGCGAGATTCAAGCGTGTTGACAATGGCGGTGTGCTTAAGGCTGTCACAAATGTGGAAAACGGCTTAACCCTTGCGCAGATTGCGGAAAAGTATCTGTCCAATAAAACGGCTGTCATTTATCTGGCGGACAATGGGGCGGACGATCAGTACAACGACACGGTGTCGTCGAATGATATTAGGACTACGGCGAAGGTCGAATGGGATACGGAGAAGCCTGCGACCGGCTCAAGTTATAACGAAAAAGACAAAAAAGAACAGAAATTTAAAATGCAGGGTAAGGTTGTTCTGCCCGAGCTTGTATACGCGGAAGATGACGAGAAGCGGAAAGTGACGGTTGAGGTGAGCGTGCGTGAGGCTTATGCGGAAGGGCAGGCGCTGATGCCCCGTGCGGACGTGAAATCCGGCGTAGTAGGACCGAATACAAGCGTGCGGCTTCTTACTGACGAAGAGGGCGCGCAAATCTACTATACGGAGGACGGGAGTGATCCGCGTACTTCCCAGTCTAAACGGCTTTACACGGAAGCCATCGAGATCAGGAAAACCACGACGATCTGTGCTGCTTCACGTATGTACGGCAAGCGGGACAGCGAGGTTCTGCGGGTGACTTATTATCTGGACAGGAATGTAAAACCTGTCGAACCAGACGATCCCGATAACCCGGATGATCCCGATAATTGGACGGTGCCGGATGAGGACATTCCCAAGGATGAGGACGGCAAGCCTCTGGAAATTCCCAAGGACCTGTGGGTGACGGATGTGAAGCCGGACGAAGGATATGAAGGGCTTGTTTATACCGGCAAGGCGATCAAGCCGGAGGTGCGCGTTTACGATTATAAGAAACGGCTGGAGGAGAAGAAGGACTACACCATCAGCTATAAGAACAATGTAAACGCGGCGGATAAAAATTCCGGCAAAGCGCCTACGATTGTGATTACCGGCAAGGGAAACTATGAGGGGAAGGTCAATAAAACCTTTACGATATCTCCGAAGAGAATCACGGACGCGGATGTCAAGACGGATGATCTGACGGTTGCGTTTAACAACAAAGAGCAGAAGCCTGTTCCCGTGATTACGTGGAATGGGAAAAAGCTCTCCGCGAAAAAAGATTACAGTGTTGCGGTGGAGTCACAGACGCCGTTGATGGCGGCGGGCAGTTACCCGCTCACGCTGACAGGAACCGGGAACTATGCGGGCGAGAGAAAGATCAGCTTCACGATCACACAGGGAACGCCCGTGCCCAAGCTGACAGTCGGCAAAATCGCCGCCGTTACCTACACAGGCGAGGCGATCACGCCAAAACCCGTTGTAAAAGACGGAAAGACAGAACTCACGGAAGGCAAGGAGTATACGCTGACCTATGAGGACAATAAGGAAGTGGGAACGGCATCTGTTCTTATCACGGGAACCGGGGCGAGCGGAGCAAGCAAGTATTTCGGCGTGAAGCGTGTGACTTTCCAGATCAAGGCTGCCGCGACGATGAATAAGGCGAAAGTGCAGTTTACGGGTGCGGCTGTTTACACGGGAAGCGCCGTGAAGCCGGACTGTACATTGACGATGCCCGTGAAAGTAAATGGCGTCACGCAGAACGTCCCGCTGGTGAAGGACACAGACTATACGGTGACCTACCAGAACAATGTAAAGGCGGGAACCGCAACGGCAGTCTTTGTGGGAAAGGGCGCCTATGGCGGCACACTGAAAAAGACATATAAGATAAGCGCTTATGATCTGATGGCTGACCCGAATAAAAAGATGGAGATCCAGACGCTGGAGGCATATCCCTATATGAAGGGAGGAAGCGTGCCGAAACCTGTTGTCAGGTTTGATGGGAAGAAGCTGACGGAAGGCACGGACTATACCCTGTCTTATAAGAACAACAAGGCGGCAGGAAGCGTCGCTACCGTGACTGTGAAAGGCAAGGGCAATTTCATGGGCAGCGCGGTGAAAACCTACAAGGTTGACGTGCGGGATATCTCCAAGGAGGTGCCGGGGCTTTCCGGCTCTCAGATAACGGTATCCGCGACGGATAAGGTATATCAGCCGAAAGCCAATGTTTATAAGACCAAAGTCCAAGTGTTAGATATGAACGGGAAAGCCCTTGCGGCAGGCACAGATTATGACAAAAATGTCATTTATTCCTACGCGGAATATATCACAGTGGGAAGCACCGATCCGAATGCAGAGCCTGCCGATAACAGCAGAAAAGACGGAGATCCCGTACTGGCTACGGATATCATACCGGCGGGGGCGCTGATCCGGGTGACGGTCAGTGCGAAAGGCAGCAATTATCAGGGGACGGCGACAGGCACCTACCGGTTTGTGCAGGCTGATCTCGCAAAGGCAAAGGTGGTTGTGCCGCAGCAGACCTATACGGGAAAGAAAATCGAACCGAAGGCGTCTGACATTACGGTGACCTTGAACGGCATGGTTGTATCCCCGGAAAATTTCACGATTGTGGGATATTCCAACAATATTAATAAAGGTACCGCCAAGCTGACTATCCGGGGCACGGGCAAAAATTTCGGCGGCACGAAAACGGTGACCTTTAAGATTAAAGGGAAGAGCCTGCTGAGTCAAATATTCGGGTAATTGTCGTAAAATACTTGCATAATTTTCATAATTGAGTAAAATAGATGTATATGCGATGATATTATGTTAATGCCAATATGGGTATCTGAGAACCAGATATAGTAGGAGATGAAGGAGCGATCCCTATATGGCGGGGTATGAAGTTGCAGGGAGAAGACTGAGGACGGAGGCGGATTACAAGGCTGCTCTCCGCGATCAGAAATTGATTCAACAGATCCGCTCCCGGGTTGATATGGAGCAGCCGGGAGCGGTCATTACCTTATATTCTGATATGCAGGCAGGAAAGTACCGATTTGAGACAGTGGTCGGGAACGATTTCGATGATGAAATCTATGAGCTTGCTGAAAAGTACAAAAGGCAGGGTTATCATAAGGACAGCCGGATTTCTGCACGGAAAAAGAAGGAAAAGAAGCCGAAACAGAAGAATGTGAAGCAGCAAAAGGCGAAGCAGGTCTCTCTTGAGGATTACGATGCCGATATGCAGAAAGAAATTCTCGCGCAGATAAAGAAGCGGGACAGACGCCGCAGACTTCTGGTAATTTTATGCAGTTTTGTGGCTGTGGGGTGCTTTGGCTATTTTGGTGTGTACTCGTTTTTTGTCGAGAGAAACGAGATGGATTATGAGAATTTATCCCAGCTGAAGGGCAACAGCGCACTGACAGGAAGCCTTTTCCATGGCGTGACCATACATTATACGGAAGAGGAAGAGATCGAGCTGGAGGTGCTGGAAGAGTATCAGACGCTCTACAGTAAAAATAGAAAGCTAATCGGATGGTTGAAAATTGACGATACTATAATAGACTACCCGGTGATGCAGACTGCCAATAACGAATATTATCTGGATCACAATTTTAATCAGGAGTATGACAAGAATGGAAGTCTGTTTCTCGATAAGGATTGCGACGTGGTGCGAAGAAACACCAATCTGATCATATACGGACATCATATGAAGTCCGGGAAGATGTTTGGGAACCTGAACAGTTACAGTAATGAGGAGTATGGGAAGAAACATTCATTGATCCAGTTTGATACGATTTATGAGAAGGGCACATATGAGGTGATGTATGTGTTCCGTTCCAGAATCTATAACGAGGATGAAGTGGTTTTTAAGTATTATCAGTTCTTTGACGCGGCTTCGGAAACGGAATTTAATTCCAACATGCAGGAGATGGCAGCGTTGTCGCTGTATGATACCGGTGTGACGGCGAGTTACGGCGATGAGCTTCTGACCTTATCTACCTGCGACAGCTCCGAGACAGACGGCAGGTTTGTGGTGGTAGCGAAAAGAGTCAGTTGACATACAAAAGACTGGTTGACATAAATTAGAATGTGTAAGGGAATGAGGAGACACACCATGGCGAAAAAAACAGCAGTAAGAAAGCCTAAGAGAAGATTAAAAAAGACAGTCAGAAAGAGTCTGGCGGCGGTATTGATGGTCACTTCGATCGCGGTGGCTGCTATTCCCGCGCCCGAAAACTTAGCGGATAATCCGGGTGCGAGGACAGGAGATCCCGTGGAGTCGCCGGTGGCGTATGTAAATGCGGAAGAAGCCGGATTATTAGGCGCGCCCCCAGAGAATGACTATGTTTTGCCATATACAGGACCTGAGATTCCGGGTCAGAGTATAGACACCAAAGCGAAATTAGAGGCATATGTTATTGCGCCGGCTGTTGAGAAGGGTGATATTGTGGCTACGGAGATCGCGACGTACCGAGGGTCGGAGCTATATCTCACGTGGCAGTTTATCTACAAGCCTGTGGGTAACAAAAATGGCCAGGTGCTCAATTATAATGATGAGTTCCCGGTAGATCTGGTGGACCTTGGTCTGCAGCCGAATAAGTCCTATTTTTCGGTTTACAAGAAAGCTTATGATTTATATTTCACTGAGCCGGAGAAGCTTATTACTCGTGATGTGCTTAATCCGGGGGAGGACAGACAACTGCAGTTGCTGAATATGGATAATCTGAGGAGAACTGAGGACAATTCCGTACCCGGCGGGTATGTTTATTCGGATTTTTATCCGACGGTTCCCGTGGTTTTTACATTTCGTGATTATGACAGTCTGTCAGGCGCGGTAATACTGCCGGAAAAGTACCAAAAATATTTTGAAACGTATTTTCCTGCGGACTATACGAGAATGAAGGCTAGTGTCAGCGCTTTCTGGAAGGAACATGACAGACTTGCCGCGAGCGATAAGCAGGAGGACAAAGACAGGGCTAAACAGATGGTTGCAGAGGGTGATCCTCTTGGCATTCAGCCTGCACCGTTGTCGAGAGCGCCTTCTGATCTGGATGGGACGGGAAGGATAACCTTTTTCTGTGACCATAACCGGGTTTTAAAAGGGACGGGTTATACACTGGAGCTTGCGGCGGATGCAAGGCTTGACGCAGAACCAGAGACAAAGGTATATGTAGCGCATGGCGGCAAGGCGGAGGGACTCCTTGATTATAAGGACGACGGAAACGGTTATCTGGTAGCGAGGGAAGCCGTTACACTTACAGCAATCTGCTATAGGGCTTTTGCGGGTGTACATAATGTCAAGCAGATCAAGATTGATGAGAACGTGCGGACGATTGAGCGGAGTGCGTTTGAAGGCGCGCGTATCAGCAGCGTCAGTATTGGTAATGCGGAGAGAATCGGAGACCGGGCATTTTACAATTGTATCGATCTGAAGGAAGTCAAGTTTACAGATACGGCTCCCACGGGTGAAATCGGTATAGAAGCCTTTTATGGATCGGGAATTAATACGAAGCTGTCCCTGCCGTCTGTTCTTGCGAAAATTGAATATGGTGCGTTTGCAAACTGCCCGGATTTAAGTGAGGTTCAGTTTGCGGATACCGGTCTGCCGTGCAGCGTAGGTGACTATGCGTTTTATGGAAATAAGAGATTGACCAAGATGGATTTCGGACGGATCCGCATTGAGAGGATTGGTAAATGCGCGTTTGCCATTGAAGCGCCGAGCGGCGATACCATGAAAGAGTTTCATTTCCCGAGTGAAAGTTTAGGGGATATGGACGATTATGTTCTCGCAAACCGCCGCGGACTGGAAACTGTTGTTATCGAAAACTATACAAAACGATTGCCGACGAATACATTTTACAATTGTTTTGGCTTGAAAAAGGCGGAATTTACTGATAAGTGCGGGGCGGCTTCCTTTGCGCCGGAATTGTTTAAGGATGTGACAGAGCCGAGTTTCTGTGTGTATGGACCAGAGTTATACGCCGGCAGCCCGGCGCTTCCGAGAACCAGCACATGGGATGCGATTCGTACCGACGGTAAGGGCATTCCTTATGTGTACATGAAGGATGGCAAAAAGCACTACGAGATGGCGCTCACGAGCGAGGACGGGACGAGATACCGCTATTCCGCAAGCGAGGACGGCACTTTGATTTCCTGTGCGCTGATTACCCGTAATCCCGGAATGGTGGATCTGGTGATCCCCGAGATGATCGGCGACATTAAAGTAAAGAAAATCGGGGCAGGCTGTTTTGACGATAAAGATCTGCGTGCCGTGATCAGGAGCATTACCATAAAGAATAATTCCGTGTCTGAGATTGGTGACGGTGTGTTCCGTGATCTGAAAAAGTTAAAGAAAGTGCGAATCGGCGATTCTGTGACGAGTATCGGTGCGAACGCTTTTGCCGGATGTTCAAGCCTGTATGACGTTTACTTTACCAAACCTGCCGCAGGACATGCGGCATTGAAGATCGGGACGGATGCCTTTGTCACCGCAGGCGACCATCTGACCTTCCACGGGGATATTGTGGAGGGGTATGCGCCCTTTGAGTGGGCTACAAATAAGGATAATGTGCTCAGAGACCCGGATCACCCGAATTATCCGCCGGTGAATATCTGCTACAAGAGTCTCTGGGACAGCGAACAGGGCGCGCATCTGACGGTGATGCCCGATAAGTCAACCGGTGAGGTGACGGTTCTGGATTATCCGAAGTTTCAGGATCTGGAAAACCTTGGCAGGGACGATGAGCTGCAGGATTTCTGCCGGGATATGGAAGAATACTATTATTATACGGTCTATGATACGGACAGCGCAGAGATCAATACGCTGCGGCATGAATATGCTGTGATTTTTGACGCATACCGCACAGGCGCTTCAAGTGTTACGGTTAATGGCACGCCGATTGCACAGGCTGATTATGTGGAAGAGCTGGATCGCAGATATGGTCCATGGATCAACCCGGTTTACTGCAGCGGCGCATGGCTGGAATATAGGAATACGCAGCAGGGCGATACGGCGGAAGGAAAGCTGACAGATTTACTGTTCAAGCCTCTTGTAGTGCAGGCAATCGAGAATCCGGAGCCTTACTTTGAAACTTATCCCTATAATTTTATGGATAATTATGATAATTATCTGAACATGGGTTCGGCAGAGTATGGCGCGTTGCCGGAATATAAGCAGGTGCCGGAGAAGGTGTGGGGATTCATTCACGCGACGCAGGATATCTATGTGCCTAAGGGTGTGGATTCCATAGATGTGATTACTTATAAGGACAATAACTCTGACAACTACAATAAATACATTCAGGGTACGCCGGCGGATACCATGTATACCACAACGCTTGGCGGAGCGGTACCCGGATTGTTCAGTGGTTATTACAAGGACTACGATGACGACGATGAGCGTGAAAATGCCGTAAAGGGTAATGACACGATACAGAGTGTTATTTTGACAGATGTCAAATCCGTTCCCGATTATGCTTTTGACGACTGTGAACAGTTGACAAGGGTGGAGATGCCTGCGGTGACGAAGGTGGGTAAGCTGCCTTTCCGAAACTGTGAAAATCTGATCAATCTGGTTGGAAGTGCGGACTATCCGGCGGAGAGAGGTATTCTCTACGAGAAGCACAAGGATGCGGACGGCGGTGACAGATACCGGATCATTGAGTGTCTGCTGGCAAGAGGAAGAAGCGGTGTCGGTGAAGAGTTATCGGTTTCTACGATATCCTCGGCGACAGACAGCCTGATCCCGTTCCTGTGCGAGACCTGTGATACAGACAAAGATGGCAGTATCCTCCTTCCGGCTATTGCAGAAGGCGCTTTTGAGGGATGTAAGTATATCTCCATCGTGAATCTGAGTGATGCGGAGAGATTGAAGACCATACCGAAGGATGCATTTAAAGATTGTGAAAGAATCGGGCAGGTGATACTTCCGGGCTCCGTGAATAAGATTGCGGATAACGCCTTTACCCGCACAGCGACATCGGGCACGACCCATGCAAATGTGACGATTTATGGCAGAGAGGTAGATATTGCGGATACGGCGTTCACACCGAGAAGCGATTTCACGATTTACTCTTACGAAGATTCTGCGGCGAGACGTTATGCAGACAGATATCAGATTGACTTCCAGCCGCTCAATGCGTGCAGAGTATGGTTCTATGATTATGACGGCACACCGCTTGGAAATGCGATCACGGTGGATAAGGGAACGAGGGTGACCGATCTGCCTGCGGAGGCGCAGAAGGTTACGGAGGATAACCACAGACCCGGTTATAACTTCGACAAGTGGCTGAGTGATGAGGGTAAGACCCTTGATGATCCGATCGAGAATGATATGACCATTTTCGTGGCGCAGTATACCAGCAACGGCACACTGGTTGACGGCAAGTGCAGCGTGCAGTTTGTACATGGACGTACCGGTCAGACGTTCAGCGGACGTGGCGCTGATGACAACGACAGATACCTGATCGTACCCGGAACAAGTTTTGCAGATCCTTTGAACGGTGGTCTGCCGACACCGGTACCTTCGCCGAACCCGACCGAGGATGGGTATTCATTCTTAAATGAGTTTAGGACAGATACGGGTGAAGTATGGACGCCCGAGACGATTATTAATCGGAATATGACGGTGCTTGCGCTCTTTGGGCAGAACGGCGGTAACGGAAATACAAGCGGTGGCTCGACCAGCAGCGGTTCCACAAGCGGTGGTTCGACCAGTGGTGGTTCTACCAGCCGGGGATCGTCTAACAGCAGCAAAAATTCATCGTCGAACAAGAGCAGCAGCAGTAGCAGCAGTTCTACCTCCAGCAGCTCCACAAGCTCTTCTTCCACAACAAGCGCTGCGGGACAGTTTACGGTATTTGTGGAAGGCGGTAGTGGTTCCGGCAGCTATTCGCCGGGCACGGTAGTTATTATCTCCTGCTATATGCCTGCGGAAGGTATGCGGTTTGAGAAGTGGACGACAGAGTCGAATGGTGTGGCTCTGGCGAGCACGACTATGACCACAACGACATTTACAATGCCGTCAAACAACGTGACGGTTAAGGCGAATTATGTGGAGGCTCCGGCGACGCCGACAGTGGCAGTAAATACAGGCGGCGGAACTGGTAATACGGGCAATACCACCAATAATACCGGCGGTACGACCGGCGGAAACGGAAATACGAGAGTAGATATTGAGAAACCGGGTATTTCCAACAGAGATCTGGCGACGGCGAACACGAACGGTTCTTCGGATAACTTTATCGTGAAGATTTCCGAGACGGATGAGGCGACGCGCGCGGTAGCGGCAGCGCTTACAAACAAGTACGGTACGCTGGACAATATCCTTTACTATGCGATGGATATCAGCCTCTATGATTCTACCGGAACCACTAAGATTACGGATACCACGGGACTGTCTGTAGACATCACCATTCCGATTCCGGATTCACTGGTGGCATACGGCGGCAATAACATGGCGGGTGCGGTTATCAATGGCGACCAGTTAGAAAGCCTGAATGAGAACTTTACCACGATAAACGGCGTACCTTGTATCCGTTTCCGTGCGACGCACTTCTCGCCTTATACGGTTTATGTGGACACCGGAAATCTGGTGGAGGGTATGCTTGACGTGACGCCCAAGACCGGTGACCCGATTCATCCGAAGTGGTTCTTATCGCTCGGGCTGGCTTGTCTGTCGATCATTTTGTTCCTGAAGAAGGACAAAAAGGTGAAGGCAAAGGCATAAGGGATGATGATCCCGAGGAGGAATCCTATGGGGAAACAGTTAAGAAAACTGATCGGCACGCTGCTCTTAGTGACGGCGATTGTCGTGACACAGATTCCTGTATCAGATGTGGAGGCGGAGGATTCCTCCGCCGCATCTGATTTTAATATGGATGGAACTACATTAGTGAAATATAACGGCACGGCTGAGAACGTGTCTCTTTCCAATCAGGTAAAAAAGATTGGTTCGGAAGCTTTCGCGGGGAATGACCATGTGCGCAGCGTTACACTGGGTGACGAAGTGGAGGTCATTGGAGTGAGGGCTTTTTCCGATTGTGATAATCTGGAGAGCGTGACGGTGCCGGATAGTGTGGAGATCATCGAGAACGCGGCGTTTTCGGAATGTCCTTCCCTGAAAAGGGTTTCTGTCGGAACGGGACTCAGGAGTCTTGGAAACGGTGTTTTTGCAGGAGATTACAGTCTGACATCCGTAGACTTTTCCAGCGACAATCCGTATTTTGTCTGCGATGACGGCGCGATCTACAATAAAAAGGGATGGGATGTACTCTATCAGGTGCTGGCGGGCAGAAAAGCAGACTCATACAGTATGCCGTCTTCCGTAAATAAAATCAGACCTTATACCTTCTGGGGCGATTATAATCTGCAGAGTGTGGGTATCAGCGGCAATGTGTCGGAGATTGCGGGTTACGCGTTTTCCAACTGCAAAAATCTGAAAGAGGTTTCGATTCCGTATTCCGTGAATCGGATTGACATGAAGGCGTTTGAAGACTGCGTCAGACTCCGCGATATCACGATTCCGATTTCGGTCAGTTCGATTCACGCGACTGCTTTTGACGGCTGTACGAAGCTGAATATCCATGCGGAGGCGGGCTCTTACGCGAAGAATTTTGCGCAGACGCTTGTGCTGGATGATATAGATGTGTCTGAGTATGAGGAAGCGCCGGTTTTAGGAACGGTCAGCGAAAACAGCGCGGAGGAAGATGCGCCGATTGTGGGACCTGTGGATTATTACCATGAGGTGACACATATGAACGCCATGGAAGCAGAGGAGGATGATTCCCGTGTGAAGGCGAAATCCCGTGTAGTCGGGCAGGAAGTATATGTGTTGGTGGACAACGCCAAGGCTACTGTGAATGTGGGCGGCACAGGGGAGATTCTGGGCGGTGAGCCTGTGGTGGAAGAGCCGGATCTGGATACCATTCCGGGACTGGAAGGTTCAGAGGACGCCAAGGGCGGTTCCTTTCCGAAATATACAGTTGTAAACGGGGAAATCATAGCGGCGCAGGCTTACTATGGGGAAGATATGACGTCCTGCGAGATACCGGGCGGTATTCGCCGGATCGGTGAGTTTGCCTATGCGAGATCGGCGTTACATACGGTCAGAATTCCCGACGGCGTGGAGGAGATCGGCTACGCGGCATTTTATCACTGTGACGAATTGACTGATGTAGTCATACCCGGCAGCGTGAAGGAGATTGGCGTTTCGGCTTTTGACAAGACGCCGTGGCTTTCCGGCTGGAAGTCGAATGTGGGAGAAGCGGGCGAGTTTCTGATTGTAGGAGATGGGATTCTGCTTGCTTACAGAGGGGCAGGCGGAATGGTTTCGATTCCCGAGTCCGTTAAGATGATCGGTCCGGCGGTGTTTAAAGGGATGGACAGTGTGACGGAAGTGTGGATTCCTGACAGCGTTTCGGTGATCGGGGAGGGCGCGTTCGAGGACTGTGTGAATCTGGTGTCCTTTGGCGGCGCAGAGGGCGTGCAGCAGATCCGCGACAGGGCTTTTGCCGGCTGTCCGATCAGAACGGTTACCATTCCCGCGTCTGTGGAGCAGATCGGGCTTCGCGCTTTTGACAATGAAAAGATAAAGGATGGCGTGATTTATTTTGCGGGGGAACAGCTTCCGGCGCGATCCTATGAGAATTCGTCTACAAAGCTTTACCGGGATACTTACAGAGGGCAGGCGTTCACTGGTACCCGTGTTGCCGTGATTCCGGCAGGTGTGACCGATCTGACAAATACCTGTCTGTCAAAAGCGGGCGGCGGTTTTATGGGTGTTATCTGCAGAGCGAAGGATGCTGCCACAGATCAGAATACAGATGAGGATTCCGATGCCGGCGGTCTGGAGAATGCGCCCAAAGGCGGGGATGTAACCGCAGCGCAGACGGAAAGTGATGACAGCGAAGAGGCTGGCGGAAGACGTAGGGCAGAGGACAACGGGACGGCGGCACCGGCTGATAAGGAAAAGGAAGAAGCGGGCGGTGTGCTTACGATCCTTGCGAGGAGAGGCGGCGGCCCGGGTCCCGGGGAGACCTTGGAAATCAACGGGACAAAGTATACGCTGGAGGCGGGTACGGAAACGCTTCTGGATACAGAGCGCGAGGAGCCGCAGATCGGCATTACCGTAAAAAATAGAAGCTATTCCATACCACAGGACAGCCTTGTGACGGCGGTTATGGAAGGCTGTGATGGCAGCTACTTGATAGATATTGCCGACAGCGAAGAGGCGATGACGAAGATCGGGGATGTGTACAAGTCGATTTATGGCAGTAAATTGCCGCACTCCCTTCATGCTTATGACATTACCATGACAGATACGAGGACCGGCGTGCCGATCACGGTACTGGGAAAACAGCATGTGGAGATCACCATGCCTCTGCCAAGCGGCGTATTGCAGGAAAATATGCATGTGGTTTGTCTGGATGAAGACGGGCAGCTTGAAGAGGTGGACAGCCGGATTGTATCTCTGGACGGCAGGGATGCGGTGACATTTCAGGCGGCACATTTCTCCGCATATGGTATTTACAATTACGGCACAGGTCCGGCGGTGGCGGACGTGAGGGAAGGGCAGGCGGTATTTACCTCTTTGGGGAAGAAGGATGTATCACCCGATACCGGGGACTACAGCATTCATCCAAAGTATTTCCTCGGCGCAGGATTGTTCTTTACAGCGATGGCAGTATTCTTTTATCAGAAGACGACATGGGCGAGGTGGAAGAGGAGACTGCGGCGGATTGGAAATAGGAAATAGATGCAGCATATTATTACTCCCGGCATGATGTATATTCATGCCGGGGTTTTTTACTTGACATATATATGCACAACATATATGATAATTGTAATAGGAAATATCAAGAACATGAATTTCGCATGTATGACATATTCTGTCAGATTTCCCAACTGTGATTAACTGATACACACATCCAGAAGGCGGGCGCATTTTAATGCGGATCAGGATAGCGGAAGTAAGCTTATTTTTGGGAATGCGGAGTTGTGTTCGCAATTTTTGCGAAATTATATGAATATGCCTGTTCTTAAAAATGTTCGACCGGAAGATATTGAGGATGTCACAGAACGGTATCTCCCCATGTTTACGGAAGAAAGAAATTCAGATACGGTAAAGCGTATAAAAATAGAGGAAATAATACTTTGTTTTTTGTTTCCCTTATTGAACATAAAACAAAAGTGGATTATAATGTAAGTATGCAGATGCTCCGTTATATGGTTTACATATGGGAAGACTATGAAAAAGAAATGGAGTGAAAGAGAAAGGGGATCAGTAAAACAAAGGATTTTCGCTATCCGCCTATTCTTCCTATTGTTTATTATGAGGGGAGCGGGAAATGGACGGCTGCCCGAAATATACAGGACAGAGTATTGGTGGATAAGGCTTTTGAACCGTTTACACCGAAGTTCTTTTATAAGCTGATACAGTTGAATGATTATAGTGTGAAAGAACTTGTTGAAAAAAATGACGAATTATCCTTACTTATGCTGATCAACCGGTTACAAAGCACGGAAGCATTCAGAGAGCTGAATTTACCAGAAAACTATTTAAAGAATAAAGGTGTGGAGGATTCAGTTTTTGGGATGATGCGCATAAAACGACTCCCGGCATAATATATATGTAAAGCCGGGAGTTTTGTTTTATGCCATGGACAGGGTGAAAAAGCAGCTTGGATGTACGGAAAACATACAGTATAGTATAGCCACGGAGGAGATCTGTGTGGCGGTTTTGGATACGGGGATTGGCAATCACCCTGATTTTGAGGATCGGGTGGTTGCCTTTCATGATTTTGTGAATGGAAGACAGGAGCGTTATGACGACAGCGGGCACGGGACCCATGTGGCGGGCTGTATCGGTGGGAGCGGCCGGCTTTCAAACGGTCGTTTCAGCGGAATTGCGCCCACCTGCAGGCTCTGTGTGGGGAAGGTCCTAGACGAGAAGGGAGAGGGCAGCATAGAGAGTATGTATCATGGACTCCTATGGGTTCTGGAGAACCGGCTGCGCTATCGGATCCGGGTACTCAATATTTCCGTCGGCATCGGTGAGGATGGGGATAAGGAAAGGGTGGAGGAGCTTTCGGGACTTTTGGAGAGGGTCTGCGAACAGGGAGTGGTGGTGGTCTGTGCCGCGGGAAACAAGGGACCGGGGGAGGGGACGCTGTCGCCGCTGGGGGAAAGCCGCAGGGTCATTACCGTCGGCTGTCACGAGGGGGGATATTTCGGCGCGAGAAAGGATTTGTGCGAAAATTATTCTGGCAGGGGGCGGGAGGATCTTCCTTACAGAAAGCCGGATCTGGTGGCGCCGGGCACGGATGTGGTTTCCTGCAATCTGACGTGGCACCGGGACAGGAGGGGGATATACCGCGATGCCTACACAAGAAAAAGCGGCACTTCCATGTCTACGCCTATTGTTTCGGGCGCGGCGGCGCTCTATCTGCAGAAATACCCGTACAGCAACAGCAGTCAGGTGAAGCGGCAGATGATCTATACGGCAAAAGATCTGGGGGTAGCGTGGAACAGACAGGGCTGGGGGATGCTGGATATAGAAAATTTATGCAGATATTATTGACAGAGCAAGGTATATTGTATACAATTATACGAGGTAAAAGGAAAACGGGAGTTGTGTACATGCAGTACGGTCTCGTTTATGCACTGTCAAAGAAACAGAAAACAGAGCGGTGCAGAAGTGAGGAATGGAAATGACGAACTATGATAAGAAGTATGATGCGAACGACAAGTATTCTCTGCGTGGGCGTGTGTTCCAGAAGCTGCGGGAGGATATCTTGAGCGGCAAGTACAAAGAACATGAGGAATTAAAGGAAGTGGCGATCGGAGAGGAGCTCGGCGTGAGCCGCACCCCGGTCAGGGAGGCGTTCAGGCAGCTTGAACTGGAAGGACTGATCCGGATTGTCCCCAATAAGGGCGCCTATGTGACGGGAATCACGGCGAAGGATGTGAAGGACATCTATATGATCCGCTCTCTTTTGGAGGGGCTGTGTGCCCGCCTCGCCACGGAGAAAATATCGAAGGAACAGATGGAGGAGATGGAGGAGAACATCTATCTCGCTGATTTCCACGAGGAGAAGGGGCATTTAGACCAGATCGCGGAACTGGATAACCGTTTTCACGATATTCTCTATGAGGCGTGCGACTCCAAGCTGCTGGAACATACTTTGCGGGATTTCCACCGCTATGTGCTGCGCGTCAGACAAAAGACGCTTGCCACCAATACGAGGGGACGTGCTTCCAACGATGAGCACAGGCAGATCATGGAGGCGATCAAGGCGGGGGATGCGGCACTTGCGGAGAAGCTTGCGAATCAGCATATGATCAACGCCTACGACAATATGGTGAAAAACGGTCTGAAGGAAATTTACGGGGAAAATACGGACGAGACCGCGGAAGATCATAGTGACAATAAATAATTGGGAAAAATCGGCGCAAAACTTGCGGCGGGAAAGGTGACAAAATCACATGGAAAAAATTAAGATGACAACCCCTCTGGTGGAGATGGATGGGGACGAGATGACAAGAATCCTCTGGAAGATGATCAAGGAGGAGCTGTTGCTGCCTTACATCGACCTAAAGACGGAATACTACGATCTGGGGCTGGAGCACCGCAATGAGACGGACGATCAGGTGACGATCGACTCCGCGGAGGCGACGAAAAAATACGGGGTGGCGGTCAAGTGCGCCACGATCACTCCCAACGCGGCAAGAATGACGGAGTACCATCTGAAAGAAATGTGGAAAAGCCCCAACGGCACGATCCGCGCCGCGCTCGACGGCACGGTGTTCCGCGCGCCGATTATTGTGAAGGGGATCGAGCCCTGTGTGAAGAACTGGGAGAAACCCATCACGCTGGCGAGACACGCTTACGGGGACGTCTACAAAAATACGGAGATCAAGGTGCCCGGTGCGGGTAAGGCGGAGCTTGTGTTTACCGCTGCGGACGGCACACAAATCAGGGAGACCATCCACGAGTTTGCAGGTCCCGGCATCCTGCAGGGCATTCACAACACGGACAAGTCCATCGCCAGCTTTGCGAGGGCATGTTTTAACTATGCGCTGGATACGAAGCAGGATCTCTGGTTTGCCACGAAAGATACGATTTCCAAAAAGTATGATCATAATTTCAAGGATATCTTTCAGGAGATTTACGACGCAGAGTATAAGGAGAAGTTTGAGAGCGCGGGTATTGAATATTTCTACACGCTGATTGACGATGCGGTGGCGCGCGTGATGAAGGCAAAGGGCGGTTTTATCTGGGCATGTAAAAATTATGACGGCGACGTGATGAGCGATATGGTGTCCTCCGCCTTCGGTTCCCTTGCCATGATGACCTCCGTCCTCGTATCCCCCGACGGCGTTTACGAGTATGAGGCGGCGCACGGCACAGTGCAGAGACACTATTATAAACATCTGGCGGGAGAGGAGACCTCCACCAACTCCGTGGCAACCATCTTTGCATGGACAGGCGCCCTCAGAAAGCGCGGCGAACTGGATGGAAACAAGGAGCTTATGTCTTTTGCAGATCAACTGGAAAAGGCGACGATTCAGACCATCGAAGAAGGGAAAATGACAAAAGATCTGGCGCTGATTACGTCTATGAAGGATGTGACGGTTTTAAACAGTGAGGACTTTATTAAGGAAATCAGAAAGACCTTAGAGGCATGTTAAGAACCATCGCCAGACAGCGGGAAGTAGGAAATAAAAATTGACTAATATAGAGACGGGGCGCAGGATAGAGTCATGAGAGCATCCCGTCTCTGTTTTTGCATTTCTATGTTCTATTCCTCCAGCGACAACGCTTCCCACTTTTCATACAGCCCTGCAAGTTCCATCTCATTCCCCTCTTTCTCCCGGTTCAGTTCCTGCAGCCTCGCCACATCCGTACAGACTTCCGGTGAAGCCATAAGCGCATCAATTTCCTCATTGCGCGTTTCCAGCGCCTCGATCCGTTCCTCGCATTTTTTCAGATCGTTCTCCCGTTTGCGCTGTGCCGCCTGCTGTTCTTTCTTTGCCTTCCAGTCCTGTTTCGCCACGGAGGGCGCATCATTTGTTCCGGGTTCAGCGACAGCGTTTTTTCCCGGCTGGAACCCTGTGAGAGAGGCGTCAATTTTGGCGAGCTGTTCTTCCTTCTTTTCCAGATAATAATCGTAATTGCCGAGATAATTTGTCAGCGTCCGGCGGTTCAGGTCAAGAATCCGGTGGGCAGTCCTGTTGATGAAATAGCGGTCGTGGGAGACGTAGAGTACGGTTCCCGTGTAAGCGCACAGGGCGTCCTCCAGAATCTCCTTGGACATAATGTCCAGATGGTTGGTGGGCTCGTCCAGAATCAGGAAATTAGCCTCGGAGAGCATCAGTTTTGCGAGGGAAAGCCTGCCGCGCTCCCCGCCGCTCAATGTTTTTATGGTCTTAAAGACGTCCTCCCCGGTAAAGAGGAAGGCGGCGAGCGTGTTTCGGATTTCCGTGTTATTTAACGTCGGGTAGTCGTCCGAAATTTCCTGAAACAGTGTCTTTTCCGGGTGGAGCACATGATGTTCCTGATCGTAGTAGCCGACTGCCACGTTTGTGCCCAGACGGATGGTTCCGCGGTCAGGAGGCAGAAGCTCGTTGATGATCTTCAGGATGGTCGTTTTCCCCGTGCCGTTGTCACCGATGATTGCCACATGCTCCCCTTTTTTCAGTTCAAAGGACAGATTATCGAAGAGGGAGAGCGGTCCGAAAGCCTTGGACAGCGCTTCCACCTGCAGCACGTCGTTGCCGCTTGGGAATTTCGGCTCCAGCGTCAAGTGCATGTCCGCCCGGACTTCCACGGGTTTCTCCAGCACTTCTATCTTTTGCAGCATCTTTTCACGGCTCTCCGCGCGTTTGATGGATTTTTCCCTGTTAAAGGATTTCAGCTTTTCAATCACCGCCTCCTGATGCTTGATTTCCTGCTGCTGTTTCATGTACGCGTTATAGGCGGCGGCGCGAAGCATTTCCTTTCCGGCGGCGTATGCGGAGTAATTGCCGGAAAATACGGTTGCGTTGGTGTTGTCCAGTTCGATGACCTTTCCGGCGATACGGTCAAGAAAATAGCGGTCATGGGAAACGATAATTACCGCGCCCTTATAGTTCAGAAGATAGGTTTCCAGCCATGCGATGGACTGCAGGTCCAGATGGTTGGTGGGCTCGTCCAGTATAATCAGATTCGGCTTAAGGAGAAGGAGTTTTCCGAGCGCGACCCGCGTTTTCTGCCCGCCGGACAGGGTGGAGACGGATTTGTTAAATTCTTCTTCCGCAAAGCCGAGTCCTTTTAATACACCCACAAGTTCGCTCTTATAGGCGTAACCGTTGGCGGTCTCGTAAGCGTGGGTCAGTGTGGCATAGCGGTCCATCAGCTTGGGAAGAAGCGCCTCCGACGCGGTCTTCATCTGCAGCTCGATCGTATGCATCTCCTGTTCCATATCGAGGATGTCCTGTTTGACCAGGAGGAGTTCTTGATAGATTGTGTTTTCCCCGGATACGGCTTCGTGCTGGGAGAGGTAGCCGATGGTCTTGTCCTTTGCAAAGGTTACCATGCCTTCGTCGGCGGGCAGTTCGCCCATAATGATGCGCAGCAGCGTGGTTTTCCCCGCGCCGTTTATGCCTACGATAGCCGCCTTTTCATTGTCTTCTATATGGAACGATACGTTTCTCAGCACGGGAACTTCGTTAAAAGATTTGTGGATGTTGCTGACGGATAAAATCATCTTACGTTTACCTTGACCTTTCTTATTTACATACACTGTCCAGTTTACAGACCGGTGAGGTGCGTGTCAATCTTCTAATGAATTTTGCATTGATTCGTTGCAGGCACAGCGCAGTTCCTAATTGACAAAAAATTAACATAAGCGTAAGATGAAAGAAGAATTTGGAGGGTACGGTTGTGGAAGAAAAAGAAATTTCACAGGCTGTTGTCAGCCGTCTGCCGAGATATCTGCGTTATCTGGGAGAACTCAGGGATGAAGGGACCGAGCGGGTTTCCTCGCAGGAGCTTTCCGATATCATGCAGGTGACGGCTTCGCAGATCAGACAGGATCTGAACACCTTCGGCGGTTTCGGGCAACAGGGATACGGCTATAATGTCGGTTATCTCTATGATGAGATCGGAAAAATACTGGGCTTAGACAGGGAACACCGGCTGATTATTGTGGGCGCCGGCAATCTGGGACAGGCGCTTGTCAACTATACGAATTTCGAGCGGCGGGGGTTTCTGTTCCGCGGCATATTCGACCACGATCCGGGGGTGTGCGGCAAAGAGCTCCACGGCATCACGGTGCGTCCGATGGAGGAGATGGCTGGTTTTATCCGGGAGAACCAGATTGATATCGCGGTGCTGACGATTCCCAAGACTTCGGCGGTGGAGGTGGCAAAGCAGCTTGCCGCCTGCGGGATCAAAGGCATCTGGAATTTTGCGCATGTGGATCTGCGGCTTCCCGGACATATTCAGGTGGAAAACGTGCATCTTTCGGATAGTCTGATGAAGCTGTCTTATAATCTTGCTTCGGTGGGGGAAGTGACATAACGAAAACCGAACTGTTACACATAATATTACAGTCAGAAAGGTGTGGTGGGGATGGCGAGATCGGATGAGGTATTCAAAGCAGCGTTGGTTGGGAAAAGAATCCCTATTTTGACGTTGGATAATAAATGGCACAGACTCTTTACACAGTCGGAGTTTACCCCGGAGTTAAAGGGGATGGAAAAAAATCTAAACAACATGCTGAAGCGTCAGGCAAAGCTGAATACAGAAACCAGAGAGCTGAAAAAGCTGAAAAAGAAGCTGATGGACGAGGTCGTGATTCTCGCCGACGCGATGGGGGAGCGTCCGACCAAGAAACAGGATAAGGAGATGGCGGACCACAAGCGCCTGATAGAAGAGTGCAACGAGAAGATGGACGCTTATGAGGAGGAACTGGTAGAGCTGCCCAGACAGATCAACCAGCTGAACAACCAGCTCATGCTGATTACAATGGATGTGTGTTACCGTAAGCTTCAGCAGAATACCAAAGAGCTTTCGGAGATTGAGGAGTGGATCGACGGCATCAGGCGTGAACTGAAAAAAAAGGTGGTGCGCAAGCAGGAAAAAGAAGCGGTCATCAACAAGCTCTATGCGTATATGCACGATATTTTCGGTGCGGAGGTGATCGAGCTTTTTGATATGCAGTACGACCCGGAAGAAAAGTACCGCAGGAAGGAGACTGCCGCGCAGGCGGTCAGCCCGGAAAAGCAGACTGAGGGGCAGGAGAAACAGACAGGAGAGCCGGAGAAAGCAGAACAAGCCGGGCAGCCGGAAAGAAACGCGGAGCCGGAAAGTAAGAATACATAGACGCCGAAGTCTCAGGGCTTTGGCGTTTTTGCCGGATGTGAATATAATAATCGCAGGAGCGGGTTTGCGAATCCGCCTGCAGGGGGAGAAAACATGTTAGAGAAATACCAGAGGGTGTATGCGTCGGTAGATCTTTCGGCGGTTCTTTACAATATGGAGCGGATGCACGGGGCAATCTCACCGCAGACAAAGATGATCGGCGTGATCAAGACGGACGGCTACGGCCACGGCGCTGTGCCCATCGGCAGGGAGCTGGAGAAACTGCCCTATGTGTTCGGCTATGCCACCGCCACGGCTGAGGAGGCTCTTATCCTGCGGCGGGCAGGGCTTACCAAGCCGGTACTGATTTTGGGATATACCTTTCCATACAGTTATGACGAGCTGATTTTACAGGAGATTCGTTCCGCTGTTTTCAGAAAGGATGCGGTGGAGATGCTTGATGCCTGCGCCGGAAGGCTTGGCAGAAAAGCCGTTGTGCATGTGAAGGTGGATACGGGCATGTCTCGGATCGGCATCAGACCGGATGAAGAGGGGCTCGCCTTTATGGAATGGATTTCTGGTCTTGAAAATATGGAAGTGGAGGGGATTTTTACCCACTTTGCAAGGGCGGATGAGACGGATCACTCGGCGGCGCTTTCACAGCTTGCAAAGTTTACGGCTTTTGCGGAGGAGGCGGAACGACGTATGGGAAAACGGATTCCGTTGAAACACTGTTCCAACAGTGCGGGCATTCTCACCCTGCCGCAGGCGAATCTTTCTCTCGTGCGCGCGGGCATTACGCTGTACGGGCTGTCTCCTTCCGGGGAAGTGACAAAGGAGATGCTTTCCCTGCACCCTGTGCTTTCCTTGAAGAGCAGACTGGTTTATGTGAAGGAAATCGAGGCGGGGACGCCTGTCAGCTACGGGGGTACTTTTGTGGCGAAGGAGCGGATGCGGATTGCCACCGTGCCTGTGGGGTATGGGGACGGTTATCCAAGAGGGCTTTCTGGTAAGGGAAGCGTGCTGATCCGGGGAAAACGCGCACCCATTCTTGGCAGGGTCTGCATGGACCAGTTTATGGTGGATGTGACGGAAATTCCGGACGCGCAGGAGGGCGACGAGGTGACGCTGATCGGTGCGGACGGCGGGGAGAAAATCACCGTGGAGGAACTGGGGGAGTTGTCGGGCAGATTTAACTACGAGTTGGTATGCTGTCTCGGGAAACGGATTCCGCGGGTCTATTTAAAGGATGGAGAAATTGTCTGTACAAAAGATAATTACGGGGAAAGTCTGTAAGGCGCGCGAGTGAAAACGCATCATTATTCTGTATACGACCGAAAAAGACGGCAATACTATTGCTGGTAACAGGAAAACAGTGAGAGTAGCCAAAAGTCAAAGGAAGTGTAAGATAATGAGAAGAGGAGATATTTATTATGCGGATCTGCGCCCGGTAGTGGGATCTGAGCAGGGCGGTGTGCGCCCGGTGCTCATTATACAGAACGATGTGGGAAACAGGCACAGTCCGACGGTGATCTGCGCGGCAATCACATCAAAGATGAATAAGGCAAAGCTGCCCACCCACATAGAATTGAGCGCGGGGAAGTATGATATGGTGAAGGATTCCGTGATTCTTTTAGAGCAGCTGCGCACTATAGATAAGCAGCGTCTGAAAGACAGGGTCTGTCATCTGGATTCGGACATCATGCGGGCGGTAAACGAGGGTCTGATGATCAGTCTGGAGCTCGGTACATAGGATAAGACAATTTGACACACGGGATAATAATTGATATGATAATAAACTGAGGTTAAAACAGTCTGCAAATAAAAAGTCAAGCAGAAATTTGTGAACTTTGAAAATTTT
>ERZ778518.60-NODE-60-length-104259-cov-8.328164_pt1 | contig 104259 bp, 84 predicted proteins | sample MGYA00510340_ERZ778518 | MGnify/ENA primary metagenome ERZ778518 (study PRJEB29527, sample SAMN07138967) | mouse gut metagenome | material: feces | host: mouse | place: China:Nanjing | collected 2016-01-25 ...
GCGTCCATACTTTGATCAGCGTGTTTTCATGGCATATGCTGTTTTAAGTTCCGCATATCCCCTGAAAACACGCAACTCCCATGATCAAAGTCCGGCCGCTGAGGCGTCCATACTTTGATCAGCGTGTTTTCATGGCATATGCTGTTTTAAGTTCCGCAGATTCCACATCCTTCACAGAAATCTGTGAATTCATATCATAGTATCCCACTGTGTTTTTATCCGACACTACGGTAATATTCAACGCGTCATACAGCCGATGGTACACCTGGAATTTGTCGCCCTCATAGCCGGTGAGTCCCAGCGAAAGCAGATATTCTCCCCCCTGCAGGTTCATCTCCTGGGTAAAGATTATCTCCTTCACCTGTCCCGGCTCACCGCTGTCCAGATAGGCTTTTTCTACCATGGTGTTGGTACCGGTGATCTCCACGCCGATAATATTTTTCACGGAATAGGCGAAAATCGGCGCCGGAATATGCTCATGGAAAGCCACCCTCATGTGAATGGAAAAGGAGGTTCCCTTCATGATGGCATTGGCCCGTATTCCCCGCTCGTCTGTCAGATACACTTCCAGTATCTCCGCCTGGTGGGTTCCATATTCCAACAATTCGGGATTCTGCCCCGCTTCCGCACCCTGCTTCGAATCGTCTCCCTCCTCATACTGTCCCACCAGCACCTGTTTATAGGCGTCTATCATCTTCTTGGGGGTACCCTCCCCCAGAAGTTCGCCCTGGTTCAGCAGGTACACCCTGTCGCAGTACTTGCTGACGCTGCTGAGATCATGGCTGACAAACACAATGGTCTTGCCTTTTTTCTTGAACTCCTCAAACTTCCGGTAACATTTTGCCTGGAAAAACACGTCTCCCACGGACAAAGCCTCGTCCACAATCAGGATCTCCGGGTCGATATTGATGGCCACCGCAAAAGCCAGCCGTACAAACATACCGCTGGAATAGGTTTTCACCGGCTGGTGCACATAGTCCCCAATATCCGCAAACTCCAATATCTCCGGCAGCTTTTTCTCAATCTCCTCCTCGGAAAAACCGATCATGGTGCCGTTGAGATACACATTCTCAATACCATTGTACTCCATGTCAAATCCCGCCCCCAACTCCAGCAGAGCGGATATCCGTCCGTTTACCTGCACCTGGCCGGAAGTAGGGCTCAACACTCCGGTGATGATCTTAAGAATCGTGGACTTACCGGAACCGTTGGTGCCGATAATGCCCACCGTCTCCCCCTGATGAATAGACATATTTACGTCCCGCAGCGCATAGTGCTCCCGGTATTGCTTTTTGGTCAGCCGCAAAGCCTCCCTGAAGCGATCCGAGGGCTTGTCGTACAGTTTATATACTTTACTTAAGTTTGTGACCTCTATAGCCACCTCTCTGGTATCTTTTTCGTCCAAACTTACCTCCTTCCTGCATATCGCTGGCTGAGCCTGCGATACTGCGTTAATGCGTATTTGGAAGTTTTACTTCCAAACTTACCTCTTCGTGGATATTGCTGGCTGCGCCTGCAATATCCCTTAATGCGTATTTGGAAGTTTTACTTCCAAACTTACCTCTTTCCTGCATAACCGGAGTTTGGCCTAAACCAAACTCCCGCTGTGCCCGCGTTATTGCGTTAATACTGTATATTTCCTTCGCTAGATCACATCCGCGAAATGCACCTTCAACTTCTTGAAGATCGCGGCCCCCACAAGAAACAGCGCCACTGTCACCGCCCAGAAATACAGAGTTCCAGTGATATCTTCAAAAAACCAGTGATGCCCGTACACAGAGTCCCTGTAGCCGTTCACGATATATACCAAAGGATTCAGCTTGAGCAGCGCCACTACTGTGGGATTATGAAGGGAATCCAGGCTCCAAAGGATTGGAGTGGCCCATATGCCCACCTGCAGGCAGATGGAAATGATCTGTGACAAATCCCGGAAAAAAATCACCACGGCGCAGGTGGTATAGGACATAGCCAGCACCAATAAGAACAGACACGCGCCGTAATAGAGGACCTGAATCAGATACACACTGGGATAATAGCCGTATATACAGCCCAGCAGTATAGCCAGAGCCAGGAAAAACAGATGACTGAAGGTAGCGGCAATGACCTTGATGACAGGCAAAATGCTTATCTTGAATACCACTTTCTTCACCAGATAGCTGTACTCGATCAGCGACATAGTCCCCTGGCCGATGGCCTCACTGAAAAAAAACCAGGGAACCAGCCCCGCCGTGATAAACAGCGCAAATGGAACCTCCACGCCGCTGCGCAGTTCTATTGCCTTGGCGCCGAAGATCTTGTCAAACACCAGATAATACATAAGCACCGTCACCAGCGGCTGGGCAAAGCCCCATATGAACCCCATGTATGACCCGGCATACCGCTTCTTAAAATCATTCTTGGACAGTTTCCAAATCAGCTTCCTGCTCTGCCATAACTCCATCGGCAGCTGCACCAGCCTGGAAGTAAACTTTTTCTTTTTCTCCATAAAGTAATTCCTGTCACCTTCCGTATTCTTCCACATAGGCGGACAGTCCGCCCCACTTGGTATCCCTCTCCGAAAAGATCAGTTCCATCCCCTCCGGGATCGGCCACTGTACCCCGATCTCGGGATCATTATATATAAGCCCCCCCTCGTCGCCGGGATGATAGAACTCCGAGCATTTGTAGCAAAATTCCGCATAATCGGACAGCACAAGAAAGCCGTGCGCAAAACCCTTGGGTACATAGAACTGCTTCATATTCTCCTCCGTGAGCAGTTCCCCGTGCCACTGTCCGAAAGTGGGAGAGCCCTTGCGCAGATCCACTGCCACATCAAACACCTCCCCCTTGATCACTCGCACCAGCTTGTCCTGAGGATACTGGATCTGAAAGTGCAGCCCCCGCAGTACGCCCTTCCGGGATGCCGACTGGTTGTCCTGCACGAACTCCACATCAATGCCCGCCGCCTTGTAATCATTATAATTGTAAGTCTCCACAAAATAGCCTCTGGCATCCCCAAACACGGTGGGGGTGATCACCTTCAGTCCCTGGATTGTACATGTTTCCACTGTAATTTTGCCCATATCCTTTATCCCTTTCTTAATAGAGTTCCGCATGTTGTATGCTTTCCCCGAATATACTGTCTATCACTTTTGAAAGTTCCTCTATCTTCCCATATAACTGATATTCATATCCACATTGCCCTCAATGCCGTCAACCGTACCTTTGGAAGTGTACTGCCACATATTATAGTAGCCGTCATACAGGGGGGCGCTGCGGTATTCCGCCAGCCAGATACAATAGTTTTCCAGCTTGCTGGCATCTATGCGGTTATAATACCAGTTCCTGCTGGCATATACGCCGGCCTCGCCGCCTGCGTTCTCCACTGTGCGGCAGAACGCGTCACACACCAGCGTTCGTTCCTCCACCGACAGCATATCCGCCCTGCCATTGCCCCCGGCGCCCTCGGTGTCAATAAAAATCGGATAGTCCAAGCTGTACTCCCGCACCAGTTCCAGCACCATGGAGGCTTCTTCCACCGCTTCTACCTCATTGATAGCCTGGGTGAAAAAGTATACTCCCACCTTCACCCCCGCCATAGTGGCCGCTTTGATGTTGGCCTCAAAGTATGGATCCACCACCAGGCTTCCCATGGAAGAGCCCCTATAGCCCGCCCGGATAATGGCAAAATCCACCCCTGCGGCCTTGACCTTCTCCCAGTCGATTTCCCGGTTCCACTTGGAGACATCTATACCCACGGTGGTATTGGATGTAGGGGTCTGAAGCCTCTTGATCTCCGTCTTGTCACTGTCCTCCTCCGCATTCTGCACCCCCGTGTCCTCGGCTTCGGCATCGATCTCCTCCTCAGTCTTGATCAACAGAGAGATGTCATCAATGAACACATATTCCACTTTGTCCTTGACCTGCACCTTTGTGGGGTTGACGGGCACTTTATAGCCTTCGACTTCCTGCAGGCTCACATAGTATTCCCCGGAATTTAGTCCGCCGATGTACAATACGCCGTCCTGGTCCAGGTCCTTATACTCCCCCTGGTCCCCCAGTTCCACAATGAAACTCTGGCCCGTCACCGGCTCCCCCTCATAGTTCACCACCTGCACCCGCAGATCCCGCTCCACGGAAGTGACCACCAGAGACAGCCTGTTCTGCTCTTCCAGCTTCTGCTCCAGCCAGGTATTTTCCTCCGGATCAAAAAAAGTGGCATCCTGCAAAAAGGCAGACAGATCGTTCCCGATCCGCTGTCCGTATTCATCATAAGTTATTTCCTGGGCCTGGGCTCTGGGCGTGGCCGTGGGCTGGACGGCGGTCTGCCCCCCTTGGCGGGGCTGCTCCTGGTTTGCATACAGCACCAACAGCGCCACCAGCAGAATCACGCCCATGGAAGCCAGGATACAGTGTCGTTTCAGTCTAGAGTCCATTAGCTACCTCGGTCAGATATTTACCATAATTAGTCTTCATGAGAGGTGCCGCCAGCCTCAGCAGCTGCTCCCTGTCGATAAAGCCTCTCTTGTAGGCGATCTCCTCAATACAGGAAATGTACAGTCCCTGACGCTTCTGGAACGCCGCCACGAAGTCCGACGCATCCAGCAGAGCATCATGATTGCCTGTATCAAGCCATGCGAAGCCACGGCCCAGAGTCTCCACCATCAGCGTCCCACGCCTTAAATACTCGTTGTTGATGCTGGTGATCTCAATCTCGCCCCGGGCGGAGGGCTTGACATTCTTGGCAATCTCCACCACGTCATTGTCATAAAAATACAGGCCCGGCACCGCATAGTTGCTTTTGGGGTTCTCCGGTTTCTCCTCAATAGACAGAGCTTTCCCGTTTTCGTCAAACTCCACCACGCCGTACTCCCTGGGATCCCTCACGTAATAGCCGAAAATCGTGGCGCCCGCCTCTCTGGAAGCCACCTCCCGCAGTACTCTGGAAAAGCTTTGTCCATAGAAAATATTGTCGCCCAGCACCAGTGCCACCCTGTCTTTGCCAATAAATCTTTCACCGATAATAAAAGCATCCGCCAGCCCCCTGGGACTTTCCTGCACCGCATAGCCGATCTCCATGCCCAGCTGGTGCCCGTCCCCCAAAAGTTCCTCAAAAACCGGCAAATCTCTGGGAGTGGAAATGATCAGCACCTCACGAATCCCCGCCAGCATCAGGGTGGACAAAGGATAATAGATCATGGGCTTGTCGTACACCGGCATGATCTGCTTGCTGATGGCCTTTGTCAACGGATACAGTCTGGTGCCGGAACCCCCGGCTAAAATAATACCCTTCATAATAATCTCTCCTCGTATTTAGAGTTGTTTTAGAATTCCGCATATCTCACATATTTTAAAACGCACCGAAGGGATTGCCGCATTTCTGAGGCAATCCCCTGGTCAGAACCTTTTACTTCTCATACATCTCTGTATAATATTTCTGGTAATCGCCGCTGGTCACGTTCTTCATCCATTCCTCATGCTCGAAGAACCATGCGATGGTCTTTTTGATACCCTCCTTGAACATGGTCTCCGGATACCAGCCGATCTCGGCCTTGATCTTATCAGGAGCTATGGCATACCGTCTGTCATGTCCCTTCCGGTCTTCCACATAGCTGATCAGTTCCCTGCTCACCAGGCTCTTGCGGGGATCACCTTCCGGCAGCATCTCCTGCAGGGTCTCGATGATGATATTGATGATCTCTATATTCTGCTTTTCGTTATGGCCGCCGATATTGTAGGTTTCAAACAGCCGCCCCTGCTCCTGCACCATGTCGATGGCCTTGGCATGATCTTCCACATAGAGCCAGTCGCGCACATTCTTGCCGTCCCCGTACACCGGCAGCTTCTTGCCCTGCAGCGCATTGTTGATGATCAGCGGAATCAGCTTCTCCGGGAACTGGTAGGGGCCGTAGTTGTTGGAGCAGTTGGTAATGTTGGCCGGGAAGTGGTAGGTGTCCATATATGCCTTCACCAGCATGTCCGAACTGGCCTTGCTGGCCGAGTAAGGGCTGTGGGGATCATAGGGCGTTGTCTCATAAAAAAAGGCGTTGTCATCGTCGGGCAGGGATCCGTACACCTCGTCCGTAGATACATGTAGGAACTTCTTTCCCTCCTTAAAGCTGCCGTCCGGCTGCTCCCAGGCTTCCTTGGAGCTGCCGTCCGGCTGCTCCCAGGCTTCCTTGGCACAATTCAGCATCACCGCCGTGCCCAGCACATTGGTCTGAACAAAGACCTCCGGGTTGCGGATACTCCGATCCACATGACTCTCCGCGGCAAAATGCACCACTCTGTCAATATCATTCTCAGTGAATATCTTGCGGATAGCCTCCTTGTCGCAGATATCCGCCTTCACAAAGGTATAATTTTCACGCTCCTCCACATCCTTCAGGTTCTCCAGATTACCCGCATAAGTCAGGGCATCCACATTGATGATACGGATCTCACTGTCATACTTCCCAAACATGTAATGAATATAGTTGGAGCCGATAAACCCGGCGCCTCCGGTTACCAAATAAGTTCTCATTATTCTTCCTTTCTTTTCTACAGAGCATTTTGCTCATTATACCATGATTCCGTGCGCCTCAGCGCACATTCTGTTCAAAAGAGCTAAATGCAGAGCATTTTGCTCATTATACCATACATTTCCAGTTTGTACAACCGATATGCGCCCGGCCTCCCGGAAAATGCTGTCTATCAGTAGCCCAGGTAGCTGAGGTTCAAGTCCACATTGCCGGTGATACCGCTGACCTTGCCGGTGGACATGTACTGCCACATGTCATACCGCCCTGTGTAGGTGGGTACGGAGGCATACTGGGCAAGCCAGATTTTGTATGCGCCCAGCTGGCCGGGATCGATCTTTTCGGTGAGCCAGGTCTTGTTGGCATAGATGCCTGCCGTGTATCCTCCATTCTGTATAGTCTGGCAGAAAGTCTTGCACACCTCCGTGCGGGTCTCCTTGCTGATCCCGTCCGCACGTCCGCCGCTGGACTCCACATCCAGAAACACCGGATAGGAGATACGGTAGTTTTTGATGAGATCCAGTACCATGGAAGCCTCTTCCACCGCCTCCACCTTGTCTATCGCCTGGGTGAAGAAGTATACGCCCACCTTCAGTCCCGCATCCGTGGCCCCTCTGATATTGTTTTGGAACATGGGATCCACAATCAAGGTTCCTTGGGACGAACCACGGTATCCGCAGCGGATAATCACATAGGACACGCCGGAATTCTTCACCGCGTTCCAGTCGATGTTGCCGTTCCATCTTGACACGTCGATGCCCATGGTACCCGAACCCATGGTCAGGGTTCCGTCACTGGCAAAATTATACTTCACGCCCTGAATGACCTGTTCTCCGGTCACCGCGTTGCCATTTATATCAAAATATTTTACCGCGCCGTTTATGGTCTGCCAGCCGGTATATATAGCTTCTCCCTTTTTGAAAAACTTATCAAAGGTATAGTAGTCCGCATAGAAAGCCTGGCGGTAATTGTTGTTCTCCTGCACATACAGTTCGTTACCGTCCTTGTCCTTCAGCAGGGTAGACCTGTTTTCCCTGGGATTCTGCTTCACCGTCACCGTGCAGACTGCTGAGATTGTGTTATTGTTTTCCGTATATTTTACCGTGATATTGGCTGTTCCCGCCCCCAGGCCGGTGACGGTTACGGTTCTGCCGGAGATCTCCGCCCTGGCAACATTGGGGTCTGAAGATTCCACAGTCAGCACATCCGTATCTGCCCCGTTCTCCAGAGTGGCTGTGAGGTTTATGGCCGCTCCCGTGTATACCAACTCCGTGGCCTTGTCCAGCTTCAAATTCTTGGCGGCGGACACGGTCACGCTACAGGAGGCCGTAAGACCGCTGACCGCATTCCCGGCGCCGTCCACGCCGCTGGCCTCATAGGAGATCAGCACTGGCTGCTGGGTTGCTGCCACTGCCGTTACCGTCCCGTTGCCGTCCACCGTAACCGCCGCAGAGTTGCTGCTGGTCCAGCTGATATTCTGGATCGTCACGCCGTCACAAGCCGCAGTGACTGTAAACTGTCCTCCTACCGTCAACGCCTTACTGGCAGGATCAATCCTGCCCACGTAGATTACAGGAACTGGCGTGGGCGTGGGTGCCTCGGTGGGAGCAGGCGTAGGCGCCTCAGTGGGAGCAGGCGTGGGCGCCTCAGTGGGAGTAGGCGTGGGCGGCGGATCCACAGGCTGGACCGGCGGCGCCGTGGCTGGCGGTTCTGTTGCCGGAGGATCTGTTGGCTGGACCGGCGGTTCCGTAGGCGCCTCGGCAGAGGGTTCTATGGAGGGCTCCGCCGTTGGCGGAACCGGCTGGGGTTCCGTCCCCGGATTCTCCTGGGACAACCTCACAAAGCTGCCGCCCATAGCCAGCGTCATCGGGTCAGGAATGTTGCTCTTAGCCACCTCGGTATAGGTGATCATGGTGCTGGTGCTCTCCACCCAGGCCACCGTGTCCTGCAGATAGGATTCCACCAGAGTATCGTTGATCTTGGTGTCCTCCTTTGCCACATTTATCTGGGACTCTGTCTTGACTTCGTCCGAAACGTCAACCTTTTTATATTCGATCTCCTTTTTGACTTCCGTCTTCTGTTCTGTGGCGACCAGGCAGTAGCTTTTATATTTTTCATCTGTCAGGGCGTTCATCATCAATCTGTACTGTCCGGGAGTCAGGTTCTTCTTATATATTATGCCGTCCATATCATCGTCTGACCACATGACGGCGGAACCGTCCGGATCGGTAATGGTAATGCTGAACGGCACATTGCTGATCAACTTCCCCGTCTCCTTGTTGACAAACTTGATCTTTAAGTCCTTCTCGATGGAACTGAAATTCATCTGCACATTGATTTCCGGCTTATACTCCTGCTCATCGTAACCCTGAGGTTCCGGGGTAACCACCGGCTCCGGCGTGGCCATGGATAAAAGCAGATCCGCGTAAACCTGTTGGGCATTGGCCACCGCATCCAGCCCCTGGCCTCCTATCAGGTTGACACCGGCCAGCTGAGCCCCCACCTCCCGGTAAGCGTTCGTTTGATCACCACCCATGCGGGAGATTATAAACACGATTCCTGTGACCAGTACCATCAGCAGTACCGCAACTCCGGCAACGAGAATGAAACGGTCCAGAATCCGGTTTCCCTCGTCTTCTCCGTCCTCCTCATTCTTCCTCCGGGAGGACAAGGGCAAGTCTTCGTCCCTATATGTCTCCTCCTCATAATACTCCGGTGCTTCCTCTTCCCCCACAAAGTTCGGGGCATATTCCTCGTACACCGATTCTGATTCTTCCTCTGTAAATTCTGAATTATATCCCTCTTCCGATTCCTCTTCGTCCAGTTCCGGATCGTATTCCTCCTCCATCTCCTCTTCGGCCGGTTCCGGATCGTATTCTTCCTCCATCTCCTCTTCGGCCGATTCCGGATCGTATTCTTCCTCCATCTCCTCTTCGGCCGATTCCGGATCGTATTCCTCCTCCATCTCCTCTTCGTTCGGTTCCGGATCGTATTCTTCCTCCATCTCCTCTTCGGCCAGTTCCGGATCGTATTCCTCCTCCATCTCCTCTTCGGCCAGTTCTGGATCGTATTCCTCCTCCATCTCCTCTTCGTCCGGTTCCGGATCGTATTCTTCCTCCATCTCCTCTTCGGCCGGTTCCGGATCGTATTCTTCCTCCATCTCCTCTTCGGAAGATTCCATATCATATTCCTCCGGTTCCTCGTATTCCGCCTCTACCTCTTCGTATACATCTTCTTCAAAATCACCGCCGTATTCTTCATCCTCCGGATAGGGTTCTTCATATTCCTCTACCAGCTCACCGTCATAGGTCTCGCCATTATCTTCTTCCCCGCCAGGCTCTTCCTCATATTCCCCGCCATCCCACTCTTCTTGAAATTCCGCCATGATTTCTTTCGTTGTTTTCGCCGGTCTGCCAAAGCGCCCTGCCGATTTCCTCATGCTGTTCCTCCCGTTCCGAGGCTCTCCGTCTCTTTTCAGCCCGGCTTACCTCTGCCCGCATTTCTGCTGTACAGTATAACATTGAAGCCATCATCGGTTCAAGGAAAAAAGAAATATTCATAAAATTTTAATTTATCCGCAAAATAAGGCATACAGCCCTTTAGTTCTATTTCTTTATGGACAATCCGCTGGAATAATAGTAGAATAGAGAAACAGAAAGTGAGGTACACCATGCGACAGGAATCCGCTAAAACACACCGCCAATCAAATATCCCGGACATAGAGATCATCGACCTTGACTTAGATCCTGTGGATTCCCTTATAGATGAAAATAACTTTAGTGAAAGCGCGCCTATAAAAGATGAAGAAAAGCACTTTGATGCCGAAACGCCTTATGAGGAGAACGATGAACTCTATGGCAGCGCCCCTCCCTATGACGAAGAGGAAGGGGATGAAGATGCCTCCCAGCGTTCCGGTAACTTTTTCTCCCGGATCATCCTGCATATCGTCTTTGTACTTGTACTGTTGTTTTGCATCGGCCTGATTTTCTTCCGCTTCTCCAACTGGGGGACCCGTGTGCCTTCTTTTTTTGATCCCGATGCGGACTTCGACGACACTGAACTCATCGAAGTGCTGGACAGCATGGTGAATGTCCCGCCGGCTCAGCGCATGGATACGGACGGTGTCCGCACGGTGGTGATATTGGGCAATTCCCCCTTCTCCGACGGGCGGGACTCTGATGACAGCGTTGTTAGCTTGGCCGACAGTATGACAGATGCCACCTTCTATAACTGCTCGGTGGCCGGCTCCCACCTGGCTGCTGCTAAAGAGACTTTTCTGGCGGATGAAGACCCCATGGATGCCTTCAATCTGTACTGGCTGTCTACGCTGATCACCTTGCAGAATACCGGAATCTATGACAGTGCCTTTGCCGCTATGGGGGATGCCGTGCCCGCAGACGCCCGCTATGCCTACGACACTCTGTCAACCTTAGATTTTCAGAATGTGGACGTGCTGGCCATCATGTATGACGCCTCGGACTATCTGGAGGAACGGCCTCTGTACAACATGTCAAACCCCACGGATATTCAGACCTTTGCGGGCAATATGGATGCCAGTCTGGAACTGCTCTGCAATGCCTTCCCTCATCTCCGGATCATTGTCATGTCGCCCACCTATGCCTATTATGTGGATGAAAACGGAGAATACATCAGCAGCGACATCCATAAATCCAACGGCTATTCCCTGTCCACCTATGCGGGCAATCTGGAGCACATTGCCTATGAACACTCTGTGTCCTACCTGGACAATATCTACGGCACGGTCAATGAAGTGAATGCAAAGGATTATCTGGAGGACCACTTACACCTGAACCCTGCGGGGAGAAAGCGTCTGGCGGAGCGCTTCGTCTATGCTCTGGAGTATTTTGACTGATCAAAATTGTTATATTCCGGGTGATCCGGCAAGCAGCGAACATTTTTTACAGCACATTGTCCAGAACAAAACGAATATCTGAGATACCCTGTACCATCATCTCATAGTGGCTGCTCATATCCGGGTCACCGGGATCATACTGCATGTCGCTGACGCAGACCATGATGTAATTGGTGGTTCTGGTAGAAAACAGATATTCATACGCATAGGCATGATGATGCGCCGCATCCATCTCTGCCTCTGTCATGGGCGTGTCACCGTAAGTTCCTATGAAAAATAACGCGCCGCTTTCCGTCCATTCTCCCCCTTGCCCATGGATTGTATTGTCATAAAAGGTGTAAAGATAACCTCCCTCCATCTCCCCCACTTCCACAGAATAGTTTTCTTTCCATGTATCCGGCAACAGCAGCGTAAGCCCGATCTCCTCCAAAGTAACCATCTCCGGCTCCGCTGACATCTCTTTTGCAAAAACCACAGCACCGGCTGTAAAGCTTCCGACTGCCAGTACAAAAACTGCCGCACAGGACGCAATCCCCATGGCCCATTTTCTCCGGCGCCTTGCGCCATAATCAGGCAGCCTTTCCGCCTGCTGCACCATATACCCATCTATATTTCCGATTCTATCCGCCAATTCTCTGCCGTTCATACTTCAATGCCCTCGCTTTCCAAAAATATTTTTAACTTTCCCCGCATCCGAAACAAAATGGACTTGACCTTGCTCTCCCGTAAACCGGTCTGCCTGCAAATCTCTCCTATGGAATCAAAATACCAATAACGCCGGATAAAAATATTCCGCTTTTCCTCCTCCTGTTTCCATAAGAAATCACTGATTGCCAATTCGGTCTGCCGACGCGTCAGTTCCGAATCCAGGGATTCCCCGCCAGAAACACACTCCTCCAGTTCTTCCAGTGAACATATCACATGCACATTTCGTTTTTCTGCAGTCAGATAATCAAATCTGTTCAACGCCAGATTTCTTGTGATCCTCCCCAGATAGGCCGGGAACCGTTCCGGCCGCTTTGGAGGGATTGCGTTCCAGACCGCAAAATACGTGTCGCTCACACATTCCTCACAATCCTGGTCGCTGGACAAAATGTGATATGCAATGTAATGACACAGCCTGCCGTACTTGATATCCGTCTCCCTGATGGCGCTCTCATCCCTCCTCCAGTATAATTCCACAATCTCCTGATCTTCTTTGGTTTTCATAGAAACCTCCTCTCTGTCAAAGGCATTTCCTCATGCCTTACAAAATATATATAGGATTTCCTCCAGGCAGGTTGCGCCAGATGCCAAAATATTTATGCGAAACTCCCTTTCTGGTAACAGTGGCTGGGCAATATATACAAAATAAGAGCGACTTGCCACTGCGACGGAGTCCGTTTATATATATATTACCCAGCCACGTCACTTACAGAGAACCTTTCCCAATTGCCTATATTTATATACTAAAAGAAGCGTCCTTCTGCTGCAGCTTAAGGATGCTCCTTTGTAAACTCAGTCTTATCAAGAAACTGCTTTAGGGAATTTTCTTTCTGATCTTCATCCCCAGACGGTGCAGCTGCCGTACTGTTCTGGGAGCCGCGGACAGTGCCAGCAGATACAGCTTGTTTTTGACCGTCAGATAGGGGGATTTTACCGTAGTTCCCACATGCCTCCGCAGAAACCGCACAATGGCTCTGTACTGTTCATTGTCCCGCCGCATCTGCAAAATGGGAATATGCAGCAGATAATCCAGCCTCTGGAATAGCCCGAACCGTATGGCCACAGGCTGCAGCTGCGGATATTTCTCCTCCACCAGCGAGTGTACCAGATCCGCATTATTCACATTGTCCGAAAATACTCTGGAAAACTCATTCTCCTGCTTTTTCCTGGTGTTGCTGCCCAGGCGGTAAAATACATGGTAGCCGCACACCGGCAGAGACACTACGCCCTCCGCCCGCTGCAGCAGCCGGATCATCAGATGAAAATCCTCATTCAGCTGCTTTTCCGGGAACCGTTCCTCCCCCAGAAGCCGCCTGGGCACCAGTTTTGTGCAGAAGGAACAGTCTCCCCGGTGCATCAGCAGTTCTCTCAGAAATTCCTCGGAAGAAAACGTCTGCTCTATATCCGGGATCTCACAAATGCTGGGAAGCTGCTCTCCCTGTTCGTTCACCTCATCCCTGCCCACCTGCACCAGCCAGCCCTCTCTCCCTCCGGCGGCCCGGTACAGCTGCATATACATGTCCGGCTCCACATAGTCGTCGCTGTCAACAAAGCCCAGAAATTCTCCCAGGGCTTTTTCAATCCCCATATTCCGGGCCGAGGAGGTGCCCCCGTTCTCCTTGTGCAGTACACGTATCCGACCGTCCTGTGCCGCCAGCCGGTCACAAAGCTGCCCTGTGCCGTCCGTGGAGCCGTCGTCCACCAGCAGAATCTCCAGATTCCGGTATGTCTGCTGCCCAAGAGACTGCACGCACCGGGGCAGATAGTCCATGATATTATAAACCGGCACAATCACACTGATTAACGGCATATGTGTCCCTTCTCTGTACTCTCCTGCCTCCATATGTCCTCCGTTTACTCCGCTTCCAGCAATGTGCTTCCTGTAAGCAGTCGCTCATCATACCGCTACAGACAGATCAAATCCCTGCTCAGCGGCCCTTCCTCATATTCCGGCAGTTCCTGCCCGGCGATTTCCGCCGCAATGCAGGCGTAGAGCCGCTGCGCCGCAACCTGTGAATTCCACAGGGTCCGCACAGTCTCGTAGGCTGCGCTGCCCAGACGGCGGCGCTGCGCCGCGTCTTTTGCCAGCTTCCCGGCAAGTTCCACCGCCTGCCGGGGATTTTTATGGTCATACAGATAACCGTTCTCCCCGTGCCGGACCAGGTAGGGCGCCGCCCCCATGCCCTTGCCGGCAATCAAGGCGCACCCGCTGTTCATAGCCTCGTTGACCACGGCTCCCCAGCCCTCCTGCCTGTCGCTGGTAGCCAGAAAAATATGGGCTTTTTCCATATAATCACGAGTTTCTTCAGGACTGCGGTATCCCAAAAAGGCAACCTGCCCCTCCAGTCCCAGCGCCCTCGCCCGTTCCTGCATCTCCGGGGCCAGCGCCCCGCCCCCTATCATATCCAGCCGGAAGTCGATCCCCTGTTCCCGCAGCCCTGCCGCCACTTGCAGCGCTGTCTCCGGGTGTTTCCAATCGATCATCCGGGCCGCCCACAGCAGCCGCAGCTGCCCCTGGGAAGCCTGATCCTTCCCGGCCATCAGCTTCTTCGGATCCTGCTGCCGGAAAGCGGGAAAATAGCCGTATCGGAACCGCTTCCCGCCGTAAGCCCCCACCAGACGGAAATCTCCCGCCACATAAGCCCCGGCGCAGAGCAGATACACCCGTTTTTTCCGGTAACGGGTGTGATCGTGATACTTTTTTCGAAGGCCCCTGGGGCTGACGAATTTGTACCGCCCGGTCTTATAGAGCGGCTCGCTGTACCGCCACACGGGCTTTCCCGCCTCCAGCCTGGCCTCTATATATCTCTCGTCCTCGCAGCCCCCAAAGATCACCGCATCCGCTTCCTCAATCATCCGCTGGCAGCCGTTTTCATCCTCCCAGTAGCTGCGGACAAAATCCCCTTCCTTCAGGTTCTCCTCTCCCCAGCCCATGTCCACCCTCTCCTGCTCCATGGGCTCAGTCTGTACAAAGACATAGCTTCCCCCCTGCTCCCGGCACAGCCGGTTCAGTTCCCGGCTCACGGGCATCTGGTGGTGATTGATATAATTGGACACAAATACAAGCCTCATGCATTCCCCTTTCCGGCATTTTCAAGCGGAAGTTATTCTCACACCAGTTCTTGGTACAACTCCAGAAGCTGCTCCAGGTTCTTCTCCCCATCGTGAGTCCGCCGAGCATGTTCCCTGGCTTTCCGGGTTCGCTCCGCCACCTGCTCCCTCATGGCAAACACTTCCATTACCTGTTCCTGCAGATCCTGGCTGATCCTCTGCAGTTCTCCGTCCTCGTCTTTGGAAAATCCGGGGAAAAGCCAGCCTTCCTCCGGGCCGATCATACTGCCCACGCCCCCCACCAGAGCCGCCACCACCGGTACGCCCAGAAGCATGGCCTCCCCCAAAGAGTTGGGAGAATTTTCAATAGAGGAAACACATACATAAGCGTTGCAGCGCAGATACTGCTCCTTCATCTGCTCCGCGCTTAGACTGCCCAGAAAGGTCACATGGCTCTCCAGTTCATACTCCCTGATCTGCGCCTCCAGCAGACTTCCGTAGCCGGAGATCCGCAGCGGAGCCAAAATCCCCGTGCGCCGCAGAGAGTTCCCCGCCACATAGAGGTGGACATCCGGATACCGCCGCCTGATGGCCGCCAGTGCATCCAGCATATAGTGCAGGCCCTTGATGGGATAGTCCCCCTGGCTCATAAAAATACTGTGTCCGCTGCATTTTTCATACTGCCACTGCCCCTCGTAAAAGCAGGGACGCAGGGTTTCCTGCAGGAGATGGTAGCTGACCTGGGGATTCCATTTGGCCGTCCAATATCTGTCCCATTCCGTCCGCCCTGCCACATGGCCCGTGAGGCGCACTGCCTCCTGCTCCCACCTGCCCCGGCGGCGGAATTTCTCCTGCTGCCTCGTTAAATTGTCCCTTTTCACCCAGTCCCGGAAGGTGGTAATGTTCCGCCGTTTGGCCGGGATATTCGCCATATATGCCTCCGCGTACACGGCACACAGGCCCTGGATGCCCACAAGACTGCTCTGGGGTCTGTTATAGGCCCGCACCGCCGCCAGCGTATGGGGATACTCCGTCCCAAAACAGTGCAGGATTTCCGGCCTAAAATCCTGTAGAATTTCCCGCATATCTTTCTCCAGGCCGGAATCGTATAACTCGGGCTTCCCTGTGTTTTCCCGAAATCCATAATACCGCACCCGGCCCGTGTCCCCCTTCAATAGTTCCTCCTCGGGAGCGACGGGAAACGCCACCCCAAGTTCAATCTGGATCCGCTGAGAGTCCCCTGCCGCCAACAGCGCATCCATCAGCCCGGTGATCCACCCTTCCTTGTTGCTGCACTCCCGCTGCAAAGCCTGGGCAATTACCGGCAGCATTATATTACATACCCACAGTACTCTCATCTGTTTACTCCCCCGTCTGTCCCCGCGTCCGCTTTCTCCCTGCCCGCCTCCCGTCTGCTTCAGGGGCAGCCCCTGAAAGGCCGGGAGGTTCATGCTCATCTCCATGCCGCAGCTGCGCCGCGGATCAAATCCGAATGAAAAATACCGTACTTTAAAAGTTCTTCCCACACTACAGTCCGATATACACGCCGGTGTCCTGATAGATCACGTATCCGTCAATCCGATCCACCAGCACAAACCCATAGTCCTCCACATTGCCAACCGTCTCTTTCCCCTCCGGCACAATGACAAAATGGCTGGAATAAGTTTTTGCCAGCGGCAGGATCACGTTCATATCCAATACCTCGGCCTCCATGGCATCATACAGCGGATTGTCTGCCCCCCAGCGGCTCACCAGCATCTCCCGGCCATAGGGCATACACACCAACGGGGTATACTGGCGCACCAGAGACAGCATCTCCTTGGGAAATACCGCCATGACTTCGCGCCCCTCCACCTGGATGGCATCACAGATATCCACCACCGCCTGGGGCATGTGGTAGAGATTCTCCGCCCGGTGAAAATGGGGACTGCAATAGACACAGCTGCCGCTGACCATCACCAGCACGGCGGAGAGCGCCGCAAACCAATATTTTTTCCGGCTCTTTATCCGCCCGTAAACACACGCCGTCCCATAGGCCACCACAATAGTCACAGGCAGCAGCCACAAGATCCGGTAATAGATCTCGTCTCCCACCGCCCCGTATACCAGGCGGGCAAACAGGGGATTGAAATACAGCGCCAGCACTGCCAATGGCACATAGAGAAGCAGCACCCGCCTGCGCCGGTCCTTCTCGGTAAACCACAGATATACCAGCGTCAGCAGATACCAGCCCATGATCAGCCCCGTCCCCATGAAATTCTGAAACGATCCGGTAATTAATCTCCACATGATACCTTGTCCCCTTTATATAGAACTTATCAGAGCCAATGCTCACTCCACCACAAAATACAGCGCCGCGTACACCAGCGCAGGAGCGCAGCACAACGCAGTCTTCACAGCCAGTCCCAGTCTGCGGTACGCCAGGGCGCTGCACAGCCCTGTCACTCCCAGCAGCAGGCACATGAGCATTGTGCCCAGCGTTGTACACAGGCATGCCGCCGTCACGGCCGCCCCCAGCAGCAGCCACAGCATCCACTGATCCTTCTGCCCCTTTTCTGCCCGGTCCAGAATCAGGAAAAAAAGCAAAAGCACCATGGGAATCACAATACACCCCAGTGCGGACTTGCCCTGGCGGCTGCGGGCCAGCATGAAATTCTCCGCCGTGTAGAGGGAATAGTTGCCAAATATCACCAGAATCGCCGTGAAGCACAGAAACAGCGGCAGTCTCTCCTTTTTTTTGTCAAAAAGCTGTCCGCCTATCTGGTAAAAGATCATATATGTGGTGGGAATCAGCGCCAGCGGCACCGCCACATGGGCCACGCTGACAGCGGGAAGGCCGGATATTCTGGCCAAAAAAGCAATCCACACCGGAAACGGCGCCAGACCATGGCGCATGTCCAGTCCCGTGGCCCCCATGGAGTAGGGCATCAGTTCATACAGTGTGTTGCTGCTCTCCGTCAGGGTGGATATGGCCACATAGTAGGCGTCATCTCCGTCCTGATAAGTCATTCCCACCGCCAGCGCCAACTGGAGAGCCGCCAGAACAAGAAAAATCACCCAGTATATTCTGTGCAGCCTGCCCCTGTCACTCTCCCCTTTGATCAGAGACAAATGCGGTGACTTCTTTTTCCCATACCGGAGCAGAAGAAACGCGCCCACTGCTGCCAGCGCCAGAGACAGACCTGCAAAGAGCTTTACCGCCAGTTTAAATCCCTGGGATACATGCAAAAGTACCAGCGGCACCGTCACCAGCTGGAACAATGCCCAGGAGAGGATATATCCGCTGGTCCACATAAAAGACAGGGAATGTTTCCGGCGCTCCGTAAAAAATGCCGGGACAGCCCCTGTCAGCAGGGGAATCCCCACCAGCCATATGCACAGTATGAAACAGCCTGCTATGATCGCCATTCCTCGCTCCCTTCTTCCTCCGTCAGTGTCAGCGTCCACATCGACGCCACATACCAAAGGATGGTGACCCATAAGTTCTTCTTATAGTCCATGATTCCGCTTCCGTTCAGCACCAGGCACACGATCATCCACTCCATGCCCGCCAGCACGGGAAACCAGCACTGCAGAAAGGTCCGTAACCGCCCCCACAGCCCCCTTTTTCTGGTTCCCTTCCCTGTTTTCTCCCTGGATATGCCTCTCTGCAGTCCCTCACAGACCCAGATCCCGGCCGCCAGCGCCAGCATCACCCACCACCATCTGCCGCTGTAGACCACATAGTGCCTGGTAAGCAGAGGAGCGCAGCTTCGCATCTGTTCATAATTGGTGCCGCTGTAGGCATCATAGGCCCGTCCCTTGAACTGCATGAGCAGGATGGGCGGCGTGGCATGGTAGGCCGCCATATCCCAGACAATATTCTTTATGTCCACCTTCAGGTTGTCCCGCAGACAGATTCCCGCCAATTCCCACAGCAGGGCGGTGGTCTCCTCCGCCCCATACATTTCTTCCAGCTTGGGGATCAGCACCCGCTCCACCCCGTCCGCATAGGCGGATACCTCCCGGGCGGTGACCAGCCCAATCTCATCGTGCTGCGGCTGCGGAAATACATCGTAGGTATACTGGAAATAGGGCCATCCCGTGCGGCTTAAAGCATCTGCCGCCAGTTTCCGGTTCCAATGTCCCGGATCCCATCCGCAGTTTACCGTGACACTGCACAGGAAAAGCGCCAGTGCCGCCAGAGCGCACACCAGTCTGCCGCTCCCTTTCCAGCCTTTCCCCATCCGCCACAGAAGGGCAAAGATCATAGGCAGAGCAAACCAGGCATAAAGCGGCAGAACCAGCAGGATCAACAGCCATAAAATCAGCATGGCGGCCGCCAGTCCGCCCGCCGCTCTCCGGGCTGTGTGCCGCCCGGCCTCCTGCCCTTTAATACCGCTCCCCGGCTCCCGTTCGTCTGGCACGAGGCCCCAGGCTCTTCCCCGGATATCCCAGGCTCTCTTAAGCAGAGCCGTCTCCCCCAACAGCAGAGAGGTTCCCAAGGACCAGGGCAGCACTGCCAGATGGCATTGCATGGCCTGGGGAATCGTGGTCAGAGCCAATGCGCCAAACAGCCGCAGTACCTCTTTTTCTCTGCCAAAAAAGCAGGACATGAGTCCATAGGACGCCACTACCGCCGCCGCCAGCTGGAAACCATACAGAATCCACAGGCGGGAGGACAGAAGCGCCGCCAGGCCCCTGTACAGAATGCCGCTGTAGAAGCTGTCCGCCGCGCTTTCTCCTGCCAGCAGCAGACGGGTCTCCTGAAAGTTCTGAAGCCCTCCTATATTTTTGATAAGCCAGGCCAGACCCAGCAGTATCTGGACGCACATGCCGCAGATCAGCGCTGCCCGCAGTACGCCTCCCATATGCTTTCCAACTCGCCTCATGTAGCTACCTTTCCGCCTTACCTTTACTCACTAACGATTAGATTTTCCTTTCCGTACAGTGCATGTGCCCGATTATGCGACATGCGCTGCGCGGAAATCGGAAAATCTTAACGTTAGTCAGTATAAAAGCCTTTCACCTGCCCGCAAATATAGTCCACCTGGTCCAGCGTAAGCCTGTAGAACATGGGAAGCCGCAGCAGACGCTCACTCTCCCTGGTGGTATAGCGGTCCTCCCCGTGGAAACGGCCGAATCTCCGCCCCGCAGGCGCCGTATGCAGCGGGATATAGTGGAACACGCTGTGTACCTCTCTCTCTTTCAAATAGTCTATCAGCGCCGTCCTCTCCTCGATATCCCTGGTTTTAATATAAAACATATGGGCATTGTGTACACAGCCCTCGGGCACCACCGGCAGTTCGATCCGCCCGGCCTCCGCCAGCGGGCGGAGATTTTCATAATACCGCTCCCAGCAGGCCATGCGGGCCGCCGTAATCTCCTCCGCCATCTCCAGCTGCGCGTACAGATAAGCGGCATTCATATCGCTGGGCAGATAGGAGGAACCGTAGTTGATCCAGGTGTATTTGTCAATCTGTCCCCGGTAATACTTGCTGCGGTTGGTTCCCTTTTCCCGGATGATCTCCGCATCCTCGATATTCTCTGCATCCCGGATCAACAGCGCGCCGCCTTCTCCCATGCTGAAATTCTTGGTTTCGTGGAAGCTGAAGCATCCATACTCGCCAAAAGTGCCCAGCGCCTGGCCCTTGTATGTGGACATGATGCCCTGGGCCGCATCCTCGATCACCGTCAGATGGTATTTTTCCGCCAACTCCATGATCTTGTCCATCTCGCAGGACACACCTGCATAATGCACGGGCACGATGGCCCGGGTTCTGTCGGTGACGGCCGCCTCAATCAGATTTTCGTCTATGTTCATGGTATCCGGACGGATATCCACGAACACCGGCGTCGCTCCCCGCAGCACAAAGGCATCCGCCGTGGAAACGAAGGTATAGGAGGGCATAATCACTTCATCTCCTTCCTTGATCCCGGCCAGCAGGGCCGCCATCTCCGTAGCATGGGTGCAGGAGGTGGTCAGCAGACATTTTGTAGTGTGGGTCCTGTCCTCAATCCACTCGTTGCACTTTTTGGTATAGGGACCGTCGCCGCAGATCTTCTGGTTCTCCACGCACTCCCTGATATACTCCATCTCTTTGCCTGTGTAAGGCGGCACATTAAATGTAATCATCTGTTTTCTCCTTATTTTAGTTCCGCATATCCCCTCCAATCCCACTTGGCCGATGAACAACATATGGCCGCTTGGGCGTCCCTATGTTGTTCAGTGCGATTTCCGGGTATATGCTGTTTTTAGTTCCGCATATCCCGAGATATGCTGTTTTTAATTTGAGTTCCGCAGCCGGCGAAACAGTTTTTTAGCTTTAGTGAACAGTGCTCCCCTGACCATATCCACCAGGATGCCCACTGTGAATACCAGCAGCACACTGCCAAACGCCCGCGGCACCAGCGCCCAGGAACTGCACTGCAGGGTGGCGCCCAGCCATTGGGGCCAGAGCATGCGCAGTTCAATATGTTCGTGCAGCAGATACACTCCCAGAGTATAGGGGGCCACCCGCAGAATCACCTTGCCAATCAGCGTTTCCCCTGACAGCTTCCAACCGGAAAATGCATAAAACAGGGAAATTGCCGCAAACAGGTTCAATATATGATTGTATTCATAGGGCGCGTGGATAAAATTACCCAGCCGTCCGGTCCTCAGATATACCAGCCGCACCCCCAGGGTCAGTCCGTAGATCAGTACACAGCTGCCCAGATAGCACATTGCCGCCCGCTTTCCTTCTTGCAGGAAGGGGATTCCATACAGACGCATGTATGCCGCCACTAGGAACACACAGACGAACCACAGACCGTCATAGCCCTCACTGTCTATCTCCAGCTTTACCGGCAGCACGGATTTGCTGACGGAGAAAAAGAGAAGGAGCAGGAGAATCATATTTCTCAGCTGTCTCTGGCTAAGCTGCCTGGCCCCTGCGGCCAGCACCGGCGAGAGCAGGTACATAATCACGTAGGCTGTGATGAACCAGTAATGTGACATCTGATTCGGAAACAGGTATTGCAGCAGCCGGTACACCGTCAGCTGCTCCGGCTTTAATAGCCCCAGCGCCATCAATATCGGCGGAATCAAAAGGCTGTAAAACAACACCTGGCAGACCAATTCCGCCAACCGTCCCACCTTAAAACCCGACTCCACCAGAAAATAGCCGCTGATCAGCATGTAGACATTCACCGCCACAATGGAAAATGCCTCCAGAAGCCATGTGACGTAGGCCCCTGTGCCAAATTCCTCCGTGAGGGGAGTCAGCAGTTCCCCCTTGGACAAATAGTGCAGCATCACCACCATCATCATGGCAAGGATGCGCAGCAGTTCTATACTTGCAATTCTCTTTTTCATCAATCTTTCCTCTACATGCATATCGCTGGCTTTGCCTGCGATACTGCGTTAACGCGTATTTGGAAGTTTTACCTCCAAACTTCCCTACCCCGCTACCGCTTCCAGCTGCCCGTCACATTCCCATACACATTATCTGTCACCTGGCTGATAATATACCGGGGACGTCCCTTGACTTCCTCGTAGATCCGGGCGATATAATGGCCTATGATCCCCAGACTCAACATAATGAAACCGCCGATGATCAGGATCAGCAGAATCACCGTGGTAAAGCCCTCCACCGCCGTGCCCGTCAGGTATTTTACCAAAGTCTGCACTGCCAGCCCCAGGCTGAACAGGATGGCCACCAGCCCCAGCACCGTCACCAGCTGCAGGGGCAATGTGCTGAAGGAAGTGGCGTTGGTAATCGCATAGCGCATAAGGCTGAAAAAAGACCATTTGCTTTCCCCATAGATCCGCTCCTGTACCTCGTACTCCACACTGACAGTCTTGAAGCCTGCCCAGAAGGTCAGCGCCCGGAAAAAAGTATTTTTTTCCGGCAAGCCGAGAAGCACATCTACCACCTTGCGGTCCAGCAGCTTGTAGTCCGAGGAGGCGTTCATATCCATCTTGATGAGTCCGCTCATAATCTTGTAGAACGCGCCGGCAAAGCATTTGTGCAGGAAACCCTCCCTGCCCCGGCTGGTCTTGATTCCCTCCACCACCTCATAGCCCTCGTTCCACAGCTTCCACATCTGGGGAATCACCTGGGGAGGATGCTGCAAATCGCAGTCCATGACTATGACCGCATCCCCTGTGGCCAGCTGCAAACCCGCGAAAATGCTGGCCTCCTTGCCAAAATTCCGGGAGAACTCCGCCCCTTTGACACAGGGATTCTGCCGGGCCGCCTTCAGGATTTCCTGATATGTGCCGTCCCGTGACCCATCGCTGACAAAGATAAGTTCATACTCTATCTGCTCCTGTGTAAGCAGTTCCGACAGTGTCAGGGCCGTATGGGCAATATTCTGTTCTTCATTGTATGAGGGAAGTACAATAGACAATAAAGCCATCTTTTGTCCCGCCTTTCATTTTTACTTTTCTCTCTTTTTTACAAAAGCAACCAGGGATATTCCCGCCCACAGAATAAAAGACACATATGTAAGATTTGCCACCTTACCCTGTCTACGTCCATAGATATACATTGTCACCGCCGTGCTTTCACTTTCCTCGTCCAGGATAAACATTTTACGATTCTCTACCGGAGAGACGATCCCCTTGGCAGTACAGTACAGGCATGGCGCGCAGTCCCCCAGATCCGTCATATACACCTCCCAGGTATATGTTTCCCCTGCCTTGACGGCACGATTTACAGGAATCTCGAAAAAGCCCCCGTCCGGCACTGTTGTCAGAGAGTATTCGCGGCTCACAATTACTTTGTTTCCTTTGTTTCGCAAAATAAAGTGCATTACACCTTCCGATACCTCTCCGTTTTTACGATCTATATCTACGGAGATCGCTTTAATATAATCGGCCTGAGGAACAAAGGACTGTTTCACTACTATTTCTTCCGTCAAATCCACTGTTTTTTCCAGAGCCTCACTGCCGTTGTGGGATACCTGTCTTATACGGAAAATCCCCACAGGCACTGTAAGAATGACCGCAATTACCATGAATATACCTACCACACAACAAATCATTCTATCCCTCTTCATTTTCCACCCCGGTCCTGTAAATTCGGTAAACATCAAATTCATTCATTTCAACACCCAAATGTCCCACATACTCAGATGTAAGGTTGTATGCCTCCAACACATATTGCGGAAATGTTATATTCCCATATGTATCAAGGAACCATATATTATCATACTCCCCTCCCAGGTCAAAATCCAACATGTAGAATAGCTGATCTTCCTCAAAGTGGCATCTATAAACCAGAGTATTGATCTCCCAATTATACAGCACCACATCCCCTTCGCCAAGATATTCCTCGAAAAATGCTTCCGTCTGCCTGACATAACTCGAATTATATTCCTGATGATATGCCTCCCTGTAGCTTCCCACACCATAACAGGCAAGAAACAACATCATAGACACAAAAAAGGGTTTCTGTGTCCCCCTCAGCGAAATGGCCAAAAAGACACACAATAGTCCCATTGCCGGAAAGGCGTATCTGTTATAATATATCGGATTCTTTATCAGGGAAATAATCACTCCCCCCAATGCCGTGAAAAATGGGACCGACCAGCACAGGAGTGCGAAAACGTCTTCCGTTCTATGTTTTTTTGCGATAAGAACCACATTTACAATGCCTGCCACCACCAAAATACACAAAATCAGTATCGCGGTATGTTTTACATCATTTTCAAAGGCCCATGTGAAATACCCCCAGACGGTTTCCCACGTGATTGGCTCAATCCAATAATCGGTTCTATTCATTGTGCCGCCTGCCTGCCGCAGAAAAATCCTAAACCACGGCAGATAGACAAGCACCATGGACATAGAACTGATCGCCCATGGTAATAGCCTCTTCCTGTTTTTCAAAACAATACATAGAAAAAGCAGACCGCAAATCACACTCGCAGATATAAAGGCATAATTATGTGTATAAGATGCGGCCACTCCCATCAGCGCAAACAGTATCCAGTCCCTTTTTCTACTCATCACATAGGCATCGTAAGCCGCCAGACCGCAGACCGTTATGAATAGAAGCGCCCATGAATACATTCTAAGCTGCACGGCATATTCCATAGTACAGGGAAACATTCCAAGCATAATCTGGAAAATGGCTGCCGCTTTCATGCCAAATCCTTTTGCATAAAGCCATGAACCCCCTATGCCCAAAGTAAGCGCTACAGGAATTATAGAGACAATCTTCTGCACCAACAGCCGATATTCATGAGTCGGAAAAAGTAAAGCAGCAGTTTTAGCAATAAAATAGTAAAGCGGAGGATGCACGTCTACCGCTGTTTTTCCGATAATCCCTGCATAATCATTTTTTATCATCGCAAGGGTATACGCTTCATCAGCCCACACATTATGATTAAAGCACAATAGCAGATACGCTATTCCCATGCATGCCGCGATCATCCATATAGCCAGATATTGCCCTTTCCTCAACTCCTCATTCCTTTCTATGGTCAAGCATTGTTTTCTCCTGTTATTACCAATCATTTCTCTACCTGTATACCACAAGTTGCGCCCGTACTCTTCTGTCCTTATTCCCTATTCTCCGTCTTGATATACATAACACCGTCAATGATCCGAATGGAATCCGCACCGGGAAAGCTCTCCATCTCCCGGTAGGCTTCACTGTAATACATCTCCTCCATGGCCTCCGGGGGCAGAACGTTCAGTGTCGCGCCCAGGTAATTTTGGATAAACGCCTGGTAGTTGGCCCCGGTGTACAGCAGACTGTCGCCGCCCATGCCGATCATGCCCGCCGTCACCTCCCCGGTCAGGTCCGTCACCGGGTAGGGCTGGTCCCCCACCACGCCGATCATGGCGATGGGAATCCCCTGATAGTACCCCTCCGTCTGCTCAATCCGGTCCAGAAGCCGGATGCAGTAGGCGTAGGTTTTCTCATACTTTTTCTCCAGATTGGAGTAGGCAATCTGATCCATCACCCCATAGTTAAACGCCAGCACCAGACCGCATATAAGCGCCAGCCATGCTGCCCAGGGCCGGCGCCGACTGTGACGGCTGACGGCCGCCACCATACATATAGGCAGCAGCACCCACTGATAGCGCATAAGCAAATGGTAAGTCACATCCGGCGAAATGACTATAATCAGGTTCATGGCGATGGGCAGACCCACGACAGTTACGGCTATTATAGCGAAAAACCATGGACTTTTCCACCACTTTTTTTGTCCGCACAGGGAAAACAGCACCGCCAGGACGCAGATGCCAAGCAGGATCATGGCTCCCCAGGCAAAGGGATTGTTCATAAATACATTGCCTTTCAGAGTAAAGGCCAGAAAATCCCTGTACATCTGCATGACCGTTTCCGCCAGCCCCCTCCGGGGTACGCTGCCCATGCCGCTGATGCCTTGGTAGGAGGCCAGTTCTTTTCCCTGGATCCGCAGCAGGATCTGCAAAACCACATAATAGGAGGCAACTCCCAGCCCTCCCATCCACACATAGGCAAGACCCTTCTTGGCCTTTTCCCGGACAGCGCCCTCCGACACGCCCAGCATATAGATGCCATACAGACAGAGCAGTACCGCAAAAGGCAGGTAGGACTGGTATATGCCCAGACTGCATGCCAGACACAGCGCGCCCGGCAGAAAGCCCAGCCGGTATTTTTTGGTAAGCAGCACCGCCAGCACCGCCAGCAGCACTGCCAGCATATAACCGTCCATGGTGAACACATAGGCAAAAGTGGAGGCCAGGGAAGGAAACACTGCCAGCAGGCCGCCGATCACTGCCGCTGCCCAGCCCTGTCTCACCTCCAAAAACTCCACCAGCAGCGCACTGGCAATGCCCAGGTACAGCATAGCCAGCAGACCGATGAGCCAAGGCAGTGTGTAGTAGGAAGAAACCCCGCAAGCCACGGTCAGAAACCATCTGCCGGAGGTTATCATATTCTGATCAAAATACATGCTTGCCAGCCCGTCGTGATTGGGGATATCCCGCAGCATAATGGGCATATGGCACAACAGGCCCACGAGAAATGTGCTGAGAAAAGCCAGCTTCCACTCCCTTTTGCAGTGTTTCCATATGTTGTTCCAAGTCTCCGTAGGATTTTTCAATTGGTCCGTTCTCCTGTTATGAGTTCCGCATATTCCCGGAGAGTACACAAGGTCCGTTTTCCATCCCAGGCCTCGTAGGCGTCCCGGCATAACTCCGTGCATTCTCCGGCAATATGCTGTTTATAAGTTCTGTAAGTACGCGGCCAGAGTCTCCGCCATCTTCTGCCGTCCGGCCTCGTTGGGATGTACACCATCCTCGGTATAAAGATTCCAGTCCGCCTCATTTTCATGGGGATAGTACTCGTGGTACAGATCCAGAAATTCCACGCCGCACTCCTGAGCCACCCCGCGCTGGGCCTCCACGTACTCCTCCAGATACCCGCCGCCAAAATCACGGTTCTCACAGTTGCTGCGGGCTCCCTCTTCACTATTCAAAAACCAGCAGTAGGTTGGGCTCACGAAGATAATCCGCAGTGACGGATAACTCTGCCGCAGAAAACGTATCCCTGCGCGCATGGCTCCCTCCATGGTATAGGTATCCTCCGGATTGTCCGGGTTGCGGATAGGGCTGCCTGTGGTATAGTCGTTCATCCCGTAGCTGACCACCAGCGTCCGCACCGAGGAAAAGTCCAGCCTGTCCAGTTCGTCCACAATATCCCCAAAATGCATAGTGACATAGTCCTTGGTGCGGATGGTCTGCTGTCCCCCGAAATCCTGGGCCGCAGCCGCCTTTGCCAGCTGGGAGAAGGAAAGCCCGTTCCAGTAAAAGGCGTCCTGGCCCTCCCGGTTCTGCTGGCTCATGGTGGTGCCGCCGAAATCACCGTTGAACACAGTCATACCCGTCTGCCGGGACACCAGCCACGGTATGGAGGTCTCATCCCTGTATTGCCCTATAAGGCTGTCCCCCAGAAAAAGCACCTCCGCCTGGATGTCCGTCTGGCGGTTCGAGCGCAGCAGCAGGGGAAGCAGCGCCAGTATCAGCAAAATGCCGCAGATCCCATATACCGTCTTCTGTTTTCTCCTGTTCCCCTGCTTCTCCGCTTTCAAGCCGCTCCCGTTCCTTTCAAATCCACTTTTATTTGGGCAAACGCGAAATGTTCTCTGCATAACGTCTTTCTTCCTGCACCAGCATCCCCTCCGCCAGCCGCTTGGCGCCAAGACCATCCACCAGCCCTTTAGCCCTTTGGGACAACTGCCTGCGCAGCTGCCAATCCTCTGCCGCCCGCCGCACCAGATTCCCTATATTGTCCAGTGTGCCTGCGCTGTCCCCATGATATTTCCCCGCGCATAAGCCGATCTTCTGTCTGCCGGCATACTCCGTCAGCGCCTCCTGATTCTCCGCATAAGAAAAGCATACAAAGGGCACACCCAAAGCACATAATTCGTACACGGTGGTTCCTCCCGCCGTAACCGCCAGATCACATTGCAGCATCAACTTCGCCATATCGTCCACCTGCCGGTGAACCGTCACCCGGGGATGCGTCTGCGCGTAGCCTTCAAGCCATGCCCCATGGGGATTGCAGGGGCCGGACACCACATGAATCCGGCATTCCACATCCTTTATTCTCTCCAGAATTTTCCCTGCTATGTTCTCCCGATCTCCCCCTCCGGTAGTCACCAGAAGTTCTTTCACCTGCTCCCGCACATGGTAGTCACGTCCCACAAACCGGGAGCGGAGGGGAACATAGGAGGCCCCAATAAATAATTTTGTACCCTGCCCCCCATCCGATCCGGAAATATTTTCCCCGCCCTGTCTGTAAGCCTCCTCATAGGAGCGCCTGTCGGCAAAGACATTATAATTGATCACTCCGTCCACGGGCCAGATACGCCCCGGCACATCCTCCAGCAGATATACCTTGCCGTAAGCTCTCAGGGCCTGTAAATATTCCGCTGTGACAAAATAGCTGTCCACCAGGATTACCGATGGGGGGTACATATGTTTCACACTGTGAAGGGCATTATGGTTTCCACCATGCAATAACTGTTCCAGCCGGGGCAGTTCTGAAGACATAGCGCGGTAATCCGTCCCCAGCGCCTGCGCCTCAAAGCCCCTGGCCTGCACCAGCGCCGCCGACTCTTCATCCGCGCACCAGAAAACCACATGCCCCCGCTCCCCTATCTGCTCCGCAATGGTCAGACAGCGCATCAGATGACCTGCCCCGATATCGGCATTGCCGTCGGCACGGAACACGATATACGCCTTTTCTCCTGCCTCCATCAACCATTCCTCCTATTATAAGTCGCTGCGCGACGGCTCTAAAGGGTGTAGTCCCTTCGGCGCATTCTCAGGAGAGACATCTTTCATTCGTAAGGGATCTCATGAAAGATGCTCTCTTGCGCCTTCACGACTTCACCTATTCTGCTATTATAAGTCGCTGCGCGACGGCTCTAAAGGGTGTAGTCCCTTCGGCGCATTCTCAGGAGAGACATCTTTCATTCGTAAGGGATCTCATGAAAGATGCTCTCTTGCGCCTTCACGACTTCACCTGTTCTGCTATTATAAGTCGCTGCGCGACGGCTCTAAAGGGTGTAGTCCACCTTATTCCTCCACAAGGCTCCAGGCCATGGGGGTTCCCTTCTTGGCATCTCTGGTGATCCGCCGGCCCAGCAGCTGCTCATAATATTTTGTGTGCAGTCCGTCCGCCGGCCTGACGGAACGCAGATTTTCCGGGGTAAATACATCTCCGGCCTTCATATCCTGCGCCACGAACAGGGAACGGCTGTGTTCCCTCTCTCTTGCCTGTTTGTCCGATAAGTCGTAGGTCACCTTCCCCAACGCCTTTTCCAGAATGCGGATATTGTCTACCATCTCCTTAAATTCCTGGGGTTCCATGGAAAACGCGGCGTCCGGCCCGCCGTCGCTGCGGCAGAGGGTCATATGCTTTTCCACCATCTTAGCCCCCAGCGCCACCGCCCCGGCGGCCACCGCCGTGCCCATGGTATGGTCTGACAGCCCCGCCAGGCATTGAAAAGTCTCCGCCAGATTGGGGATGGTGCGCAGATTTACATCCTCATAGGGAGTGGGATAAGCGGAACAGCATTTCAGAAGGATCACCTGTTCATTTCCCTCCTCCCGGCAGGTTTGCACCGCCAATTCTATGTCGGCCAGACGGGCGATACCTGTGGCCAGGATCACCGGCTTGCCCAGCCGGGCCACCTTGCGGATCAAGGGAATATCCGTGATCTCAAAGGACGCTATCTTGTAGGCCGGTACATCCATCTCCTCCAGAAAATCCACGCTGGAAAAATCAAAGGGCGAGGAAAAAAGAAGCAGCCCCATCTCCTCCGCCATTTTTTTGAGCCGGGGCTGCCACTCCCAGGGCGTATAGGCCGTCTGGTACAGCTTGTGCAGGGTGATCCCGTCCCACAGCGTCCCCTGGGTGATCTGGAAACAGGGATCATCACAGTCCAGCGTGATGGTATCCGCTGTGTAGGTCTGGATCTTGACCGCGTCCGCCCCCGCCTCCCTGGCGGCTTTCAGAATCTCCACCGCACGGTCGAAATCCATGTTATGGTTGCCGGACATCTCCGCCACAATAAAGGTGGGGGAGTCCTGGCTGATTATTTTGCTGCCGATTCGGATTTCTCTGTCCATACTTACCTCTTCCCCGCATATCGCAGGCTCACCTGCGATATTGCATTAATACGTATTTGGATGTGCAACATCCAAACATACCTCTTCCCTGCATAATTATTCTTCAAAAGCGATACGCTCATATTTTTTCCCTGTCCGCACCTGCTGCCAGCGCTCTCTGGTCATCCGCATAAAGGTCACATCATAAAATGTATCGTTCTTGCGGATATGTGCCTTCTTCTCCTCCAAAATCTCACAACCGCACAGCAGATGCAGCTGGATCACGCCTTTATTCAGGGAAAATACATCGCTGATCAGCGCCTCTTTTCGCAGCGTGTCAAAGATATAGTCATACAGACTCATCTCCAGGCTCAGAGCCGTCTTCAGACTCCTCAGTTTCTTTTCACCCACATAATAGGCCCAGCCCAGCACCCCGTCCTCCCGGGAAAGCCCGGTCAGGTTGATAACCCCCGCCTCCTGGCCGTCCACCAAAATCATCCGGTAATACACATCCGGGTTGTCCTGTACAGCGGCGAACCATTTTTTCTGCCCCTCCAGGGTCAGCCGGGGATCTGTGTTCATATAACGGGTGATCTCGGGGTCCATGCGCCAGTTCATGATGGTCTCCAGATCCGATTCCCGGATTTTACGCAGTGTCACACTCATGTTTACCTCTCCGCGGATATGGCCAGAATATCCGCAACCCCCGTCATCTCCATGGCCTCCTCCAGCGGGACCGAGATGCCCAGCCTGGACTCCAATTCCCCGATAATCATGACCTGGGCCACGGAATCCCATACCTCCAGATCCTCCATAAGAGTGGTCTCCGTCACCGTGCCCTCCGGCACCTGTAAAATCTCCGTAATCAGAGCGATAATTTTCTCTTTCATGTCAACTCCCATCTGTCCGCTTCCGCAGACCTTACACCGCTGTAGGTTCTGCCGCCCTTCAGCATTCCCTTGCGCTGTCCGCCGCTTTATTCTGCGTTTTTATCCGGTATCTCTATCCATGCCACATGCTCCGCCCTGGCGGGCCTGTCCGCCAGCCGCAGACAATACTCCTTTTCCCCGCCGCTGTCCTGGGAAACCAACTGGTATCCCAGCCGGTCATATAACTGCTCCACAGGCTTGTTTTTCGCAGTGGGCACATACCGGCCCCGCAGCTGCACATACCCCGCAGCCTGAAGGTCCGCCTCCATATACCCCAGCAGCGCGTCCTCCACCTGCTTGCCCATAACCCGGCAGCTCAGCACCCATTCCTCGATAAAAGGCGTCTCCCCCGCCAGGTCTACAATGGCGGCAGACACAAGCCCATAATCGCCAAAGCAATCCTCTACTCTATAAAGATACACCTTTTTGGAAGAATTAGCCACTATATTTTGCATTTCCTCCTGGCTGTAGCGCAAGGTGGTCAGATTAAACTGGTTGGTCTTATTCACCAGCTGTACCAGCCGCTCCATATGCGCCGCCGGGTCCACGGTCTCCGCCCGGATCCGGAGCCGGCGCAGATACTCCCCGAAATCTCCCACCTGTTCCTCCAGGCGGTTTCTCTGTTCATTTTCCGCGTACTGCCTTGTCTTCTCCCGATCCTCCGCCGTCAACCGGGGCTTTCGGAAATACTTCTTATAGATCTCCGTCAGCGCCGGGGCCAGTTCTATGGGATTGTCGGGAAAAGAAGGCACCTCCACCTGAGGCAGCATCTGCCTTACCAATTCCCGCTCCTCAGGACTGTCATCCCAGAATACCATAGCGTCCAGCCCCAGATTCAAACTGTCCGCAATCTCCCGGATATTCTCGTGTTTTTGCCGCCAGTTAATCCGCCGGACGGCAAAATCCTCCTCCCGCAGCACCATGTGAGGATGCTCACGGATCACCGCCAGGGCGTCCTCTTCATTGTTTTTGGAAACAATGCCCAGCACCACACCGGACTGTGTCATCAGCCGCAGCACTCTTTGGGCGTTCTTGTAGGCCAGCCCCTGATGATCCTCCGACAACTCCAGCGGCGTGTGCTCCCGCTCTCCCGCCAGACCTCCCCACAGAGTGTTGTCCAGATCTACCAGCAGCACCTTTTTGGGCACTCCTGCCTCCGTCTCCACCAGATAGCCGATCTCCTCCGCCAGTCTCTTCTGTGCCTCGACGGTGTGCAGGATCTTGCCCAGATACCAGGTCTTCAGAGAAAAGCTGTTCTCCTCCCCCAGGCCGCCGATAATCTGCCTGTAAGGAAAAATTCGGACATTCTCATGGCGCTGCCGCAGCCATACAAGGCCCCGCAGCCACTGCTCTTCCAGCTGTTGTCTCAGAGAACTCTCAGGCAGCGCGCCAATCTCCGGCCCCCATAGCCAGGCATCGGACAGATAATACAGCCCTCCCGGCAGAATGCATCGCTCCATCTGCTCGAACCAGTCGTGCAGCCGGGGCGCGTCTATACATAATTGGTCCTCCCGAACCTTGGGTAAATACAACTCATGCCCCAGCAGTTCCATCAAATCCATAAGCAGGAACGTGATCTCCGGGGCAAAGGCATGATAGGAGGACTGCTCGTTCATCAGTATGCCCAGTTCGTTGCCATAGCCTTCCGCCTCGTAGACCTGGTGATCTTTCTTCAGCAGGCGGATCACATAATTCATATTTACATTGGATAGAACCGCAATCTTTTTACCCATTCTATACTCCTATTTATACTGCTTAACCGTTAAAATTGCCGAGTAACCTGACTACATAACGCCAGCCATATACGTTTAACCAGTGCAGTACGGTAAATTCTGGCGTTATGTAGTTTAAGTTCCGCATCCGCCCTGCCAGCACACTCCGCTTTCACAAACAAAAGCACAAAGGGCACTGCCGTCATGACGGGATACAGATACCGCAGCTGCACCGTGGGGCCCAGCACCAGTGTCACATAATATCCGGCGATCAGGCTCACCGGCAGCATCAGCATATACTTTTTGCGTATCCACAGAAACGCCGCCAGAGACAGCCATATCCACAGATATACGCCCGGAACCATGATCATCCGCAGCACCGGGGCGCGCAGATACATGTTCTCGTCCGCGTAGCGCTCCATGGCCTCATGCAGTCCCTCCCATTTGGAGTCCTTGTAGATACCAAAGTCCGCCAACTCGTGCTCCACCCACCGGGTCTGGATATAGCCCAGCCCCCGCTCAAGGCCGTTCTCGTTGATGTGGGCGTGACTCTCATCTCCTATATAATAATATCCCATATTTACGGCAAATGCTGCATTCACATAATCCCCCGGATACCGGGCCAGCAGCCGCAGGTAAGTATCCAAAAATTCTCTGGTGCGGTATCGGACCACATAGGTGTAGGTATGTCTCTTCACCGGGTCAGCAATATCCGGCCTGTACTCCCGGTAAGCCTGGTCCAGGAGGAAATCGTCTATCAGCTGCCGATCCCGCTCCTCCATGGTGGCGTCATCCTCCGGCAGCACACCCGCGCCCCCGTGATAGATCATGGTGCGGGCCAGCTGCTGGATGGGGATGCTCAGCATCTCCCGCTTATCTCCCTGCTGGGCTCCCGTCCCTCTGGCCAGCAGGGAAAGTCCCAAACTGCCTGCCAGAATACCCGCCAGGGTCCCTGTGAGCAGACGCAGCGCCAGCCTGCGGTGGCCATGACGCCGGATACATCCCACAGCCAGAAAAAATGCCACCGCCAGCAGCGCATATCTGCCGTTGTTGCGAAACAGCACCATGCCCAGGGCGGACAGCAGATACCCCACATCCCACCGCCCCCAGCCCAGGCGGTTCTCCCCCTGATGAATCAGCTGGCAGAAGCATATCATCTGCAGCAGGAAAAACATGGTAAAAAACACGTCCTTGGTCACGGTGACGCTCATATAAATATGGAAGGGAAACAGACAACACCAAATCCAGGTCAGCGCAATCCATACGGTCCCCACTCTGAGGGATCTCAGCCACGCAATCCCGGCGCCAAAGGTAAGCGCCAGACACAGCAGCTGAAAAGCTGTATAGAGGGCAATGCCCGTGTTCACATCCCCCAGCCCGTTTCCCAGTTTTGCGAACAGCCCCACCAGCAGGGTGTGGGCCAGGGGATGATGGGTTCCGTAGGATCCGCTGACCACCTGGCCCATCTGAATGGTTATATCATAGGCACAGATTCCCGGGTAATAGGCCAGGTATCCCGGCAGCCAGCACAGCAGCATGGTTGCCAGCGCCAGGCCAAAACAGCGAGACGGCCCCGGCAGTTCCCTGATGCCTGTCAGCGCCTTTTTCTCTCTTCCAAGGCTTTGGCGCATCACCAGCCCTTCCAGCGCCAGAATGCCCAGGCCCGCCGCCGCGCTGACCAACAGACCCGCCGCCAGCAAAAGCAGTGTCCCTCCCAAGTTCCACCGGATATTTCCCTCCTCTGCCAATTTCCAGCCAATATACTGACTGGTCACAAACAGAAAAAGAAGCAGCCACAGGCAGATGAATTTTCTCTTGCGGGATCCTTTTTTACCGCTGCCTGCCGTCATGACATCTGCTCCTTCATAAAGCGGTATTTTATCTCCGCGATCTCCCAATCCGTCTGGTTATCTATGTCCTGCACCTCCATCTCCGACACCACATAGGGCAGGATATTGCCCACCATCAGCTTTTTGTTCTTCCGAAAAGCCTCCGTGTAGAACAGGTAAAACTGCCCCACATCGTGGTAGTGAGGCTCCAGATCCTGGGATCTGCTGTCCAGGTACTGGGGATATTCAAACACCAGACGCCCTTCCTTCACGATCATGGCCCGCTGGGGCGGATAGGAAAAGTTGACCACCGGGATCAACGTATCCGCATCGCTGCCCTCCAGCCTCTCCATGGCACATTTGAGTTTGTCCGCCGTCACAAAGGGAGCCGTGGGATAAATGCAGCAGCCCAGGTCATAATGCGCTCCCCGCTTCCCGTACTCCTCCAGCACTTCCAGCAGCACATCGTTGGTGGTGGCAAAGTCCCCTGCCGTCCGTTCGCTGCGGTAAAAGGGAACCTCCGCCCCATACTGCCTCGCAATCCCGGCGATCTCCCTGTCCTCCGTAGACACCATCACCGTGTCGAACAGGCCGGACTCCCTGGCCGCCTCTATGGAATAAGCCAGTATGGGCTTGCCGCAGAACTCCCTGATATTTTTCCGGGGAATCCGCTTACTGCCGCCCCTGGCCGTTATAATCGCAATTTTACGCATATCTAATGCCCCTTTCTCTCCCCATGTCCTGTCATGGACACAACATTACCGGACACCTTCTGGCGGCGGGCCAGTCACTGGCAGTTCTATCGCCCCAGTCTCTTTCTCCACCGCCTGACCCACAATTTAAGCCCATAATAATAGAAAAAACGCGCGTCCGACCGCATTTGCAGGGCAATCATCCGCTGTTCCTCCGGGTCCGTGTACTGTCGGTAATAGGTATTGTCTTGAAAATCGGGAAAAGCCTCTCTGATGCCCCGGCCCAGTTCTTTCACGAAGGAAAGCTTCCTGTGAGGACAACCCAGCATATAGGAAAATAACGTCACTGCATAGTACAGTTCCGTAAACCGGTACTGGATCTCCGGGTAGTACTCCTCCAAAAATCCCCGCTCCCGGCACTGCCGGAGCATCAGCTGCGCCGCCCGCATCCGATCCCGGCACTTCTCCTCAGACACATGATGCACGGTGGAGGTCTGGTGTTGGTAATAGTAGTACAGCGGTTCCTCCACCCGCTCAAAACGGGTAAAATACAGGGACCACACCGGCCCGGCGCAGTTGTCCTCGTAGAAAATTCCCTCGGGAAAATCCAGGTGATTGTCCACAATCACCTGCCTCTTATAGATCTTGATAACCATGCTGCCGGAGCGCATAATCAGCTTTCCATGCCTCTCCCGATCCAGCGCCCCGGTCTGCTCCGCGGAATTGTTCCGCACCACCTGCCCCACCTCAAAGGTGTGGGAATTTACCAGATTGTAGTCGCAGCCCACCATATCCGCTCCGGTCTCCTCCGCCCTCTTCAGCAGCTTTTGGTAATAGTCCGGCGTCACCCAGTCGTCGCTGTCGATAAAACCGATCCACTCCCCCGTGGCGGCCTTAAGCCCTGTGTTCTTGGCGCCGCCCTGGCGCCTGTTCACCTCATGGGCCAGCACCCGCACCTTCTCCGGATATGTTCCGGCATACTCCCGCAGAATTTCCAGCGAATTATCCGTGGACGCGTCATCCACCGCAAGGATCTCATAGTCGGATATGGTCTGGTTTATCAGACTGTCCAGACAGAACCGCAGCCTGCCTTCCGCCGCCATATTGTAAACCGGCACAATCACACTCAGTCTCAAAGGAGTTCTCCCCCTCTCTCCACCACGGCTTTGCCGTCCTGCACCCGGTACACCAGGTCGCATTTCTCAATGGTCTGAAGTCTGTGGGCAATGATAATCAGGGTTTTGCGCCCCTGGAGACGGTTGATAGACTCCATGATAGCCGCCTCGGTGTCATTGTCCAGCGCGGAGGTGGCCTCATCCAGAATCAACACCTCCGGGTCATGGTACAACGCTCTGGCGATGCCAATGCGCTGCCGCTGGCCGCCGGACAGACGGATGCCCCGCTCGCCGATACTGGTCTCCAGCCCCTCCGGCAGAGTTTTGACAAATTCATCCAACTGGGCCTCCCGCAGAGCCTCCCACAGCCTGTCCTCGTCAATCCGCTCCTTTGGTATGCCAAAACACACATTCCTGCGGATGGTATCATCCAACATAAAAATCATCTGCGGAATATAGCCCACATTCTTCAGCCAGGCGCGGTAGTGGTTCATCACGTCCGCGCCGTCCGCCGTGATCCGCCCCTGCCGCACCTTAAGCAGGCCCAGCAGAATATCCACCACTGTGCTCTTGCCCGCGCCGGAGGTTCCCACGATCCCTATGCTCTTGCCGATGGGAAACGTCAGATCCGCATGGTCAAAAATCCTTTTCTCCGTGCCCGGATAAGCATAGACAATTCCCTTTAACTCAATACGCTCCCGCACAGGCAGCTTTTCGTCCGTGTCCGTGGCGTAGCTCATATCCACATTTTCGCCGCTGATCTCCTCCTGCAGGTCATCGCTCACCGCCATCAGAAAGGGCTCGCAGAACGCGATCTTGTTCATCTGGTTGTTGATGCGGTTGACACAGGGAAGCAGGGCTATGGCCGCCGCCGCGAAGGCCGTCAGCGTCGTCACCATGTCCGCGCTGCTGACGCCGTTTGCCATCATATAAATGACATAGCCGATCATGCAGGCCACACACACAGTCTCAATCAGCAGCTTGGGGGTCTGGCTGTACAGGTCATTTTTCCGGGCGGCGCTGACATAGCCGTTGCCATAGGTCAGGTACTCGTCCACAAAATACTGCTCCTTGCAGGCAATCTTGATCTCCTTAACCCCCTGTACCGTCTGGGAAATCCATTTCAGCAGGCCGCTGTAGCAATCCTGGTGCTGGCCCGCCACCCTTTGCAGCACCGGCTTCAGCACACATTTAATGGCCAGCAGCAGCAGAATCATCACCGTGGCCAGGAGGATCGTCATCACAGCATCCTGAACCAGCAGAAAGCACACCAGAAACAAAAACACAATGCCGTCGGAGACCAGCTGCAGCAGCGCCAGAATCAGCGCGTACATATTGTTCACATTGGCCGTGATATTCCGCTGTATCACCGCCGTATCCGCGTTCAGGTAAAATTCATAACTCCGGCGCAGATAGTTGCGCATCATCCGCTCGGAGGTGCGGAACTGATTGGAGTAGACAAATGCCAGCGTGGCCCTCTGCTCGAAAAAGAGGAACACATTCTTGAGTATATACACCAGCACCAGCCCCAGCATGACCATCATTGAGAAGCGTTTTTCCGATCCGCCCCCCAGCAGCAGGTACGCCTCGTGGAGCAGGCCGGGTTTGTGAAATGCCTCGCTGTCCATGACGGTCTGCACCACGGACAGAATCATCCCCACCCCCAGGGTCTGCAGGCCCGCGCTGATCACCATCAGCACCACAAGCCCCCCCATGGTGTACTTCTGCGTCTTGTCCAACAAAATATTCAGCTTTTTCAGAATATGTCCCATTTATCTACACTCTCATTCCTGTCCGGTTACCTGTCTCAAGGCAGCCCGCGTTTTCTCATATCTGCTCATTCTGCCTGTGTATCAGCGGATCCTCATACTTGTCCATAAAAGCCTCTCCCAGCCGCACTTTCTCGTCCGCGAATTGGATAGCCCCAACCTCCGTCAACACTGCCACCACTTTTTTAAACCGGATACCCGGGAAAAAGTTCAGCATCTCCATGGGCACCGTGGCGTCAAACTGGGGATACTCCGCGAACAATGTACGATAGTCCAGCCCATCCCGGGGATGTGGCTTTAAAAAAATCTTCCCTTCGGGTTCATACATGGCAATGATATCCCTGAAGATCCGCTCCCGGATATTCAGGCTGCAAAGAGGATCTGTGAGGATCAGGATTTTGTCCCGCCCCGGGGCGCCTTCTTCCTCCTGATTGAACAGCTGGGCCCGCAGGCTCTCCATATCCCGCACGAAAGCCTGGAGGATGATATCCTTGTCCTCCTGGGTCAGCTTCTCCACCAGCGCCTGGCGGGGCTGCTGGATATATTTCCGGTAGGGGTATTTCAGCAAGGAAATATCATTGACCTCCATATCCAAACAGTATTTCCCATATCCGTTCTGGATAAAAATCAAATTGCACCGCTCGGACAGAAAAGCTTTCAGTCCAAAGTGCCCCCGGTTGTCATACCGGGCCGCGTCGTAATTCTTCAGACAGTTCAGGCCGTCCTCCAGGGCATGATAGGGAATCTTATATACGTTCAGATAATAACCGATGGGATCCGAATCGCAATACACATAGACATCCCCATACTCTTTCAGATTCACCGGGATGGTGGGAGCCAGGGCACAGGCAAACTTTCTGGTGAATTTCACCCTGTTTATCAGGTTTTTTACCAGATTTCCCATGTCCTGCCGATATTTTGCCAGTTCCGGAAAAGCGGTATCCCGCTTTTCGTCAAACTCCACCACGGCCTCAAACAGCCCGGTGGAGGATGCCCGGTCTTTCAGCTGTTCAAAGTCTATGGACAGGCTGCTGAGTACCAGTGTAGCCTGCCCCCGCTGCTCCTTCGGCCGGGTTAATTCTTTTAAAAATGTCACATACACATGGTAATAGGTGTGACAGATGTAGATCCGCTCTTTCATGGACGAAAGCCCTCGCTTCTTTAACAGTATTGCGTTTCGGGATATTATAGCATATTTTACCAGATTGGAAAAGCATGTAACAGTATTATTGGCACATGTCGCGTAATTGGGCGCCCTGCGCCGGGCAGTAAGGAAAATCTAACCGTTCGTGAGTATAAGAACAATTTTGCGAAAGATCTTGCAATTCCATTCACGGCATGTTATGATAAGGACATAAAAGGAGCAACCGCCCACAAGTAGTGGTTAGCCTCCAGATAAGTGTATGAGCCTACCTGTACCGCCAAGTAACAAGGTAGGCTTTTTTATTTTTGCTTGTCGTCCCTATCTATGTAGGCAAGCAGCGCAATTAAAAATGTACCAAACAGGATTAAGTCCTGAAATGAAAACATTTCCATACACACCACCTCCCTTCTTAAGTGATTAATAGGTAATTGCGAAACGTTCTCCGCAAGTGACGTGGCTGGTCAATATATACAAAAACGGGCTCCGATGCAGTGGCCAGTCGCCCTTATTTTGTATATATTGCCCATCCCCTGTTCCCGGAAAGGGAGTTTCGCAATTGCCTATAAGTGATTAAGTCAGGGAGGCTGACCACACCTTGTAATACGATTGCTCCGTGGTAAATCATAACATATCTCTATAGCAATTGCAATATAAATTTTCATATTTGATTCTTATCCGCGGGCACCAGCCGGTAAATCACAAAATCATAATACATATAATGAAACTGGAACGCCGGTTCACAGTTGTAATAGGGGCCAAAGCCAGGCAGATCCCGATCCGCAAAGGCATAGAGCCAGATTGTCCCCGTCACGTCCGCCAGCTGCTCCCACTCGGTGAATACGGTAGTATTTCGAAACGGAGAGAATGGCGGCAGATACCCGTAAGCCATATACTGCCGCTCCGGGTGATAGATATTCAGGTACAGCGTATGAATATCCGTGGCCATGATCAAATCATCCGCCTGTACATTGTCCTCATAAAACCTCTGGTATTCCTGTAACCCTTTGTCATATTCCAGCCCCAGTTCGGACCGGTACTGCAATACAAAGCACAGCAGAAAGGCCAGCATTACCGCCGTTTTAATCCCGCGGGAGGCGATCCGCTTCATTCCCACCGCATACCACAGGGCCAGCGCCCCAAAGCCGCAGAAGATATAACGTCCCAGAAAGCAGGGAGTCACATAGTAGGACAGCAGGCCGCCCGCCAGCGCGGTCAGGCCCAGAATCGCCATGCCCCAGGCCGGAACATAGCACCCGCTGTCTCTCATACTGTCCACCGCATAGTAGCCCAGAAACAGGGTGAGCGCCATGCCCAGATAGATCACCAGAGTGATGGGGGTATCCATGGCCGAAAACCACTCCTTACAATAGTCCATCAGGGTGTACATGTTGGGGATAAACTGTTCTTCGTTGCCTCCCGCGGAACTTATTCGGGTCTGCATCTGCCTGTAGATCACCGACAGCCATACCGTATAGCAGGCCGCGACTGCCAGCCCGCTCCCCAGATACCATTTTATCAGGGCATATTTTTTCCGCCAAAGTAATGCCCCCAGAAGAATCAGATACAGGATAAAAGTCTGAAGCATCGTGAACGTATGGCTATAGACGCTGCCAACGCTGCACAGACAGAATAAAATCCATTTTTTTCCGGTGGATTCCTGTAGAATGCCCCAGGCCAACAGGCCGGTGGCGGTAAAAAAGAACAGCCCCATGGCATACATCCGGGCATTGCCCGCCTGGACGCACATGCTGGGCATCAACAGGGAAAAAAGCATAAAATACACTGCCGTCTTCTCGTCAAAAATTTTTTTCACTCCATATTTTCCCAGAAACAGATATGCCGCCATAAAAAGCAGGGAAAACAGCTTCAGGGACCAAAAGTGGGTTCCGCCGCCGCACAGGGTATAGAAACCCTTCAGCAGAATATAGTAAAAGGGAGCGTGAACATCCTGGGCGGTAATCCGGATCAATTCCCCGAGAGGGCGGGAGATCAGCGCCGCCGTGTATCCCTCGTCATACCATAAATTATTGGTTATGCAAAGCGCTCCCCATATCGCCAGCCCCAGAAAGGGCAATATTCTCCATAAAATATGGCATAAATTCCTCTTTTTTCCAGAATTCATTTTTTTGCACCCAGCTTTCCTGATATTTAAGTAAGTATACAATAGAGCAGGACCAGATGCAAGTATCTGTAAAGTAACAAGAAAATAAATCCATTGAATATTTCGTTCTGATCTACTATAATAAATTCGTAAGATAAATTATTTGAGCATTTGTATTCAGCCAGAACCGTGTCCCCAGCCTGCGTCGGCAGAAGGATACCCCATGGCTTGACAATATACGGCATGTTTCCTGCAGGCGCACCGAGCCTGTGTATCGCAGGGAACATACAGGATTTTTAGGCGATTGCGAAACGTTCTCCGCAAGTGACGTGGCTGGTCAATATATACAAAAACGGGCTCCGATGCAGTGGCCAGTCGCCCTTATTTTGTATATATTGCCCATCCCCTGTTCCCGGAAAGGGAGTTTCGCAATTGCCTAACAGGATTTTTATAGAGAGGTGCCTATGAGAAGTATGCAAAAAATCGGTCATTTGATATATAAAGCCGGATTTGAAACCGTGCGTTTTCTCTCCCTGCTGCTGGTGGGCATACTCACCCTGTGCAGTCTGTTGTGGGGATACTATGCGGAGGACATGACCATCCAGGAGTCCATCGCCCACCGTGAACCTATATTACTCCATCTGGCGGGCCTGGCAGTACTGCTTTTACTATTGTTCCTGGCGCTGAGGTTCTGCCGTCCCACGGGCGGAAGAAGATCCTTTCTCCTGGCTGTCACCATGGGCTGGATATGTCTCTGGGGAATGTTTCTGGTGTTCTGCGGCAGAAGTATCCCCGCCGCCGATTCCGCCAGTGTATACACCATCGCTCAGGCGCTGGCTTCCGGCCATACGGGAGTCATCCATCCCACGGATTCCTATCTGTCCTACTACCCCCAGCAGGTGGGACTGGTGGCCTTTTACGAGATTATTATTCGGCTGTGGAACCTGCTGCCGATCCCTTTTGCGGCCCACTATATTCTGCAGTGCGTTAATGTGGGAATGGCTTGTGCCATTGTCTATTTTCAGTACAAAATTACTTACCTGCTTTCCCATAACAACGACAGGGCGGCGGGCTGTTATCTGTTTCTGGCTATGCTGAACGCCCCTCTGCTCTTCTATACCTCCTTCGTTTACGGGGAAATTCCGTCTTTTGCCTTTCTCAGCGGCGGACTCTACTTGCTGCTGAAATATTTTCCGGCGCAGGATCCGGACGCCTCGCAAAAGCGGCTTGTTCTGGCAGGCAGCCTGGTGTTGCTGGTTCTGGGTGTCGCCCTGCGCAAGAATACTTTGATTGTGATCATCGCGGTGGTTATCGTTGTCCTCTGGGAGTTTCTTCGAACCCATAAACGCTGCCTGCTCTTATACGCTCTGCTCCTGTCTCTTTCCTCTGCCGCCGTCCTCCCTGCCATTCAGAGGGTCTATGAACACCGGGCGGGCAATGTACTCAGTTCCGGTGTACCCGCCATATCCTATGTGGCCATGGGAATGCAAGTATCCAGCCGTGGAAACGGCTGGTATAACGGTTTCAACTTCAACACCTATGAGGGGAGTCATCTGGATACGGCCGTCACCGCCCAAAAGAGCAGGGAAGCCATCCAGTCATCTCTCTTCGCTTTTCGCACAGACCCCGGCTATGCCCTCCGCTTCTATGAGGGAAAGTTGCTGTCACAGTGGACGGACGGCAGCTATTTCTGCAGGCAGGCAACTCTGGCCCATGGGGATGCCCGCAGGGAAATTGTGGAAGCTGTGTACACCGGAAAACTGGCCGCCCCCTTCATCCACTACTGCAACATCTACCAGCTGCTGGTCTACGGTGGTTCCCTGATCTGTCTGCTGGTTCTGAGGCGCCGCCCCAAGCAGGGGGGTTATGCCGCCGAATTGCCTTTCTATGTGGGAATGATTGCAGTGTTGGGAGGCTTTTTGTTCCACATGGTATGGGAGGCCAACTCCCGCTATATCTTCCCCTATTTCCTGCTCCTGCTGCCCTATGCGTCTCAGGGACTGGATGCTTTTTATAAAAGAATTCAAAACGCAAAGGATAACAGAAAAATTCATGAAAAAACCATTTGAAAGAATTTGCGCGCCCTCCCGGAAATCACTGGCTGTATTTTGTCTCATTGTACTGGTGTTTTCCCTGCTCCCTCTGCTCTACGTCAGCCGGTACAACCATCCTACCGGCGATGATATTCTCTATGGCGTAGATGCCCATCTGGTCTGGCAGAACACCCATTCCATTCCCCAGATCATAGGCAGCGCCTTACAGGGAGTTGCCCATGATTACCAGATCTGGCAGGGTACATATACCGCATTGTTCCTGATGCGCCTGCAGCCCACGGTCTTCTCAGAAAAACTGTATTTTCTGACCCCCTTTCTGGTCATCGGACTTTTGCTTGTCGGATACTGGTACCTGCTTTGCCAGATCCGCAGATACATACTCCCTCTGGAGCGCTACGAACAGCTGGGCCTGTGGTCCGTTCTGATGATTCTCTCTCTGCAGTGGGCGGTTTCGCCAAAGGAGGCATTTTACTGGTACAACGGCAGTGTGTACTATTCCGGTTTTTACGGGATCACCATGTTGCTTTTCGGTCTGCTCTGCAAATATATCTTTACTCGCGGAAAAACCGTCCTGGCCGGTATCTTTTTTCTGGAATTTCTGATTGGAGGGAGCAACTATCTGACACTCCTCTGGACTATGCTGGTGCTCCTGCTCCTCACCGTTTGGTGCTGGTTGAGGAAACACCCGGGACGCCTGGCGCTGACCTGCGCCGCCCTGTTCCAAATCGCCTGCTTTGCCGTCAGCGCCATCGCACCCGGCAATGCTGTCAGGCAGGCAACCACCAGCGGTTTTTCCGCAGTAAAGACCATATTGTTCAGTCTGCGGCAGGGCACCGCCTATCTGTCCGCCTGGCTAAACGGATGGTGGTTATTGGGCGCAATGCTATTGCTGCTTTTTGTGATGCCCGCTATTGGGAAGATACATTTCCGTTTCCCTCACCCCTTTCTGGTAACCGCCTTTTTGTACGGCATCTTCTGCACCCTGTCCTGCCCCACCTTTTTCGCCCAGTCCAATACCGGGCCCGGCAGAGTGCTGAATGTGATCTATTACGGATTTATCCTCACCTCCTATATTTCTCTTTTATATTTGGCAGGATGGGTATATAATAAACACAGAGATTTATGGGAGCAGCTGCACGGCCTGTATCCTGTGTATTGCCAGCTATTGGTTCTGGGGATTATTTTGCAGATTTTTATTGGGTTCAATGATAATACTATAAAGTTCTCTTCCAGTGTCCAGGCCCTGCGGGATATCGTCTCCGGGACTGCCGCCGCCTATGATCAGGAGTACCATAACCGTGTGCAGTTTCTGGAAAATTCAGAAGCCTCCGATCTTGTACTGATGCCCTATCAGAACCAGCCTTTGACAGTATATGTAGGGGACTATGGCCCCTATTCCGACCAAGGCAGCAACCAGGCGCTGGCCAAGTGGTACGGTCACAAGTCGGTGGTTATCGACTATGACGCTCCCTGACACAGCTTTACCCCCAGACAGCATACCCACGGAATGTACACTGATCAAAATCAGGACGCCTTGGCGGCTTGATTTTGATCACCGGACTTGTGTGCATGCAGGGGGTATGCGGAACTCTAACTTTAAAACAGCATACCCACGGAATGTACACTGATCAAAATCAGGACGCCTTGGCGGCTTGATTTTGATCACCGGACTTGTGTGCATGCAGGGGGTATGCGGAACTCTAACTTTAAAACAGCATACCCACGGAATGTACACTGATCAAAATCAGGACGCCTTGGCGGCTTGATTTTGATCACCGGACTTGTGTGCATGTAGGGGGTATGCGGAACTCTAAATAAGAAAGTAGGTAGCCCAATGGAAATACCGGCAATTTGCGGCGGTACACCCGTCCGCACTACCCCCCTCAGCTATGGGAGGCAATTTATCGACGATCAGGATATTCAGGCAGTGACAGACACTCTGAAAAGCGATTATCTGACCTGCGGCCCCCGCGTCACGCAGCTGGAAGAAAAGCTCTGCGCCGTCACCGGGGCCAAATATTGTGTAGCAGTCAGTAACGGCACCGCGGCGCTGCATATTGCAGCTTTAGCTGCCGGTATCGGGCCGGGGGATGAGGTGATCACCACCCCCATCACCTTTGCCGCCAGCGCCAACTGCGTCCTGTACTGCGGCGCAAGGCCCGTATTCGCGGATATCAACCCCGCTACCTACAACATCGATCCCGCCTCCATACGGGCCTGCATCTCTCCCCGGACCAAGGCGGTGGTGGCGGTAGATTTTACCGGCCAGGCGGTGGAGTTAGATGAAATCCGCGCCATATGCCGGGAGTATCACCTGACGCTGATAGAGGATGCCGCCCACTCCATAGGCACTCTCTATAAAGGCCAGCCCATCGGCAGTCTGGCGGATATGACCACTTTCAGCTTCCACCCGGTCAAGACCGTGACCGCCGGCGAAGGCGGGGCAGTAACCACCAACAGCAAAGAACTCTATGATAAACTGGTTCTGCTCCACGCCCACGGCATCACCCGTGACCGAGACCAAATGGCGCATCCCACGGACGATCCCTGGTACAATGAACAAGTGGGGTATGGCTTTAACTACCGTCTGACGGAGATCCAGGCTGCGCTGCTGCTAAGCCAGTTAAACAAGCTGGAGCAGTTCTCCAGACGCCGCAAAGAGATTGTGGCCAGATATGACGCCGCCTTCTCCCGGATTCCTCAGCTGCAGATACAGCGGGAGATCCCTCAGTCCGATACCACCCGGCATCTGTATATCCTGCGACTTCGCAGCGATATGCTGCGCTGCAGCCGCAGAGAGTTCTTTGACGCGCTGGGGGCGGAGGGCATCCACTCTCAGGTTCACTACCTGCCGGTATACTGGCACTCTCACTATGAAAGCCTTGGCTACGAAAAGGGCCTGTGCCCCCAGGCGGAGCGCTACTACCAGGAGGTCATGAGCCTGCCTTTATACTATTCCCTGACAAATCAGGATGTGAACGATGTAATTTATATTGTGGAAAAGCTCATAGATTACTACAAAAAATAAGCCCCCGCCGCATGAGCCGGGGGCGCATGCCCCCTGCTCATTAAGCGGCGGGGCATTATTTTCTCCTATCATACCTCTAGAAGGACAATTCCTGCAGCAATCCCAGTACCCCCATACCCATGTTAAATCTCCCGGTCTCATTGAGATGGATTTCATCCTGGAGATAATCGGTATAATTATCTCTGTCAATCCCCAGTTCCGTATAAATATCCAACACCGGAAGAGCATATTCCTTCGCCAGCTCCCGCAGGGCATCCACGTAATCCGTGAACACAGACGCCTCTTCCCCCACCGGATTTGTCCCAAAATTGCTGTATTTGATAAAATTGGGCGTTACAAGAACCAGCTGCCCCTTGGGAAATATAGTCTGCAGTTTCTCTATCCCGCTGCGCATGGCTCCCGCATAGGCACTGCAGTCATAAGGGTTCTCCCCATCAACCGGGAAGCCCTTGATATAGTCATTAATCCCAAAATCCAGAAAAATTACCGTCTCTTCCCCTGAATCCGCAAGCTGCCGTATCTGCGCAGCCGCAGCCACCGCCGGAGGGCCGTCTCCCGTTCCGGCTATGCCGCTGCCGTCCCCCCGTTCTATTGCCTTCAACAGATCTCCCATAGCGGGACATTCCGGATCTCCATACGCCGCCGCCATTCCCCCATATCCACAGTTTATAACCTCGGCGTCCGCAAAATTCCCCACCACTCCGGTGACTGCCGTGGAGTCGCTGAAATTTCCAAAAGTGCTGTCTCCCATGAACACCAGCGTCCGGTCCCCCAGCCCGGCCATGGTCCTGTCATCTGACCGCCAATCCGCAATCAATTCTCTGGCAGCATCCATGCGCTGCTTCCTGTTCTCCTCCGTCAGCAGATACTCTTCCCTGGTGTAGTAGGCCAGAAGCGTCTTGGCCACAGCCTCCGTGGGCATCTTATCCTCCGCGTAGTTACCGTCATTGCATACCAGCCACTCCCGATCACAGGCAAAAAACAGTTTCACGTTTTCCTCCTGTCCCAGCAGCTTTGCCGCTTTCTCATAGCGATCTATAACCGCCTGCCACTGTGCATCCTCTTTTCCCACCCAATATGCCATCACCGGATTCACAAACAGAATCTCATAGCCGGTCTCGGGGGTCTGCCGGATCAACTTCAGCAGTGAATCCTCCAGCGGATATTCCTCTTCCAGGCATTCCGGGTCCAGACCAAAGAGCACGGTGTCCGGCATAATGTCCAGTTCCTGCAGATATTCCAGCGTTCCCGCCAGTTCCCGCCCATTCTCCATGACCATCTCCGCCTTGAAAGTTTCCAGCCCCCGCCAGTAGGAAAGATCATACATATCATATGAACGGATCGGATACATGGACAAAAACAACGCCGTGAACCGGCCTTCCTCTAAGGTGTCCAGTTCCTCCCTAATCAGCTTAATCCGGCGTTCATAGCGCAGGTCAGCCATAATGACTTTTACACTATGTGTGCCTTCTCCCTCTTGCGTCGTCCTTTTTATCTGAGGTTCCACGATAATCATAAATAACGCTGTGGCGCCAGATAACAGTATGGCTATGATAATCGTCCACTTTGCCGTTTTTCGCTTCATCCAGTTTCCACCTCAAGTTTACCTATTTCCTGCAAAGCGCAGGCAGCATCCGTATTAATGCATTTGAATGCTGCACATCCAGGCTTTGGGGCTATCTGGTCCGATAGACGCACACCCTTCCGTCCCGGCCTACCTGTTCCATTCCCAGCGCCTCGCAGCTTTCTTGCAGCTGCCCGCCCTCGGGGATGGCCAGATAGAGACTTTGCAGTTCCTCCAGGTGTTCTTCCACATACTCCCTGTAGCAGCAGCTGATTCCCCACCCCTCCGGCAGCGCATACAGTACCTGCCAGTCTGTGAGCACAGTTTCTCCGTTCTCGGAACCCGCCAGTATATCGTTAAAGGTCCATATCACCACATTGTCAAAATTGGGCGTATTTTCCTCCCGCAGCGCCAATTCCCTCTCAAAGACCTCCTGCCAGTGGGCCATCTGTTCCACTCTCTCCTGAGACGCAAAATAAACCTGATAATCTCCGGGCTGATCCCCCCTGTACCAGAACAGATAGACACACAGCGCAGCCATGACCATGGCTTTTTTGTAGAACCGGGTCTCCATCATGGCAATCACCAAAATTCCCACAGCCATAAAGGTCAGCAGATGCTTGCTCCCCTCCTTCATTTTGTACATTAACAGCAGGGCCATCCACATGCTGAAAAAGCAAAATGCAAGATATCCGTTAAGCAGCGCCTGCTTCTTTCTTTTTTTCAGTAAATCCGTCAGACACTGCCACAACAGTATCAGCAATATTGCAAGATAAAGGGCAAAAAATGCCCCCTCCGCCAGACCGCTCTTAAGCCCTTGTAAGGTGAGGGCGAAGAAAGTCCGCCCCTCATAATATAGCTTAGCCAGAATCCCCTTTACCCCCCCAAGGATACGCCCCTGTAAAAAAGGGTCCAGCCACTCGGTCTTAAACAGGGGGGTGAAGTACTCCGCCCCCAGATAGTGCTTGATCAATACATAACCGCCTGCCGTCACCCCCAGAACCGCCAAGGAACCCGCAATGCCTATCCCCCCCCGCCTGCGAATCCACAGATAAGCCGGAGCCAGCATAAACAGGATCAGGTAGGGGCGCATCAGGGTCATGACTCCCCCCATCAAAAACAGCAGGGCCACCTTGCTGCCGGTTTCCTTTTCCACCGTATTTACAAGCAGTCCCCAATAGACGATCAGCATGGAAAAGCAAATGATCTCCGGCATACCGCAGAGCATGTAGCGAGTGTAGGGCCAGAAGCAGCAAAACAAAAGCGCCGTCAGCCCAAGCTGTTTCCAACTAGGCTTAACCAACAGCACAAACAGCAGCAGAGCCAGGGTCAACAATAAGATATTACTATAGACCGGAGACATCAGGTTCCAGCCAAAGAGCAGGCCATGCAGCAGCCAGGGCCACACCAGCACCGGGCTCCAGGCCGCGAAGGAAAGTTTCAGCGCATGGCTTTCGTTAAATCCGAAATACCCCTGGGGATATCCGTGGGACAGGATTCCCTCCACCTGTTTATAGTAAAAGAGTTCGTCGTTCCACTCCGAGGAGGGCAGATAGACCCGGGAAAGACTTCCGCCCTGGGCGGCGCAGGCTGCAATGCAGCATAAAAGCGGCAGCAGCGCCATCAAACCTGCCTTCAGCGTCAGAATCCGACGCTCCCGGTCCCACCAGTTCCACAGCCTCTTAAAGACACTTTGCTTACTCATAGGCTTTTTCACCTGCCTCCTGTGCATTGATCCGCTCCCGGATCACGTACTGGGGTGAATTGTTCAGACTGATATAGATTCGGCCGATGTACTCCCCAATCAGGCCCAGCATAATCATGATCATCCCCCCGAAAAACACAATGGCCGCCATGGTGGAACTAAAACCCATGGGCACTTGGGGATTGACCATTCGTTTGATGATCGTATAAAGCCCATATAGAAAACCCACTGCCGCGCTCAGACAGCCGATACAGGTGGCGATGCGCAGCGGCTTCACGGAAAATGCGGTAAACCCGTTGAACCACAGGCCCAGCAGTTTTTTCAGGTTGTACCCGGAACTGCCCTCCTGCCGTTCCCGGTGGCTCACTTCCACATTGGTGATATTCTTGGTGGCCCGCAGCACCAGGCCGATAACGTAGGGATAGGAATTCTCGTAACGCACCATATCCTCCACCACGAACCTGCGCACCGCAAAATAGCTGGAAATATACAGTTGCCTGGGCTTTTCCAACATGATGCGGGTCATCAGTTCATTCACTTTGCTGCCCAGATTGCGAAACAGGGAATGCTGCTTGTGGGCGTAGCTGGCATAGACGGCGTCATAGCCCTCCTCCAACTTTCCCAGCAGCTTGCCCACCTCGTCCGCCGGAGTCTGCCCGTCGTCGTCCAGACATACCACATAGTCCCCCGACGATTGCCGCAGACCTGCCATCAAGGCCGCGTGCTGGCCGAAATTCTTGGCAAAATTAATCCCTCTGATCCGGTTGTTCTCCTGACAGATTCTGCGGATAACCGCCCAGGTCCCGTCCGGTGAACAGTCGTTGACCAGAATGATTTCATAGTCATATTGTTCCATATCCTTCAGCGTTTTATGAATCTCCGCTACCACATTTTCCAGCGTATGCTCGGAACGGTAACAGGGGATCACAAAGCTGACTGTTTTTTTTGCGTTCTCCATATTCAACTTTCCTTATTCTTACGCTTTGCATAAAAAGATTAATCCTGGGGCATATGCAAAGTTCACTCTTAACAGTTCCGCAGGATTCCCATCAGCACAATATCCCGGTAATGTCCGTCGATACAAACGTCCTCCCGCAGATAAGCCTCTCTCTCAAAGCCCGCCTTCTCGTAGCTGCGGATGGCCTGGGCATTGTCTGCAAAGGCCCTCAGAAACAGTCGGTGAAGTCTCATCTCCTCAAAGGCATACCGGATCATCAGCCGGGCGGCCATGGTTCCATAGCCCTTCCCCCTGCAGCCTTCTCCGCCGATGAAGATGCCGTACTCCGCCTTGTTATGACGACGGTCGATATCACGCAGATAGACGGAGCCCACCGGTCTGTCTCCCTCCGACTCACAGATCATCATTTGCACCACCCTGCCGGTTTCCACCATGGTATGGATCCAATGTTCATGACTCTCTCTGGTAAAAAGTTCCTGATATATGAAGTTCCTGCGCACAGACTCCTGGTTCCGCCAGGATACGATCAACTCCGTGTCCTCATAGGTCATGGGCCGCAGATATACCGTCATGGACGGATCCCTATACTCGCTCATTCTATCCTGCCTCCTATTTAGAGTTCCGCATATTCCCTACTGCTACACACATCGGTGAACAATATATGGCCGCTTCGGCGTCCCTATATTGTTCAGTGTACCATCCGGGAATATGCTGTTTAGAGTTCCGCATATTCCCTACTGCTACACACATCGGTGAACAATATATGGCCGCTTCGGCGTCCCTATATTGTTCAGTGTACCATCCGGGAATATGCTGTTTAGAGTTCCGCATATTCCCTACTGGCGCCCCTTAAAATGTTTCAGCCTGCTCACAGCCTTGCTCAGACAGTCCTGGGCGGCGGATATTCCCAGGGCCATGTAAGGGATCAGCAGGATGATATAAGGCAGCACATACCGTGACTTGGCCTCCCACAGAATACTAAACAGGAAGCCTCCAATGACACCAATCAACATCAGGCACTGCAGAATATCGCTCTTACGCATCAGCCCCCAGGCGCAGTACAGGATCACTCCCAGGTACAGTACTGTCAGATAGCGGTTCATATAATCTCTATAACGCTGCTGCCAGCTGCCATAATATAGTTCTTCTACTATGCCCGTAGGCTCCTGCTCAAAGGTCGCAGTCATCACCAGGCTGCAAAAAGTAGGTTCATTCCATTGCGCCTGAATCTTGTCCTTATAAAAATCCTTGGCCATGGTCTTATCTGCCATGAACTCCTGTATCCGTCCCCGGATATAGGATAAAGCTATCTCGTTGGCCTTCTTCTCGTCACTGTTTGCCTCTCCCCGGAATACGGAATTATTATATCCGTTATAAACGCCTGCGCCGCCGGAGGTACGCTGCATACCCATGGCCACATACATGCTGGCCGGGATGCCTCCCTCGATCTTGATTCCGGATCTCCATTCATAACTCAAACGCATGGCTCCTATGGCGCCCAAAGGCACCGCCAACGTCAGCGCCGCCACCACCAGCATCTTTAGACTGCGCTGCCGCAGACTGTGAACCAGCATGGCAATGCACACCGCAATCAGCACCACCAGCACATTGCTCCGGGCCAGCACAGCCACACTCAGGGACAACAGCGACAGAAGAATACATATATTCTTTTCTCTGTGACACCCCCGCACCAGAAGCCAGATCCCCAACATACTAAAGCCTATGGAAAGCATTTCCCCATACACATAGTTGACATAGATCCACATAGGGAAAAACAGCATATTTCCTATAATCACATACAAGGAAGCCTTCACGTCCTCAAACAACTCATCCACCAGAGCGTAGGCACACCAGACAGTACACATGATCATCAGCACATTGATATACTGCAGCAGCCTGTAGCCCCCGCCGAATGCCAGAAATATCTCATACAGGAAGGTCAATCCATACTGATGGGGACACATATAGATATACCCTGTCATATCCTTGAAATTTCCTGCCTTGAAATCCATGGCGTCCAGATACACCTGCATCTGATCCCACACCGGCGTGATATGGCAGACAGATACCCACAGAGTAAGCAGGATTCCCATCAGCAGCGTCACGGCAATGGCAATCCTTCGCACACGTCTTCTCTTTACGGCCTCCTCTCCCCGCAGCACCGCCCACTGCAGCAGCCAGGCCGCCGCCAGCGCAGCGCAGAAAATCAGCAGATTCTTTCCCACAGAATCCGGCTCGATGATAACCTGCCCCTCGCTGAGATCCGGCGGATAGCCGTGGGTATAACGGACGGCCCAATACCCCAGCACAAGGCTGATCAACAACATCATCCCATATACGGCTTTTGTGCATACTTTTTCTACCATTTCCGGCATCTTTTTCATAGGCTCTTAAATACCCTCCTAGTTGAGTTCCGCATATCAATATCCGGCCGGCTCAGGCATCCTGCTCCACCAGCCGGTATACCACAAACTCAAGGTTCTCTCCGCAGGCAATGGATTCCTGCGCCTGTAGTTTCACTGCTCCCAGCCGCTGCCTAAGATATTCCTCCAGCCAGGCCACATCCCTGCTGCCCTCCACCAGCAGGCGCACCTGCTCATGCCGCAGAGCCTGGGCGCCGTCCCCGGCGCCGTAGGCGGCCAGCCGCTGCCGCACCAGAGGACTCTGGGCCAGCCAGCCTCCCAGAAGCAGGATATGCCCGTCGTCTCTCCCATACACCTCACCGGCATAAGCCACCGCCGAATATACGTCCATCAGATAGAGATATTGTTGGTCCAGGCTGTCCGCCAGCAGATTCCACTGATCCTGTTTTACCTGCTGCCGCGCCACTCTTTGGGCTGTATGCCGCAGCTGCATAGGAACCACACTGCCTGCCAGAGCCAGGCACAGGATCATGGCCGTGACCGGGAACCACTTTTTCCCTCCCACAGCCTGCATTCCGTCACAGTCCACACATTCCCGCAGCAGCATCCCTAAAAGCAGGCCGGTTTCTATCAGATATAGGGTGATCCAGATCCGTTCCGGGAATCTCCCTCTGGCAATCAAAAAGAGCCAAATCATACTGCGCCCCAGTTCCAGCGCCGCCAGCAGCAGAAGTTTATCCCATCTCCTGTAAGCAGTCAGCAGGATCAGCAGCAGCCCACAGCAGCCCGCCCAGAGCAGACCGTAAGTTGTGCCGTCATACCGCATATGAAGATAATATTCCTTCAGACACTGCCTGACCCGCTGTCCGGTGGGCACATTCTCCTTCAAACCGTTGATGCCGCTCTCCACCTGCTCCAGAACCTGTTCGTCTATACTCTGATCCAGTATGGTGTCATAGTGGAACAATACCTGATATTGTCCCCAGTCCAGCCCCAGCTGCTCATAGTATTCCCCGTACCGGTCGGTGGACGGGAAATCCGTATAGTCATACAGCTTTACCCGATTGTCAAAGTACTGCCAATACTTCTGCCAGTCCTGGCTCCCATAGCCCACGCGGTTAATTCCCCAGAATACCGCCGCCATAAGCGCCAGAACCAGCAGGGGACGCCACTGCCGTTTAAGGGCGGGCCGAAGCCTTTCCATCCATCCCCGGCCTTTCTCCCGGCTCCCGGCCTCCCGAAGCAGTCCGTCCAGCGCCGCCACCAGCAGAAACGGCATTGCCAAAAGGAAAACCTCCGTCCTCACCAGATAGCACAATCCCAGCAGGCACAGCGGCAGCCCCCGCCCGTGTCCGGATCCCCATAAGAACAGCGCGCTGCCCGCCAGCATGGCGGCCACAATGGTGTAATGCATATAGAGATAATTGGGCAAAAACATACCCATAAAAAATGCGGTTCCCGTGAGTATCAGTACAAGGCGCCAGAAAGTCTTCTTCTCTCCCGCTATTTCCCGGCAGCCCATCAGTATGCCCATACCCGCCAGCAGAATGCATCCTGCCATAAACAGATCAAACCAGGGCACAAATATCCGCAGCTTGCCGGCGAGTCTATACAGGGCCGCCAACAGCCACGTCAGCGGATATCCCATCTGCACCGCGTGGCTGTCCGGGATACCCGTACAGGCCCCGGAGAGAATGTACCGTATGGTTGTGTCATCATTCAAATAGTATACGGGAGCCGCCAGGCATCCTGCCGCCGCCATAACTGCCAGCAGAGACGCAGCGGCTCCCCCCCTTATCTGCCATTTCTTCATTTCCTGTCAACCTCTTCGGGCTTGTCATGGAATTCTTCTTCACATTTCATATGTTTTTCCGAGCAGATTTTGTTCAGATGATACTCAAAATCCCTGCGGTCCTTCGCCACCTGCACGTCCAGCACCATGCCGGAAAAAAAGGCCTGCATTGCCGCCATGACCAGGAAACCGCATACGATCAGTGTGGGAAATCTGGGAACCAGCCCGCTCTCCAGATATTCCAGCAGTATGGGAGCAAACAGGATTGCCGCTGCCGTCACAAACAGCAGCGCGATCAGTCCGAAGCATTTCAGCGGTTTATAGTTTTTGTACAGCTGCATCATTTTTCGGATCACACGCATACCGTCCCTGAACGTGTTGAGTTTGGACACGCTTCCTTCGGGGCGGTCCCGGTATTCCACAATCACGTTTTCCACCTGCATATTATAGTTGACGGCGTGAATAGTCATCTCGGTTTCTATCTCAAACCCTTTGGAAAACACCGGAAAGGTCTTCACAAATTCATAGGAGAAGGCCCTGTAGCCGGTCATAATGTCCTTGATATCAGCCCGGAACAGGCTGTTGATACAGGTGCGCATCAAGCTGTTTCCAAAATTGTGAAAGGGACGTTTATTCTCGGTGAAATAGGTGGAGGAAAGACGGTCGCCCACCACCATATCCGCATGGCGTTCCAGCACCTGGTTCACCATCTTTCTGGCACATTCCAGAGGATAGGTATCATCGCCGTCCACCATCAGATAGCACTGGGCATCGATCTCACGGAACATGCGCCGGATCACATTTCCCTTGCCTTGCGCGTACTCCTGGCGTATGACGGCTCCCGCCTCCCGGGCGATCTGGGCCGTGCGGTCGGTGGAGTTGTTGTCATACACATATATGGAAGCTTCGGGCAGGGCGTTTTTCACATCCGTAACCACCTTTTCAATGGTCTTTTCCTCGTTATAGCACGGGATCAGTACTGCAATTTTATCCATAGGATTGCACCTTTCTCCTTTTCCATTATCTCTATTGATTATCCCCTATCTGGGGGGTTCTGTCAACCTTTTATGGGGATCCGCGCCTGGGGATGCATTTTGTGGTTACCGGCGAGGGACGCCTCAGACAGATAACCATCTCTAGTTAAGGGACTCGTTCACGCAATATACAATTGTGTCCCCGTAGACGGTTTCCCGCATCAGGAAGGTATGGGGGGTCAGGCCGTAGCCGGACAGTATCTCGCCGGCCTCCTGTTGTGTGTCAATATCCACGTTGTGTTTATAGATGACCATTGCCTCCGGCAGCTGCGCTATGTCCTGTCTGTCCGCCAGTTCGGATGGCTTGACCAGCAGTGTGCGGTCATAGAGCGCAAATTCCTGCAGGTTATCGTAGAAACTATAGCCTTCATAGACGCAGATGCAGGGCAGATCGGCGCGCTCCCGCGTCAACTCCAATTGAAAGCTGTAACCTGTGTACAGGTACTCCCCGTCATAGGTGAAAACATTGAGGCAGGACAGCAGCAGTATGGCATACAGCGGAACGCTTATGCCCTCCGTCTTCAGGCGGCCCAGCAGATATACCAGAAGTCCCGCAAAAGCCATGGCGGCAAAAGGGAACACCGGCATGATGTAGCGGTCCACCATGTAGGGGGACATTTTCGCGGCCAGCAGAAAGTAGCCCACAGGGGGAAAGGCCAGCATCCACCACAGTTTTCTCCGGTCCTTTTTGTCCTGTTCCGCCGCCCTGACGCTCCGGCTCTCCCGGGTCTTGCGCCTGATCAGCAGAATCACGCCGATCATTACCAGCAGCCCTATTGCCGCCAAGCCCAGGGGCTTCTGTCCCAAGACGCGCAGCAGCAGAATGCGTCCGAAAGAAAACAGCCGCTCCCCATATCCCGTCAGTCCGCTTAACAGATTACCGATGGCCTCCAGGCCCCGGCCACTGGTGAGGATATGCTTTACCCCGAAGGGATAGATGCCCACCCCCACCACGGCGGCGATAACCATGCTTCGGATATAACAGAAGGTCTCTTTTTTCCTGCCGCCGCGAAACAGGGTGACTGCCGTCACCAGCGCCAGCAGCAGACAGTAAAACAGAAAGAAATACTGGGTCCAGAAACCCATGGCCGTCACCAGGATCAGCAGCTTGTTGTTTTTCGCGAAATCTTTTCCTGTCCGGTTCCGCGGCCCCAGCCATTTTAGCAGATGCAGATACAGGGTGAGCATGCACAGGAAAGTCAAAATACCATACATACGGATAAACAGCGTGGTGGCTATGGCCCCGGGGGAGCACCCGTACAGCAGGGCGCCGCACAGCCCCCAAAGCTCCCCTGTCCTCTCCTCCACAAAGCGGCAGGCGGCCAGCAGACGGCCCAGAGCAAACATGATCACGCAGCAGCCCAGAACCGCCGCCAGATTGAACACACAGCCCATCCAGGGGGATATCCTGCCCCGGAAGACAGAGGACAGGGTGTGCACCAGCATAAAGTACAGAGGAGGGTGGTTGTCGTCCTTTACATTAAAATACACGGACAGATAATTGAAGGCATCCCTATCTCCCACCGTGATATATTCGTGAAACTGATCTCTGGTGATCCACACTGGTTCCTCATAGACATCCGCCTGATAGCTGAGCAGCTTGCTGTTTCCTCTGTTGCGCAGCACGTCCGCCACGGTGTTCTTAATGTTTTGCAGGGTTTCTCCCATACTGTCCCCATAGATCTCCTGCTGCATGAACTTTGCCAGGCGCCCCACCGGCTGGGTGGGTACAATCCAGGGATTGTACTCCGCGTTGGCAAGTTCAAAAGTCAGCAGTTCATCCATATGGTAGCCCTGTTTCTCGCTGATATAATTGCACTGCACCAGCAGCACCAAAACCAGCACCGCCAACTGCCATCTATTGCGTTTTATTTTTTCTTTCCACTTCATGCCGACTCCCGTCCGCCCGTCGCAGCGGGCGCTTCCACCGCAGATTCTTTGCATTGTTCATCGGCAGATCTGACGATCTGCGGATGCTGGATCACAAAAAACGAAACCAGCACCATCTGCCCGATATTCCATACCATTTCCATGGTTCCATAGCAGAAAAACAGTACACAGAGGAAAAAGGGAATGACTGCGTAACTGTTATCCGTATGTGTTTTCATATTCCGATAATGCTTTTTCAGCAGCAGCGCTGTCATGGCAAGGAACAAAATACCTGTGGGGATTCCGTAATAATATGCCACCTGCAGCCATAAATTATGGGCATGCCATACCATATAGTCGCTGTCCTCAATATGATAATGTCCCTCCTGCGGGCTATGTCCAAGCAGGTTCAGATTCTCCAAAAAAGTCTTGTAAATACTGAAGCGGATATTTAATGCCCTGTCCATACCCTCAGGACCCACAAGCTCTATGATCTCCTGCTCTTCCTCCGCAGCCTGCGCCACCAGCAGGAATGGATCCCTGGCCCTGCTGATCTGAAATGTCCTCCATATCCGCCCCAGCACAGTTTCCAGAAATTCATCTATCTCAATATATTTCCAGGAATCCGGCGGGTCAAAGGAGTGTACCTTATCCACGCTGTACTCATCCAGAAACCAGACGGGATGGTGCAGCACTGCGGGAAGCCAGCGGACTGTGGCGAACACTGCCGGAAACAGTATCACCGCCGTCATGCCCAGCGCCAGAAAACGCCCCAGTACCGCACTCCACTTTTTCCGCCATATCTGACGGACTATAAAAACGCCATACAACACGGTGACCAGAAAAGCCGTCACCCAGGCGGTACGCCCCATGGTCAGGAACATAAAACCCAGCAGCCCGCAGGCGCCCACGAAATAGAATAGCTTCCAGCCCTTTTTTGCCTCCCGCTGATGCAGCAGGTGCAGTTTAAAGAGCACCATGCTATAAACCAGCAGATAGTGCAGGGCGGTGATGTTACTGTTGCTGAACGCGCCGATATAACGCACCACATCATAGGGTCTGAAACCGTAGGCAAATATCTGCAGCATAAAAAAGGAGATGATCGTGCCGTCCACCATGCCGTCCATCAGCGCATTCCTGTCTTTTTCACTGTATTGCGTCACGTAAAACATGCCGAACATGGCCAGGAACCAGATCGGCCATACTCTGCCGCTGCGGGAGAAAGTCATCAGCGCCGTCATGAGGATCCACATCCAGCCTGTCAGGCCCGGCCTGCGCCACCAGTCTTGCGCCTGTTTTCTCTCACGCCAGAATCTGACAGCCAGATACTTCCCGTAAATAAAAATCCACCAGACATTGATAACCGCCATGACAAAAGCCCATACATACATATGCATAATGCTGTCACGCCCTGATGCCACAGCCGCCGCAATTACCGCCATGCACAGGCCCGACCATACATAGTTTAACGGGGTAAGCAGATCCCTGATCGGATACTGGCTGGCAATAATAAACAGCAGCGCCAGTCCTGTGGCATTGGCCGCCGTCCTGCTGATATCTCCATTCTGGGTGCTGCATACAAAGTCCACGGCATTTAAAACAATAAAGCATACAGTATACAGAATCCGCTTTGCAAACAATCGTGACGTTAAAACTTCCTTCATTGAGCACCTCCTTTTAGGGCATGACTTCCACTGCGCGCCAAAGCGCTTCCACCGAATCATAGTGCAGCACCACATAGCCCTGTTGCGCATAGACTGCTTCCCCCGCCGCAATCACCGGCACCCGGGCATATTCCTCCGCCTCCTGGGCGGTCAGCAGAATAAAAGTCTTACCGTCGTGGTATCCCTCCTGATAATATCTCATGGGACTGGACCAGGTGAACATGTCCATCTTGTCTATCTCATGGATATTGGCTACCTCCACCCGACCGTTTGTCAACTCCGTTATGATATTGCCGTTCCAGTAGCTGGCATAGCCAAAGGTATACCCCTGCTCTTCCAGATAGGCGGCGGCGGGCCTTTTGTCCTCATTTTTATCCTTATCTATATAGGAATAAACACATTTTGCCGTAGTGAGTCCCAGCGCGCCGCAGAGCAGCAGCGCCAACAACAGCCGGTCCAGCGGCAGCTTCTCATATTCATAATAAACACACAGCAAAGGCAGTACAAACATAAACACAGTGATATAGTACCTTGCCACAATGGTGCTGGTGGTGAAAAGGAAAACAAAGGTGTTCAGCACAAATGCCGTAACGAAAAAATACAGAGTCAGGCGGCTGTGGGCCAGCCGGGTATACTGCTCCGGCGAGTCTGCGGCCAGCAATCTGCCGCACCGCAGGGTTAAAAACACAATTCCCGCCAGAAAGCAAAAAGCCAGCATGGAGATCAGCCCCCTGACAGACAGAAAGCCTTTTTCTTCAATATACCCGAAGAGCTGCAGCAGATTCCCCACCGTATCCTGTGTCCTCTCCAGCAACACGCCCTGAAATACTTTGATGAAATTGGTGACATCGTACATCTGGAACCGGAACTTCCGCCCCAGCACCGCCACATTGACCAGATAGCCCACACCTGCCCCTAACAGCCCCAACAGGCTGCAGCGCAGATAGGACAGCCTTTCCCCGGAGAGCACCCGGCATATCTGCCGCCAGGGATGCTCCAGGGAGAACTCTCTTCTCAGCAGTGCAAACTCGCCGCTTTTCAGAATATAAATTCCCACCGCAACGCACAGTGGCGCCTGCAATGCCAGCATGTACCGCACCCCCGACAAGCCGCAGACCATGCAAAGAGCCATATACAGAACGCCGGTGAGAAACCTGCCCGCCTTTCTTCCCTCCCAGGGCTGACTGAGCCGCAGGAACATGCCATAGGCCAGCAGAATCAGGATCACATGCCACATATAAGTATTGCCCATCTGCATATGGGTCAGAAAAGTCTCCGAGAAGGGCAGCAGCAGGATCACCGAAGAGAAGATCACGGTGCTTCTGCGAATTTTAAAGGGTTTCATGCAGTAGAAATAGGCTCCCAGCATAAACAGGTAGGTAATCATATTGGTGAGCACCCGGATCACATGCCAGTCACTCAGCACATGGAACAGGGGCGTCATGATCAGCTGTGTATACAATACCCGAAACTCCGTGGAATAATACCAGTTCTCCGTGGCGATCCATTTTCCTTCCTGAGCCAGCAGCCGGGAAAAAATCATCTCCGCCGCCATATCCGAGTCGATCCAGTGATCCCCCCAGAATACATTCAGCGACAGCAGCAGGAGCAGCACTGCCGCCAGCAGGCCCCAGGCCAAGATTTCCCAAAAGCGCTCCCTCTTATCTCTATTCGAATTTCTTTCATCTGTGTGACGCATACGATTGTTCATTTCAATCCCCATCCGCCCGCTCAGCCTGTCGCTCCCCCGGACGACCCTTAAGCACAGGGCATTTTTATAATCTGCCTGCCGGCTCTATGGCGCCAAAAACAGCAGGAATTTATCATTTTCAAAGCAGAGTTCATACTTGTAATGCCCTATCCAATCCGCCAGCAGCTGTAGTTTGGGATTTTCTGTGATCTCCGCAATCTGGTGCTCATTTAAGCCCAGTTCTTCCAAAGCCTCCAAGCCCCCCGCAAGATAAGCGCCCGGTCGCTTTTCCAGCAAAAGCACGGGCTTCTGCCTCTGCCCGTCTGCGATGTCTCCCGCCAGCCGCTCCAGATCCGCACTCATGACGCTGTAATTGTAGGAGGGCAGATCCGGCCAGGCCGAGATGGCAAAGGGCATTTGCAGGTAATAGGACATGGAAGGTATCTGTCCATAGAGAATAACCTCCTGTCCCTCCAGTCCCTCCTGCCGCACATAGGCCGACAGACTGCCGATAGCCTCCGCCCTGTCCGGGGAAGTCAGCATCCCCTTCAGCACCTCATTGCCGGCAATGGGCGTATGTAGGTTCTCCCCCCCGTCGCTCTCGGAAAACACATAGCCAATGCCGAACAACGTACCCTGCACCGTAATCATAAACAACATACATACTATCATTGCCTTCACCGGGAAATAACTGATGGGACGTTCCTCTGCCGGAGGGCCAGGAAGCCATCCCAGGAAGCGCACCAGCATCCACAAAGTAAAAGGGGCCACCAAAAACAGGTTGTTTATGGCGGAATACAAATGGTTGTTGCTGCCCAGGGGGGTGATCAGGATCACCAATATACCCAGCCCGCACAGCAGCTTCTCCTTCTCCCCACTCTTTTTGCGCAGGATCGTGACAAGACCCACCGCCAGGGTGGCGGTCAACAGGAAAGCCCCCCACTGGAAAGCGCTGAGTTTGGTGCTGTATTTCAGGTTAAACATATTCTGCAGCATCAGGTAGTAAAAGCCGCAGAATACACAGGCCACATAACCAATATGCTTGATCCATTTCCATTTACGGAAATCATATACGGCCAGTCCCAATATCAGGAAAAAAAAGCTCAGCTTGACGCCGGATTTCAGGGTGACCTCGTCGCGCGTAATCAGTTCATAGAAGCCCCAGAATACGCAGAGCACATACCCCGCGTATTTGATCCACTTAGCCTTTTGGGGGAGCGACACGTAAACCAATACGCCCAATGCCATAATCAGAACCAGATAGCCCAGCCAGATGCAGTTCTGCAAATAGTTGCGCAGCTGCTGCGTCACCATGGAATAGATCGTGTACTCGGATGCCTCCGAAGGCATGGACAGCAGCCGGACAATCCCCTGGACATAGGTCCCCAGTCCGTACCGCAGCGCGATTACGGCCACGCCTCCTCCCAAGCCCAGCAGGTAGCCGGCCAGACATTGCAGGGTCTGCTTTACTGTCTGCCCCAGCTTCTGGCGGCGGATCACCGCCATGGCCCACACCGCCAGGATCAGCGCCGTCTCCGCCAGGTTGGGAAAGCGCACCAGCACATTCAGTCCCAGGCAAATGCCTGCACCCACGAAATATCTGCATGTCTTTGCAAAGTCACCTGACAGCGCCTGATAAAGCAGTATAACTCCTGCTCCCATCAGCAGATAGGTCAGGTAGTTATACAGCAGCGCCGTAGGGCACCAGCAGAAGCTGACGGCCAGCATCTCCCCCCAGAAGGTCAATGTTTTTGGAATACCCACTCTTCGGGTGAAGAAAAAGTATCCGCCCAGCGCCAGTAAACTCACAATCAGTCCTGTATAGATATTCAGTCCCAGCATGGCGCCGCCGCCGGGCAGCAGCGTAAACAGATGCCCCAGGGCATTGCCCAGATAGGTGCTGAGCAGCCACATGGGATCCATATGATCCATATAGGTAAAATTGCCATAGTTGTATCCTGTGTCCCACCACTCTGCGCCCACACGGACATGCCGCAGCGGATAGAGCAGCAGTACCAGAGGGTATATCCAACACAGGTTCTTCTTTATTGTCCCACTGATTTTTTCCATAAATGTGAATCCTCTTACTATACCTTCCGGCCTTTATTGACGGAGACGGAAAAAGATGTTATATTAACTTATATTTTATGCATCGGAGGAAATCATCATGCAATTTCACAGAATAAAATCCCCTTGGCCAAGACGAGTGCTTATCATCGTTCTCTCCTATTTGTGTACACTCTCCCTTGCCAGGGTCATTTCATTAAACGGGGAGGGAGCCGTTTACTTTGGCGGCAAATATTTTGGCTATAACCTTTCCTCTGTGTTGCTGTTTGCCGTTACCGTCTGGCTGCTCCACCGTTTTTTCCTTCTGAAAGACATGCGCCTAAGGATTATGTCCTCCATAGGAGGCATCCTGCTGGGAATGGCTGTTGTCTATGGCGGATATGCCCATTATGCCAACGATATATTCCGTTCCGTCTCAGAGGGGATCTTACAGCTTTTCCTGATAATGGGCATCAGCGCCTGCACCACTCCCGTATGCGCGGAATTGCTTCAATTGCCCGGCCGAGTGCAGGCATGGTACGTCGGGAAGCAGCAGGTTCAGCCTGCAGGCCGCTTTTACGCTTTCATAGAACGCCGACGCTGGGTATATTTTCTACTGGCATGGGGCATTCTCATGCTCTCCTATATACCGATTTTTCTCAGCCAGTGGCCGGGAAATTTTGTGTTTGACGCCAAATATCAGCTGCGCGAAGTATGCAACAACAGCTACTCTACGCACCATCCCCTGCTGCACACTCTGCTGATGGGCAAAGCCTACCAGTTCGGAGAGAGAATAGGCAATGTGTCCGCGGGCTATCAGCTTTACACTCTGCTTCAGATGCTGATTCTTTCCAGCGCGTTCGCGTACCTGCTGTTTTATTTTTATAAAAAGGGAGTTCCCCGCTGTGTCCGCGCAGGCGTACTCCTCTGGTTTGCGCTGTTCCCCATGCATCCCGCTTTTGCCATCTCCGCCACCAAGGATGTGTTATGCGCGGCTTTCTTCCTGTATTACGCTATTTTTCTGTTCCGTCTGATAGTGGACAGAGAAAAGTTCGCATGGTACAGCTATGTTGGCATGATCCTGGCAGGGGTCCTGCTGGGTCTGCTGCGCAACAATGCCATTTATGCCGTGGCTGTCTCGGGAATTATCATGCTTTTGTACCTGAAAACGCTGAAATCCAAAGCAATTTTTTTGATAACCCTTGCGGCAATCCTGCTGCTCCACTCCCTCTGCAACCGGGGACTGATTGCATACGCCCACGCCTACAGCCCCGATACCCAGCGCGAGATGATGTGTGTACCCCTCCAGTGCATGGCCAGGGTTGCCAGCTATCGGAGGGCGGAACTGGATCCCGCTCTGTATGAGGAAGTTTGTATGTATATTCAGGAGGAAGATATTCCCGGCTACAATCCCTATCTGGCCGATTCGGTTAAAAACAATGCCAACGAGCGCCTGCTCCGCAGCAATAAGCTGAATTTCTTCAAGCTCTGGGCTAAAATCGGGCTGCAGTTTCCCGATGAATATCTGGAGAGCATCATCACCAATACCTTGGGCTATTGGTATCCCCTGAATCAGGGAATATATGTCTCGGCAGATATCGCCGTCTATCATACGCTGATAGAGACGGAGCATGAAATATTGAAACATGACTATTTCCCGTTGGTAACAGGATATTACAATTATCTGCTCTACCATTTGAACTACCGCAGCCTTCCTATCCTGGGCTACCTCTTCCGTAATGCCCCTTATGTATGGCTTTTGGTTCTGGCTCTGCTTTGGAGCATATACCAAAAGCGCTACGGCGTACTGATATGGGGAATGTTGCCCCTGATGTATCTGGGCACCTGTTTCCTGGGACCTATGGCCGCCCTGCGCTATATTTACTGCCTGATCGTGTGTACGCCGCTGCTGCTGCATAGCATGATACATCCATGCCCGCAGCAGTGAGCGCCCGGACGGCCCTATCCCTCTCTGTTTAGAGCTTTACATGTTCCTCTTGACTGATTCTTCGCAGACTACTTTTCCAGTTCCACGGTGCCAAGCAGTTCCTGGATCTCCTCCACGCTCAGCCACTGGGTATTGTTGCCTGAACTGTAGGAGAAGCCCTCCGCCACCTTTATACCCGTGGGCTGCACTTTCTGTCTGTCGCTCCACACCATCTGGGGATAGACGATAAAATGTTTGTCATACTCATAGGTGTGGGGGGAGTCTTCCACTGTCACCATAATCTCATGCAGTTTTTCGCCCTCCCGGATGCCCACCTCCGGCATCCGGCAGCCGGGCAGCATGGCCTGGGCAAGATCCGTTATTTTAAAGGAAGGAATCCTGGAGATGAAAGTCTCGCCTCCTCTGGCCTCTTCCAGGGCCTTGATCACCAGTTCCACACCCTGACGCAGGCTGATCCAGAAGCGGGTCATGCGGTAATCCGTGATGGGCAGTTCAGATCCGCCGTTTTTCAGTATATTATGGAAAAAGGGAATCACTGACCCCCGACTGCCCGCCACGTTGCCATAGCGCACAATGGAAAAGCATACATCCTTGACTCCGGCATAGGCATTGGCGGCAATGAACAGTTTGTCCGACACCAGTTTGGTACCGCCGTACAGGTTCACAGGATTCACCGCCTTGTCCGTGGACAGCGCCACCACTTTCTTTACGCCCGTGTCCAGCGCCGCGTCAATCACATTTTGGGCGCCGCCTATATTGGTCTTGATGGCCTCCGCGGGATTATACTCACAGGCGGGCACCTGCTTCAGCGCCGCCGCGTGTATCACATAATCCACACCCTCAAAGGCCCTGGTCAGCCGCTCCTTGTCCCGCACATCCCCTATAAAGAACCGAAGCCTGGAGGCGTACTCCTTGAACTCGTTCTGCATGATGAATTGTTTAAATTCATCCCGGGAGTAGATAATAATCTTCTTTGGCTCATAATTTTCCAACACATATCTGGTAAAGGCTTTGCCAAAGCTGCCGGTCCCGCCGGTGATTAAAATTGATTTATTGTTCAGCATAGTTGTTCTCCTTCATTATTTTAAGGCCATATACCTTATCCGCCTATATTTTCCAAATTATAGCATAGTTTTTTCTGAATTGCAATTTCTCCATATTAATAAAGATATTCTTTAGCTTTTTCCGTTTTCCCCTCATTGTGACGGCCAGTTTCGCCTGCGATATAGTATTCCCAGACGAAACTTCCTCCATGCCCTGAAATCGTTAATTATAGCTTCCTTGAGGATACTGCTGGCTAAAGAATGAGATTCTGATCCATCTATTTCACAAAAAATACAAGATTTATGATAACAATTTTGATACATTCTGGGGCAAAAGAAATTTTTTTCAAAAAAATAATTGTCACATCTTGCGTATTTTTGCCCACTGAATTATAATAGTATTGATTTATGGTGCCAAGAAAGGAGAGATTTTTTATGAAACTTAATGCAAGAGAACTCGAAGTGCTCAAAATCCTACATGAGTCCGACCGCGCTCTGACCTCTACCGAGATTGTAAATTCCGGTACTGAGTTGACCCAGAGTACTGTACAGGCTGTGCTTCGCAAACTGCTGACCAACGAATTGATTGAAGTGCAGGGCATAACCTATAGCGGCAATGTGCTGAGCAGAACCTTCTGCCCTACCGCCAAGTCCAGGGATATGCTCACTGACAAATTCCTGCAGGATTTCAAGTGCTTCCGTACCATCATCAGTGTACCGGCGGCCTTGGCCGGCATGTTCAGCATGAGCGAGACCGAAGACGAGAGAAATCAGGACATCCAAAATTTGGAGAAACTACTGTCTGATCTCAAGAAACAGAAGAAATAAGGGTGTACACTATGATTCATTTTAGTCTATCTTCCGTGCTGATGACTGTTCTTGTAAGCAATTTGTTGCTGGTTCTGATTTCATTGCTCTTCCGCAATGAGGATGTGTTGGCAAAGATTGGTTTTAGGTTGACGGCTATATTTTGTATTATTACTTTGATACGGCTTGTTCTTCCATTGGAACTGCCTTTTGCGAAAACAGTGATTCTTCCAAAGGTTCTATCTGATGTATTATTTATATTTCGGCATCGATACAATGTATGCTCATGGCTTCGGATATCTGTCTGGGACATTTTCCGTTTGGTGTGGCTTGTGGAAAGCATCCGTCGTTTAACCATCCTATTTTACAGCCACCGGAAGGCGAACGTTCTGGTTCGAGGAAATAGCAGGGATGTCACTGACGAAGAACCTTATGTCTCTATTCTAATGGGTTTATGCACGGAAAAACAGCGCAAGAGAATACGAATGCGCACAACCAAATTTGTTAATGTTCCAATGATTACAGGCCTCCGTAATGCTCTTATCCTGTTGCCAGCTGATATTGACTCTTCCAATGAAGACGTCATGTTTGCTCTGCGGCATGAGGTATACCATTATGTGCATCATGATTTATGGCTGAAGTTTGCTGTCAATTGTCTGGTTGCAATCTATTGGTGGAATCCCTTCACACACTTGTTGAGAAAACAGATTGGCATCCTGTTGGAGATGCGGGTTGATGATTCTATCGTTTCAGAGGGAGAAGAATCTACTATCGGCTATTTATCCAGTATGTTGCGCTATATGGGTGGCGATCCGGAGCGAGATGATGTTTCCGCCCAGTATATGGGAATGGCTCTCAAAAAGAAAAGTAATCTGTTACGGCGGCTTCACATGATACAGAACAGGGAACAAAAACGTAGTCATATACTTTCTGTTTTAATGTTGTTGATTATTTCTAGCATATACATAGGTTCTTATTTGTTTATACTTGAGAATAGTACTTTTGAACAGAAAATCACTGAATCGGATCGCTACACCACTCCTCGTGATGATGATATCTTTGCGATTCAGAATGACGACAACACCTATACTATTTATCTCCCCAGCTTGGGAATTAATGAAGTCGTTGATTCTCTGGAACTTTACCCCAAAATTAAAGTTTATTCCAACAAGGAGGAATACAATGAAACGATTCAAAATCCGTAAAATAGCATTTATCACTGTTGCATGTAGTATGTCACTTATGTTTGCATCACCCGTTTTTGCCATGCAGGCAAGTGCCGCCGTACCGCCTAGTTCAGGGACAATTTCCCCTCAGGCAGATGTCCTGTCATGGGTATATGAGCGTAGAGGCAACGAAGTCTGGAAGTGCTTATATAACACTACTACTGGTGAGTGGGTTGGCGATTGGATCTATGTAGGCGAGGTAGGATCCGGTGAGATGCCTTAGAAGAAATGTTAGAAAAGCAGCGCCCTGCCAGGCGCTGCTTTTCTATACGCATATATACAAAGATGGGGATTACTATGAGACTTATTTGCCTCTCTCGGTATTATTTCCCATGAGTATCCAATATATTTGCCTTTCAAACCACATCAAAGAAGTACATTTCATAAGTCTTCCCGGGAAATATGATAACAGTTCTGATACATTCTGAGATATGAGGAAAATTTTTCAAAAAAATAATTGTCGCATCTTGCACATTTTTGCGCATTGAATTATAATAGTATTGATTTAAGACGCCAAGAAAGGAGAGATTTTTTATGAAACTTAATCCAAGAGAACTTGAAGTGCTCAAAATCCTTTATGAGTCCGACCGAGCTCTGACTTCCACTGAGATTGTTAATTCAGGCGCTGAGTTGACCCAGAGTACCGTGCAAGCTGTTCTTCGTAAACTGCTGGCCAACGAATTGGTAGAGGTACAAGGTGTAACTCACAGTGGCAATGTATTGAGTAGAACCTTCGGCCCTACCGCAAAATCCAAGGATGTCCTCACCAAAAAATTCCTACAGGATTACAAGAGTTTTCGCACTATCATCAGTGTGCCGGCTGCTCTGGCAGGTATGTTCAACATGAGCGAGACCGAAGGCGAAAGAACTCAGGACATCAAGGATCTGGAGAAGCTGCTGTCTGATCTCAAGAAACAAAAGAAATAGGGTGTAGGCTATGATTCATTTTAGTTTTTCATCCGTGCTGATGACTTTTCTTGTAAGCAATCTACTACTGGTCGTAATCTCATTACTCTTCCGTAATGAGAATATTTTGGCAAAACTTGGTTTTAGATTAACCGCTATATTTTGTATCATTACTTTGATACGGCTTCTGCTTCCCCTGGAGTTGCCTTTCACCAAGACAGTGATTCTTCCAAAGGCTCTGTCTGAAGTGTTATTTGCAATTCGGCATCGATATAATGTTTTTCCATGGCTTCGAATATCTGTCTGGGATATTTTCCGCTTGGTATGGCTTGTAGAAAGCATTCGCCGCTTGATCATTCTGTTCTATAGCCACTGGAAGGTGAGAATGCTGATTCGTGGGAACAGCAAGGATATCACTAAGCAAGAACCTTATGCATCCATTTTAATGGATTTATGTACGGAGAATCAGCGCAAAAGGATTCGAATGCGCACGACCAAGTTTGTCAATGTTCCAATGATCACGGGACTTCGCAATGCTCTAATCCTGTTGCCAGCGGATATTGACTCCTCCGATGAAGATGTCATGTTTGCTTTACGGCATGAGGTATACCATTATGTACATCATGACTTATGGCTGAAATTTGCTGTTAATTGTCTGAGTGCAATCTATTGGTGGAATCCTTTCACGCACTTATTGAGCAAACAAATTGGCATTCTGTTAGAGATGCGGGTTGATAATTCTATCGTTTCAGAAGGGGAAGAATCCACAATCCGTTATTTATCCAGTATGTTACACTATATGGAAGGCGACCCGGAGCGAGATGATGTTTCTGCCCAGTATATGGGAATGGCTCTCAAGAAGAAAAGCAATCTGTTACGTCGGCTTCATATGATACAGAACAGGGAGCAAAAGCGTAGTCATCTGCTTTCTGCCGCAATGCTGTTGATTGTTGGCAGCATATACATAGGTTCTTATTTGTTTATACTTGAGAATAGTACTTTTGAACAGGGAATCACTGAATCGGATCGCTATACCACTCCTCGTGATGATGATATCTTTGCGATTCAGAATGATGACAGCACTTATACCATTTATCTCCCCAGCTTGGGAATTAACGAAATCGTTGATTCTCTGGAACTTTATCCCCAAATTAAGATTTATTCCAACAAGGAGGAATACAATGAAAAAATTCAAAATCCATAAAATAGCATTGGTTACTGTTGCATGTAGTATGTCACTTATGTTCGCTTCACCTGTTTTTGCCCTGCAGGCAAGTGCCGCAACCCCGCCCAGTTCAGAGACAGTTTCCCCTTATGCAGATGTCCTGTCATGGGTATATGAGCGCAGAGGCAACGAAGTCTGGAAGTGCTTATACAACACCACAACCGGAGAGTGGGTTGGCGACTGGGTCTATGTAGGCGAAGTAGGATCTGGTGAAATGCCTTAAAAGAAATATAAAAGTAGGCTCCGCCTAATCAATTCCCCCCCTCAATTTTGAGGGGGGCTTTCTGACCACATTTTCTGCGCAATGCTCTTATGAACATTCTTCAAAAGATTCTTAAAGAACACTATGAGGAAATTGAATTATCTTGAACTTTTGCCTAATTATGAATTATAAACAGCACCTTTGGGACGGGTAAGTGCCTGACTTTCCTATGCTGCCTGACATCCAGTTTGTAAGAAACTGACCCCCATTACAGATAGTCATCCGTCCATTCCATGTTCTCGCCGTCCCCGGTCTCACTTCCGCCGGAATCGCTGCCACCCTGGTCACCGCTGCCAGAGTCTCCGCTTCCTGTGTCACCGCCGGAACCGCTGCTTCCACTATCTCCGCTGCCGGAGCCGCTGTTTCCTCCGTCACCGCTGCCGGAACCGCTGTCACCTCCGCCGGAATTGCCGCCATCCGAACCATTGCTACCCGAATCAGGAGCGGGAGCAGAAGGCTGACTGCCGCCTCCGCCATTGTTCTCCGGTGCAGGAGTAGGAACAGGGGTAATAACAGGAACCACTACGGGAGCAGGCGCCGGCTCCGTCACAGCGGGCCTGGTGGGCTTGGGCTTTTCCGTGGGCTTTGGCTCCTCCTTCTCCCCGATGGTCAACGGCACTTCCTGACCGGAAACATTTTCCGCTTCCGCCCTGTCAGCCTCCTGCTGCTTCAGCTGCTCTTCAAACTCCTGAAATGCCTCCTGGGCCCCGTAAAATTTGTCTTCCTTTGTCATCTCTTCCACTGACGCCACCGTATGCCACATCACACCGTCATACCACTGCACTTCTCCGTCATCGACTCTGACTTTCAGCGCCTCCGCAGACAGATACCCCTGAGCCAAAAGTTCTTCCATGGATAGCTCTGTCTGCTGGACTTTTACTTCCTCCTCCGGCGCTGCTGTCGCCTCCTGCTGCTCCCAGGGACCAAGTGCAGGTCTGACCAGAAGCCCTGCCCCAAACATCACTACTCCTACCAGCGCTGTCGCCACAAAATAAACCGCTTTCATATTCCGTCACCTGCCTTCCACTGAGTCTATGATTCCCTGCACATACCTGTAACCGCTGCTTCCAACCTTAAATTCTCCTCTGGCCTGCACTTGTTTTGCCACTGTGTATACGCTCCTGTATACCGGCGGGCCGTATACAATGATTTCCTGTCCGCCGCAGTCCAGCACCACGTAAGCCCGGAAAGAAATGTCCTTTGCATACATATTGGGGGCCAGATTGATCAGAACGGAGGTAAATCGGTTCCTCCCCGACACGGTCTCGAACACCTTGTCATTTACCTTCCCGTTTTCCGTCCAGTAAGCTCTTCCGCCACCCACCTTTGTGCCACCCTTTATAAAGGGATATTTCTCCCGGTTCTCATTGGTGATAAACAAAGTTCCGTACTCCTTCAATATACATCCGTCCACGCCTTCGGTGATAAGCCGCCGCTTCAGGCCCTCGTCTATTCCCGACTTGAATCGGATACCTGCCGGACTCTGCACCCGTATGGAAAAACCATGATAACTAAGCAGATCCTGCAGCCCCGGCAGAGGCACCGCCCTACAAGTCTCCCCCTGCCACTCCAATTTCCACACATACATGCCCACAGGAATATTATTGCTGTTGTAACTATACATCACCGCCGTCCTGCCGAAGGTGTCCGGCAGTTCCACCTGCCAGCCGTTCCCCGTCCTCTGGGCCGTGTACTCAATCCCGTCCACATAGATGGTATCATCCTCATATCCCGCAGGGGGTGTCAAGATCAGCATCCTGGGATTCTGAGGCTCCGGAGGTGTCACACCGCCCTCTGACACTACTTTTCTGCGCACCAGCATAGTACCTGTATTTTCTGCCCTGACAGCCGCATAGATAGTGTCCCCATAGGCACATATCTTCAAGAAATCCAAGCCTGTTCCCAGCTTGTCGCTGTACTGCTCAAGGACTGTGCCTGTACCTCGCAGCAGCTGTGTCTTTCTGGTGGCGGTATCGTAGAATGCCAGATACACCTGTCCCAGAGCCACATCCATGGAAACCGCATTGAATTGGTTCATGGAGACCACCGGACTGCTGCTCCAACTGTTTCCGTCAAACATCGCCATATAGGCGCCCTGCCCTGTACATCCTGCAAAAGCGTATATCTTTTGCCCCATTTTCACGAGTTCATGAGTATTGGTACTTGTGCCGGAGATGGTATATGCGGTGCTCCAGCTGCCCTTTGCCGTATTAAACTCTCTTATCTGACTCGATCCGGTAGGAAATTCAGCACAGGCCATGTAAAAGCTGTTGCCGGATTTCACTAAAACCGGATTGCTGAAATCCATTGAGGTGGTCAAACTGTCTGTTACTGTCCTGCGCCCCTTTATGTCATATATTACCATACGTATGCTGTTACCATAGGGCTCTTGAAAAGCTCCGTAGATTTCATTGCCATCCACAACAAACTGCATACTTCTGGGATTCTGCACCCCGTAGGAGGCCGCCTGTGACCAGGCGCTGCCGCCAAGCTTACAATAGACAATTTCATCCCAAGTTCCCTTACAATAGGAGAGATACACCTCTCCCCCACAGACGGCCAACGCAGGCATTCGGGCGTTGCCAATTGTCTGCCCTACCTGCTGCCATGCCGCACCGTTCCAGCGCATCACACGCACCTGCGTGGCGTTGTAGCTGCCCGGAACCGCTTCCGTATATGCCGTATAGAGCGTCCCTGTCGCGGGATCCACACACACGTCCGGCTCCTCACTGAACTGACCGCTGATGCTCCCTTCCAGCTTATCCCACACTCCGGCATCGCTGTAGTCCGCAAAAGTAACAGTAAAGGTCAGCTGACGCTGGTCCGCGGACAGCTTCAGATCACTGAGCCTTATGCCGCTGTTGGTTCCGTCGGAATAGTATAAAGTATTCTGGGTAAAATCGGCCCCCAGATCCGTACTTCCATAGGAGGTCTCCCCCGCAGATACATCCAGGGCCGCCTGCCGGAGGGCATTAACGTCTGTGCCCGCCTCGGGATGCGTTACCCCCGGTCGATATACATAGATGTAGTTTTCGCCTGCAATATTTGTGAGATTATCTACCTTATTGTCCACACGATACATCAAAAGACCGCTGGAGGGAAGAGAGTACTCAAACTGATTAGGATCACTGCTCTTCCTCCTATATTCCAGACAGATCAGTTCCGTATCCGAAAGCGGCGTCCGCAGCACAAACACTTTGTTACCCCCGGTTTCCGATGCCGCCGTCAGCGTGTATGTACCGCTTTGAGTAATGTTTCCCATGGGAATCCAGCCCTGCCTGGCCCGCAGATAGGACAAGGGATATTGCGGATAGCAGCTGACGGATGCCATTAGATCCCACCAACCCACCGGATCTCCGATACCATTCTGCCTGTAAAGATCCGGCAGTCCTAAAGAATGCAGAAATTCATGGGCAATCACGCCCTGCTGCATCAGCACATGTATACCCGCATCCTCCGAAACAAGCTTGTCGGAGGGAATCATGTTATAGTCCAGAACACGGAGTCCCTTCAAATTGCCCGGGCCTGCATATTGTTTGCGGATGGCCGTCTCCCCACCCTCCACTGCGTTTCCCTGTATGATAATGGTCAGGTTATCCACTATTCCACTCTGCCTGTTATCAAGCTTGCCCTGAAGTGTGTCAGTGGAAATTCTCCCGTCCGCCATGGCGTCCAGTATCTCCTGCACTATACCCCCATCCTTGCTGCTGCTTCTGGGAAGTACCAGAGGCTTCACTCCCTGGCCGCCCGGCAGTTCCTGAGGAAAATAATTGGTCACGTGTACTTTGCCCTCCGTCACCGCCGTAATGTAATTGCTGAAAGAGTCCGGAGACAAATCATACATCTTCTTGATCTCCTGCCAGTTGGAACGATAGTAAATGCTGGAACTGTCCTGGCCGTTAGTGGCATTGAATATATCCCGGTTATCGTCCTGATACCTGACAAAGATGACCACATTGGCAATCTCGGCCGCATTACCCTGGGCCTGCACTTTGCCGATATTTACTGTATCCGGCAGCAATAATGCCGCCGCCAGTATCATTGACAGCGCAATCGACACCAAGCGCGCCAAACGCTTTTTAACCGCTGAATTTCCTGATTTCCTCATCCCGTTACCTCCATTCCGCATATTCCGGGAGGCCGAAAAATGCCGGGCCAAGCCGGAAATCCGCAGGATCTGCATTCTCCTGATACAGATAGGTTCTGCCGCCCTGGCCGTAGGCATAAATCACGCCGCCCTGGTCCGCCGCCTCCTTCAACTGTTCCTCGGCAGTGGAACCATCCTCATGAAACGTGCCAACATACTCCACGCCTTGATAGACAACCGTCAGCTTTCCCACACACACGCCGTCGGACAAAGTTCCCTGAACCGATTTGGTCACATTGCCCTCTCCGTCGTAATATGCCGTTTTCACTTCTCCGGCATATGCCCCGTCCGCCAGAGACGCGGTACCCAGTGCTGCCTCCGCAGCGTCTGCCCGGTAAAACAGGAAACGTCCCTGCCCGCCGCACCAGGTGATCTCCACAGCCTGGCCGCCGGCGGCAATCTGCAGGATATCCTCCCCTGCCTGATAATGGGTGCGGGTTTCAATGGCCTCCATGCCCTCCTGCAGCAGACGATGCCATTCCTCCGACAATGCCAGGGCTCTGAGTGCCGGAACATCCTGCTGCTCCAACGCCTCCCTGATCCGGTCCGCCAGAGCCGCCATCTCCTCCTCCGTATCGTCCCGATACACGGTCACTGCGCTGAGCTGCTCCGCGTATTCCACGGAAGGATAGAGCCGAAGAACCTTGGACAGCATGCGGCGCTGTTCCTCCCAGTTCCCCCTGCTTCCATAGATCCGGGCCAGTTCCACATAGTCGCCTTCCCCAAATACATCCATGGCCAACAGCCGTTCATAGTACTCCTGCTTCCGGGCCAGGGATGCCTCGTCTTCCTTCAATTCAGAAATGGCCTGACGCAGCTGCTCCTCCGTAGAGGGTTCGGCCGGCTCGGCTGTTGCGGAGGGCGCTTCCGTCTGCATTGGCAATATCTGCTCCGTTTCCGCCGGGTTTTGCCCACAGGCAGTCAAGCCTGCCAGCAGGAGAAAAGTGAAACAAATGGGGAAATTAAACTTATTTTTTCTCATGGTTACCTCATTTTTGCTATTTTAAAGTATAAAGTTCCATTATTGGTTTCGTCACATTAAACGCAAAACCTAATAGGCAAAATATAAAATGTTTATATTATCGGCCTTTAAACTGTATAAAAGCGAGGAGGCTATTGGCGGACAGAGACGGAAATCCCTGTTCCGGATAGGAAATCAGTCATCCTGAGATTCATTCTCTGTCTGTGCAATTATATACCTTGACAGGCGAAGTATCTTGTTCTATAATCTAAACGTATTCAAGAAAATATCCCTGTGCCGTCACATTCCTATTTCACCTGGCAAACTGCTTGAAGTCGGAATCTGTCTGCACACCAAAAGAAAGGCCAAACTCATGTCAATCACCTCCGATATCATCCGCGGGCACACGGAGACCATTATACTGGCCAGCCTAATGGAGCATGACAGCTATGGCTACCAGATCAATAAGGATATTCTGCGCAAGACGGATAACCGCTATGAACTGAAAGAGGCCACCCTGTATACTGCCTTTCGCAGACTGGAGCAGGCAGGCTACATTACCGCCTATTGGGGAGACGAGAAAGCAGGGGCACGCCGCCGCTACTATTCCATCACCCCAAAAGGACGCAAAGCCTATGAGCAGGGGCTTCGAGAGTGGAACGAGGCCAAAGTGATGATTGATAAACTGTTGGAACTTGATCAGTGCGAAGAAAATTCCTGACGATTTACCTCAGTTTGAATAAAATAGAGCAAAGGAGGGGGCGCAGACATGCGCCCGGTATTATGGATAATCTGCGAATCAGAAAATATATGGATCAACTGTTTGAGAGCGCGCCGGTGAACCGCCGCACATTGGAACTGAAGGAGGAACTGATCGCCAATGCCCTGGAAAAATATAACGATCTGATCCAGCGGGGATATGGCGAGGACGAAGCATTTCAACTGCTCATCAGTTCCATTGGGGATGTACAGCAGCTTTTTGCGGAGATGGGCACGGACGACGACTATTCCCGGGCTTACTATCTGCAGTGGGCACGGGAAGCTCAGGATAAAAAAGCCGCTCTTACCGCCGTGTCCGTAGGGCTTTTCCTGCTGTCGGGGGCTGTGCTGGTGATCTCTTTTCTACTGTACTGGTACAATGTAAAATTCATCTATATACATGGTCAAAACCTAAACCTGCTGGGAATTGGCCTCGCCCTGCTGATCTGCATTGTGCCTGTCTCGCTGCTGGTGTATGCCCACCAGATTCAGCCTCCTGCAGAACTGGCTGATTATGCCGCCAGACAAGCCGTCTCCAATTCCGAGAGCAGAAAACAGCGCCGTAAGCGCTTCAAGCAGATCAAGGGCAGTTTGGAAGGTCTGATGTGGCTGCTGATTGTGATTTTCTATTTTGTTATCAGCTTTTCCTCCCATGCATGGCACATTACCTGGATCATTTTCCTGGGTGGCGCCGCTGTGGAATGCCTGCTGGATGCGCTTACTAAAATTTTCTTCCCCATAGACAAGGAATGAGATAATAACCTTTCCTTATTCCGGCGGCGCTAATACGCATTGAGGCGGGTGTCATTCAAACCGGAACCACTTAAAATCAAAGTCACATCCAGGCAGGAACACAAACACCACTTTTTGCACCCCTTTTACCGGCTGCAAGTCGAAGCTATGCTCCCTATACTCTTCCTCATGGGGAAATTCCACAATCTGGTTTACACTCTCCTCCCCGACGAACCGCACATGGATCGTATTGTTCGCCAAAGGTGTGCGGCCGCAGATCGTGATCCTGCTGACACCCTGCTCACCGAAATCCATATCCGCATATTCCAGGGATACATTGTTTCCGATACCCTCTATGGCTTCTTTCGTCACGGTGAAGCTGTCTCCGTAAATCTGTCTGTTCTCCACCACATAAAGCCGGGCAAAGGCTTTATTTATTCTGGTAAAGTTAAAACCGCCCAGTTCCATGGATGCTTTGGTGCAGATGCTGAGAGTGGTCTGTCCCCGCAGGCGCTTCTTCAGCTTATAGGTCTCAGGCTGGAACACCTGCCACTGACTCTGTTTATGGTACACACCGTCATACAGCAGTTCGCTCCCCTCCTCACCCGGCAGTCCCTCCCAGAACTGGATGAACTGGGGATCATTGGAATTGGCAAAAATAGATACCGTAATTTCATCGGATCCGTAATCGCCAAAATCCAAACCGGAATATCCCACTGCGGTGAAACCCTCTCTGGCAGTGGAGGCAGCGTTCTGGATGCCGCTGAGCACCGTGCCCCGCTGACAGTTGAACAGTCCGCCCACCACAAAGGAATAAGGATCTATGGTTGCCGGACCCATGTCTTGAATGACAAATTCCATTTGGGAGATCAACTTCACCTTGTCCGTGCCGTTTTTCACCATGCAGCGTACATTAAATTTCCCGTCTCCCAAGGCCGTAATCACTGCCCTGTCGCCCTGAGCCTCCACGCTGGCCACATTGGTTTCAATTCCGGAGGCATTGACCGCTCTCCAGATAATCTCCTGATCCGTGGCGGAAGCAGGATGGCAGATGGCCTGTACGGTAACCAGCCTTTTCTTCGGACCTAAGATCGTCCAGACATGCTGTTGATTCTCCGGGTTCCCCATATCTTCTTTGGCTTGAACCAGTTCCAGCTTACGCACAGGCACAAATCCCACGGGCACCTGCGCCAGAGGCAAAAAACTGTTTTGAGGCATCAAAGCCAAGCCTTCCCGAGTCCCGCCAGGCACCACCGTTATGGACAGACTTGCCTCCTGTAGGATATCCGCCGTCTCGGCTTGCCGAATCTTTTGTACATAACTACTCTTGTCCTCTTTGGCGCAGGCCGGCAGTTCTCCCAGATGAACGCTCTTTTGGGCATCCCTCACTGTCACCTTGATTTCTCCCGGCCGGTCTTCCGCTGCAACCATTGCCACCAGTCTGCCGCTGAACAGCTTGCGGATGGTGCCTTTATAGGGATCATAGTCTGTGCTGTCCCCATTGTCCAGCCCCACCAAGCGCCCCGGCCCGGTAACTTCTACCTCCACATAATCACTGGCGTTCTCCACCTGGCAGCCGTTTTCGTCCACTGCGGAGATCTCCACAAACAGCATATCCTCCCCGTTGGCCGTCAAAGTCATGCAGTCCGTAGGAATGGCCTGCAATCCGCCGGCAGGACTTCCCTGCCAGGTCAATATGCGGTTGCCCTGCATTTTCTCAGCTTTCAACACCAACGCCGCAGTCTCGCCGCTGGTGCTGCGGCGCTCCCGTGCCACCTCCCGACCCTCCTGGTCATAGGCCACTGCGCAGATCGTGCCCGGTTTGTACCGCAGCGTCCAATCACCCGTCAGTACGCTTCCCGTCCCTTCCTCATGTGATATCTCACATACGCCGCAGGATACGCCGTTCTCGAACAGTTCCACCCTGGGCTGATTGCTGGCGATACGCACATCTATGAGTTGCCCCATGTTGAAATCCCAGTAGGGGAATATATGGACAAAGGGCTCCTTTTTTCCATCGGTCCACTCCCCCTTGTAAATATAGTAGGCATCCTTGGGTATCCCTGCCGTGTCTATCTGTCCGAAGTAGCTGTTCTTGGTCTGGTAGGGAGTAGGCTCTCCGATATAGTCAAAGCCGGTCCACAGAAATTGCCCACAGGAATAGGGCGTATCCCTGTCCCTGGTAATGCAATACTCCTCGTTCGCAGCCCCCCAGCTGGTGGCGCTGTTGCCCAGAGAGGAACATTGTTCGTCCTCGTCCGTCAGGATGGAACGCTTCAGCGGAAAATGGTAAATACCCCGGCTCTTTACCACGGAAGCCGTCTCGCTGCCGTAGATCACCCAGTCGGGATGCTCCCTGTGATGCTCCTCGTAATAGCGTTCCGCATAGTTGTACCCTGCCATCTTGGTGATGTCCGCACACTTCTGCGCTCCCTCCCAGGGCATGAAATTGCTGCCGATGGTACATGGGGCATTCTCCCTGGGGTCATGTTCCCGCACATAGTCCACCAGCCTGCGGGTAATCTCCTGTCCATGTTCACTGGCATGGGTATCATATATCTCGTTACCGATACTCCACATCAGCAGGCTCACATGGCTGCGGTCCCGACGCACCCAGCTGCGCACGTCAGTCCCCGCCCAGTCCACAAAAAAGCGGGCATAATCATACTGGGTCTTGGGCATTTCCCACATGTCAAAGGCTTCCGCAATCACCAGGAAACCCAGTTCGTCCGCCAATTCCATAACCTCCGGCGCGGGCATATTGTGGGAAGTTCGCAGGGCATTTACCCCCATGCTGCGCAGCTTCAGGAATTTCCTGCGCATGGCCTCCCTGGAGAAAGCGGCCCCCAGCGCCCCCAAATCATGATGTTCGCACACACCGTTCAGACGCAGCTTCCGTCCATTTAACAGAAACCCTTCCTGAGGCGTAAATTCCTTGCTGCAAAAGCCCACTTTCAGGTTCTCTCTCTGAATGACCCGGCCTCCCTCCAGCAGTTCCACCTGCAAGGTATACAGACAGGGATCTTCCACATCCCACAGATGAGGATGCTCCACAACATAGCCGCTGTCGAACTGGGCGCCATGGTCCAGCCTGCGTCCGTCCGGGGACAGCACCACTCTGTCGTCCGCAAGGGCATCTTCCCGGCGGCAATCCAAAAGGTGCTGCCAAATCTGCCCTGCCGCGCCCTCCGTCTGGCGTCCGCCTTCTTCAGCATCGCCATCTGCTTCTGCCTGCGCCTCATCCCTTGGGATATCTTCCGCTTCCTTCCGCGGACCATCCGACAACGTATAACGAAGCTGATATTTTCCTTCCGCCAAATCCGGCGCGCCGCCCTGTCCGTCCACCAGTTCCGTTTCTATCTGCAGCGTAAAGCCCTGATCCGCCTTCCTGGTGGACAGATAGATGCCGTCAGTGGCTATATGTACCTCCGGCACCGTCACCAGCCACACATTCCGGTATATGCCTGCGCCGCTGTACCAGCGGCTGTTGGGAGACTGATGCACCACCCGCAGGACCAGCCTGTTTTCCCCCTCCCGCAGGGCATCCGTCACATCGTATTCAAAAGTGGAATATCCGTACTTCCACTCCCCCACCAACTGATCATTGACATAGAGTGCGGAATCCATATACACTCCGTCAAAGCGCAGATGGATCCGCTCTCCGGCCTTTTTCCCCACCTGCCATTCCCTCACATACCAGCCGATGCCGTCCTCGTACAGCTTATCCGTCTGCCATATCAGCCAGTCATGGGGCAGCGCCACAGGCTTTAAGTTCACCTGCCAGACCTCTTTTTGTTCATAGGACACCCCCAATGCGGTCTTGGCAAAACGCCATCCTGTATTAAAAAGTACTTTCCGATTCATACTCCCCTCTTTCCCGCATACCTCAGGCCAGGCCCGTGCTATTGTGTTAATGCGCTTTCCTGTCACTACATCCGCGACATCAATACTCTAATGTTCTTCTCAATATCCCCATGGAACACCGCCGATCCCGCCACAATCACGTTGGCTCCTGCCTCCAGAGGAATATGAATGTTTTCCGCCGTCACGCCGCCGTCAATCTCCACATCCACCGCCAGGCCCATTTGCGTAATGGCACTCCTCACACGCCGGATTTTTTCCGTGCAGATATCCATATATTTCTGGCCTCCAAAGCCCGGCTCCACCGTCATTACCAACACCATGTCCACCTGTTCCAGCCAGGGCAGTGCCGCCTCCACAGGCGTACCCGGCTTGATGCTGACGCCCACCTTGGCCCCGGCCTGCCGGACAGCGTCTATGGTCTCCTGCACATGATCTGTGGCCTCCAGATGGAAAGTTACCATATCCGCACCGCAGGACACAAACTGCGCCGCGTACCGCTCCGGTTCCTGTATCATAATATGAACATCAAAAAAAATGTCGGTCCGCTCCCGCAGGGAAGTGATCACCGGCATCCCAAAAGAGATGGAGGGCACAAAAATGCCGTCCATCACGTCTATATGTAAATATTGTGCGCCTGCTTGCCGCACCTGCTCTATCTGCCGCCCCAGCTGCCAGAAATCCGCAGCCAGGATGGAAGGAGATAAAATATTCATAGGCATGTCCTCAACTTTCTCTCCACTTCAGAAGTCATCTGCTACCTCACTGAATATTTTACCAAATTCCCCCCGGTATAGCAACTGTTTTCTGGCATGTCACTGCGTGAGTGACATGCGCTTTGCCACATCCTGCTTCAGGATTCTCCAGGCGTCTTCATGGTCCACATAGTACAGCGGGCACTTCTTGCCGCCGCAGTCGTAGTGCCGCAGGATATCGTCCGGCTCCAATTCATATGTATTTACCAGCCATGCCAGCAACGCAATCAAACTGTCGTATGTTTCCTGTGTGAATTGCCCGTTCTCATATTTATAACAGCACTCGATGGAAATGGAATCCTGATTTCGAGTCTGTACCGCATAGGCAATCTCGTCCAGCGGCACAATCTGTAAGATCTCTCCTTCAATGCCGATGATAAAATGGGCGCTGGCACCCGGAACATCGTGCCGGTCTTTCAAATTCTCGAAATAACTTCGGTTTTGGGCTGCACTGGTATTCAAATTGGCTGTGTAATGTACAAATATGTTTTTGACCTCTTCCAGCGCTTCTCCGGGGCGGGAATACTCACTGACAGTCAGAAAATCCTCGGTCCAGTCCGGATGCTGATTGTACTGGCTCTCCGGAATGCCCTGGACGGTTCCCCATACGTAATCCTCGCTTGCCCCCTCCGCCTGCACCGGGAGCATTGTCTGGCCGCCGGTCTCTGTCTCTACTTTGGGATCCTTTTCCCCCTGTCGCAGCTGAAGTACGGCAAAAGCAGTTCCTGTCAGCAGAATACACATTGATAACGCCAATAACTGCTTCTGACGGCGAAGACGGCGCTTCTTTCTGGCAAGGGCCGCTGCCTGCCTTTGGCCTTGCTTCTCCTGCATGGTCTGCGGACGTCTTGTATGTCCCTGCCTTGAAGCGCTTGGGGCTGGCTGGCTATGCCTGCTTCCGCCCTGGCTGGTCCGTCTTTGACTGCCTGAAGCCTGATATGCCTGTACTTGTCCGCTTCTGCCCTGCGCAGTTTGTCCCTGCCTGCTTCTGCCCTGCACAGTTTGTCCCTGCCTGTTTCTGCCCTGCGCAGTTTGTCCCTGCCCGTTTCTGCCCTGCACAGTTTGTCCCTGCCCGCTTCTGCCCTGCACAGCTTGTCCCTGCCCGCTTCTGCCCTGCGCAGCTTGTCCCTGCCTGCTTCTGCCCTGCGCAGCTTGTCCCTGCCCGCCCCTAATCGCCTGGCCCTGGCCGGTTCGCCCTTGCCTGCGCTCCGATATCAGATTTGCCATCTGATCCCTCTCACTGTCATCCATCCGCCGCCCCGCTGCCGCTCCTCTCGGCTGCTGCCTCGCGCTTTGCCGCAAGAATGTAAAATCCAACTCATCATTCTCGTTATACAATGCCCCCATTTTCCGTATCCTACCCTCTTTCTCTGTCGTTTATGAGTTGAGTATAGCATGAAATTGCATCATAATCCTCTATTAATTCTTAAAATTTCTTAAGAAATTGTTAATTGAAAATCCATCTGCCCGCACAGATAAAGAGCTGTTGCTTCCGCAACAGCTCCTTTTTATCCTGTCTTACAAAAATTCCTTAACCGACTTGTACACGCCCTCTGCGTCCAAGCCATACTTTGCCACCAGGGCCGCAGCGGAACCGGACTCGCCGAACACGTCCTGCATACCCAGCTTTTTCACGCTAGTAGGCAGATTCGCACACAGGCAGTCACATACTGCGCTGCCCAAGCCTCCGATAACGGAATGCTCCTCTACGGTCACTACCTTGCCGGTCTTCTTGGCGCTGTTAATAATGATCTCCTCATCCAGAGGCTTGATGGTGCAGATATTCACCACCTCTGCGCTGATACCTTCCGCTGCCAGCTTCTCCGCCGCCCCCAGGGCGGAATCCACACAGATGCCGGTGGCCACGATGGTCACATCGCTGCCTTCTCTCACCACGGTGCCCTTGCCGATCTCAAACTTATAATTTGGCTTGTCATTGATCACAGGCACTGCGGCACGGCCGAACCGGATGTACACAGGGCCTTCATACTCCAAAGCCGCGCGCACCGCCGCCTTGGCTTCCACATCATCGGAGGGGCACATTACCACCATGCCGGGAATGGTCCGCATCAGCGCCAAATCCTCATTACACTGGTGGGTCGCACCGTCCTCGCCCACGGTGATGCCGGCGTGGGTTGCGCCTATCTTTACATTCAAATGGGGATATCCCACGGAGTTGCGCACCTGCTCATAGGCACGTCCTGCCGCAAACATGGCAAAGGAACTCACAAAGGGAATCTTGCCCACGGATGCCAGCCCTGCCGCAATGCCCACCATGTTGCACTCTGCGATACCGCAGTCGATATGTCTGTCGGGATAAGCCTTCTTAAAAATCCCGGTCTTGGTGGCAGCTGCCAGATCGGCATCCAGCACTACCAGCTGGGGGAACTCCTCGGCCAGCTCCTTAAGCGCATTGCCATAGCTTTCACGAGTTGCGATTTTCTTGATTGTGTCTGCCATTACGCCTGACCCTCCTTCTCTAATTCTGCCGCGATCTTGTCCAGATCGGCCATAGCCACCGCATACTCCTCATCACTCGGAGCCTTGCCGTGCCAGTCCACACTGTTCTCCATGAAGGAGACACCCTTGCCCTTTAAGCTGTGCATCACGATGCAGGTGGGCATACCCTTGGTCTCTTTAGCCTCCTTAAATGCGGCTCTGATCTGGTCAAAATCATGGGCATCAATATTGATCACATGGAAATTGAACGCCTCGAATTTCTTGTCAATGGGGTAGGGGGAACAGACCTGGTCAATAGGGCCGTCGATCTGCAGATTATTGTTGTCCACGATCACGCACAGATTGTCCAGCTTGCGGTGCCCGGCAAACATGGACGCCTCCCACACCTGGCCCTCTTCCAACTCGCCGTCTCCCAGCACGGTATATACACGGAAATCCTTGTTATCCAGCTTTGCGCCCAGCGCCATGCCCACTGCTGCGGAAATGCCCTGTCCCAGAGATCCGGAGGACATGTCCACACCGGGAATGTGTACACAGGGATGTCCCTGCAGGTAGGATCCCAGCTTGCGGAGGGTGGTCAGATCCTCCACCGGAAAGTAGCCCCTGTTGGCCAGGGCAGAGTACAGGCCGGGAGCCGTATGGCCCTTAGACAATACGAAACGATCCCTGTCCTCCTTTTTCGGATTCTTCGGGTCGATATTCATCTCCTCAAAATACAGGAATGTAAACATGTCTGCCGCCGACAGCGATCCGCCGGGATGTCCTGCCTTCGCACTGTGAACCGCAGTGACAATGCCCTTGCGAACGTCATTAGCATGCTTTTTCAGCTCTAAATTGTTCATTGCTTCCTCCTTCTGCCACCCCCTGGCGGCACAATCTTTTTCTGTCTTTTATACTAGCATAAAATAGGTTTCCCGTCTATACAAAGCGGCAAAATTTCTTGAATGTGTTCGGGCACATAATATTTTTACCACCAGTAGGGTTCTACCCTTTGGCACAATATCACATTTCGTTCAGATACAGTGTCACCCGGCTCTGGATCTTTCTCACAGTCTCCTCCAGAGTAGCGTCTCCCGCAAAGTACATTCCTGTTTCCTCTTCCAGAATGACCCGGACGGGATTATCGTTGAAGTAGAATCCGGCGGGGCGGTACACGGCACGGTCCGTCATCTCCCGGATGATATCATAATCCTCCTGTCCAGGCTGCTGGGGAGTCTCTATAAAATAGCCAAACTCCAGGGAACTGTCCTCTTTCGCCATATAGGAAGAGGCCAGGTAGTCCTCAAAGCTGTCCTGTCTCGCTGGAAATCCCCAGTCTATACTGTCCTGCAGTTCCTTGGACAGCAGAAACTCCAGAAAGTCCCATGCGCCCTCCTTATTCTCTGACGCACTGTTCATAACAAATCCATCCATTATGCCAAGCTGGGTTTCGGCCCCGTTCCATCCGGGATATCCGGGCCAGTATATGCCTTTTTGGTTGTATACTAACAGATCAAACATATTATTGATCACTACCTGATTAAGCAGCCATTTCGCTTCCGAGCCCCTCTGTTCTCTTCTTATCATCCCTGCCTGCTCCGCCCCCACCTCCAAATTGCCCGCCGCTCGAGCATGCGATCGCTCCGCCTCCCAGCTGCCGCATGCCTCCAAAACCGTTCGAAACTCTTCACTGTCAAAATAGCATTCCCTCTTCTCATAATCAACGAAATGCCCTCCAAGGCTCACCCCCATACAGTACCAGAGCGCATCCCTCTGACTGGCCGCCGGAAATATAAGTTCACCGTCCCCCTGCATCGTCTCCAGAAAGCGCAGGGGCGTCCAGTCGTCGGCATCCACTTTCTCCCTAGAGCGCAATGTCCGCAGATGAAAGGCCGGGATCACCACCGTATCCCGCCCCGCCACCATGCCGGCTTTCCTGACAGACTCCAGAATATCTTCGGAACCGACCACATCACTGGACTCATAATAACGAGTCAAATCTTCCAGGGCCCCTTTGGCCGCCAGATTGTCCACATTCAGCCCCTGCACTTCGATCAGATCTGGTCCCTGGCCCCGCACAAGCTGCATTTCCAGCGCCCCAAAAAGTTCAAACCGGGAGTTATCGGAAAGCATATCTTCATCCGGCAAAAGTATCACTACCTTGTATTTCCTGCTCTGCCTGTTATACTGTTGCACCAGTTCGTCCATGTGGTGGGAACTGTATTCGTCATTGGCCTGGTAAAAGGACCGGCTTATAGTGACTGGCTGTTTCTCCGGATAATCCCGGCTGCTTTCAAAGCCCACAGAAACGAAGGTGATTGTACCGCCCTTCCAGTCCATCCCCTTTCTGGCCGGCCTTTGGCATGTCAGGTTTATGGTTTTCTCTCCTCTTGAAATACGGCACACCTGACTGCCGTCAATCTGCACATATTCATCATCCCACAGCCACAGCCGCTCTATCTCCCCGTCCTCCGGACTATATTTCCAAAGCCCGTCGCCGGTACGCAGATAGATTCCGTCCTCGCCTCCCCCATACGCCTGCAGCGGCGTCATCGGACAGACAAATCTCTCTTCCGAATCCTCTATGTTTACAAAGATCGGTTCCTCCCCTGTAATACAGTATCCGTATATCCGGCCCTCCTGCCCTTCTACGATTCCTTCCAGGCTGTCCAGATCCGGCGTGGAAATTCCCTGAAGACCACCCTCCGCCCCAAATACAAAGGCGCTGCCGCCCGCGCCATAATCATAGAGTATCGCTCTGCCGTCCTCTGTAACAATTCCGTCCGTGAGACGTTCCCCCTTGTGCAGCAGTTCCGATGTCTCGCACTCCGTATGCCAGGATAATTCTCCGCCAGCGTCATATTTTTCCAGGAAAAAGTCTCCGTTTTTCTCCTGCATGTACAAATAGCAGCAATCTTCCCTGTCCGCCAGCAGAGTCAGAAGATTAAAACCCTCTCGTGCCACATACTTCTCCGCCATAAATTCATCCGCCGCCCGGCCCCGGTAGATATACCAGCAGCCTTTCTGTTTTTCACTGTCGTATTGAAGACCGGCAGCATAAAACCACTCATCATTGCACGTATAAAGCCGAAATGCCTCCAGCGGGACGGGCAATTTCATATCCTGAAATTCCGCCACAGGCACCAGGACATCTTCCTCCATGTCCTGAACAACGCCTGGGGGCTCACCCCTTCCGCAAGCACAGATTGTTAATGACAAAAAAAACAGGCCGCATATTCTTAGCTTTGCCCCATACTTCATAGTTCCCCCTTTCCCGCATACCGTGTCTATGGTAGCGCCATTCTATGATGGATGCGCGGTTTTTGCTTCACTTGTCAGGTTTCAGCGAGCATCCCGCCTAAGTCCGTATCAGGAAAGAACACGTCCCTTAAATCCAAAATGGACTTCAGGCGCTCCCCAAAGTCCATAGGAATATGTTACCGACGTTACAGGTGTGTTACAGAACTTTACTGCTCCTTCTGCCCATAGTAAGCGTTTGCTCCGTGCTTGCGGTAGTAGTGCTTATCCTGCAGTTCCTGGGGAGCGGGCTGTATTCTGGCATTGATGGTCTCCGCACGGTAGGCCATCTTGGCCACCTCCTCAAGCACCACCGCATTGTGAACCGCGTCCTTGGCATCCTTGCCCCAGGCGAAGGGACCATGGTTCTTGCACAGCACAGCGGGCACTGCCATAGGATCCTTGTTCAGCCGCTTAAATTCCTCCACGATCAGATGTCCTGTGTTCTCCTCGTAGGCATCCTCAATCTCCTCTCTGGTCAGGCATCTGACACAGGGCACTGGACCGTAGATGTAGTCCGCATGGGTGGTGCCGTAGCAGGGAATGTCTCTTCCCGCCTGCGCCCAGCTGGTAGCATAGGAAGAATGGGTATGTACCACGCCGCCGATCTCCGGGAATGCCTTGTACAGTTCCAGATGAGTGGCGGTGTCCGAGGAGGGATTGTACCTGCCCTCCACTTTATTGCCGTTTAAATCCATAACCACCATGTCCTCGGGTTTTAGCTTGTCATACTCCACTCCGCTGGGTTTAATGACAAACAAGCCGCTCTCCCTGTCGATGGCGCTCACATTACCCCAGGTGAATGTCACCAGGCCATAACGGGGCAGATCCATATTTGCCTCATATACTTTCTGCTTTAAATCCTCTAACATTAACTTATCCCCCTATTTATAATTCCACATGTCCCCTCCGGGTACACACCTCCGCGCCCTGGCAGGGGCGGTATGCTCTCCGTGAACATGTATTCTGCTATTTCAATTGGGTTCCTCTCCGCGGGCCGGCATTACACAGGAGTTTTCCCCCATGGACCGGCCCCGGCGCCCCCGCGTCTATCTCAGTTCAGCCCCTCTACGGCCGCCATTTCCGCAGGCAGAGTGGCCTTATACTTCTCGATAAACGCGTCGAACCCGGCCACATCTTCCGCCTTAGGCGCAATGGTGGTGCCGCTCTGGCCCGCAAAGATCTTGTGGGACAGGTATTCCGGCAAAGTCTCCTCCGATGCCTTCTCTGCCATAAAACATGCCAGCACCGCCATGCCCCAGGCGCCGCCCTCGCTGGCGGTATCCATCACGGTTACAGGCGCGTTCATGGCCGCCGCCATCAGCTGCTGGCCCACCACAGGGGTCTTGAACAGTCCGCCATGGCCCATCAGGGAGTCCACCTTCACCTGCTCCTCCTTTAACAGAATATCATTGCCTATCTTCAATGCCGCCATGGCGCTGTACAAGTGGCTTCTCATGAAATTCGCCAAGCTGAAACGAGCATCGGGTGTGCGGACAAACATGGGTCTTCCTGCGTTTAACCCGGTCACCGGCTCGCCGGAGAAATAGTTGTAGGCCATGAGGCCGCCACAGTCAGGATCCGCCGTCAGCGCTTCCCTGTACAGCGCGCCATACAACTCGTTTTTGTCCGGTTTCATGCCAAATTTTCCCGCAAACTCTTCAAACAGATTGACCCAGGCATTCAGGTCGGATGTGCAGTTATTGCAATGCACCATAGCCACAGGATAGCCGTCCGGCGTGGTCACCATGTCGATCTCCTCATGTACCTTGTTCAGGGCATGTTCCGTTACCACCATGGAGAAGATGGATGTACCTGCGGAAATGTTACCGGTGCGCACCTTCACGCTGTTGGTGGCCACCATGCCTGTGCCGGCATCGCCTTCGGGAGGACACATGGGCACACCTGCCCCCAATTCACCGTCGGGATCTAACAGCTTAGCTCCCTCCGCCGTCAATGTACCTGCAGCCGCGCCGGCGGGCAGCACCTTGGGCAGAATGTCCTTTAATTTCCAGCCAAAGCCACGATCCGCCACCAGTTCGTCAAACTGAGCCAGCATTTTCTGGTCAAAATCGCAGATCCCGGAATCAATGGGAAACATGCCGGAAGCCTCGCCCACGCCCAGCACCTTCTCCCCGGACAGTTTCCAGTGGATGTAACCTGCCAGAGTTGTAAAGAAGGCAATATTCTTTACATGCTCCTCACCGCTTAAGATCGCCTGATACAGATGGGCAATACTCCACCTCTGAGGGATGTTGAAGTTAAACACCGGGGTCAGCCTGCCGCAAGCCTCCGCTGTCATGGTGTTCCTCCAAGTGCGGAAAGGCACCAACAACTCTCCGTTCCCGTCAAAGGGCATATAGCCATGCATCATGCCGGAAAAACCCAGCGCTCCCAGCCTGGTCAGGGTCACGCCGTACTTACTCTGCACATCCTCTTTCAGACTCTTGTAGCAGCCCTGCAGCCCCTTCCAGATATCTTCCAGACTGTAAGTCCAGATGTTGTTCTCCAGACGGTTCTCCCAGTCATAGGTGCCCATAGCCACCGGCTGATGGGTCTCATCCACCAGCACCGCTTTGATGCGGGTTGAGCCGAACTCAATGCCCAGCACAGTCTTTCCCGACAAAATTGCTTCCTTACTCATGTTTACCCTCCTGTTTTCTCTATTCCCGCGCTCAGCGACTCTGGCGGAAGTGTATAAGTTTCCATCTGGCAGCTGCCGCAAGAATTTATACTGCTTAACAGTTATAATTTCCGAGCAGCCTGACTACATAACGCCAGCCATATACGTTTAACCAATGCAGTACGGTAAATTCTGGCGTTATGTAGTATATACTCACGAACGTTTAGATTTTCCTTTCCGACCGTCGCTTGAAACCAGGTATTTGCTTCCTGCAATTAACGGACCAAAATAGACGCGTCCATATTTCTAGTATAGAGCCTTTTACGGCTTTCGGTCAATATGGTTTAGCAAAATTTTAAATATTTTAGTATGCACTGACCGCCCTCTGAAAAGAAACCGCATGATGGACAATACCTGCCGCATATAATGCATCAATATCCGCTTTCATGGAGTCCGCCTTGAAAAAACACCACAAACTCACTTGGCGGCAGCTTCTGACAGGCGCCGGACTGCTGTTGCTCTTCGCCATCCTGACCTTACTTTTTTTCGGCCCCAGCCGCAATGAAGAAAAGTATAGGCGCGCCGCCCAGGAACTGTTCCGTCAGGAAATGGTACATAATACCCTGAATATGCATTATACCATCGCCCGTCCCGAGGATTTCGGCATCCGGGAATATGAAGCCCTGTTACCAGGTTATGTCCCCGGCGCCAGGGAACTTCAACTTGAAGAGATGGAACAGCAGGTGGATTTCTGGAAAAAGATGTCAGGCCGGGGTCTGGACGCTCACGATGCCTATACCCGACAGCTCCTGGCTCTCTCCCTGGAAAACTCACTGGCGATGCAGTCCCATGCCTATTATGATGACCCCCTCTCCCCCGCCTCCGGTATGCAGAGCCAGCTGCCCATCCTGCTGGCGGAGTATACCTTCCGGACCGCAAGGGATGTGGAGGACTACCTGGCGCTGTTGTCTCAGACCGGGACCTATTACGACAGTCTGCTGGTTTATGAACAGGAAAAAACGGCGGCGGGACTGGGCATGAGCCAGGTATCCATAAAAAAAGTGCGCCAGCAGTGCCGACAGATTCTGACTGCTGAAAGCCTAAGTCAAGGAGATCATTTTCTCCAGACCACCTTTCAGGAGAGAATCAACGAGTTATACACCCGTCAGGGGATTGACCGGAAGACTGCCCTCTCCGCCATTCGCCGCAACAATGAACTGCTGTCCTCTGTACTGCTCCCCGCCTACGAGAGACTGGATCAGGGGTTAGAGCAGCTTTCAGCGCAGCGGGAGAGGGACGACAAACAGCCAAATGACGGCACATCGCAGGGAACTGACGCCCCAACACCAGATACCCCCGGCAACAGCCTGCCCCAGGGGCTGGCCGCTTACCCGGAGGGACAGGAATATTATCGTCAGCTGTTAATCGCCGAAACCGGCAGTTACCGCTCCCCTGAGGAACTGTATGACCTGTTGAAGAATCAGCTGCTCTCCCAGCTTAACACCCTGCGTCAGCTGATTACGGAGCATCCTTCCTGTGTACTCCCTTCCGCCCAGGAAGAATGTCTGACGTCTTTCCCCTACACGCAGCCTTCGCAGATGCTGACGGATCTGCAGAAACGGATGACCCTGGATTTTCCCAGCCTGGCAGTCGGCGGACAGCAGCTTCCCACGGTAACTGTCAAAGCCGTCTCCGACTCTCTGGCGGACTACACCGCTCCGGCCTTTTATCTGACGCCGCCCCTGGATGACACCTCCGCCAATGTGATCTATGTCAATGAAAAGGATATGCCTAATGTATTGGAACTGTACACTACCCTGGCCCATGAGGGCTATCCCGGCCATCTGTACCAGTCCGTCTACAGCCGCCGTTATCTGAAGGAGCAGGGGGCCGACCCGGTGCGCCAGCTGCTGAATTACGGCGGTTACCAGGAGGGATGGGCCCTGTATGTGGAATTCATCGCCTATGACTATGCCTGCGAACTGCTCAGCGAAAACGGGCAGCCGGAAGCCACATGGTATATCCAAGCCGAAAAGACCAACCGCAGCCTGCTGCTCTGTCTCTATTCCCTGCTGGATCTGATGATTCATTATAACGGAGCCGACTGCGGGCAGATTGCCGCTGTGCTGAACAATTTTGGTATCAGCGATCCCGAGGCTGCCCAGGCAGTATACACCTATATCGCGGAGGAGCCCGCCAATTATCCTCAATACTATGTGGGCTATCTGGAGATTCTGGAACTTAAGCAAAAAGCCCGCACCTTGTGGGAAACGGACTATTCCGACTTGCGTTTCCATACTTTTTTCTTGAACATGGGCCCTTCGGATTTCACCAGCCTGGAGAATGCGCTGAAAGAAGTTTCCTGATTTATTCTTCCAGCATACTCTCCAGATACCCGCGATCCCACAGCAAAATCTTCAGCTTCTGGGCTACCTCCACCGCCGGGCGGGTGAAATACTGATTGGTCATCACCACGCCCACCATGCGGTCATAATAGTCCCGGCCAGCGTAAACCTCCTGCACCGCTTTCACTCCTACCGGGCCGTCATAGCGCTTGCACTGAACCGCATAAGTCACGCCTCCCAGTTCTGCCAAAATATCCACACCGTAATCACCGCTGCCCCGGGTGACTTCCACCTCCAGAAAACCCACCCGGCGCAGCAGATCGGCACAATAATACTCAAACTCATGTCCCTCCATCAAGTCCATACCACAGGGACGTCTGCTGCTGACCCTCCGCAGCGCCAGCAGCGCCACAGTCACGATCAAACCCAGCGCCAAAAGAGCAACGCCTATGTATATTCCCTTCTCTGACATCGTAACCACTTCTTTCCTCCCGGCGGTCAAAATGCTTTTTGCCCGTCATCCAGGCCGATTCTGTTTCTGTAATCCTCAAAATTCTCTGCTCTGGCGGCACATTTAAGCCATCTGCGCAAAACATCCGCATTCTCCTCCGCAGCAATGTCATTGCATATGTCTTCCGGGATTTCCCCAAGATCTCCAAGCAGATTCAAAATAGCCTGCCTGCTTCCCTGCAGTTCTCCCTCAGCTATTCCCTGAGCTCTGCCCTGAGCCAGCCCTGCCGCCATGCTATCCTCCTTGATAGCCTCCTCAATAGCCCACTGGTCCCTTTGGGCTTTCAGGCGTGCCTCGTACAACGTCCTAACCATTTTCCTAAGATTCATTGATTTTACCTCTTCCACTGCCCGCATAACTCCTGCATTCCTGCTCCGCACCTCTTCCAGTTCCTCCTCACTCTCCACCCGAAACAGCCGAATCCAGTCATCCAGCTTATTTCCCGTAAGTTCCTTATTCAGTTCAATAACATGAACCTCGAATTGATCCGAATACAGCCTGCCCTCCTGATCACGCAGATGATACACTTTGTGATAGCCAGCATTCTGGTCCCCCGAAAAATCCAGGATACTGATCACGATACACTTTTTCAGCCTATCGTACCTCTGTCCGGTAAACAAGTCCTCCGTGTACATCTTTGACAGATAGAACAAGCTGCGCTTGTCCCAGTAGGCCAGGCGCCTGATCTGCAATTCCACATTGATCTTGCTGTTATCGTTGAGCAATATCCTGACATCCAGAATGCATTCCTTTTCTTTGCGGCTGCGCCGGCTCAGGAAAGTGTTCTCCAAGCGCACCGACTTGATCTCCTCCGGCAAAATGCCGAGCACATCGCTGATAAACTGCCTGCGCACCTCCTCGCACCGCATCAATTCCTTAAATGCAATGTCCGACTTCGGAGGAATAAATGCCCTCTGCTTTGCCTTTTTCTTTGGTTGTCTTGCTGTCTTTTTACTCATTTCATTACCTCCTGACAACTAGGAGATATCGAATGAGACTCACCCCCATACCGAAATCTCCCGCTTCTCTTCAATTGTCCTTTTTTGAATTTAAAGCATAGATTTTTCGATATCTTGAAAAGTGAATTGCTTCATAAAGTGATAAGAAATATATGCTTCAAAAGTATAGTAGCATATGTGGGATAGAATTGCAAGAACATTTTTCAGAATGATCAAATGTTGTTACGGGTCATGGTTGATACAAAAATATGCTCCAGGCAGACTATTATCCGCCCGGAGCATAGTTCTATCAGGGCCGGGGCTCCGCATACAATCCTTCAATTATCGGATCGTCTCCGCCATAGAACCGGACAAGCGCCTCGTACTCCTCATCCGTCACCTGCAGGATGCCCCCGTGCCGCTTCTTATTGAGGCCCATGTCGTATTCTTCCGGCGAGAGAATCCGGAAATCTTCCTTCCCTAAATCCCCGGACACCATGGGAAGATATCCTTTTCCCGTCTGGAACTGGTCGGCAATCAGGCACCAGGTCTTTCCGTCCGGCAGCAGATACCCCTCCGGGCCTTCAACGCCGTCCAGGGCATTGAGCACAGGACTGTCAAGCTGCGCAAATTCACCCCGCAGCGAATCCGCCTCCTCTAAAATCAGCCTCTTGCTGGTCTCGTCCTTGGATATGCGAAAATACTTTCCCCCACTTTGCAGAATCGTAGTATCAATCACATGATTTTCCCTCTCAAAATACAGAAAAGTCTTGGAGAACTCTTGGAAATCCTTTGTGTATGCCGCATAGATCCTGTGCTTTCCCTGTGTATCTCCAGCCAGCTTAACCTTTGATGCAAAAAACACCGGAAACGCATCCTTTTCCCTGTCATATACCGCCTCCTTGCCAAGCGAAACGCAAAGCATTTTGCTCATTGTACCATGATTTTCCTTATAATAAAATGATTAGTGATACATGTGCTTGATTTTTTTCGGAGATCGTTCTATGATTATCCATACCAATGTTAAGAAAAAGAAAGGTCTGCTATATATGGAACAATTACTATTCAGCTTAAACGCCACCGTCCCCATTTTCTTAATCATGGTAGTCGGTTATGTGCTGCGCAGGGTGAAAGTGGTAGACGAACCCTTTGTCAAAACGCTGAACTCCTTTAATTACAAAGTCACCCTTCCTGTGCTGCTGTTCCGGGATATCGCCGAGTCCGATTTCTACAGCGTGTGGGACACAAAATATGTCTGCTTCTGTTTTCTGGTCACTCTGATCAGCATCAGCGCCATATGGATCCTGGCCGGGCTCCTCTATAAAGACCGGGCACATCTGGGGGAGTTCATCCAGGCTTCTTACCGCAGCAGCGCCGCTGTGCTTGGTGTGGCTTTCATCCAAAATATTTATGGAACCTCCGGCATGGCGCCGCTGATGATTATCGGCACCGTGCCACTGTATAATGTGGCCGCCGTGCTGGTCCTGTCCTTCACCGGCCCCGCCGCCCAGGGCATTTCCGTGAATACCTTGAAAAAGTCCCTGCGGGATATCGCCAGAAATCCCATTATCCTGGGCATTCTGCTGGGCATGGCCGCCAGTCTGTGCCGGATACCCTTCCCGGTGATGGTGACCAAGACCCTGGGCAATATCTCTGTGCTGGCCACCCCCTTGGCCCTGATCGGGCTGGGAGCGGGATTTGAGGGCCGCAAGGCATTAAAACAGTTAAGACCCACCGTCGCCGCCACGCTGTTGAAGCTGGTGATCCTGCCCGCCATCTTCCTGCCTCTGGCCGTTCGGCTGGGCTTTCGGAAGGAGATGCTTGTGGCCCTACTGGTCATGATGGGAGCTCCCACCACAGTGAGTTGCTATATTATGGCAAAAAATATGGGGCATGAGGGTGTACTCACCTCCAGCGTGGTGATGGCTACCACTTTCCTTAGTTCCGTGACCTTAACATTTTTTCTCTTTGTGCTGCGCAGGGGAGGGTATATCTAAGTCGTGAGCATTTCCGCCTCTCCTGCCGCTATAACTTCCTATGAATAATCCCCGCCGCAAGTGCCGAGGCGCGAACAGATAAACGTCAGCCGCTCAAATACTTATAGAAGGTATCCGCCGCAAGACTCCTTCCCCGCCCCTTATCTGCCACAAGCTGTATGGAACGCTGGGGAATATCGCATTTGATTGGTATCTGTACCAGTTTCCCTTCCTTTAGCAGAGGCAATGCCAGATCCTCCGCCACGAAGCCGATTCCAAAATTGTTCTCTATCAGCGGAAGCATAAGATCCGATGTAGCCACCTCCATATCCAGTTCCAGATCCACATTGTGCCGGATAAAGAAATCTTTATACAATTCATAGGTTGCAGTTCCCTTACCCAGTCCCACCCAGGGATAGTCTTTGATATCCTTCAGTTCCAGAGCCTTGTCCGCCAGATTTCCATACTGTATACCGGACACCAATACCTCCCGGAAATCCAATACATTTTCACAACGAAAATTTTGAGGAGACTCAAAGGGCGTGGTGACAACGGCAAAATCCAGTTTCCCGGCACTAAGTTGCCTCAGTGTCTCCGGCGTGGTATGATTGTGAATTTTAATCCTGATGGCGGGATATTTCCCCTTGAAGTCATGCAGCGCATCCAGCAGGAAAAGATGAAGGGCTGTCTCTGTTGCGCCTATATCCACTGTCCCGGATCCCTGTATATCCTGCCCGCAGATCTCTTCCTGCGCCCCCACCAGATGCCTATATGCCACTTCCACATGGGCATACAGGCACTTGCCCTCCTCAGTCAGGCTGATTCCTCTGGCCTCCCGGGCGATAAGCCGGCAATTCAGCTGAGACTCCAACAGTTTCATAACTCTGGTCACATTGGGCTGATTACTCCGAAGGGCGGCAGCGGCTTTTGTAATGCTTTTATATTTTGCAACATAGTAAAATATCTTATAGTATTCAAAATTTACATCCATACATATATTGTATCTCTTTCATATAAAATATATATTTTTAATATTTCACTATGGGTAGTATAATCCGTTTTGAGTAAAATGTAAAGAAAATAACCCCTGCATATTAGCATCTTTCCAAAGATGTTGAAACCATATGAAACACTTATTTAGAATCACCTGTTAAATAAGAACGGAGGGAACTATCCATGAACAAAGATCTGACTGTGGGAAATCCCCGGAAAATTTTGTGGTCATTTTGCCTGCCCATGTTTGGCAGCATTGTATTTCAGCAGTTATATAATATCGCCGACTCCCTGGTGGCAGGCAAATGCATCGGGGAAAACGCCCTGGCCGCAGTGGGCAACAGCTATAATATCACGCTGATCTTCCTTGCCTTTGCCTTCGGCTGCAATATCGGGGGCTCCGTCATTGTGTCACAGCTGTTTGGTGCCCGGGATTACAGAACCATGAAATCCTCCGTCTACACCTCCCTGATCGCCAGCGGGGTTCTGTGCGGCGTCCTGATGCTCGCGGGCCTGCTCTCCTGCGACACACTGCTGCGGCTCATGAAAACACAGGCGGAAATCTTGGGCGACTCCTCTCTGTATCTGCGGATCTACATATGGGGGCTGCCCTTCCTGTTCTTTTACAATATCGCCACAGGAATATTCTCAGCGCTGGGGGACTCCAAGACCCCCTTTATCTTCCTGGTCATCTCTTCATGCTCCAATATTCTGGTGGATATCCTCTTTGTAAAAGTCTTCTCCATGGGCATTGCGGGTGTGGCATGGGCCACATTCCTCTGTCAGGGAGTCAGCTGCATCTTATCCCTGGCGCTGCTGTTAAAGCGCCTGGCCAAGATAAAGACAGAAGGAACCGTTACCGTATTTTCCTGGCAGCTTCTCCGGAGGATCGCGGTCATTGCCATCCCCAGCATCCTGCAGCAATCCTTCATATCCGTGGGAAACATAATGATTCAGGGATGTATCAATGGCTTTGGCGTCAGCGTCGCCGCCGGATATTCTGCCGCCGTAAAGCTGAATAACCTGGTGATCACGTCATTTACCACCATCGGCAACGGCATCTCCAATTATGCCGCCCAGAATCTGGGTGCCCAAAAATACGAGCGGATTGGGGAAGGGTTCCGCGCCGGGCGGACGCTGGTGTGGTGTCTGTGCATTCCGTTCTGTCTCGCATATATTGTCCTGGGAAAGTATCTGTTGCTGCTGTTTATGGACCGGAGTTCCGTGGAAGCGCTGGCTACAGGCAGACAATTCCTCTGGATTCTCTCCCCCTTCTATTTCGTGATTGCCCTCAAACTGGTGGCTGACGGTATTCTTCGGGGGATCAGCGCCATGCGGCAGTTCATGGCGGCTACTTTCACCGACCTGCTTCTGCGTGTGGCGCTGTCCTTCATCCTCTCCGCCTGCACCGGATCTCCTCTGGGTATATGGTGCTCCTGGCCCATCGGCTGGACCATCGCTGTGGGACTGTCCCTTTTCTTCTACCGCAGAGAATGCCGCAGAATACAGCCCCCGCGGCACCGTTCCGATTAGCGCCGGCTGAAACGGTAAAAAGCCGCCTATCACATCCGGGCCAGCATCACGCTCATGGCGGCGCTGGCCGCCAGGGACAGCAGGGCTCCGGGCAGGGTATAGCGGGTTCTGGTAACCTTCGCCGCCAGATAGTACACGCTCATGGTATAAAAACAGGTCTCGGTACAACTCATCAGTATGGACACCAATGTTCCGATATAACTGTCCGGCCCGTAGGTCCGAAATACATCCAGTACCAGCCCCGTGGCGGCAGATCCGGAGAAAAGCTTGATTAGCATCACCGGCACCACCGCGGCGGGAATTCCAGCCGGTTCCGCCAAGGGGGCCAGCAGACCCGCCAGAAAGTCCAGAAAGCCCGATGCCCGCAATACGCCCACCGCCACCAGCAGTCCCACCAGCGTGGGCATAATGTCCGCCACCACTTTAAGCCCCTCCTTTGCCCCCGTCAGGAAAGCCTCATAAACTTTTACTTTGGATACCACGCCGTATCCCACTATGTAAAATAGAAGGAGCGGAATGATGATATCTGAAATATGGCTGAGTGCGTTCAAATTAACTCCTATCTTACCATTGCGGGACATATCAATTAAAAAAACATCGCCCCACAGGATTTCAGCTAAAAGATACTCTCTAAAATATATGCTTTTATATTTTTCAGATGACATTTAACTGTACATAATGCTGTTTTGTGTTTATAATTCCATCAGCGCCTGAACCTCCCCTGTGAGATTCTGTTCTTGGTCATGGGCGGCATGTATCCCTTGTCCATAGGCATATTGTTTCCATACTGAAAAGTCCTCCGTCACATCAATTCGTTTCAAACGGTCTAAGGTGGCCACATCAAATTCCCTGACCGACTTATTATACTCAGGTGTCTCGGAAACACAGTTGATCTCATTAGGATACCAGGGCAACGCCCGGTTCCGAGGCGATCTGCTGCATGATAGCCGCCTTTCCGATTCCCGGGGCACCCACCATAAAAATAGGGTGCTGCCGGGACACCGGAATGGCATACTCCCCAAATTCATCCTTATCCAGATATATTTCCACCGATTTCCTGATCTCTTCCTTTGCTTCCTTAATATTCATCTCTGCCTCCAATCCTCACACTCGCTCAAGATATATTCGCATGGCCCAGGGGTGTTGTTTTCAAAATCATATCCATAATCATCATGTCCTTTCACTTAATTCTATTAGTAGCATAAAGAATATTTTTGTAGATTTCATAAAGAAAGTGGATTTTTGTTTATTTCTTATTAATATGAGTAACAATCCCTCCAAGCAAAAGAAACCATGTAACGCCAAACAACACCCCAATTTATATTTTCCGGAATAACCAAAACCTTCAATTCTTCCATTTACTTTTCCATAACCATATGATTATATAACTGGCTATGGAAAACCCTGTTTGCACACTTTTCATCTCTGGTCTTTTATTTTGCAATACGCCACCGCCACCACTGTGCTGACCAGCGTGGCCAGGATGGAAGGCCCTATGATTGCCGCCGGGCGGGTACTTCCATACTGGCTGCGGTAAGCGATCATATTCACAGGAATCAACTGCAAAGAGGAAATATTCAGTATCAAAAAAGTACACATTTCCTTGCTGGCCATACGGCCCTTTACTCCCTTTGATCCTTTTTTCCTTCCTTCCGCCTTCTCCGGCAGCCCGTTGCCCGGATGCCCCCGGGATAAATCCTCCAGATACTCGGGATTCCCCCTCTCCGCCTCCAGCTTCGCCAGCTCCTCCATCGCCTTCAATCCCGCCGGAGTGCAGGCCCAGCCCAGTCCCAACACGTTGGCAATAATGTTGGTAGCAATATATTCCCTGGCCTTATGCCCCTTGGGAATCCGCGGAAACAAAAAGCCCAGCAGCGGGCTGATTCCCCTGGTCAGCTTCGCCACCAGGCCCGCCTGCTGGGCAATTTCCATCAGCCCCATCCACAGGGCCATGACCCCCGCCGTGGTAATGCACAGGGAGATTCCTTCCCCTGCGCTGTCCAGCGCCGCGTTGGTGATGGCTTCCAGATTGCCGGTAAACGCGGCATAAATAATGCCGATGGCGATCATTGCCGCCCACAGATAATTCAGCATTGTTCCTCTTTTCCCTGCCTCCTTTATACAGGCAGATCATCTGACTTTATACCAGGATATTCCCATGGCATCTGCCACAGAACAAATCTTTCCCCATTTATCTTCAAAATCCGCCGCACCTTGATACATCTGCCTTTGCAATACAGCTGCCCACAGGACATCGCCAAAAAAAGGACAACCGATGACCGGTTGTCCCCTGCTGCTTTATTTGCTGAATAATCCTTTCAAGGCATCCACTGCGTCCGAAACATTGTCCACCGTCAGCTTCGCCTTGACACCCTGGATCACCTGGTTTATCACATCATCAGGCAAATCCACACCCAGTATGCTCTCCAAAGCCTTTACGGGCTCCTTCTGGAATTGCTCCTGTAATTTTTTGTCCTTGCTGATACTTTCCACTGCCTTTTTGATCTGTTCTTTTATATCCATGCCCATGTACTCCTCCTCTGTTTATATGTATGCTCTTATTATAAAGGACAATCTGAACTTTTGTAAAGAATATAAATTCTCTATATTCCCTTCTATACTGACTAACGATCAGATTTTCCTTTCCGCACAGTGCATGTTGCCCGATTATGCGACATGCGCTGTGCGGAAATTGGAAAATCTTAACGTTAGTCGGGATAATTTCCTATCCGCAGCACGACAAAGGACAGCGGCGGCAGCACAATGCCATCAGGGCCCGCAAGCTGCTCCTCATAAGGAGCGATCTTTTGAGGCTCCTGGATGCTGTTGTGGGCATCCCCCTCCGGGCCCGTCAGGATTGTGGCCTGTATCCTGCGCTTGTCCGCCCATATCTCAGGAAGTTCCAAATCTATTTCCTGCGGCTCATCCCCGGAGTTGACAATCTTAAGGATGACCTCCCCCGTTTTCTCCCTGCAGCTGACAGAGTAATAGATCCCCTGGGCCGCCGCATCCCTGTCCATACGGGTTTCCAACATGGCATCACCCATGTTGCAGGCATACATCTTCTGCACATAATAGCTGGGGCTGCCGTAGCAGGCCGTCCCGTCGAACCATATCATATCCGGGGACCACTGGGCATATCCCAGCCTGGCGAACAGCGGCGCGTAAGAGGCCAGATAAACCACGTCCGCATTCCTCTCCACCCCGGTAAGGAACGCCGCCTCCGCCAACGCTCCTTCCAGCGTATTGGCCTGGGGCTTATTGAACCCGCTGGCGGGATGGGCCGCATATTCCCCGGAAAACACCTTCACTTCCCTGGGGTAATTGTCATAAAAATCCACATGATCGTAGAGCCACTGCGGCTTCACATAATAATGCTCGTCCACCGCATACACAAAATTCTCCTGCTTTCCATGGGCGTGATAAAATTCCCATGCCTTGTCATATCTCTCGGAGGTGACATCCGGTCCGGCGGATCCAATGAGCCTGATATGCGGATCCTGCCCGTGTATGGTCTTTTCAAAAATCTCATACCGCTCAAAGAAATCAGCCCGCTCCGTCTGCCACTGCTCATTGCCCACACCCAGCAGAGACAGTCCAAAAGGCTCCTTATGTCCCATCCGGGCGCGCACGTCCCCCCAGGGAGTGCCTTCCTCCCCGTTGGCAAACTCAATCAGATCAAGCGCGTCCTGCAAAAACTCCTGAAACGCAGGGCTGTCAACAGCCACCATCTCGTCGGACTGATACTGGCATGCAAAGCCCACGTTCAGCACAGGCAGGGGCCTGGCGCCGATCAACTCGCAGAGCAGGAAATACTCATAATATCCCAGCCCCAATGTCTGATTGTAATGGCTGTACTTGCTCTCGTACCGGTTCTCCTCGTTATTGCCGTGTACGGCCCACCGGTTCCAGTTATTCCTCCTGGCCCACACAGGTTTCAGGGAATCCTTGAACCGATAGCGGTTTGCCAGAGTGTTCCCCTCCACGATACATCCTCCCGGGAAACGCAGGAAACCTGGCTTAAGTTCCTTCAGCATGTCAAACAGATCCCGGCGGAAGATCCCGCAGACGGCATCGCCGGGAAACAGGGATACAAAGTCCAGTTCCACCGTGCCGGGCTCGGACAGGGCCAGAACAAAGCTTCCCTTCTCCACATCCTCCTCGGCCCGCATGACCGCCTCATACTTGCGGAAATGATTGTAAGTCTCCTTCTGTCCTTGGGAGGCAGCGACCCCAACCCGGGCATACCGCGCGCCGCCCTTATCCACAAAGGCTTCAAAATTCCCTGCGAAGTTCACACAGCGGGCCCAAAATACCAGCTTGTATTCCATCCCCTTCTTTAAATAGATACCCTCAAAGGCTTTGTTCTGTATGCCCTCCCCGGCCCGCTCCGCCCGCAGGCGCATATAGTGAGGATTCTCCTCGCTGTGGGGACTGCCGGTGACAGGACGAGCCGCCCCTTCCGCTCCGGCCGGATACATGTTCCAGGCATAGCTCCCGTCATACTCCGTCTGATAATCTTTGGCATCCCCGGTGGCCTTCATGAACTCAAAGGATCGGTTCTCCAGCATCTCCGCATACAGCCCGCCGTCCGCCGCATAGTTGATATCCTCAAAGAAAAGCCCTATCATCCCTTTCTGGATCTTAATCTTTTCCTCGGCACTGATTTTTATTTTCATACGCTTACCTCATTTCCGAATAATAAATTATTTTAACTCCAACTATAAAAACGGCTTTGAATTACTTCAAAGCCGCCGCCAGGGATTGTCCTTGTTATTCCTCTACGCCACTTTCCTTCATCAGCTTGATGATATCGCCAACGGTTTCAATACCCTCCAGGTTCTCAGAGGGAATCTCAATATCATACTCCTCCTCAAATGCCATCACCAATTCAAACAGATCCAGGGAGTCCGCACCCAGATCATCTTTGAAGGAAGTGCTCTCGGTAATCTCATCCACATCCAGATTCAACTGCTTTGCAATGATTTCTTTTACTTTTTCCAACATACTTGTAACCTCTCCTTTAGTCAGGGCTTTTCCTGATATAGAATACCCTTTTTTCATGGTAATTAGCATAAAGCTATAGAAAGTATAGGAGTTAATAGAGCGTTTGTCAAGCCCTTTTACCAGTTTTCATTCAGCAAAAGGAAATATCGCGTAACAGTTCAGACACCCCCTAAAAAACAGCTCGCTTGTTCATTGAAATTCTGT
>ERZ778518.65-NODE-65-length-102316-cov-8.463207_pt1 | contig 102316 bp, 101 predicted proteins | sample MGYA00510340_ERZ778518 | MGnify/ENA primary metagenome ERZ778518 (study PRJEB29527, sample SAMN07138967) | mouse gut metagenome | material: feces | host: mouse | place: China:Nanjing | collected 2016-01-25 ...
AATTTTGTTAAAAATAAGAGAAAGGTGGGGGCACATATGGGCGCAATTTCCGTAACTCCTGAGCAATTACGTGCTTCGGCAAAAGTTTACATCCATGCATCACAAGAGATCCAACAACAGATGCAACGGGTACAAAATGAGAATAACACGATGGCAAATGAATGGCGAGGGCAAGCTTTTCAGGCTTATCTCCAACAATTTGAACAATTGAAGGGGAATGTCAATCAAATGACACAGCTTTTAGAGCAGATCGATCAACAGCTTGAAACATACGCTAATACCGTTGAACAACGGGATAACGAAGATCGCAACGCTTTTGGTTTGCACTAGTTTTAAAGGGACCTCAATTTTATAAGTTGGGTCCCTTTTTTGGTAAGAAAAAAGAAGAGGTGAACGATACGCATGAAAAAATACATAACTAAGCGGCATTTTAGCTTAGCGTTGATCAGTTTATTAGGGGGATGTTTGGTGTTTAGTTTAGTCTGGTTGGGGCTTAAAAACCACAGTGTCGTGCGACATGATGAAAATGCACAGGCTAATAATAAAGTTCGCTATGTCTTAGTTAATCAAGATAACGGAGCAAAATTCAACGGTAAAGAGTATAACTTGGGGGGCGACTTTTTAAAGCTCGTCTCACGTGATAAAGAACACGATTGGCAAACAGCCCCGTTTGATATGGCAGAAACAGGGATGAATGATGGAACTTATGACGTTGAAGTTGTGATCCCAGAAAATTTCTCAGCGCGGATCTTAGCTTTACAAAGTACCGATCCTAAGCAGGCAGGGATCAGTTACCGAGTTCGCAAGGGGCAAAATGAGATAACCAATCAAGTCGTCGGGCGCAACGTCGACAGCTTGATCAACTATTTTAATAACCGTGTCGTTCGGATGTATTTTTCGAGTCTAGTCGGTAACTTGCGGAGCGCTCAAGTTGCGATGGAAAGAGGCGCTAATCAGCAAAAAAATCAGGTCAGCGATCTCTCCAGCCAAGTCCAAGCACCATTTTAAGGCTTAAACGATCAATTTGCTACGATCTTTAGTACAGCTAGTGTTTTAGATGAAGATCGGCAAGCAAGTGTTCAAGCAGATGAAGCTTTTAGTCACAGTGTTCAAACATTATTACAAGGCTTAAATCAAGACTTAACGAGCAATAATGAGGCTGAGCAAGCTGCTCGCACCGCTTTACATGACAAGTTAGAGGAGCAGATCAAGCTCTATGAGGCATTGACCAAGAAGAATTCAGCTTATCAATTGAATGTTGGCAATTATTTTACAGATACAGCTCCAGTTTTACCGCTCCATGATACTTCGAGCGCTTTAGTCGGTGTCGTTTCTAACGATCAGGCGGCTTTAGCTAAGCAAGTGCAACAGTTAAATGAACAGTATCAAACTTTGCATTCGTTGCAACAACAGCTAGAAAAAGAGTACGGTCTGACCCAAACGACGGCAGAAGAGAATCTAGCCACGCTAAAAGCAAAATTAAATGGTGATAACGGCAATAATACGCAGATCTTGACCGCTTTTGAAGCACAACTAAAGAAAAAGTTATCCAAGCTAGGGGTAGCAACTGAATTGACGCAAGCTGATGACGAGTTAAAAGATCTTTGGTCTAAGCAAGATCAAAAAGATTATCAAGCTGCTACGCAGATCTTGAGTAAATATGCTAAAAATCTTGGGGTCGATTACGGTAAGCCAGTGACTTATCTCAAAGAAAATACTAAAGAAGAAAATTACCAAGCTAAAGTGACTTTAAATCTAACGGCGGATAAACCCAATGTGATCCAACTAAAAGGTGATGGAGCAGCGGTAACTTTGGCTCAAAATAATATTGTTTCGACTTTAAGACAAGCGGGATATCAAGACGTCAAAATAACTCCTGTTAGCCAGGGGCGTTTTACAATCAGCTTTACCCGGCCCCAAACAACGACTGCCGTAGCTAAGACTGAGTCAGAATCTGAAGCTACAACGAGTTCAAAAAGCAGTGAGTCAGCTGAAAGCTCTAGTTTAGCTGAAACTAGTTCAACGGCTAAAGAAGAGACATCTCCACAGACACCGAGCGTTACGCCACTTCCAGCTAATTATGCATTGGAAATGACTGTTGACTACCAGATCAAGGAAACGACGGATTATGAGTGGAGCGTCAATGGTCAGGTCCAAAATACTGGTCATTTCGTAGTAGTCACACAAAAAAATAGCACTGAATTGAACCAAAATGTAGCGCAAACGTTGGCTTTAGCACATGAGGTCATGGCTGTTTATAGTCGAGAAAACGATCTGGGCAACTTTTTAGCTACACAAGAACAAGCTAAGATCGTCGCAAGCCCTGATTCATTAGCAGCATTAGTTACTAAGAGTGCCCAACTTAGCCCTGAGCTAGAACAATATGCCACTCAATTAGTGGGGCAATACGCTAAACTGAGCCAACAAGTCAAACGTCTAGGTGAAGCAACAGGTCGGCTCACACTCGATGACCAAACCCCAGCTCAAATCAAGACGTTAAATGAGATCAGCCAAAGCTTGAATGAAGCCGGCTTACAAAGCTATCTCGAACAGGTAGCTGGGATCATCGAGTGGTATAACAAAGCCCAGTTAGCGGTCAATACAGCTAAAACTGACTCGTCAGCCCCAGAGAGCGTACCACTGACAATGGCAAGTGCTACGGCTGAGGTGAGACCTGAACAGTTGACACAACAGTATCAAACTTTGAAAGCATCTTTGACTACTGGGACAAAGGAATTGACGACAACTGATAAGGTCGATCCTAAAGGTTTACAGCCGATCATTAAAGATCTCACGAATAATACCACTAAGTTGCAACAGACGACCGAAACGATCAAGACTAATTTGAGTCAAAATTTAAAGGATAGCCAAAAACAAGCGCATAACAATCAAGATTATGCTAAGGCATTCAATACGGTCATGCAAAATGCGCGTAGTGGTGAGGCTGATAACAGTAAGGTCTATAATTTCTTGACCAATCCGATCAAAGCTACTGGTTCGTATACGGCGATGCCAAAACATTCGTTAGTACCATATTTTATGACAGTGATCGGGGCCTTGAGTGCAGTCTTTATTGGCTTTGGGATCGCTAAATATCTACCTAAGCGAACTATTTTGGAACAAGAAGCTTTGATCGAACATACACGTGCATGGTTGAATCTACCTAGCGTTATTTTGACATTTGTGATCAGCTTGGGATTAGGGGTGATCTTTGCTTTGAGCACGTACAGTCTGCCAGAGATCGGAGCAAGAGCAGTTTGGATCATCTATGCGATCACGGTCATGACGCTTTTGACAGGTTTGATCACGGCGGGTGCTCGAATGCAACGGGAAGTAACACTCTTTATCTTTGGTTTGATCTTAGGCCTATATATCCTATTGACACCATTTTTAGGGATCTTAGTTAAAGCGGGCACGTTCGTTCAAGTGCTGTATCGCTTTTCACCGTTGCAAAACATCGAAGCCGGCTATACGGCGTTGGTGAGCGGGGGCACGGTGGGGATCACGACCTTATTAGGACTGATCTTAGCGACTGTCGCAGTCTTTGGGGCTAGCTTATTTTTGCGCCCGCTGACAAATGAGACCGTGGTAAAAAACGATGATGAAAATTAAGACTATCGGTGTGTGTCTAGGAGCTTGTCTGGTGTTTTTAGGCGGTTTAGCTGTGACAGCAACAGCCGATGAAGGTAGCCTCGAACTAAATGAACAAATGATCTATGATGATGGCTACCAAGATGATACCCTACAAAATTATGGAGTCAAGACACTGTTTTCCCCCGAGATGGAAAGTCAAAATAAAAAGCAAAAAAAGCAAGCTAGTGCTCCCGTAGTTCAAGCTGAAAAAAAGATCTTTACGCACCGTGAGCACAGTTCAAAACAGATCCAGCAAAAAAATCAGCAGGTCTTACGCAAATATTTATTTACCAAGCGCTCTAAGCTAAAAGTCGTGCCCGGTGACAAAAAGGGAAAAACGTCTGAGCTCGCAGGCTTCAAATACCTGTGGTCCACGCTGTTATTTGGAATAATGGCAGTTTTAGGAAGTGCGTTAGGGATATATTTCACCAAAAGACGTGTAAAACGAAAGGAAAGTAATAGTCGATGGACGAACAACTGATCAGGATCGGACTGAAATACGCTGGCACAGTCTATGATCTGCAAGTTTCTAAAAAGACAACGCTAAAATTATTAGCTGAGCAACTTAGACCAGCGCTAGCCGTTGTCAAGGTGGAACTACCAGCAAGATTTGAGTTGCACCTACTTAATAAAGCATTGACGCTAGATGAAAATGTACCATTACAGGCCTACCCTTTGGGAGATGGCGACCAATTTGAAGTGAGTGTGAGGAAAGAAAATGACGCTGATAAGTGATGGCAAGCTTGAGCTTGAATTCAAACAAAATAAGTCTGAGCTCAAAGTGACCTTAGGCGCAGACAAATATCGGTTGACTGAATTAGCCGAATACGAACTTTTTTTGTCAGGTGATGAACATTATTTGCCCGGCAAAGTACTCAAAGCAAACGAAGATCAATTGACTTTGAGTTATCAACTTCCTGAAAAAGCTTTGGCGCTGACAGAATATGTTAAACGCTTTGACCGGGCGGCAGTCTTACGTTTATTGCCCCAACTTTATTGGGTCGTTGACGAACAAGCGGGGTTGTTACAACCTTTTATTGCCCCTGAGAACCTTTTTGTTATCGGGCAACGGATCGTTGTCGCACACCGGGGGTTCAAGTCTTCGGTGGCGCCGTTCAAAGAAACAGCCGAACTTAGAGTCAAGCAATTTCGGGCGTTGGTCTTATATTTACTTGAACCTAAGCAAGATTATGCCAAGTTAGTCAATGGTGCCGGTGCTTTGCGGCATACGTTCGCCCAGCAATTAGCAAAAGCAACTACGATCACAGCACTTGAAAGCCTGGTCGATCAACAGGTCATGACCCAAGAGCAGGTGGCGCAAAAGACACTAGTAACGGTCAAAAAAACTAAATTTCAAATGCTCAAATGGATCGCGGGTATTGGTAGCGTGATAAGTGTGATCTTACTTGGCGTGACCCTTTTTTGGGGTTTTTATACAGTGCCTAAAGCCGAGCATATCGTAACGGCACAAGCGCGTTTTTTAAATGACAATTATGCTGATACGACTAAAGAGCTGGCGCGTTATTCACCGGAGCACTTGCCCCAGAGCGCACGCTACGTATTAGCGGTCAGTTATATCCAGCTTGATACACTTTCAAGTCAGCAAAAAAAGGCAGTCTTGAAAAATATCTCACAAAATTCTAACTCTAACCAGTTGAACTACTGGATCCAGATAGGTCGTGGGCAATACACAGAGGCGTTGAGTTTAGCTAAAAATATCGGTGATGACGAATATATCTTGCATGCCTATACGAAACTTTACACTGCGACTAAGAACAATACCACGATGGATGGGGCTAAAAAGCAAGCTGAATTGAGCAAATACCGTAAACAGATCAACGAATACCTGAAAAAACTAGGAGGTGAGAAGAATGAATTTGAAGCCGATTGAGCAACTTTATGCAGATCCAACTAACCGCGTTGACGATCGGATCGATCAACAAGCGACCACGGCGTTTGAAATTTTTGAATTGACGAAAACCTTCAAACACTGGACCGTAACTGACAAGCCAGCAAAAAAAGTGCCCGAGCAGCTCGTTATCGCCCATGAACACTTGCGGGTATTAACGACTGATCTTCCAACACGTTCGCTTGTCTTAGCTGATAAAGCAGGGGATATCGTTTTTGATACCCCAGCTCTCATGAAGATCACGGTCACGGAACATGGGTATTTTGTGCAGGCTTTTGGTAATGGGGCCAAGCTTTATTGGCAAGATGAACTTTGTGAACAGCTCGAGGCTAAATGGGAGCTAGGAACAAGATTGTACGTTGATGGCTTATTGCTTGAATTACGGGAATCACAGCTTAAATTGACACCCTTACGGCAAGATATCATGTTAAATATCGATAAATTATTACCGACTAATCAACAGCATGAATATCCCGTTGATTTTCCTAATTTTCGCCGAAGTCCACGGATCTATCTGCAAGAACCTAAACAAAAGTTGCGTTTAGAAAATGTCCCGACACCACAAACGCCTCCCCAAGGTGCTTTGATGCAAATGATCGTTCCGCCCCTGGGAATGGTCGTAGCTAGTGGATTAGTCAGCTTATTGAGTGGGGGCAATGGCTTGATGATGCTAGGGATGGGGAGTGCTAGTGTCTTGACCGCTGGTTTCTCGATCTCAAGCTATTTTACCAATAAAAAAATGATCCAAACTCAAAATAAACAGGCTAACGCAGCTTATGAACAGTACCTGTTAAGTATCACGGGGCAGCTGGCTAAATTAAATCAAGAGCAACGAGCCGTGATGCAATACGATCATCCTACATCCGAAGAGATCGCTGCGATGATGTATCACTATGATCCGCGCTTGTATGAACGGATGCTCAGTAATGATGACTTTTTGACCTTGAGTTTAGGTCAGGGGACTCTGCCGATCAGTTACCAGTTCGAGCACGACAAAAATGATGCTAAGATCAAGAGCAAATTAGAAAAATTCATTGAGCAAAAGATCATCGAACCTTATGAAAAAGTTGAAAATATTCCCGTGACGATCGGATTGCGCCAAACGACCTTGGGGTTAGCGGGCAATAGTGCTGCTTTACGCCAAGCGTTACAGACGACATTGTTTCAATTAGCAGCGTTTCATTCATATCACGATGTTCAATTTGTTGCCGTGCTAAATGAAGCTGAATATCAAAATTATTGGCAGGAGTGGCGGTGGTTACCACATTTTCAATTAGAAAGTTTGAATTTACGCGGACTTGTCTATAACGCTCAAACCCGTGATATGGTCTTAAATTCGTTGTATCAGATGTTAGTCAAGCGCCGCCAAGAATATAAAGAACAGCGCAATTCTCGGGAAGCAATGTTTTTTAAGCCCCAGATCGTTTTAGTGATACAAGATGAAGCATGGCTGACAGGGCATAACTTAAATGAATTCTTGATGGAAGATATGAGTCGTTACGGTGTGACTGTGATCTGGGCGAAAGAGACTTTAGCAATGTTGCCTGAAACAGTCACGACCTTAGTTGACTATCACAGTTCAAAGTTAGGGACGCTGATCAATGAAGACCAAACCTATTTGAACCTAGAATTTGTGCCTAATTCGTATCCTAAGAAGGTCACGCAGGCAGCAGCGATCAAGCGTTTGGCTAATTTACGCCACGTTGAGGTCGAAAAAAATTCGATCCCTGAAAGTATCTCGTTTTTGCAACTGTACAATGTTAAGCGTGTCGCAGAGCTAAATGTGAAAAAGCGCTGGCAGCTAGCTGATACGTCTAAGACGTTGGCAGTACCTTTGGGCGTGCGGGGCAAAAATGATGTGGTCAACTTGAATTTACACGAAAGAGCACATGGTCCTCACGGCTTATTAGCTGGGACGACAGGTTCGGGTAAATCTGAAGTTTTACAGAGCTTTATTTTGTCGTTAGCGGTCAATTTTGCTCCCGAAGATGTGGGCTTTTTACCGATCGATTATAAAGGTGGGGGGATGGCGAACTTATTTGCTGATCTGCCACATTTATTGGGGTCGATCACTAATCTTGATGGAGCAAGTACAGCTCGGGCCTTGAAGAGTATTCATGCTGAATTAGAGCGCCGCCAGCGTTTATTTAGAGAATTTGGGGTCAACCACATCAACGGTTACACCAAGTTGTATAAAAAAGGAAAAGCGGGTGCGACTGATCGCGTGTATCCAACTGAGCCGTTACCACATCTGTTCTTGATCAGTGATGAGTTCGCTGAGTTAAAAGCTAACGAACCTGAATTTATGAATGAGTTAGTTTCGACTGCACGGATCGGGCGTTCTTTAGGGGTACACTTGATCTTAGCTACGCAAAAACCAAGTGGGGTGGTCAACGAACAGATCTGGTCGAACTCACGCTTTAAGATCGCCTTAAAAGTGGCCGAACCTGCTGACTCAAAAGAAGTGATCAAAACACCAGACGCCGCTTCTATCACCTTACCTGGGCGTGGTTATCTGCAAGTTGGTAATAATGAGATCTATGAGTTGTTCCAAACCGCTTATAGTGGTGCTAAATATGTTCCTGATGAAGCCCAAAATACTGCCAAAGTAGATGATCGGATCTGGTTGATCAATCATTTAGGACAAGCAGAATTGTTAAATACCGATCTTTCTGAAGGTGAAGTTGTTCAGGCAGAATATGAGGAAGTTCAGTCAGAATTGGAAGTAGTTGTAGACGAAATAGCAAGGATCGCTGAGAAGGATCAAGTTGTTCTTCCGATGAAACCATGGTTACCAGATCTAGCTGAAAAGATCGTTACGCCTAAAGTAGATTGGGTAAATGAATGGCAAAAAGAACGAAAATTAGCAGTGCCATTTGGAATGTTAGATATACCTGAGCAACAGATGCAAAAGGAATTATTGTTTGATATTGAGAAATTTAATCCAGCCGTCTTTATTGGTAGTTCTGGTTACGGAAAATCCACGGCATTACAAACGTTAGTGCTCAATTTGGCACGTTATAATTCTCCAGCTCAAGTCCAATTTAATCTGCTTGATTTTGGGAATAATGGCTTATTGCCTTTGAGAAACTTACCGCATGTAGCTGATCACGTAAGACTAGAAGAAAAGGAAAAATTCTTCAAAATGTTACAACGGATCGGCGAAACTTTAGATCAGCGGAAAACTTTATTCCAAGAACATGGTGTCGCTAACTTTGAACAGTACGAAGCAATGGCTGACCAACCATTAGCAATGAGTATTAATGTGATCGATGCTTATGATGCGCTTATTGAAGATGACGATCGTGATGTTGTTGACAGTATGATCAATCGTGTTTTACGCGAAGGTGCTGCTTTAGGCGTATTTCTAGTAATGAGTTCTAATCAGATGACAGCTTATCGCTTAGGAATGCGCTCTAATATCTCTAAAGCATTGATGCTTTATCTAGTCAATAATGATGATTTGATCGAGGTGTTAGGTAGTGATCGGATCCAAATACCACCTATTCCAGGACGCGGACAAGTAGAGATCGACGATGCAGTTGATGTCTTTCAAACATATCAACCAACTACAGGTGAAGATTCATTGAGCATTATTAAAAACATTGGAGCATTGGCCGAAAAAATGGATACTTTTTGGACTGGTGAACGGCCAAAAGCGATCCCGATGCTACCACTACAATTTGGGTTAGAGTACTTCGAAAAACGTGATGATGTTACGAAACTACTTGTAGATGGTGAGTTACCGTTAACATTTGATATTCAAACCACAGAGGTCTTAGGCTTTGAACCTGTAAGACATCATTTCTTCACATTGATCTATGGAACTGAGGAACAACGTCAAATGTTAGATACTAGTTTATTGTTCTTGCTGAAATATACAAAGAAAAGGACAGTATTGGTCGATTTTGAAGGCCAAGTATATACGGATAACTATGCCAGCTTTGATGAAGTTTATACGGCATCGGGGGATGATATCGAGCGCTTGAAATTATTGTTGGCTGAGTATGTGAAGCTAGCTGGGAGTAAGGCTGTGGGAGAGCAAATATTTATGTATATTCCTAATTTGCGCCTGTTCTTTGAAAAAAGTGGTTTGACGATCGATAACTTTATCTTGACTTTAAAGCAAGCTTGGCGAGCAGGTTTATATATTATCATTTCTGATAGTATCAACTACATTGAAAAAGGCTTTGATTTAAATGTTCAAGAACTGCGCAAAAATATTACAGCCGGAGTTGTCACAGCCAGATTGAATGATACGGACACGATCAAAGTTATGGGATCATCATTAGAAAAGAATTTAGCAGGTAATGAAGCTTATTACTTTGAATCGCAAGGAACCAAATATGCCAAAGTACGTTTGGCAGGAAAAATTTAATGAAAGAGATGACAGTAGAATGGAAAAAGTAGATTTTTTACCCTTAGGGACAGTAGTTGTTTTAAACGGTTCGATCAAAAAGGTCATGATCGCGCAACGTGCGGTTTATGTACCTGCAAATGAGGACGAAACAGATGTCAAATATTTCGAATATGGGGCAGTCTTATATCCTGAAGGTTTAGTGGATGGACAATTAGTATATTTCAATAGCGAAGATGTCTATAAAGTAATTGCTGTAGGCTACACAGATGCTGATGATGAACTCTTGGTTGAAGAGATCAATGAGGCATTAGAAAAAGTGGAAAACGAGCCTAAAAAGGTCACTAAGATTGCAGAAAATTCTTCAAGTACAGTCGATCCTTTCAGTGGTTTGTCTGAGAAATTTGATAAAGGAGAATAACTAGATGAGTCCAGAAGAGATCGCTGAGCGACTTGTTAAGGTCGCTAAGCATAACGAAGCGGTCCATCGGCATAATGCAACGATCGATCGAAAAATTGAAAGATTAAAGCAAGCGATGGTAGAGTTGACCTCACTGCAAGCGGAGCTAGATAGTTTACGGACTAATAAGCTAGAACATGGTGGTGAAAATGTTTGGAAGGGCAATGTTTATCGCGAACATAAACGAAAAGTTGGCTATGTGGAAGATGATGTTAAGGGGCTCTCTTCTTTGATGGGAGATGCTTTTGAAGATTATAGTAACACGATCCGACGCTTACGAGCAGAGAAGCAAAGTTATTGGATCATCTAGGGAGTGAAAATAAATGGCAAAGATCAGCGTAAATACAGGAGAGGTCAAGCGAAATGTACGACAGATCAGTACTGCTGGCAATGCTTTGGCGGGTAAGCAAGATGGTTTGCGACAACCAAATAGTAGCATTAACACGCCAACGCCTAAAAAGATCCGAGAAAAATATACTCAGATCAATAATTTATTGCATAGATATGGAGCTTTGGTTAAAAATGATGCCAAGCGGATCGAAAAAGTAGCTCAAAATATGCGTGAACTAGACGAAAAAATGGGACGGAGGTGAACCAAATGACTAAGATGAATTACATGGAGTTATATGGATTCATGCTGGCAACAAACCAAGGCTTGAACAGTCGGCGTGATCTATTACGTAAAACGCAAAAAAGCTTAAATGTTTTTACAAGTGGTAAAGGCGGTCTCACTGGTGGTGCTGCTGATGGGATCGCAAATTATATCAGTGAAGTGCATGCCAGTGGGCTACAGACAATGATCGAACAGTTGCTACAACGTTTTGAGGACCTTTTGAAGATCTACGTTGCTTCATATACAGGTGTTGATAAAGGTGGGAATGATTTTTATCTAGCTACGAGTGATTATGAGGCGATCAAGGGACAAAGCGATAGTTACCGTGGTGATGTTGCAGCAAAAGTCGCACATTTCAATAAGATCACACATGGTGTCAGTGATATTGTCCCCAGTGGGACCTATGTTCAACAGGCAAATGAAGCTAAGTCTCGAGTGAATGATTCGTTGGATAATATAAAGCGAGGTATCAAAGACCAGCAAGAAAGCTGGCAGACCTATGAAGCCGAACAAGTCAGAAAATTTGATGAATTAGATGAGATGATAGCTGCAATCGAACGCTTGATAGGACAATATAGTTCCCAGAAGTTGCCCTAGTTTACTGGTTATCAAAAAGGCGCTTTTGCAGAGAAAATCAATGGTAAGACACAGCAGGTCATCACGACTTTACAAGATAATATGTATCGAGACCGTAACTTAGTTAGAAGTGCAGAAAAAAAGATCGATCAGACCCAAAAGACATATCAACGTTATCTGGTTCATCTAGAAGAAGAACGGAATAAACGTGAAGGAAAAAACGCATTCTACACGGATCTATTCTTTATGGCTCTTGGTGTTGGAATAACGATAATGTCTGGAGGTATTGCCGTTCCAGCATTAATGGCTTTTGGTATGGCTTTGGACGGACTAAATTTGTATGAGGACTATACGAAAATGACGTCTGGAAAAAAATATGGAGATAATATCATAAAATGGTTATTAATGAAGACCGGATTAAAAAGAGAAAGTACTGAAGGAGTATATTCGCTTTTGAATTTGGCAGGTGCTGTATCAGGTTCCGCCGGAGCATATAAGTCTTTAGTAAAGGAAGGACAGTTTGTAAGTAAAGGAATAAAAACAAAACCGTTACTGCAAAATAGCAAACAGGTGTGGCGAGATTCTACAAGTGTTAAGAATCTATTTAATTTTGCTGATGACAGTAAAGTTACCGGAAGCACAGCTAAAAAAGTAATGCAGGCCTTTGGAAATGATTCACATGCGATAGGCGATAATGTCAAAATAGCTAAGAAACATAAGTTATTACTAGAGGGTATTGTTCCAAAATTAAGTAAGGGTGCTTCGGGCAAAGTTATTACAAAAACATATGCAAAAGAAACATTGAAACAAGTAACTTTTGCAGGTGTAAAAGATGTAGTGATAGCCCCAGCGGCTAGTGCCGTAACAAATTCAGTAGTGGGTAATGATACAAGCAGTATTGAATATAAAATGACTAATAAATTTGCAGGTAAGATAATCTCTAAACCAGTTAAGACAGCGGTAAATGTCCATATTGGAATGTGGAAAGATGGATTAACTGGCGGCAAGGTAACCGATAAGATCGCAAATAGAGCAATGCTCAGAGAAAAATTTGGTGATAATAGTGTTCGGTCTGAATTAGACAATACGTTTGATCTCTTGAGAGATATGAAGGAACTATACACGTGGTAGAACTAGAAAATTTGGAGGAAATAATATGGCAATAGAGACCTGGGATAGTCCGTATATAGCGATTTGGCTATACCTAAGTATTTTAGCAGTAGTGCTATTATTTGGTGTACGAGGGTATAGTGACAAAGTGAGTGGGTTAGAAGCAGCGGGATATGGTATGTTGATAATAATACTGTCAGGATTGAATGGAGCAGCATTAGGGCAATATATGTATGATGATGAAGCAAAATATGATGTTCTAGGTGTTTTGGGAAATACATTAGGGTTGTCAGGATCATTACTGATAAGTGGATTTATATTGTTAATATTTTATCGGTATCGAGTAGTGAAACATCCTGAAGAGATTATTGTTAAGAATGGGGATATAGAGATTAGTGGTTCTTATTTACTTAGTAGCCTATCAATAATATTATGGCTAGGAATTATGTTAGGCGGTATAGGTGTAGGTCATATTGTTATGGGATTAGTTGGTGATAGAGAGGGATTATTGATTGCTAGTACAGTACTTATTCCAATTGTTATAGCGATTTGGTTAATGACAAAATATAGCAAATGGATGTTTAAGTATATCGTCTGGGTGTTACGTCGCAAAGGGTTGTTGCAAGTAGAGGATGATGAAAGTAAGTCTAAAGATATTGATTGACCCTTATTATTTTTAAGATCGAGAGGAGAATTACAATGACAAATGTATTTGATTTATTAGGTGTTATTGTGTTGTTTGTGATCGTTTATTGCTTGAATTTATCAGTTGGTAAGAGTGGTGTGGCAGGTAAATTATCTACAGGTTTTGCATTATTTCAAACATTAGTGGTTTTTGCTTCAGCTGGTGGAGCAATGATCTTATTGGGAGACTTAGTTAAAAATGAGGCAGTTTCATTATTTTTAGCAGTTTTTGGCTTAAGTGGGGTCTTGTTACTGAGTGGCTTTATGTCATTTAAATATTATCAACAACGTATCTTGGCTCATCCTGAAGAATTTTATATTCAAGATGGTAGCGTAGTCTTTGAAAAGTCATATCTTTTTGGTGGTGTAGTTAGTTACCTAGGTTTCGGGATCTTAGCAGCTGGGATCGGTCTAGCCAATACGATATCAGTTGTGATCGGTGATCGTCATGGAGTGCTTTATGGCTTAGCTATTTTTGCTCCGATCATCATTGCGATCTATTTATTTGCTAAATATCGTAAATGGGCCATGCAATATATTATCAAAGAACTAAGTGAACAAGGAAAATTGATCGAAAAAAATACGGGTGAACAATAGATCTTTCAAATAAAAAGTTAGATAACTATCAGTACTTCAAGGATAATTTAACAGCCAGAAGATGAGGTGAAGCAAATGACTAAGATGAATTACATGGAGCTATATGAATTCATGCTAGCGGCAAACCAAGGTTTGAATAGCCGGCGTGATCTATTACGTAAAACACAAAAGAGTTTAAATACTTTTGCAAGTGGCAAGGGGGGCCTCACTGGTGGTGCCGCTGATGGGATCGCAAATTATATCAGTGAAGTGCATGCTAGTGGGCTACAGACAATGATCGAACAGTTGCTACAACGTTTTGAGGACCTTTTGAAGATCTACGTTGCTTCATATACAGGTGTTGATAAAGGTGGGAATGATTTTTATCTAGCTACGAGTGATTATGAGGCGATCAAGGGACAAAGCGATAGTTACCGTGGTGATGTTGCAGCAAAAGTCGCACATTTCAATAAGATCACACATGGTGTCAGTGATATTGTCCCCAGTGGGACCTATGTTCAACAGGCAAATGAAGCTAAGTCTCGAGTGAATGATTCGTTGGATAATATAAAGCGAGGTATCAAAGACCAGCAAGAAAGCTGGCAGACCTATGAAGCCGAACAAGTCAGAAAATTTGACGAATTAGATGAGATGATAGTTGCTATCGAACGCTTGATAGGACAATATAGTTCCCAGAAGTTGCCCCAGTTTACTGGTTATCAAAAAGGCGCTTTTGAAGAGAAAATCAATGGTAAGACACAACAGGTCATCACGACTTTACAAGATAATATGTATCGAGACCGTAACTTAGTCAAAAGTGCAGAAAAAAAGATCGATCAGACCCAAAAGACATATCAGCGTTATTTGGTTCATCTAGAAAAAGAACGGAATAAACGTGAAGGAAAAAATGCATTGATGATTGATGGATTTTTCTTCCTACTAGGTGGAGCCATCACTATAGCCTCAGGTGGGATAGCGGTACCATTACTATTAGGATTTGGTGTTGGTCTAGATTTGCTTAATTTATATGAAGACTATACGAAAATGAAGTCGGGTAAAAAATATGGGGATAATTTTATAAAGGATTTTTTGTTACGTCTAGGAATTAATAGAGAGTATGCGGAAGATACCTATTCAATTTTAAATTTAATTGGCGGTGTGGCTGGTTCAAAAGGTGCTTTTAAATCCTTAGTAAAGGAAGGACAGTTCGTAAGTAAAGGGATAAAAACAAAACCGTTACTGCAAAATAGTAAACAGGTATGGCGAGATTCTACAAGTGTCAAAAATCTATTTAATTTTGCCGATGATAGTAAGGTTACTGGAAGTACAGCTAAAAAAGTGATGCAAGCCTTTGAGCATGATGCGCATGCAATAGGCGACAATGTCAAAACAGCCAAGGAACATAAATTATTGTTAGAAGGTGTTGTTCCAAAATTAAGTGAGGGTGCTTCAGGAAAAGTTATTACAAAGACATATGCAAAAGAAACGTTGAAACAAGTAACTTTTGCAGGTGTAAAAGATGTAGTGATAGCCCCAGCGGCTAGTGCCGTAACAAATTCAGTAGTGGGTAATGATACAAGCAGTATTGAATATAAAATGACTAATAAATTTGCAGGTAAGATAATCTCTAAACCAGTTAAGACAGCGGTAAATGTCCATATTGGAATGTGGAAAGATGGATTAACTGGTGGCAAGGTAACCGATAAAATTGCGAATAGGGCTATGCTCAGAGAAAAATTTGGTGATAATAGTGTTCGTTCTGAATTAGACAATACGTTTGATTTCTTGAGAGATATGAAGGAATTATACACGTGGTAGAACTAGAGGATTTGGAGGCGATGATATGGCAATAGAGACATGGGATAGTCCCTATATAGTGATTTGGCTATGTTTAGGGGTATTAGTAACAGTATTGACATATGGTGTGCGAGGATATAGTGGCAAAATAAATGGATTAGAGGCTATTGGATATAGTATGGTAATCGGTGCTCTAGCTATCTTAAACGGAGCAGCGCTGGGTCAGACAATGTATGACAAAACGGCGAAGTATGATGTTTGGGGGAGTTTAGGGACAATGTTAGGCTTATCGGGGCCTTTAATAGTGAGTGGCTTAACATTGATAGTGTTTTATAGATGTCGAGTAGTAAAACATCCAGATGAATTAGTAGTTAGGGGTAACGATTTAGAAATGGGAGGATCCTATTTATTAAGTGGGATAACATGGTTTATGTTTTCTGGATTGTTGTCAGGGGGGATAGGTGGCGGATACTTAGTTGATGAACTTCTAGGAGATAGAAAAGGGGTGATTTATGCCTTATCAATGCTTTTACCAATTATTGTAGCAATTTGGTTAATAGCAAAGTATAGCAAATGGATGTTTAAGTATATCGTCTGGGTGTTACGTCGCAAAGGATTGCTACAAATAGTGGATGATGAAGATTCCAAATAAATTTTAGAGAAATCAGAAGTAGTTATGATTTCTAAATTGGTGATTGGTTAGCCGACCACTTTACATATGATCTTTTGAGAGATGTGAAAGAACTCTATACGTGGTAGAACCAGATAATTGGAGGCGATGATATGGCAATAGAAACATGGGATAGTCCTTATATAGTAATTTGGCTATGTTTGGGAGTATTAGCAACAGTATTGACATTTGGTACGCGAGGATATAGTGACAAATTAAATGGCTTGGAGGCTGCATTTTATAGTGTAGTGATTGGAGGATTAGCTATTTTGAATGGAGCAGTCTTAGGACAAGTAATGTACGATAAGACGGCTAAATATGATGTATTAGGTGTTTTAGGAAATACATTAGGTTTATCGGGATCATTACTGGTAAGTGGATTCATATTGCTAATATTTTACCGTTATCGAGTGGTGAAACATCCAGAAGAGATCATTATTAAAAATGGGGATATAGAGATTAGTGGTTCTTATTTACTTAGTAGCCTATCAATAATATTATGGCTAGGAATTATGTTAGGCGGTATAGGTGTAGGTCATATTGTTATGGGATTAGTTGGTGATAGAGAGGGATTATTGATTGCTAGTACAGTACTTATTCCAATTGTTATAGCGATTTGGTTAATGACAAAATATAGCAAATGGATGTTTAAGTATATCGTCTGGGTGTTAAGTCGCAAAGGATTGCTACAAGTAGTGGATGATAAAGCTTCTAAATAAATTTTAGAGAAATCAGAAGTAGTTATGATTTCTAAATTGGTGATTGGTTAGCCGATCACTTTACATATGATCTCTTGAGAGATATGAAAGAACTCTACACATGGTAGAACTAGAGAATTTGGAGGAAATAATATGGCAATAGAGACCTGGGATAGTCCCTATATAGTGATTTGGCTATGCCCAAGTATTTTAGCAGTAGTACTATTATTTGGTGTACGAGGGTATAGTGACAAAGTGAGTGGGTTAGAAGCAGCGGGATATGGTATGTTGATAATAATACTGTCAGGATTGAATGGAGCAGCATTAGGGCAATATATGTATGATGATGAAGCAAAATATGATGTTCTAGGTGTTTTGGGAAATACATTAGGGTTGTCAGGATCATTACTGATAAGTGGATTTATATTGTTAATATTTTATCGGTATCGAGTAGTGAAACATCCTGAAGAGATTATTGTTAAGAATGGGGATATAGAGATTAGTGGTTCTTATTTACTTAGTAGCCTATCAATAATATTATGGCTAGGAATTATGTTAGGCGGTATAGGTGTAGGTCATATTGTTATGGGATTAGTTGGTGATAGAGAGGGATTATTGATTGCTAGTACAGTACTTATTCCAATTGTTATAGCGATTTGGTTAATGACAAAATATAGCAAATGGATGTTTAAGTATATCGTCTGGGTGTTACGTCGCAAAGGGTTGTTGCAAGTAGTGGGTAATAAAGATTTCAAATAAATTTTAGAGAAATCAGAAGTAGCCATGATTATTACTAAATTGGTGATTGGTTAGCCGACCACTTTACATATGATCTTTTGAGAGATGTGAAAGAACTCTATACGTGGTAGAACCAGATAATTGGAGGCGATGATATGGCAATAGAGACATGGGATAGTCCCTATATAGTGATTTGGCTATGTTTAGGGGTATTAGTAACAGTATTGACATATGGTGTGCGAGGATATAGTGGCAAAATAAATGGATTAGAGGCTATTGGATATAGTATGGTGATCGGTGCTTTAGCTATCTTAAATGGAGCAGCACTAGGTCAGACAATGTACGATAAAACAGCGAAGTATGATGTTTGGGGGAGTTTAGGAACTGCGTTAGGGTTATCAGGCCCTTTAATAGTGAGTGGCCTAATATTGATAGTTTTTTATAGATGTCGATTAGTAAAGTATCCAGGTGAATTAGTAGTTAGAGGTAACGATTTGGAAGTGGGAGGATCCTATTTATTAAGTGGGATAACGTGGTTTATGTTTTCTGGATTGTTATCTTGTGGAATTGGAATGGCTGGCTATGTTCAAGCATTAAAAGGCCCAAAGACAGGTTTCTTTTATGGGTCGTTAGCCTTAATTCCTGTAGTGATAGCAATTTGGTTGATAGCAAAATATAGCAAATGGATGTTTAAGTATATCGTCTGGGTGTTACGTCGCAAAGGGTTGTTGCAAGTAGTGGATGAAAAGGATTCCAAATAAATTTTGGAGTAGTCAGAAATAGTTATGATCGATAAATTGGTGGTTGATTAGTCAATAACTTCATACATATATGAAAGAAGTTTTCTAAATTCTTGACGAAGTACCAAAAGTTATCAAAGTAGATTGCCGTATGTGGCTAATTGATATTGTAGCAGGGAAAAGTATCGAAAGTGGTGGGGGATTAGAGAGTTTTTGGTATTAAATAGTTTCTTATTGATTATTTTCCTAGTTGGAACAATGCCGACAATAGTTATTTCCGTACAAACTCAACAAATTTTTAGAATTTTTTATGGAATTACGGTAATTTTATTGATCAATTCGCAAATTTTTTGTAGATGGTATAACGGAATAAAATATGCTGGTTTCATTGGTAGCTATTATTATGGCGGGGTTCTATATGATTACAACTAAAGATATTTTTATAGAAATTTCTTTAATGACGTTTGAAATGCTGGCTTCACCTAAATTATTTTTGTATTGGTTGATTTTAAATACTTCTTATCGTCATAACCTAATAAAAGAGTTTAAGCCTAAAAATGTTGAAAAATCATAAATTTTTGTATCAAAAAAGAAAAGTAATGGCAATATGTTTAGAACAGCGAGGTGAGAATGATATTTAACAAAAAGAAAGACGTGATCGCATTAGTGATAATATCTCTCGTGATGATCGTATTACTTGGAGAAAATAAAATGGCGATCATCAAAGAAACTGGACGAGTCAGAGAAACGCTTGCGCAAAAGTTTCCAAGCAAAGAAGATAAACAGCGACGTATAGCGTTATGGGTAGTGCAGAATTTTGATGTTTCGGAACCTATAAAAGAAATAAAGGTAAGTAAAATAAAATCTTATGGGTTATTCGGAACGGGAGGAAGAGCTGTATCGGTAATTATTAATAATAATGAAAATTATATTATTGATGGGATAAGTGTTGGAAGCGATGGAACACCGAGAGGAATAGCAATATATGGAGATGATGTTACGAGCGTTTATAACAGTAAAAGAACATTGGAGGGGATTAAAGTAAAATCTTGGTAGGAGTAGGGCTACATACAGTAAAGCTAGAAAATTTGGAGGCGATGATATGGCAATAGAGACATGGGATAGTCCCTATATAGTGATTTGGCTATGTTTAGGGGTATTAGTAACAGTATTGACATATGGTGTGCGAGGATATAGTGGCAAATTAAATGGCTTGGAGGCTGCATTTTATAGTGTAGTGATTGGGGGATTGGCTATTTTGAATGGTGCAGCTTTGGGACAAACAATGTACGATAAGACAGCCAAGTATGATGTTTTAGGGAGACTTGGAAATGTACTGGGCTTATCATCTCCACTAATAATAAGTGGTTTGATACTCTTGATATTTTACCGCTTTCGTGTTGTAAAATATCCTAAGGAATTCATGATTATAGGGCAAGATGTAGAGATAAGCGATTCCTACTTAATTAAGTGGAGCAACGACATTTTTGTGGATTGGATCAATGCTAGGAGGAATCGGCATGATGGGGTACGTACAAGCATTAAAGGGAGGGAAAAAAGGCTTCTTTTATGGTTCATTAGGCCTAATTCCTGTAGTGATAGCGATTTGGTTAATGACAAAATACCGCAAATGGATATTTAAGTATATCGTCTGGGTGTTACGTCGCAAAGGGTTGTTACAAGTAGTGGATGATGAAAGTAGATCTAAAGATACTGAATATCGTAAATAAACCGGCAACATATTACAAAAGAACTAGGTGAACAAGGTAAATTGATCGAAAAAATATAGATGAAAAATAGATTTTGGAGCTAAGATTTTTTAAAAGAAGGAAGATGTTATTTAATGGAAAGTAGATTACGTGTGTCAAAAAGAGCCAAGTTAGTTAAAACTGACACAGATTATTTTGCAAAATTAAAATATGGGTATTTAACGGTAGCAGTAGCTATTCTGAGCTTTGTTGCAATTTTAATAGTTGATTATCTTTTGGTCCAGTATAGTGATGCCTACTTTAATTTATTAGTATTATACAGTAATGCATTACATGGTTTTATCAGAACCTGTTTGATAATAATTTTAAGTATTATTCCAGTGATCGTATGTAAGGTAAGTGCATTGATAAATCCTGTTGTATCGATCTCATTTTATTTCATTAGTTTGATCGTTTTGGGCTTTCCTTTAGGAGTGGCTATTTCAGTACTTCCAGAATTAATAATTCCTGTGGCCGTGCAAGTAACAGTTTTAACACTATTATTTTGCTCGATCGGTATAATTTTTAAAAAGGATCTATCATCTTGGGGCTCTATTTTAAGCTTTGGATTAGTAGGTATAATTTCAATGACATTCACAAATTGGCAGTTTTTGCATTTAACTTTTTTGAATACTATTTCATATTATGCTACTGTGTTGCTATTTTTAGGTTATTTGATCTATGATGCCAATATGGCTATGAACAGCTATACCGAGGCTAAAGAACTGGGTGGGTTATTTTTTGTCAGTATCTTATTAGCCAACTCATTGGATATTTTACAAGATATCATTGTCCTTTTCTTGGAGATCCTGACATCGGATTCAGATGATGATTCGGACAATGATTCAGATGGTGGCTTTGATAGTTTTTGGTAAAGTATATGTGATTTAGACCGTAATATGATAGCGATAATCTGGAATTTAAAAATATTAAAGTCTTAGCAACATTTGTGTCAAAGAAGAAAAGTAATGGCAATATATCTAGAATAGCAAGGTGAGAATGATCTTTAACAAAAAGAAAAATATGATCGCATTAGTGATGGTATCTCTTATAATAGTCGTATTGCTTGGAGAAAATCAACTGACGATCGTTAAAGAGACTGAACTAGTTAGAGAAGTGCTTGCGCAAAAGTTTCCAAGTGAAACAGAGAAGCGTCGACGTATCGCGTTGTGGGTCGTACAACATTTTGAAGGACCTGAACCAATAAAGACGATAGAAGTAGGGAAAATTGAAAGTTACGGCTTTTTAGGTACGGGGGGTAAAGGTGTTTCTGTACGAATCAATAAGAAAGAATATAATGAAGTAGCACTAGTATTAAGTAGTGACGATATTCCTAGCGGGGGAGTAGGTGGTATTTCTGCGCAGTTTGAATATAAATACGTGGATAAATTGAATTCAGATCTTGATGGTATAGAAGTTCTATATTGGAGATAAAACTGTGGAAAATTTAGTACAAAGATATGAGTTTGGTATGAAGTGTCAATTGATTTTAAATTACGATGGCGTATGTTAGGTAATTATGTACAGAAATTCGGAATACATAGATCAGCGAGGTAAGTGAAATTGCTTAACAAAAAGAAAAACGTGATCGTATTAGTGATAGTATCTCTTATAATGATCGTATTGCTTGGAGAAGATCAACTGACGATCGTCAAAGAGACTGAACTAGTTAGAGAAGTACTTGCGCAAAAGTTTCCAAGTGAGGCGGAGAAGCGTCAACGTATCGCGTTGTGGGTCGTACAACATTTTGAAGGACCTGAACCAATAAAGACGATAGAAGTAGGAAAATTTGAAAGTTACGGCTTTTTAGGTACGGGTGGTAGAGGTGTTTCTGTACGAATCAATAAGAAAGAATATAATACGATGAGTTTGCAATTGGTAAAAGATAGCCCCAATGGTGGCTTTGGAATTCATAAAGCAAATGAGTTTCATTTTGAAAAACAAAATGATAAAAATTTAAAGGGTGTAGAAGTCAAACTTTGGCGGTCAGACAACGGGTAGTAATTCAAATAGCATAATAACAAAATGTCCAGCATGATCTTTTACGATCGCGCTGGACATTTTGGTTAATATGTTGGTTTGATCTTTAGTTCTTCTTGAGCAGTTAGATCAGCATCAGGATACTTACGCTTCAAAGCAGTCAGTAAGATCCGCTTAGCTAATTCACCGTTGCGGGCTAAGATCGGGCCGTGGAAGTAAGAACAGTAGACATTCTTATAGATCGCACCTTCACCTTGATCTTTGCCGTTGTTACCGTGGCCACTGATGACCTTTCCTAAAGGACGTTCATCCTTACCGAGATAGGTGACACCATTGTGGTTTTCAAAACCATGGTATTTTTGTCCTGTTTCTTCGTTTTCGATCACGATATCGCCGATGAAACGGTTATTGTCTTGGCTTTTTGTATAATGATCAAGTGCGGAGATCCCCTCGATGCGCTCGCCATTTGCCCCGATATAATATTTACCTAGTAATTGGTAGCCCCCACAGATCGCAAGCATTGGACCGCCGTCTTCGATATAATCAGTCAAAGCTTGTTTTTTGGCTTGGATATCCTTAGAAACGATGACTTGCTCATAATCTTGGCCACCACCGAAAAAGGCAATGTCGAATTTTGTAGCCTCAAATGGTTGGTCAAGTGAGATAACTTCTGAAGTCAGTTCAACATCCATCTGTTTGGCATAGTATTCTAAAACTAAAACGTTGCCGATATCACCATAAGTGTTCAATAGATCGCCATAAAGGTGTGCTAGGTGAAGTTGGTATTTCATATTAATCCATGCCTCCCTTGATATAGCCTTCATCTGCCAAAAGTTTCCGTAATTGTAAGACGGCAGTGTATGTTGCTAGTACGTAGATGTGTTCTGTCGGCATCGTTTTGAGGTAAGCTAAGACGTCTTTTAGACTTTCACGTTGCGCAAAGTTTTCTTCGGGAACCCCAGCTACGCGTAAACGGAATGTGATGTCTTTGTAACGTTCGCCCCCAGTCAAGACACTAGGGATCTTGTCAAATGGTAAGTTTTCAAAATCACCATCCCAGATCCAGCTCGTATCGATCCCGTCAGCGTAATTAGCGTTCAACAAGACTGCCAGTGAAAATGGCTTATCATCGGTCTTGATCATTTCTAAAACTTGGTCAAGACCGACTGGATTTTTGACCAAGATCATTGTGACTTCTTTACCATCGAGATCGATCACTTCTTGCCGGCCAAAGACTTTTTCATCATTTTGACTGAGTGCTTGGCAGATAGTTTTTGGTTCGACCTCTAATTGAGATCCGACTGCATAAGCGGCTAGGGCGTTATAGATGTTGTAGGTCCCACCGATATGCAAGTCGACTTCATGTCCGTTGATCGTAAATTTAGAAGACTGTGGGGTCTGTGCTAAGATACGATCGACTTTATAAGTCAATTTTGGCCGTTTAAAACCACAATTAGGGCAAAAATATTTACCTAAATTACTGTAGGAACGGTATTTGAAATGTAAGATATGTTGGCATCCTGGGCAAAGCAAGCCATCAGTATTAGCAGGAGCAAGTTGATCTTTTTCAGCTTTATCTGCAAAACCGTAATAAACAACTTTATTAGGCAATTCCTTACTATTAAAAATAGGGGCATCGCCATTTGCAAGTACAAGCGCATCGGGGTGCATCAAGACACCCTTCAAGATTTTGCCATAAGTCGTGTAGATCTCACCATAACGATCCATTTGATCACGGAAAAGGTTAGTCAACACGAACATTTTTGGTTTGATATATTCGCAGACGATCGGCACATTGGCTTCATCGGTTTCAAGGACAGCGAGGTTTTTGCCCGAGCTCGTTTTTTGAGCTGTCAAAAATGCGGTCACGATCCCTTGTTTCATATTAGAGCCGCTCTTATTAGTCAAAACATTACCATATTTAGCTTGTAGCACTTTTACGGTCAAAGCGGTCGTCAGTGTTTTACCATTGGTCCCAGTGATGATCACGATCTCGTAATTTTTAGCTAAAGCTTTTAAAACATCAGGATCAATTTTTAAAGTTAACTTACCAGGCAGAGAGGTCCCACCGTGCATAAAATTATGCAAGAACCAGTGAGAAGTTTTACCCGCAGTAATTGCGATTGAACTTTTAAATGACATGAAATTTCCTCCGATTTTTTTATGTCAACTTGTATCTTACCATAAAATACGGATCAGTGCGCAGAAAAACGGGTTGAGCCGTACGGATAGCATAGGATAAGCCAAGAGGCGGTTTTGGCGTCTTGCTTATCCGTAGCTATCAGCTAGGCTCAGTTTTTCGGAGCACGACAAAGATCAGTACGCGCAAAAACGGGTCAAGCCGTACGGATAGCGAGACCTAACAAATTTGTTAATGAAATTTACGTATAAATCATATATACTAGTTTAGGAACTACTAAAAGGATGGTGGCGTTAGTGGCACAGCTTTTTTTCCGCTATGGAGCAATGAACAGTGGCAAGACGATCGAGATCTTAAAAGTTGCACATAATTACGAGGAACAAGATAAAAGTGTGATCATTATGACCAGCGGGTTAGATGATCGCGATGAAGTCGGCTATGTTTCGAGTCGGATCGGGCTCAAACGTAAGGCATATCCGATCTTTGAAGAAGATGACCTATTAGCTAAGGTCAAAGAACTAGACCCAAATGCGGCATGTGTTTTGGTCGATGAAGCGCAGTTTTTGAGTAAACATCACGTCTTGGAATTAACACGTGTAGTCGATGAGTTGAACATTCCCGTGATGACATTTGGTCTAAAAAATGATTTTCGTAATGAATTATTTGAAGGGTCAAAATATTTATTACTCTATGCCGATAAGATCGAAGAGATGAAAACGATCTGCTGGTTTTGCAATAAAAAAGCGATCATGAACTTGCGAGTAAATGATGGCAAGCCAGTTTATGATGGCAAACAGATCGAGATCGGTGGCAACGAATCCTATTATCCAGTGTGTCGCAAACATTATGTTGCGCCACCAACTGATACAAACAATATTATTAAGTAAGGAGATTTTTATGGATAAGTTATTTGACAGATTGCAAATGCTCGAAGATCGCTATGAAGAACTCGGCGAATTGCTCTCTGATCCAGATGTGATCGCAGATACCAAGCGCTTTATGGAACTTTCAAAAGAGATGGCCGATCTGCGTGAAACAGTCGAAAAGTATAACAAATATAAGCAAGTCATCCAACAGATCAAAGATGATGAAGAGATGCTTGGGGCAGGACTTGACGATGATGAAATGACAACAATGGTCAAAGAAGAATTGGCAAGCTCAAAAACTGAAAAAGAACAATTAGAAGAAGAGATCAAGATCTTGCTTTTACCTAAGGACCCTAACGATGATAAAAACATCATTATGGAGATCCGTGGCGCTGCTGGTGGGGATGAAGCGAGTTTGTTTGCGGGCGATCTATTCACGATGTATAGCAAGTATGCTGAACATCAAGGCTGGAATATCGAAGTTATCGACAAGACCATGACTGAAGTAGGTGGCTTTAAAGAAATCGCACTCTTGATCAATGGTAAGAGCGTTTATTCTAAATTGAAATATGAATCTGGGGCTCACCGTGTCCAACGGATCCCAGTGACCGAATCTCAAGGTCGGGTGCATACCTCAACGGCTACCGTAGTTGTTATGCCTGAAGAAGAAGATGTTGAGATCGAGATCGATCCAAAAGATATCAGAGTCGATGTTTACCGTGCTTCTGGTGCTGGTGGTCAGCACATCAACAAGACATCTTCAGCTGTGCGGATGACTCACTTGCCAACCGGGATCGTTGTTGCGATGCAAGATCAACGTTCACAACAACAAAACCGTGAAAAAGCGATGAAGATCCTGCGTGCACGTGTCTATGACTATTATGCTGCCCAAGAGCAAAGTGCTTATGATGAAAACCGTAAATCTGCTGTTGGTACTGGGGATCGCTCTGAACGGATCAGAACTTACAACTATCCACAAAACCGCGTTACTGATCACCGGATCGGGCTTAGCTTGAATAAGCTTGACCGCATCATGAACGGTGAATTAGAAGATGTGATCGATGCTTTAGTTCTTTACGATCAAACTAAAGCCTTAGAAGAATTACAAAATGGATAAAATGACCGTTTTTAAAGCTCAGCAATGGGCTTTTTCTTTTATCAAAGATCATGGAAAAGATCCAAGTGTTGCTGATCTGCTCTTGCAAGGTCAGTTGAATTGGAGTACAACAGAGATGTTGATGAATTATCAGACGCAATTGTCAGCTGAACAATTAGAGCGCTTTTTTACCAATGTCAAATTATACTGCCAAGATTGGCCAGCGCAATATTTATTAGGGAAAGCTAACTTTTTTGGCTTAGAGTTCAAAGTAAACGAAGCGACTTTGATCCCACGCCCAGAGACAGAAGAACTAGTCGAGTGGATCTTAGAAACGGAACCTAAAACTTCTTTGCGGGTCTTAGATATCGGGACTGGTACGGGAGCGATCGGCTTAAGTTTGAAACATGAACGTCCTGCTTGGGAAGTGACTTTAAGTGACATTTCCCCCCAAGCGCTAGCGGTTGCCAAAGAAAATAAACAAGCTTTAAAGCTAGAGGCCACACTGATCGAAAGTGATCTTTTCCAAAACATTACGGGCAAATTTGATGTGATCGTCTCAAATCCCCCGTATATTGCCGAATCAGAAGCAGACTTAATGGATAAAAGTGTTTTAGAGCATGAACCTAAAACGGCTTTATTTGCGCCAGATGAGGGCTTATATCTCTATAAAAAATTAGCTGAAAAACTCAGCAAATATCTGACAAAGCAAGGAAAACTTTATTTAGAGATCGGCTTTCAACAAGGTCCAAGTGTAGTCGAGATCTTTAGCAAAGCTTACCCCACAGCTAAAGTTCAATTACGCCAAGATATCACCGGGCATGACCGGATGGTAAAAGTAAGTTTTTAATAGAAAAGAGGAATTAACAGTGCTGATAACTGAGATCTATACACCAGATAAAGTTGCTTTGGCTGCTAAAGAACTACAATTGGGTGAGTTAGTTGCTTTTCCCACTGAAACAGTTTATGGATTAGGAGCTGATGCGACCAATGCCCAAGCGGTCAAACGCGTTTATCTTGCTAAAGGACGCCCATCAGATAATCCTTTGATCGTAACGGTTTGTTCAAAAGAAATGGTTAAACGCTACGTAGGAGATCTGCCTGAAACAGCTCAAAAATTGATGGATGCATTTTGGCCGGGATCATTAACGATCATTTTGCCGATCAAAGCTGGTTTGCTGCCTGATGCAGTCACAGGTGGGTTAAAGACAGCTGCTTTTCGAATGCCCGCTAATCAAACAACACTAGAATTGATCAAAGAAGCTGGCGTTCCCTTAGTTGGTCCCTCGGCTAATTCTTCGGGCAAACCGAGTCCTACGACTGCTGAACATGTTTTTCACGACTTAGAAGGTAAGATCAAAGGGATCGTTGATGATGGTCCGACTACAGTTGGGGTCGAATCCACGATCGTTGACTTAAGTACAGCAATGCCAACTGTTTTACGGCCAGGAGCAGTCACTTCCGAACAGATCAGCGAAATTTTAGGCTGTGAAGTGCGTTCAGATAAGCATCATGTCGGACAAGCTGAGACACCTAAAGCTCCTGGGATGAAGTACAAACACTATGCACCTGATGCTCAAGTTTTGATCGTAAATGCTGATGAATGGGAAGAAGCTTTGGCCTGGGCTAAAACACAGACCGCTAAGATCGGGGTGATGGCTTTTGGACCAGAAATAGCTAAAGTATCGGAGCTACCAGAAAATATCGAAGGCTATTCATTAGGGTCAGACGTTAAGAGTGCTAGCAGTCGGCTCTTTTCGGGACTCAGGACTTTTGATAGCAAAGACTACATCTTATGTGCGGGTGTTTTGGAAACAGGATTAGGTGAAGCTTATATGAATCGCTTAAAGAAAGCAGCTGGAAATGCTTTCTTTAAGGAATTCAATAAGAATAAATAATTTGGTGCGAATAGTAGCAAATAGGCGCATTTTCGGCTAAAATAGGTAGCAGAGCTAGACAAAGGAGGAATTTTAACAATGGGTAAATTTGAAGTCTTAGATCATCCATTGATCCAACACAAACTAACGATCATTCGTGATAAGGATTGCGGGACACGGGAATTTCGTCAATGTGTCGATGAGATCGCAACTTTGATGGCATATGAAGTTTCACGTGAGATGCCGTTAGAAGATGTTGAGATCCAAACGCCGATGGGCAAGACATACAAGAAGCGTTTAGCTGGTAAGAAAGTTGTTGTTGTACCGATCTTACGGGCTGGACTTGGGATGGTAGAAGGTATTTTGAATCTTATCCCGGCTGCTAAAGTTGGTCACATTGGGATGTATCGTGATGAAGAAACGATGCAACCACACGAATATTTCGTTAAGATGCCTAGCGATCTAGCTAGTCGTGAAGTTTTTGTGGTCGATCCAATGTTGGCAACTGGTGGTTCAGCTATTATGGCTGTAGATGCTTTGAAAAAGCGTGGAGCACAATCGATCAAATTTGTGTGTTTAGTTGCTGCACCAGAAGGGGTAGAAGCTTTACGCAAAGCACATCCAGATATCGATATTTTCGCCGCTGCTTTGGATGAACGTCTCGATGAAAATGGTTATATTGTTCCTGGTTTAGGTGACGCGGGCGATCGCTTGTTTGGTACTAAGTAGACAAGTTACGTAATGTGTCGCGAAGTCTAAATTAGTCAAACGCTTTAAATACGGTTGTTGCTCCATTTTTAAACTTTTAGAATAAATTCATTTAAATTTTGAATTTTGGGGGATTTGGTGGTATTATTGCTTTTGTATTCAAACATAGTTTTTTATCTATGCTTGAATCTTAATCTTATGGTTCGACCATTTTGTTCAACCGTATTGATCACAATTGAAAAGAGGTGAAACTTGGTGAATGAAGAATCTCAAGTTTTGGAGCTTTTTGGTATTCCTTTTAATGTAGGTAATTGTCTTTCAGGACTGGTCTCAGCCTTGATCGTCTTTGGGCTCGTCTTTTGGTTCTCACGTAGATTGCAAATGAAGCCAAAGGGTAAGCAAAATATGATCGAGTGGATGATCGATTTTACAAATGGGATCGTCAAAAGCTCCATGCCTGATGAACAGGGGAAAAAATATGGACTCCTTATTTTTACTCTCTTCTTGTTTATCTTTGTTTCTAACCAAATAGGATTGGCTATTCAGCTTCCAATTAATGGCGTGAACTACATTAAAAGTCCAACTGCTTCGCCCGCGACGACTTTGACATTGGCATTTTTAGTCTTGCTCTTATCACATCTCATGGGTGTCGCGAAGTTTGGCTTTAAGGGATATGTCAAGAATTCGTACTTTAGCCCGATGCCGGCCTTATTCCCGATCAATGTTTTGGAACAATTTACGAATTTCTTGACCCTGGCATTACGTCTTTACGGTAACATTTACTCTGGTGAAGTGTTGTTGACTGTTATCTATGAACAGTTAGCTAAATCGCATACACCATGGACGTATTTACCAGCGATTCCACTCGAAATGATTTGGCAGGGATTTTCAGTCTTTATTGGATCGATCCAAGCTTACGTTTTCGTAACATTGACAATGGTTTATATTTCTCAAAAGGTCGAAAAAGAATAATTAACTTATAGGATTAATTTTAAGGAGGATTTTTATTATGACAACAGCTTTAGCTTTACTTGGTGCGGGTCTTGCCGCAGGTTTTGCTGCTATCGGTACAGGTGTTGGTAACGGTTTGGTTATCGCAAAAACTTTGGAAGGTATGTCTCGTCAACCTGAACTTTCAGGCCAATTACGGACAACAATGTTTATCGGGGTCGGTTTGATCGAAGCTGTGCCGATCATCGCTATCGTTATCTCATTCATGTTGATGGCTAAATAATCTCTGATCTATCAGTATAACTTTGTCACATTATTGAAAGATTAGGAGGTGTCAATGAATGAACTCAGCATTACTATTGGCTACTGCTGAAGGTGGTGTACAATGGGGCGACTTCTTATTTTATCTCTGTACTTTCTTGATTTTGATCGCACTCGTTAAGCATTTTGCTTGGGGACCTGTGACTGAAATGATGGAAAAACGGGCCGATAAGATCGCAAATGACATTGATTCGGCAGAAACTGCCCGCAAAAAAGCGGAAGAGCTCGCAGCTAAACGTGAATCAGCGCTTAAGGATTCTCATGTTGAAGCTTCAAAAATCATTGATCGTGCAAAGAAGAACGGTGAACAGCAAAAAGCTACCATCGTGAATTCGGCACAAGAAGAAGTTAGCACATTGAAAAAGAATGCTAAAAAAGACATTGAACAAGAACGCCAAGAAGCGCTCTCCAATGTTAAAAACGATGTAGCTGCTTTATCTGTTGAAATTGCTTCAAAGATCATTCAAAAAGAATTGAGTGCTAAGGACCAAGAAGCCTTGGTCGACTCTTATATCGAAGGGTTGGGGAAGCAAGATGGCATTAGATAAGCAAACAATAGCTAAACGTTATGGAAAAGCTTTGTTTGAAACAGCTAAAGAACAAGATGTTCTAACAGAAACTTCTAGTGAATTAGCTCAGATCAAACAAGTCTTGCAAGCAGAACCACAATTTGTTGATTTCATGACAAGTGCAGCGATCAAACATGATGCTAAGCTTGAAATGTTAAAAAATCTACAAAGTGGTACTTCTGAATTGACATCTAATTTGTTAGCGATGTTATACGATTACAGACGGATCGCCAATTTAGAAGATATTATTGATGAATTCAACAGATTAACTGATGAAGACGAAAAGACAGTTCGCGCAACGGTGACAACTGCGGTCGAGTTGGATCAAACACGTAAAGATAAGATCGCAGCTTCTTTTGCTAAGGTAGTCGGAGCTAAAAAAGTAGAACTTGAAACAGTAGTTGATCCTAAGATCATTGGTGGGGTCGTCTTGCAATCAAGTAGCTACGTGTTTGATGGCTCTATCAAGTCGAAGATCGCAAACATCAAGCGTCTGTTATTAAAATGATTTTTAAAGAGGTGAGACTTTTATGAGCATTAAGGCTGAGGAAATCAGTGCTCTTATCAAGCAACAATTAGCTAATTATCAAGATGAGCTCACTGTCGATGAAGTTGGTACAGTTACTTACGTTGGTGACGGGATCGCTCGTGCTAATGGTCTTGATAACGCCCTTTCTGGTGAACTTCTTCAATTTGAAGATGGTACATATGGGATGGCGCAAAACTTAGAATCAAACGATGTCGGTATCGTTATCTTAGGTGCTTATAAAGGCATTCGTGAAGGCGATACGGTAAAACGCACCGGTAAGATCATGGAAGTCCCTGTAGGGGAAGCTTTGATCGGCCGTGTAGTAAACCCCTTAGGCCAACCGATCGACGGTTTAGGGGAGATCAAAACGGACAAGACTCGTCCGGTAGAACGTAAGGCTCCTGGCGTTATGGAACGTCAATCTGTTAATGAACCACTTCAAACAGGTATCAAAGCGATCGATGCACTTGTGCCGATCGGTCGTGGCCAACGTGAATTAGTTATCGGTGACCGTAAGACTGGTAAGACATCAGTTGCGGTCGATACGATCTTAAATCAAAAAGCCCAAGACATGATCTGTATTTATGTCGCTATTGGTCAAAAGGAATCAACTGTTCGTACTCAAGTAGAAACATTGCGCAAATATGGTGCTATGGACTACACGATCGTTGTTTCAGCTGGTCCTTCTTCACCAGCGCCATTACTTTGGTTAGCTCCATATGCTGGGGCTGCAATGGGTGAAGAATTCATGTTCAACGGCAAGCATGTTTTGATCGTGTATGATGATCTTTCAAAACAAGCTGATGCTTACCGTGAACTTTCTTTGATCTTGAGACGTCCACCTGGTCGTGAAGCTTATCCCGGGGATGTTTTCTATCTTCACTCACGTTTGTTGGAACGTGCAGCTAAACTTAGTGATGAATTAGGTGGCGGTTCGATGACTGCTTTACCATTTATCGAAACTAAGGCTGGTGACGTTTCAGCTTATATTCCAACTAATGTTATCTCCATCACTGATGGTCAGATCTTCTTGGATAGCGATAACTTCTATTCTGGTATTCGTCCAGCTATCGATGCGGGTACTTCGGTTTCTCGTGTTGGTGGTTCGGCTCAGATCAAAGCGATGAAGAAAGTTGCTGGTACATTACGTTTGGACTTAGCTTCATATCGTGAATTGGAATCATTTGCACAATTTGGTTCTGATCTTGATGAAGCAACACAAGCTAAGTTGAATCGTGGGCGTCGGACAGTTGAGGTCTTGAAGCAACCACTTCACAAGCCACTTCCAGTTGAAAAGCAAGTCTTGATCTTATATGCTTTGACACACGGCTTCTTAGATTCTGTTGTTGTTGATGAGATCTTGCGTTATCAAGATGAAATGTTTGCTTTCTTTGATAGCAATCACAAAGATCTCTTAGATCACATTGCTAAGACTGGTCAATTACCAGACACAGATAAATTAGATACAGCAATCAAAGAATTTGCAGCAACTTTTCAAGCAAATTCAAAATAAGAAAGGGTGGTGAGAGCTAATGCCAGCTTCTTTACAAGAAGTTAAGCGTCGAATCGTTTCGACTAAGAAAACTGGACAGATCACAAGTGCGATGCAAATGGTCTCGACTGCTAAGTTGAGCCAGATCCAAAAGCACTCTGTAAGTTATCAAGTTTATGCTTCGAAGATTCGTAGCGTGATCACCCACTTGGCTCAATCTCATTTGCTTGATTCTGCTTCTGTAAGTGAGACCGGAAAAGACCAAGCGGGCAAACTCAACACCTTAGGTATGCTCAAACAACGTCCTGTGAAAAAGACCGGAATCGTCGTTGTGACTTCAGATCGTGGTTTGGTTGGTAGTTACAACAGTAACGTTATCAAACAAACGCTTGATCTGATCAAAGAAAACGGCCACACCAAAGATGATGTTGTGATCATCGCGGTCGGTGGTACCGGGGCTGAATTTTTCAGCAAACGTGGTTACAACGTTGCGTATGAATTTCGCGGTGTCAAAGACGTACCGACATTTAGAGAAGTGCGTCCGATCGTTGAAGCTGTCGTGACAATGTATAGCAATGGGCTGTACGATCAATTATTTGTTTGTTACAACCACTTTGTTAACACTTTGACCTCTATTTTCCGAGCTGAAAAGATGTTACCGATCACAGCTGAAAATATGGGTGATGATGACTTGACTGCACTTGGTGAAGATCAAAAGTATCATATCGAATATGAAACAGAACCTTCACGTGATGCGATCTTAGAAGTTATCTTGCCTCAATATGCGGAAAGTTTGGTTTATGGAGCTATTTTAGACGCTAAGACTTCGGAACATGCATCAAGTTCGACTGCCATGAAGTCGGCTTCTGATAACGCTAAGGATATTATTTCGGCGTTAGAGCTTCAATATAACCGTGCACGTCAAAGTGCGATCACAACTGAAATTACAGAAATCACAGGTGCGCAAGCTGCCTTAGATTAGAACGATTAGGAGGAATTAACTAGATGAGTTACGGTAAAGTAGTTCAGGTAATCGGCCCAGTTGTCGATGTCCAATTCCCTCTTAGTGAATCCTTACCTGATATTAACAATGCTTTAACAGTTGAACGTGAAGATGGATCAAAATTGGTGATCGAAGTTGCTCTTGAATTGGGTGACGGCGTAATGCGGACGATCGCGATGGATTCTACTGATGGCCTTCAACGTGGGGCAAAAGTTGTTGATAACGGCGCAGCTATCAGTGTGCCCGTTGGTAATGATACTTTGGGACGTGTTTTCAACGTCTTAGGGGAAACAATTGATAATGGTCCAGAAATTAGTGCCGACCATCGCAGAGATCCTATTCACCGCGATGCGCCAGCTTATGACCAATTAAACACAAGTACAGAAATTCTTGAAACAGGGATCAAAGTTATTGACTTATTAGCTCCTTATATCAAGGGTGGTAAGATCGGTCTCTTCGGTGGTGCCGGTGTTGGTAAGACCGTTTTGATCCAAGAATTGATCCACAACATTGCACAAGAACATAACGGTATTTCCGTCTTTACTGGTGTTGGTGAACGTACACGTGAAGGTAATGACCTTTACTTTGAAATGAAAGAATCAGGCGTTTTAGAGAAAACAGCCATGGTCTTTGGTCAGATGAACGAGCCACCTGGAGCTCGGATGCGGGTAGCCTTGACTGGTTTGACGATCGCGGAATACTTCCGTGATGTTGAAGGCCAAGACGTGTTATTGTTTATCGATAACATTTTCCGCTTTACCCAAGCTGGTTCTGAAGTTTCTGCCTTGTTAGGCCGTATTCCATCTGCCGTTGGTTACCAACCAACATTGGCAACTGAAATGGGTCAATTACAAGAACGTATCACTTCAACTAAGAAGGGTTCTGTTACATCGATCCAAGCCGTTTACGTGCCTGCCGATGACTACACTGACCCTGCACCAGCAACGACCTTTGCTCACTTGGATGCTACAACTAACTTGGAACGTTCCTTGACCCAACAAGGTATCTATCCAGCCGTTGATCCATTGGCATCTACTTCAAGTGCTTTGGCACCTGAGATCGTGGGTGAAGAACATTACCGTGTAGCGACTGAAGTCCAACACGTATTACAACGTTACCGTGAATTACAAGATATCATTTCGATCTTAGGTATGGACGAATTGTCTGATGAAGAAAAAGTTATCGTTTCACGTGCCCGCCGGATCCAATTCTTCTTGTCCCAAAACTTTAACGTTGCGGAACAATTTACTGGTGTCCCAGGTTCTTATGTCCCAGTTGAAGAAACAGTTAAAGGCTTTAAAGAGATCCTTGAAGGCAAGTACGATGATCTTCCAGAAGATGCTTTCCGGAGCTGTGGTCCGATCGAAGATGTTGTGAAAAAAGCTGAACAGATGACACAAGGCAATTAAGGGGGTAGCGTCCAATGGATGAAAAACCTGTATTAACTGTCAATGTGGTTACGCCTGATGGATCAGTTTATGAAAATACAACTGATCTGGTGATCTGTACAACAACAGTTGGGCAAGTCGGTATCATGCCGAACCGTCTACCTTTGTTGGCATCACTGGCAATTGATAAAATCAGAGTCAAGACAGGTGAAGATACCTTTGATGAAGTCGCAGTTAGCGGTGGATTCATCGAATTTTCAAACAATGTTTTATCTGTAGTTGCATCAGCAGCTGAAAGAAAAGAAGAGATCGACACTTCACGGGCTGAACGAGCGCGCAAGCGTGCGGAAGCGCGAATCGCTAAAGCTAAAGAAAACCACGATGATAATGAATTAAAACGTGCTGAAGTTTCTTTACGCCGGGCGGTCAACCGTTTGAGTGTTTCGAAGAAATAATTAAAAAGGACCTTGTCATTTTTAGGCAAGGTTCTTTTTGATACATCTGAGTAAACGCGTTACCCATATTTGGCGTAGATATAGCTACATTTTTTTAGAGATTCACCGTAAATGAGTGACTGAACCGAAAAATTATGCTATGATTATTTCGGATTGAGTAAAAGAGAAGAGGGAAAAAAGATGCAGTATATAGGAATAATGGCGCTTTTGACGATCATCAGTCATTTTGTCTTTATCGCCTTGGCATTTGTAGGGCTCCAGTCTTTGAGACTCGATCGCTACATTGGACCGGCACAGCAAAATAGCTTCCGACTTGTGTTAGTCATGGTCGCGGTAGCTCTTGGTTTTGCCTGCAGTTCGTTTTTTACGAGCTTTGTGGACAATGTGGTACATCTATCATATCTGATTTAAATAAATATAGTAATTTTCGGAGGAGTAACAATTGGAAAAGATTATTGTGCGTGGCGGGCATAAATTGAATGGAACAGTAGAGATCGAAGGAGCAAAAAATGCGGTCTTACCGATTTTAGCTGCGGGTATCTTACCAAGCGAAGGTCGCACATTTTTGACAAATGTTCCGATTTTATCTGACGTTTATACAATGAATAATGTAATTCGCTTTTTAAACGTTAAGGTTGGTTTTGACGAAGAAAATAAAACGATTGCATTGGACGCAACTGATGAGCTTTCTTATGAAGCACCATTCAAATATGTCTCAAAGATGCGAGCATCGATCGTTGTTTTGGGACCACTGTTGGCGCGTTTAGGTCGTGCTAAAGTGGCGATGCCAGGTGGCTGTGCGATCGGTTCACGTCCGATCGACTTACATTTGAAAGGTCTTGAAGCTTTAGGCGCAAAGATCGAGCGACATGACGGTTATATTGAGGCTTTTGCTCCAAATGGACTTCAGGGGGCAAACATCTACCTTGATTTCCCAAGTGTTGGGGCAACCCAAAATATCATGATGGCAGCTACTTTAGCCAAGGGAACTACGATCATCGAAAATGTTGCGCGTGAACCAGAGATCGTTGACTTAGCTAACATTTTGAACAAAATGGGGGCTAAAGTCAAAGGTGCTGGAACTGAAACCTTGAAGATCACAGGGGTCGAGAATTTACACGGTACAGAACATGCGATCATCCAAGATCGGATCGAGGCCGGGACGTTTATGGTCGCTGCGGCTTTGACTAAGGGAAATGTTTTGATCAAAGATGCTGTAGCCGAACATAATAAGCCTTTGATCTCTAAATTAGAAGAGATGGGTGTTCAAGTCTTAGAAGAAGAAAATGGTTTGCGCATCATTGGACCAGAACAATTGAAGCCAACCACGGTCAAGACTTTGCCACATCCAGGTTTCCCAACGGATATGCAACCACAATTTTCGATCTTGCAGCTAGCAGCTAAGGGTACGAGCATCTTGACTGAAACTGTTTTTGAAAATCGTTTCATGCATTTAGAAGAGATGCGTCGTATGAATGCTGACTTTAAGATTGAAGGTAATTCGGTCATTATTTACGGTCCAACTGATTTTTCAGGTGCTGAAGTAGCGGCAACTGATCTACGGGCTGCCGCAGCCTTAGTTTTAGCGGGACTTTTATCACGTGGGATCACTCAAGTTACACATTTACAATATTTGGATCGTGGTTATTATCACTTCCATCAAAAATTAGCTGCTTTAGGGGCAGAGATCAAACGGATCGACGATATTACAAACGAAGAATACGTTATTTCCAAGAAAAAGATCAAATAATAATTTTAAGGGCTGCAAGTTATTTTAGCAGCCTTTTTTAATAAAATATTTTAAAATTAACCTAATTTGATTGGGGAAACACGGTTTTTCAGGTGCAATTAATATGCTATAATTGGCTGTGTGTATTTTAAAATGAATTGAACTGAGATCAACTCTCAGTCCTACTTACATGTGTAATTAAGAACAAAAGGAGAAAATTTTATGGCTAAAGATATCGGTATCGATCTAGGCACGGCAAATGTATTGATCAATGTCAAAGGTAAGGGCATTGTGCTAAATGAGCCTTCAGTTGTAGCTGTCGATACGCAAACTGGCCGAGTCCTAGCAGTGGGTTCGGAAGCCTACAAGATGGTCGGCAGAACACCAAGCAATATTCGTGCGATCCGCCCATTAAAAGATGGGGTCATTGCAGACTTTGACATGACAGAACAGATGTTATCGTATTTCATCAAGAAGTTAAATGTTAAAGGTGTGATGTCTAAGCCGGCCATTCTGATCTGCTGCCCAACTAATACGACTGACATTGAGCGTAAAGCGATCCGCCAAGCGGCTGAAAAGTCTGGCGGTGGTGATGTTTATTTGGAAGAAGAACCTAAAGTAGCGGCTGTCGGTGCTGGGCTTGACATCTTCCAACCTTATGGCAATATGATCATTGATATCGGTGGTGGGACTAGTGATATTGCGGTCCTTTCCTTAGGTGATATCGTGATCAGTCGTTCTTTACGCAGTGCTGGTGATAAGTTGAATGCAAACATTGCTAATTACGTTCGTCAAGAATACAGTTTGATGATCGGTGAACATACGGCTGAAAAGATCAAGATCGAGATCGGCAGTGTGATCAAGGGACATCGCAACAAAGAAATGAATGTACGCGGCCGTGATGTTGTTAGCGGGTTACCAAAATCGATCCGCATCACCTCTGATGAAACGGTAGATGCAATGCGTGACACACTAGATGCCATGATCGCCGCTGCTAAAGAAGTGTTGAGTGAGACTCCACCTGAACTTGCATCTGATGTGATCGATCGTGGGATCGTGATCACTGGTGGGGGCGCCTTGCTTGATGGGCTTGAAACTTTATTTGCCGAAGAATTGACGGTCCCAGTAATGATCGCCGACACACCACTTGATGATGTGGCAGTCGGGTCAGGTCAATTGCTCGAACAGATCGAAAAACTAAAAAAGAGTAAATGATGAAGTTTTTTAGCAAGTTACTTATCTTACCGGTTAAGTTTTACCAAAAGGGGATCTCCCCCTTATTGCCACCGAGTTGTCGTTATTATCCGACCTGCTCAACTTATATGATCCAGGCGATCGAAAAACACGGCGCTTTATTGGGCTTGCTGATGGGATGTGCCCGTATTTTACGGTGTAATCCTTTCGTTAGAGGTGGCTATGATCCGGTTGGCGATCATTTTAGTTTACGTAGAAATAAAAATCCGAAAAAGTGAATTAACATAGGGGGATATACCTTGTCGAAAAAAGAACGTAATATTCAGATCATTGAAAATGAAAAGATGGTGAATGGTAATTTAGTCTTAGAATTGACGATCCAAGATGAAGTGATCGGTAGTGTCAAACAAGACGGAATGCGCTATATTGCCGTTTTATCCAATGGCGAAGAATTAAAGCTCAACTCAAGAAATGAAGCTGTTGACTATCTCTTGCGTGATTACCACTTACACCGCGGATAAGTTAATAAAAAAATAAGTTTGCCGACTGAGCCTTTCTTCAGTCGGCAAATTGTATATAATTAGTAAGAATCAAATAAAAGGAGTGACTTTTAATGGCGCGACAACAGTTCTTACGCCGTGATGAAGACGATGATGCTCGTATCGATTGGGGCATTATCTTTTCGGTCCTCGTGTTAGCTGTGATCGGGATGATCTCGCTTTATGTTGCCTTGACCCATGATATGAGTACGACTAGTGTGACACGTACGATGATCACACAAGCGATGTGGTACGTTTTAGGGATCGGTGCAGTGATCTTTATTATGCAGTTTGATGCTGAGCAGCTATGGAAGATCGCACCACTAGCCTATGGGATCGGGATCTTTTTACTGATCTTAGTGTTGTTTTTTTATAGTCGAAGAATGGCCTATTTGAATGGGGCTAAGAGTTGGTTTGCGATCGGTTCGTTATCATTTCAACCTTCCGAAGTGATGAAGCCTGCCTTTATTTTGATGATGGGGCGGGTCATTTCGCAACATAACAGTGAGTATCCTGAACACACGACGCGTTCGGATTGGTTATTGTTAGGTAAACTCTTTGCTTGGACGATCCCCGTGGCAGTTTTATTGAAGCTACAAAATGACTTTGGGACGATGCTCGTGTTCTTTGCGATCTTAGGAGGGATGATCTTAGTTTCAGGTATCACCTGGAAGATCATTGCACCGGTCGCGGGAGCCGTGACTGTTCTAGGTAGTTTGGCGATCTTTTTAGTTGTTTATGATAGGACTTTACTTGAAAAGATCGGATTTCAGGCCTATCAGTTCAAACGGATCGATTCATGGCTCGACCCTTCTGGGAGCACTAGTGGTAGTAGTTATCAACTCTGGCAAAGTATGAAAGCGATCGGTTCAGGGCAGCTATTAGGTAAAGGTTTCAATGTTTCCAATGTTTACGTGCCGGTACGTCAATCAGATATGATCTTTTCGGTCATTGGAGAAAACTTTGGCTTTATCGGTTGTTGTTTATTGATCTTTATCTACTTATTGTTGATCTTTCAAATGATCCAGGTGACTTTTGATACGAAAAATGAGTTTTATGCTTATATTTCGACTGGGGTCATCATGATGATCTTGTTCCACGTTTTTGAAAATATCGGGATGAATATCGGGCTCTTACCTTTGACAGGTATTCCGTTACCATTTGTCAGTCAGGGGGGCTCAGCGCTGATCGGAAACATGATCGGGATCGGTTTTGTGATGTCGATGCGTTATCACAATAAGAGTTATATGTTTAGTAATGGGACAGATTTTAGATAGGGTGAGTGTAAATGAAAAAATTTTATTGTTATGCACGTTGTAGTACCTGTAAAAAAGCCGAAAAATGGCTCTTGGAAAACCAAGTTCAATTTGACAAGCAAGATCTAGTAGCAGATCCGCCGACTAAAGAAGAGCTCCTAGCGATCTTTGCCAAAAGTGATCGACCATTGCGCTATTTCTTTAATACCAGTGGTCAAGACTATCGCAAGTTGAACTTAAAAGAAAAAGTTCCCACGATGACAAAAGACGAGGCAGCAAAAATGATGTCGGAAAATGGTAAACTCATCAAACGTCCATTGATGGTCGATGAAAATACCGTAACCTGTGGCTTTAAGCCTGAAGTTTATCAAGAAACTTGGCTTTAGTTGCCTAAAATACATAAAAGGCTAAAAATCATGTTAAAATACTGATTTTTAGCCTTTTATATTATCGTTGTTTGGCAAATTTTTTAGCTTCACCGACAAGATGGATGAAGAGCTTTAACGAATTTTCGTGGTCTTGGTAAAGGGTCTCAGGATGCCACTGAACACCTAAGAAATTAAAGTTTTTACCGACTGCTGCTTCCACGATCCCATCTGAGCTGTAAGCTACCGGGATCAATTCAGAAGAGATATCTTTTAACGCTTGATGGTGAAATGAATTGACGCGTGCTGAAGTGCCAAAGAAGTCTTGGATCAAATTGTCTTCTTTGACTTCGATCGAATGGGTCAGTGCTTGCCAAGGAGCCGTTTGATATTGGTTGTGTTTGACGGCTAGCTTATCATAGTCACTTAAGTCTTGGTAAAGACTGCCACCTAAAAAGACATTAGCAAGTTGGAGTCCGCGACAGATACCTAAAGTCGGAAGATCGCGTTCATAAGCTTGGCGTAAAAATTCGATCTCAAAAGCATCAAGGGTCGAATCGATCGCTCCTAATTTTAAGCTTGGCTCTTCATCGTAAAAATAAGGATCGATATCTTTACCGCCGGGAAGTAAAAGACCGTCGATCCGATCGATCAAAGCACTGATGCTCTCAAGCGAGCTTTTAGGGGGGATGATCACAGGTATCCCACCGGCTTTTTTTACGGCATCTAAGTAGCCTTGCCCGATATATGAGATAGGTAAGTTTGCGTGTTCGGGAATCAGAGCGCCGTTGAAATTTCCGATAATGCCAATGATTGGTTGCACGTTTATGCCTTCTTTCGTAATTATATTTTGAACAAGGTTTTCCAATTGAAAGTAATTCTCAATTAGACTACAATGAAGATAGTATATCTATTTAGTTTAGCGGAGGAATGAAAAATGTCAACTCTTGAAGTAAAAAATCTCCACGTTTCGATCGAGGGAAAAGCGATCTTGAAAGGTCTTGATCTCAAGATGCAGACGGGTGAGATCCATGCGATCATGGGCCCAAATGGAACTGGGAAGTCGACTTTATCAGAAGCGATCATGGGCAACCCTGCTTACACGATCACTGAAGGCGAGATCTTATTAGACGGTGAAAATATTTTAGATTGGGCGGTCGATGAACGCGCGCGCGCAGGGCTATTTTTAGCGATGCAATATCCAGCTGAGATCCCAGGGGTCACGAATGCTGAATTTATCCGCAGTGCGATCAATGCTCGTCTACCTAAAGATGAACCGATCTCGATCAGAAAATATCTAAAAGATCTTGAAGAAACGATGGCCTTTTTAGATATGCCATTTTCGATGGCAGAACGTTACCTCAATGAAGGTTTCTCCGGTGGGGAAAAGAAACGCAATGAGATCTTGCAACTGATGATGATCAAACCTAAATTTGCGATCTTAGATGAGATCGATTCTGGTTTGGATATTGATGCCTTAAAGGTCGTTTCTAAAGGGGTAAATGAGATGCGCAGTCCAGACTTTGGTTCATTGATCATCACACACTACCAACGACTTTTGAACTATATCGTGCCTGATGTCGTGCATGTTATGATGGATGGCCGGATCGTAACGACTGGTGGCCCTGATCTAGCTAAGCGTTTGGAAGCTGAAGGGTATGCTGGCCTCCGTGACGAATTAGGGCTTGATATCAAGCTAGCAGAAGACAAAGCTTAGGTGGTGGCAAAAATGAGTGCATTAACAACACAAGCCCAGGCACTAGTAGAGTTTGGTAAGCAAACTAACGAGCCGAACTGGTTTACCCAAAAAAGGACCCAAGCTTTAGAAAAAGCTCAAGAACTTGAGATGCCACGCTTTGAAAAGATCAAATACAAACGTTGGCCGATCGAAGTGACTAAGGCAGTGCAAGTGATCCAAAATAAACTTCCGGAAGCTAAGGCAGCTGAGATCACGATCAACAATAATGTTGTTGTTGAATTCGGACAAACGACTGCTAAATTAGAGCTTGATCCAAAGTTAAAAGCTCAAGGTGTGATCGTTTGTGACTGGCAAACTGCTTTAAAAGAACATCCAGAATTCATCGAAGAGTACTTCATGGAAGCGATCAAAGATGACGAAAATCGCTTGAATATGCAACATGCTGCTAATGTTACCAGTGGGTTGTTGATCTACGTACCTAAAAATGTCGTAGTAGAAGAACCTTTGACGTCGTATTTCATTCAAGATGCCACGACAAAACAAGACTTTGTACACCATGTTTTATTGATCGCTGATGTCAACAGTGAGGTTTCATATTTGGAGAATTTGCAGACTTGTGGTGAACAAAAGACGACTGCTAGTGTGATCGTGGAAGTCTTTGCCAAGGCGGGCAGCCATGTGAAGTTTGCCAGTGTTGATCGCTTGGGTAAGAATACAACTGCTTATCTCAATCGGCGGGGACATTTGGAGCAAGATGCTAAGATCGACTGGTCGATGGGAATGATGAATGACGGTAATATCGTGGGGGACTTTGACTCTGATCTGATCGGTGATGGTTCTCATGCTGAAACCAAAGTCGTTGCGATCTCGACGGGCAAACAGGTTCAAGGGATCGATACTCGCGTGACTAATTACGGGAAACATTCGATCGGGCATATTCTTCAACATGGAGTTATTTTATCCCGGTCATCGCTGGTCTTTAACGGGATCGGTCACATCATTCATGGTGCTAAAGGAGCCGATGCGCAACAGGAAAGTCGGGTCTTGATGCTTTCGACTAAAGCACGAGGTGATGCTAACCCGATCTTATTGATCGATGATAATGCTGTTACTGCCGGCCACGCAGCCAGTGTTGGGCGGGTCGATCAAGACCAGTTGTATTATTTGATGAGTCGGGGCTTGTCAAAAGAGATCGCTGAGCGTTTAGTGATCCGTGGGTTCTTGGGGCCTGTTTTGACGGCCATTCCAAGCCGGAAAGTCCAAACAGAGCTTTCCGACATGATCGAAAGGAAGCTTATCGATGGACAAGATGAAAAATGAGATCTTGGCTGATTTTAAGATCTTAGATCAAACAGTCAACGGCGAGCCGTTAGTCTATTTGGATAATGCGGCTACGACTCAAAAACCACAAGCTGTGATAAAAAGTTTAGTGGACTATTATGAACATGACAATGCTAACGTCCACCGCGGCGTGCATACTTTGGCCCAACGAGCAACGAATGCCTATGAAGCTACACGCCAAAAGGTCAAAAAGTTGATCAACGCTGATAGTGAACGTGAAGTTGTCTACACTAAAGGTACAACAGAAAGTCTCAATTGGATCGCGCGGGGCTATGCCCAAAAATTCCTGCAGCCGGGAGACGAGATCGTTTTATCCTATGCAGAACACCATTCCAATATTGTTCCCTGGCAACAAGTCTGCGAAAAAACAGGGGCAAAGCTAGTCTATTTAGATCTAAATGCGGATGGTCAAGTTGACTTAAAAAAAGCCGAGCACCTGATCACTGAAAAGACCAAGATCGTATCGCTAGCTCAAGTGTCAAATGTCTTAGGCGCTGTCAATCCGATCAAAGAACTTGCTCAATTAGCGCATCAAAATGGCGCTATCATGGTCGTGGATGGGGCGCAATCAGTTCCGCATATGCCAGTAGACGTCAAAGAATTAGATATTGACTTTTTAGCTTTTTCCGGACATAAGATGCTAGGTCCAACGGGAACTGGGATCTTGTGGGGCAAGCTAGAATTGTTGAACCAGATGGCGCCCCTTGATTTTGGGGGTGAGATGATCGATTTTGTCGAATTAGAGCATTCAACTTTTAAAGAAGTTCCGTGGAAATTTGAAGGTGGGACCCAAAATATTGCGGGAGTGATCGCTTTGGGCAAAGCGATCGACTATCTAAAAGCAATTGGGTTAGCCAATATTGCACAGCATGAGACCGAGTTGATGGAATATGTCTTGCCTAAACTACAAGCGATCGATGGCTTTGAATTGTATGGTTCAGCTGATCCAGCTAAACATGCAGGGATCATTTCATTTAACCTTGCAGGACTTCATCCCCATGATACAGCAACAGCGCTTGATATGGAGGGCGTTGCGATCCGGGCTGGTCATCATTGTGCCCAACCGTTGATGAAAAAATTACAGATCGCAGCTTCAGCCCGGGCTAGTTTTTATCTGTATAACACTAAAGAAGATGCCGATAAATTAGTGGAGGCATTGATCAAAACAAGGGAGTTCTTTCGATGAGTTTATCCAGTTTAGATAATTTATACCGTCAAATGATCTTAGAACATGCTGATCGTCCCCATCATCATGGTAATCTTCCTGCAGCCGATAAGCAGATCGAATTGTGCAATCCGACTTGTGGGGATGTATTAGAGCTAGAAGTCAAACTAGATGATGAAGGTAAGATCGCTGATATTGCCTTTAATGGAACTGGCTGTACGATCTCACAGGCTTCAGCTTCAATGATGACCGATGAAGTGATCGGCAAGACGCCAGCGCAAGTCGGTGAGATGGTCGAGGCATTTTCAGAGATGATCACTAAAAATGAAGATAAGGATTATGAGGACTTATTAGGCGATGCTGTCGTCTTAGAAGGGGTCGCTCAATTTCCAGCCCGGATCAAGTGTGCAACTTTAGCCTGGAAAGCGATCTACCAAGCATTAGAGAAGGAGGGTAAAGCCCATGAGTGAAAATACAATGCCTGAATTGGGTGGCGAATACAAATATGGTTTTAAAGATGATATTGAACCACTTTTTACAACAGGGGAAGGCTTGACCGAAGATATCGTTCGTCAGATCTCAGCTGCTAAAAATGAGCCAGAATGGATGTTAGATTTTCGGTTAAAAGCCTATGAATTATACCGCAAGTTACCAATGCCTGATTTTGGCCCTGACTTGTCACCTCTTGACTTTGAACATATCAATTACTTTAGACGTGATTCTGATCGCGTGGCTCGTGATTGGGATGATGTGCCCGAAGAGATCAAAAAGACGTTTGATCGTCTTGGAGTTCCTGAAGCAGAACGTAAATATTTAGCAGGGTCTTCGGCACAGTACGAATCCGAAGTGGTCTATCACAATATGCGCAAGGATTTTGATAACTTGGGGATCGTCTTTATGGATACTGATTCAGCGGTCCAAGAATATCCCGAATTAGTCAAGAAATACTTTGGAAAATTGATCCCGCCAGCTGATAACAAGATGGCAGCTTTGAATTCAGCTGTTTGGTCAGGTGGGACATTTATCTATGTGCCAAAGGGTGTTAAAGTCTCAGTGCCGATCCAAAGTTATTTCCGGATCAACGCGGGTAATTCAGGGCAGTTTGAACGAACTTTGATCATTGTTGATGAAGGCGCAAGTATCAATTATGTGGAAGGCTGTACTGCGCCAAACTATTCTGAAGATAGCTTGCACGCAGCGGTCGTTGAGGTAAATGTCTTAAAAGATGCTTATTGTCGTTATACTACGATCCAAAATTGGTCCGATAATGTTTATAGTTTAGAGACTAAGCGGGCGCGAGCTTTGGAGAATGCAACGATGGAATGGGTCGATGGTAACTTAGGTTCAAAAGTTACCATGAAATACCCAAGTGTCTACTTAGATGGTCGTGGTGCGCGTGGGACGATGTTATCGATCGCTTTTGCGGGGAAAGATATTGACTCTGATACTGGAGCACGGATGATCCATAATGCTAAAAATACTTCGTCTTCGATCGTTTCGAAGTCACTTTGTAAAGATGGGGGGCGGGTCGATTACCGCGGACAAGTCCGCTTTGGCCGCCACTCAGATGGTTCATTTGCCCATATCGAATGTGATACGATCATCATGGATGATAAATCAGCCAGCGATACGATCCCATTTAATGAGATCTTGAACGGTAATGTTTCAATGGAACATGAAGCCAAAGTATCCAAGATCTCTGAAGAACAGCTCTACTACTTGATGAGTCGTGGGATCTCTGAAGAAAAAGCGACTGAAATGATCATTATGGGCTTTGTTGAGCCATTCACCAAAGAATTACCAATGGAATATGCGGTTGAATTGAACCGCTTGATCGAATATCAAATGGAAGACTCAGTGGGTTAGAGGAAAACACATCTTGGCGTTTAGCTGGGATGTGTTTTTTATATGGCATGATCAACTATAACTGTGCTATGGTATAAATAATATTTCTTGGGAAATACTAGAGGTGAGAAAAATAATAGTAGATGAGATCATGGAAAAGCTAGATACTAGTTTAGCGATAAATGCAAGTATGGAAGATGGTAAAAAGATAATGGATGCTGTTCAAGAAGAAATGGATGCAGTCGCTTGTTTTCAAATTGATGATGGGTTATATGAACAGCTAACGGTCAATACCTATTTAAAAATGTTTGCTAAATTATCAGCTACTTCAACTAAAAATTTGGGTGAAATTGAGAAAAAATATAGTGTGTCAGAGATTAGAAAGAAAAAAATAAAGCAACTTAATAATACTCAAAAGCGACTAGTAAGTTTAGCTAGAATGGATCTTCAAGCTAAAGAGATCTGTTTATTAAGTGAACCATTTCAAGGGCTAGATAAAGCAGGGCTTAATACTTGTTTAACAGGGGTGAAGAATTTAGCTCATAAAACAAAAATTATAGTTTTTTCGGCTTATTTGGATGAATTGCATAATCTAAATATACCAGTATATAGTTACGAGAGTGAAACTCAAAAATTACGGCTTGTAACAAAGAATGAACTTAAACTACTGATCAAAATAGATGGCAAGACGATATGTTTAGCATCGGATGAAATAGAGTATATTGAAAGTATCGCAGGTAAGGTACAGATAGTCGGGAAAGAGACATATAAAGGTAATTTAACGTTACGTGAATTAGAAAGTAAATTACCATATTTTTATCGTTGTCATCGTTCATATTTAGTAAATCTTGCTAGAATAAAAGCGTTAGTCACCTATGGGAAAAATAGCTATGGTGTAGTGTTGAAAAATAGAACAGAAATCCCAGTATCACGAACTAAAGTAAGAGAACTAAAAGAATTGTTGAAGGGTACAATTTAGGATGCTTTTGCTACATTTCAGCTAGAATCTATCAAAAAGCTGATTTTTTTGGTTATACTTTAAGCATCAATAATTTGGATGTGATCAAATGGATGTAGTACAAGTATCTGAGCTATGTAAGAAATATAAAAACAAATATCGAACTAAGATAGCTTTAGATAATATATCTTTTAGTGTAAAAAAAGGGGAGATATTAGGCATAATTGGGCCATCGGGTGTTGGGAAAACAACGCTTTTAAAGATATTAACGGGACAATTATTGCCTGACAGTGGACAGTTTGACATTTTAGGAGGGAAAATATCTCAAAAAACATATGAAAATTTAGGAATAATGATGAGCGATGGGTTGTATGAGACATTGAGCATTAAGTATAATTTGCAGCTATTTGCCGAGATTTTTAATATAAATAGTAAGAGAGTTGATCAATTGCTAAAAATAACTGACCTATATGAGTTACGGAATAAAAAAGTAACTAAACTTTCAAGTGGAGAAAAACAGCGCCTTTTATTGTGTAGAACACTATTACATCAGCCACAGCTACTATTATTAGACGAACCAACGAGTAGGTTAGATCCAAAAAATACCGTAGCTATTCATGAGTTACTAAGTAAATTGAAGCGGGAGGGTAAAACGATCATTTTAACTACTCACGATATGCTGGAAGCTGAACAGATCTGTGATCGTGTTATCTTTTTACATCAAGGCAGAGTAATCGAGATCGGAAGGCCATACGAGTTAAAGCTGAAATATAATCCTAAAGTGAAATATGAGTTGATGCTAAAAAATGGAGAATTTTTGAAGTTTACAGAAACTAGGGGAGACTTACTTCAGATCTCAGCCTTATTGGAAAATAAAAAAGTAGCCACATTACACACCTGTGAACCTACTTTAAATGACATTTTTTTGAAGTTAGTGAAGGGCGGTAAAGATAAATGAGGCAAGTTTTAGCTTTGATGGACCTAAAAATAAGGTTAGTATTTGCAAATATCCCTGTCTGTATGACATTGTTAATGCCAGTGGGGCTAACATTGAGCGCTAGAATGATATCAGGTAGTGATTTTTCAGAAGCTGATGGCTTATTTTCACTAGGAATGTCATTAAGTTTGAGTATAGTAATGGGAGCAGTATTGTTAGGAAGTTCTATGTTAGCTGAAGAAAAGGAAAAACACACTTTGAGGGTTTTGATGACTAGTGGGATTTCAGGAAAACAATATATCATAGGAAGTCTAGTTCCTTATACTTTGATCGTTGAGGGGATCAATTTAGTCTTACTTCCAATTTGTAATGTACGACTTTCTCTAATAAATTTCGTGTATTTTATTGGGATAACGCTTGTTACAACAGCGATCACGATGTTGTTAGGTTTTACGATCGGTATCATTTCTAAAAATACGACCGAAGCAAGTGCGTATGTGACGCCATTATTTTTGCTTCTAGGGATGTTTCCGATATTTGGATCGTTGAATGAATTTGTAAAAATGTTTACTGACTGGGTCTATATGGGAATCTTAGTTGATTACGTAAAAGATATTTATGATTATCATTTAGGTTTGCGCGATATTTTTGTGTTACTAGCCTGGTTTGGAGTAGACATCTGGGTGTTCATCAAAGCGTATCAAAAAAATGGATTAGATGAATAACTGATATATTTTGAAAGGGTCTGCAATGTTGTCAAAGGCATTAATGATCATATTTAAAGAGCTGGTGAGAAACGATTACTCATCAGTTCTTTTTTATTATAGAAGTTGTATTATTTCAATGGAAGTACTGGAGAATATCGAGCTAGCTATTATTTTTGGCTAAAGTTTTCCAATGATCTAAATAGATCGAGAAATATTTTACTGAATTCTTCTGATTTTTCTGTAGGTAAATTTTGAAGCTTCAAAAAGAGAAGTTCGGTATATGGAGTCGAATTGTCAGAGAATTGTGGCTTATCGTTAGTGAGTAATGTTGCAAGGTTTACCTCAAGTGCACTTGCAATATCAGAGAGCTTTTGGATGCTGATATTTTTTGCTGAACCATTTTCTAGTAAAGAGATATATTTAACTGATAACCCGCTACTTTCAGCCACTTGTTCCTGTGTTAGTCCTTGTTTTTTTCGATAAAATTTTATTGTTTGACCGATATCAATACGCTTGGCACTCATTTTAAATACTCTCCTATTATGTTTACTTTTAATAATAGAAAAATATTTCCTAGATTATAACTCAAAATATTTCTGTATTTTACGGAAATATAGTTCTTGATTATAATGATAAAAAGAAATATAATTCTTGTATTGACCAAATTAGAAGCTGTAAGAAGGTGGATACATGTCTAAGAGAAATTACGGTATCGATCTATTAAGGATAGTATCGATGTATATGATCGTTTTAAATCATGTCTTACTTAAAGGCGGTGTGATAGAACAAGCGACTAAGATCGGGATCGGTACTTTAAATTATGATCTAAGTTGGATATTAGATATTATTTGTTATGCAGCTGTAAACTGTTATGCATTGATATCTGGCTATGTTGGGATCAAAGCTAAGTTCAAGACCGTAAATATTATTAAGTTGTGGTTGCAGGTATTATTCTATTCTGTCGTGTTAAATATTGTGGTAGCAGGAGTGGTACCTAGAGCTGAGTTGAGTAAGAGCGAGATGATCCAAATGTTTTTTCCAGTATCTTATCAGAGGTATTGGTATTTTTCTGCTTATTTTGTACTATTTTTCTTTATGCCATTTTTAAATTACCTGTTGAAGAATTTAGATAAGAATATGTTGCAAAAATTGATCTTAGGATCGATCGTGTTTTTTTCGATCGGGGAGACGTTTATTTTTAGGGTCAAAGAATTTTTAGCACTCCAAAGTGGATATAGTTTTTTATGGTTGATGGTTTTGTACTTGATAGGGGGCTATATTAAGCTGTACGATTGGAATTTATGGAAACATGATCGACTGATTTTTATAGAAATGGTAGTACTATCATTTGTCGTTTTACTACTGCTTGGTGGCGAAGAAGGACATGGACGACTACTGATCAATTATCCAGCCCCGACGATGCTATTTATGGCGATCGCACTATTAAACTATTTTAAAGACTTAAGGCTTCAGCCATCTCAGATCAAATGGATAAAGGTATTTGCTCCGTTGACTTTTGGAGTATACCTGATCCATTTACAACCGATGGTGGCTGTATATATTCTCCAAGGAAGGTTAGCGACGCTTGCGTTTGAATCGCCTTGGTTATTAGTTGTTGATGTCATTTTTGTGAGCTTTATGATCTATTTATGTTGTTCAGTGATCGAATGGGGCAGACAAAAGCTATTTTATTTGATGGAAGTAGAGACCTTAGCAGAAAAATTAAATAACATCTTGTTAAAGCTTATATACGCTAGCAAAAAATTATGAGAGGGAGTGTTGTTGTATGAAAACATGGGGTAAAAAAATAAGTGTTTATATCTTTTTTATGTTTTTAAGTGTTTTTTTTGTCTTTTTTCTATATAAAACAAGACAGTTAGGGATCGACTCTGATGGAAGTTTTCATTTTTCTAGAGTCGAGGAAATATATCAAAATTTAAAAGCAGGTGAGTTGTTCACCTTTATTGCAACGCATACATTCCACAATAGTGGTGTTGGTTCATTTTTATTTTATCCAACAGTTTTTTTGTATCCTTGGGCGTGCTTACGATTTTTCCTTGATCCGATAACATCATTTTATGTGTGGTATGGTCTTTTTATGTTTTTAACGCTTAGTATTGCATACTATTCGATGTATGGCTTTTCACGAAGCAAGCTTAGAGCACTCATGTTTGCTCTGTTTTATACAATAGCGATCTACCACCTATATTTGGGTGTTAGAAATTATGTTTTAGGTGAATTTATTGCATATACATTTGTCCCACTGGCATTATATGGATTTTATGAAGTGATCTGGGGGGATCATAAAAAGTGGCCATTATTAGGAATAGGTGTTGCACTATTACTATATAGCCATTTGATAAGTGTCGTGATCACAGTAATACTTATGTTCGTATTATTTACTAGTAAATTGGTCGTTGATATCAAATTTCCTAAAGTCAGATGGATGGCGCTCTTTAAAAGTATCGGTTTAGCATTAATATTATCGCTTTGGATCATTTATCCATTTTTTACAGACTTTATGCATACAAAATTGGGAACACCTAGTTTTGGTTTTGCTTTTTTGTATAGTATGCAAGACCTCTGGGCAGCTTCTTTGGAGAATCATGCTACTAATCGAGGTGTTGGAATAATATTTTTAATGGCAGCGCTCAGTGGTTGGTATTTTGTAAGAAATAAGAAACAAGAATTTTGGATCTATATTCTAGGGTTGATATTTATAGCTTTATCGACTAATTTATTCCCATATACAGAGTTAGCCCGAATAGATGGTTTATTTTTCTTAGGGATGATCCAATTTCCATATCGTTTTTTGACCTATGCGTCTTTATTTATGGCAACTACCTTATCTTTGATATTTGAACGAGTATTTAATAAATTTCAAGCACATAAAAAAATGTTGTTCTTTTGTGTGCTAGGTGTAATGATGTGTCTTTATATTCAAACACTAACACCAGTATTAGACAGGATCTATGATGCCACGCCAGAAGCGCGACTAAAAAAGGGAAATATTACAGATCCAGTGCCTGCAGGGGCTATTTTGGATAAAGATAATTACTATGATATGTATACTTATCGAGTACTTTATGGCGAGACAGACTATTACCCGAAAGCTTCGTTTGATGGAAATGTAACGACACCTGATTCAAATGTGCAAAAGAAGATATTAGATAGATCTCAAAGTATTATGTTGCATAAAGCAAAAATAGCGAATAAAGATATTACTATAGATCCAAGCGTAGCACCTAACGAACTTGTTTACCAAGTAAAACTTCAAAGGTCAGCACTAGTTGATCTACCCGTTGTGAATTATCCTAGTGAAAAAGTATATGTTAATGGCAAAGAATTCCCATACTCTGTAAGTGATCGCGGAACAGTCCAAGTAAAACTTGCTCAAGGGAAAAATCGCGTGGTAGTTCGATATGTAATGAAACAAACATATTATATTTTATGTGGTATTGCGGTAATAACATGGGTAGTTATCGGTATTACTACACTTCTAAAAAATATCAAAAAAGTAGAAACGAATAGAGGGAGTAGAAATTAAGTCGTAAAAAATTTAATAAGAAGCGCTAAGTTCTAGTAAGATAAGGCAGAACTTAGCGCTTTTTTAGTCTGATAAACTTTAAAGCTTTGTAGCACACAATCTTTTTAATTGGTATTATACTGAAGTCGAATTTATATGAGTGCCAAACCAAGGAGAAGGTGATATTATGCAATCAAAACCAGTAATAACGATCTCAGAGCTAACAAAAAACTATGAGGGATTTCATTTGCATATTGATGAGCTAAACATCGATGCTGGAAGTTTTGTGGGCTTGATCGGAGAAAATGGCGCAGGAAAATCGACATTGTTGCAACTTTTGTTGAATCAAATAAGAAGTGACACAGGCAGTATAAGAATTTTGGGGTCAAGTTATCAAAAAAATGAACAACAGATCAAGCTAAAACTAGGGGTAGTTTTAGAAAAAAACTTTTTCCCGCTTTCTTTTTCAGCAAGTCAGATCAAAAAGATGATGAGAGATATCTATCCTAGTTGGGATGAAGCACTATTTTTGACTTTACTACAAAACTTTGCTTTACCGCCCACTAAAAAACTAAAGGAATTTTCGCGTGGGATGACAGTCAAATTGAATTTTGCAGTTGCCTTAGCGCACCATCCCCAAATACTTTTTGCAGATGAGGCTACTAGTGGTCTTGATCCGATCGTTAGAAGAGAGATCTTGGCCCTGTTAGAGTCTTATGTACAAAAGCAAAAAATGACTGTTGTCTTATCTTCCCATATCTTAAGTGATCTGGAGCAAGTGGCTAGTCATTTTGTGTTTATTCACAATGGTGAGATCTTACTCCAAGAAAACAGAGCTGACCTACTTAAACGCTTTATCGTGACCACTAAAAAGCATAAGCAGTGTTATCAGCTCAAACAAGCAGAGACGACAAAATATTTAGTAGAAGTCACGGGTAAAAAAACGACGGATACTCGTTATGCTACGTTAGAAGAAATTTTACTATTTTTAGTAAAAGGGGTGAAGATCGATGAAGGGACTACTATATAAAGATTTTCAACTTATTTTGAATAAATTTAGCTATATGCAGCGTGTTTTTCTTTTGCTAGTAGCAATTTTAATGATACTTTTTTTAAAAGAAGCTGGAACTTTATTTTTAGCAATGATCTTACCCTTAGCTCTAGCAGCGTTACCGACAAGTTTATTAGTGGCTGACCATGAGAGTGGGTGGGAACGATTCGTTGGAGTTTTTCCGATCGCAAAAGAAAAAATAGTGCTAGCTCGTTACTTATTTTGTTTCATGTTGACGGCTTTAGTGGGTGGGGGAGTTTTTTCTTTGTGCTTAGTGGCACATGCTATTTTTGGACAATACAGTTTAGAGCTTCATCTGATCATTATTGGAGTTGGTTTGCTGTTTGGCATGCTGTATATCGTGATCTTGTTGCCTTTTATTTATGCTTTTGGAACTTTTGGCAATACAATCGTAAATATAATTTTTTTGGCACTGATCATGGGTGGTGTTTATGCGTTGCAAAAAACAAGTTTTGGTGTAACTTTTACTGTCTGGCTTGCAAAAACTAATAATGTTTTGTTGATAATGGGCGCAGTGCTGGTGCTTCTCATAGGTACACTTATCTCATTAAAAATCGCCACGATCATTTATGGACGAACATTTATTGATTAGGAAGGAAGGTCATCATGAAAAAGAAACTTTATCATCAACTAGCACTTGTATTAGCGGTCCTCTCAGTTATTTTGGCACTAGGGCTACTCATCTGGGGTGAAAGAGGAACGGTTTTTATCGCAATTATCCCAGTCTTGTTGGCAGGCATACTAGAGAAAATGAGTAAGTGCTAATACACAAATGACATAAAAAGTATATAGGACTATAATTTATAGCTTCCAGAGAGACTGAATTTCTGGAAGCTATTTTTTGGTCGAGAAATCTCCGTCATAAAATAATTATCTACGTCATTTTAGGGTGAAATGACGTAGATAAATTGAAAATGACATAGATAATTTGAATCGTTTTTTATTTTTATCTACGTCATTTAGTGGTAGAATGACGTAGATAAATCAAAAATGACGTAGAAAGGGGAATTGGAATGAGAGTTTATGATTATAAAAATGAGCCAAAAAAATATTTGACTCCAGAAATTGTTATGCTGATAAATAAGCTATACGAGCACAAAGGAAAACAGGAACTATTTATCGAAGCTAATGCTGATGATTTAGAGATACTTTTGGAAGTTGCCAAGATCCAAAGTACAGGTGCTTCAAATCGAATTGAAGGGATATTTACAACTGATGCGAGACTAGAAGAGATCGTGAAAGAAAAAGTCAAACCTAAAAATCGTTCAGAGCAAGAGATCGCAGGTTATCGTGAAGTATTGCAAACGATCCATGAAAACTATGAATATATTGAACCGACGAAAAATATTATTTTACAGCTTCATCGAGATCTATATTCTTTTGCTGGGGATGGTGGTCACTTCAAAACGAATGATAATCAAATAATGGAGATAGATGCAACTGGAGAAAGAAAAATTCGCTTTAAACCGGTCTTGGCTTTTGAGACACCTCGTGCGATCGAAAATTTGAGTGAAAACTTTCTTCAGGCGATCAGGGAGCCCCAGATCTCCGCACTGATACTTATTCCGATGTTTATTTTAGATTTTCTGAGTATTCATCCGTTCAATGATGGTAATGGACGGATGAGTCGTTTGTTGACACTATTACTTTACTATCGAGCAGATTTTATTGTTGGAAAATACGTGAGTTTAGAAATGCTGATCGAAAAAAGTAAGGAAACTTATTATGAGGCGTTACATGATAGTTCGATCGATTGGCATACTAACAAAAATGATTATGGTCCGTTCATAAAGTACTATCTAGGGATCTTATTGAAGGCCTATTCGGAATTTGAAGATCGTGTAGAACACTTATGCTATCGACATTTGAGTAAACCCGAGCGTATTGAAGCGATAGTTGAACGGTCGGTTGGTAAGATAACTAAAAAAGATATTTTACTTCAGGCGCCTGATATCAGTAAGACTACGGTTGAGAGGACGTTGTTGGAACTGCGCAAAAAAGGAAAGGTCACAAAGATCGGTCGCGGGCGGGCAACAGCCTATATAAAATCTACGTCATTTTAGGGTGAAACGACATAGATAAATCAAAAATGACGTAGAAAAAGCTGGTGAATACCCATCAGCTTTTTTGTAATGTTAGTCACAGCTATCTTTACCGAACAAAATAAAGTTTCTGTGAGAAAATTTTAGGGAAACTTATATAAAAGTATTTGGTTCAAATTGCGTATCTTATAAGTGTAGGACAAAAAACCCCACTCAGTCTACAGACTAAGTAGGGGAAAAACTAGCTTTGACTAGGTTTTTTATGTGCGATCACGACAAGTAAAGTCAGTGCGATCACGACTTCAATGATGATATAAACTAACCGTAAGGCGATCTTTGTTCCGCCGAGCCAAATATCAAAGACCACAGAGAAGACAACAAGTGCGATCATTAGATACCACTGTGAGCGATCAAAAGCAGTCCCGTATTTGAGTTCACGTCGTCTGATCGAAGGTAACAAAGCACCAAGTCCGATCAAAACGACGATCGAGACGATATTGATGACTAGTTCGTACCACCATGTATGACTAAATTGTTCCACGTCTTGTGGAGCGACCCCAAGTAGGGTAGCCAATGCCGTAACGAGTAACAATAAAAGTCCAGCCAAATAGGCTAATTTATCATTTTTGATAAAGACATATTTGGAGGGATATTTGCTAGAATTTTTGCGGATCCGCATGAAAGCATAGAAGATCCAACAAGTTACCCCAGGAGAGATGATCCCGTTTAAGTTCAAAAGCCAGTTGAAGACATCGTTCATCTCAGGTAAAAATACCCCTAAAAACATAATGAAGGCACATAAAGTACAGGTCAAAATGTAACCGTTGATCGGAAGGCCATCTTTAGTCGTTTTACGTAAGAATTCAGGCATGTATTTATCACCGGTATCTGAGATCAACATCCGTGTCATCGCATCTAATAAAACTGCTAGTAAAGCACACATATAGACGACCGAAGTCCAAGCGTAGACATACATGAAGATATCACCGAGCCCAAATTGTTCGCCCAAAGCTCTAAAAGCATAGTAAGAGCCATTCATCTTAAGGTCATTTGGTAAGTGATAAGCATTAAAGTAGATACCCAAAGCAAAAGAGACAAAGATCGTTAGAAAGGCTGTCATAACAGCTAAGGCGATCATCGCTTTAGGGAATTCACGCTGTGGTTTACGCATTTGGGTCACATATGGTGCGATCAATTCGCTCCCGTTAACAGCGTAGATCAACATCCCGACAGTTGTCCAATATTTCAGATCAAAATTAGGAATGATCGTATGTACATTCATCGGTTGTGTTGCCATGTGACCACCATTTTTAGCTAAGCCAACAAAGGCTAAAACAACAAAGAGGATCGTCATGACAAACATCATACCGCCACCGATGACGCTTAGAAATTCCATGGAGTTAGCTAAGCGCCGTTGAATAATGATAAAGATAATGAAAATAATAAAAGTCCAAAGAGTAAATTCTGCATTTGACATGGTGTCTTGGAATTTGCCTGAACCAGTAAATGCCCAACCAAAGCCAACAACGACTGAGTTAGCTGAGTCAACGACATATGGTACTGAAGCAGCCCAATAAGTCCAAGCCGTAAAATAACCAAGAAATTCACCATTAGTTCCGCGGATCCAAGAGCTAAGCCCGCCACCTTCTTTATTGAAGACCGAACCGAGTTGCCCGACCATTAGAGAATAGGGAATAACATACAAAAAAAGCATCAAGATCCAAGATGTGATAACTGTCATACCTTGATTTTTAAAGTTATACATAATATCATCAAAGCCGATGACGGTCACAAAAGCCATCAATGTCAAGATCGGCCAACTGATATATTTTCCGTGTGTCTGTGTATTGTCCATGAAAATAAACCTTCCTTTTTAGATAAAATAATCATACTCACAAAGGATATCTTAATCAAAGATAAGTTGCAAGACTGAATCTGATATAGGCTGTAAATAGTCTTTGGTAGATCGTGGACGTACCAAAAATGAATAAGTATAATAATAGTAAATGAGAAAAGGGATGCGAGATTAATGTTGATCGATTTTTTAAATGAATACTATCAAGCTGATCTAGAAACGATCCATGATGTAGCGGGAAACATGCATTTGACAGGTCACAGTGAGCGGTTTGTTTGTGATCTATTCGTTAAGATCTTCAAGGATAAAGCCAAGTTTTATGCAGAGCAACATGTAAATCAAGTCTATTGTCCAGATATTTATCTTGATAATGTGATCTATGAGGATAATTATGTTATCGTTTTGAAAGATCGCGTGATGAATGACGTTGAAAAAGAAGATCTAACGCCAGCTAAGGCTTACCAATTTGGTGAGAAATTAGCTTTATTTCATGCTAGCTTAACAGGAGAAGTGACCGTGCCTAATGATAAACGTGCGCTATCACAACGTTTGGAAGAACAAGTGGCTAAATTTACTGGCACAGCATACGAAACTGAAGTAAATGAGGTCTTTTCACGCTTAGAAGAAGACCTTGCTCCAGCTGACACAGACTATGAGCTATTACCCAAAGTCGTCTTGCACGGTGATTTTAGTATCCGTAACTTGATGCTTTATGGTGAGCATGAAGTTTTGCTCGATTTTGAACGGGCGCATATGGGAGTAGCTTACGAGGATCTGATAAAGTTTTTCTTCAATGAAGTAAACGAGCTTGATCTACGCAATGAATTTATCGCAGGCTATCGTAGCCAAAAAGAACTTGAGATCCCTAATTATAGTTTGCAACGTTGCCTTTTGTTCTTATGTGCTTTAGATATTTTGGAATTTCATTTGACTCATGAGAAGCAAAAATTTGGTCAAATGGCCCATGAAATGTTTGAAACCATCAAACAGGGGACCGCTGTTCTTGAATTGTGAGCATATTTTACGCACTGAGTTATTTTTTGCTTAAATACATGACAAGAAAAGGTTTTTCGTGGTATCATTTTCTTAGTTATTGGAGACAAAAAGACCGCTGTTAAGGCTGATTTGTGGACAATAAAAAGCCGTATAATAATATTATATATAAGAGGATGGATATACCATTATGGCAGATAAAAAATTGCACATTGCATTGCTTTTTGGCGGAAACTCGTCTGAACACGATGTTTCAAAGCGTTCCGCACACACAGTTTACGACGCATTAGATAAGGACAAATATGAAGTTTCAGTCTTCATGTTCACTAAGGACGGTTTCTTACTTGGTAACGAAGATTCAATGAAGATCTTTAATGGTGCTGTGGAAGATGAAGTGGTTGCCGAAGCGATCAAAGATGTTGATTTTTCCAACCCATTAGCTAACTTACAAAACCTTTCAGAAGTTAAAGATGTTGATCTTTTCTACCCAGTTATTCACGGTAACATGGGCGAAGACGGTACTGTTCAAGGCTTGTTCCGTTTACTGAACAAACCTTATATCGGTAGTGGGATCGCTTCTTCAGGTGTTTCCTTTGATAAGGATCTAACAAAGCAACTCTTGACTTTACATGGGATCCGCAATACTAAATATGTGGTGGTCACACCTGAAACACGCGCTGATCATCCATATGAAAAATGTGCTGCCAAATTAGGTGAAACATTATTCATCAAACCAGCACGCCAAGGTTCTTCCGTTGGGATCCACAAAGTTGCTAACAAAGAAGAATTTGAAGCAGCTTTAGATGATGCTTTCCGTTATGACTACAAGGTCTTGATCGAAGAAACGATCAATAGCCCACGTGAAGTTGAATGTTCCGTATTGGGTAACCGTGAAGCTAAAGCATCTAAATTAGGTGCAGTTGTAGTTCCTGAAGGCGATGACTTCTACGATTACAACAACAAATTTGTGGATGCTTCCGGCGTGGTCTTTGAGATCCCAGTTGAATTACCAGAAGATCTAACAAAAGAGATCCAACAAATGTCCTTAGATGCTTTCCGCGTATTAGACAACCGTGGTATGGCTCGGATGGACTTCTTAGTTGATGAAAACAATGTTCCTTACTTTGGTGAAGTTAACACCTTGCCAGGTTTCACAAACATTTCATTGTATCCACAACTTTGGGCTGTTTCTGGTATCAACTACAAGGCCTTGATCGATGAATTGATCCGTTTAGCGATCGCTGAATTTGATGACAATGCTAAGTTACACTATGACTTCCAAGAATTAGGTTCTGAAAAACTTGGTACAGGTCTTTTAACAGACGAAGACAAGAAATAATCATTATATTTGACAAGGGGGATGCGGTTTTGCCGTATCCTTTTTTGGTAGGGGGGAGAAATTTTGAAAAAATTGGATCAAAACTTAGTGATCCTAGGTTGTATTATTGTATTTTTGAACAGTTTGATGTTGCGCTGGCCGCTCTTTAGTCTTTTGAGTCTGATACTCTTACCACTTTTAGCGCCGACTTTGACAAAACAAACCGACAAGAACTACTTTGCCAAATTATTTTATATCGTTATTTTGGTATTTTTATGGTTGCCATTTAGTGCGCTAAGTTTTAGTTTGGAGCGCTTGAATCAAGTAGCCCTTTCGCTTTCGCTCAGTGCTTGGATCTTTACTTACCGCCAGCTCATATTGGGGATCGGATCGATGCTTTTTTTAGTGCTTTATTATCTAGCTTTACGTTCATTTTTAGGGATCGTCCCGTACTTTACGACGTCGGCTTCATTTAAGGAAACACTCAAGCAAAGTTTTTCCAAAACTAAGCACCATATTTGGCATTATGCTAAATATATTATATTAGGCGGGATAAGTCTTTTACTCGTTGATCTATTAGGTCTATGGGCGACAACTTTAGTAACGACTCCAAGAATAGCTGTTCTTTATGCGGTCAGTTTTTGGACGTTAAAGCAAGTCTTAGTATTAAGCCTAGTCTTTTGGAGCGTAAAAAGCGAGTTGCCCAAGAGATTAGCTGTGGTTTTACCAGCTAAATGGAAAAAGTGGGGTGCAGGAGTTTTGGTGCTCTTAGCATTGGGGATCCAGGTGAATTTAGCACATAAGGCTTTAAATGTTGACCCGGGCACGTTACCACTCGTGATCTCACACCGCGGAGTCGATGGCAAAAATGGTGTCCAAAATACATTACCTGCACTAAATAAGACAAAACACGCTGCCAAACCAGCCTATGTTGAATTAGATATCCAAGAGACTGCTGATCGCCGCTTTGTAGTGAGCCATGATGAAGATCTCCGTAAATTAGCACATAAGAACTTAGTGATCGCTGATAATTCTTTGGAGCAACTGACCCAAGTCAAGCTTAAAGAAAATGGACATGTAGCTTATGTGGCCAGTTTTGACAGCTATCTGAAGCAAGCTCAAAAACTAAAGCAGCCACTTTTAGTAGAATTAAAGGTCAACCAAGGAACTGGGGAAAAATTTAGTGCGTATTTTTGTGAAGTATATGGGAGAAAGTTAACTAAAAAAGATGCTGTTCATTCGATGGATCTAAGTGCGATCAATGAATTAAAACAACGTATTCCTAAAATGCAGGCGGGTTATATTTTGCCATTTAATCTCTTTAGTTTAGCAGAAAATAAGGCTGATTTTTATTCCCTTGAATATAAGACAGCGACTAAAAACTTTATCAAAACAGCACATGCTAATGGCAAAAAGGTCTATCTTTGGACGGTCAACTCGCCCCAACAAGCTTTGATGGCTTGGGTCTTAGGGGCTGACGGTGTGATCACCGATGAGCCAAGTAAGGTCGAAAAAAGTTTAGCTGATCACAGTTCAAAAACATATTTGAAAGCCAATTTAAAATTATATCTAAAGGAGATGATCTAATGCCACGATGTGATTGGGCGGATAGCGATCCCAAAATGCAAGCTTATCATGATAAAGAGTGGGGCCACCCTGAGCATGATGAGCAGAAACTGTTTGAATTGATGAGTTTAGAACTGATGCAAGCTGGCTTGAGTTGGCAAACTGTTTTGAACAAGCGGCCAGCTTTGCGCGAAGTCTTTTATAATTTTGATATCCAAAAGGTCAGTCAGATGGATCAAACCGATGTCATACGCTTAATGCAAGATACACGCATTATTCGTAATCGTTTGAAAATAGAAGCGATCATCAATAATGCTAAAGTGGTCTATCAACTAAAACAAGCAGGCTTAAGCTTAGATGAATTATTGTGGCAGACAGTTGACTATAAGCCGTGTATCAACCACTTTACCAAACCAGAGCAAGTTCCCGCTAAGACGCAAACGTCACTTGAGTTAGCTAAAAAATTAAAAAAGCAGGGCTTTAAATTTTTAGGACCAACGATAGTTTATTCGCTGATGCAAGCAGCCGGGCTGGTCAATGATCATTTAGTCGGTTGCCAAGCATAAAGAAAAAAGCTTCGTTGTCCCATATTTTGGGATAACGAAGCTTAATTATTATTTTCTTTTGTCTTTTTTGTTAAGAGCAGGTTTGTTTTCTAAGTCTGTTCTAACTACTAAAACATCACAATCAGCTGTGCGAGTCACGTATTCAGTTACCGAACCGATCAAGAGACGTTCAACAGCATTCAAACCAGTTGCCCCGATCATGATGAGATCGATATTTTTTTCTTCAGGAAGATCCTTAGCAATAACTGCCTTTGGAGCACCATACTCTACTGAATAAGAAATGTTCTTAAGACCTTGTTCTTTAGCTTGATTTGCGTAACCGTCCATTGTCTTCTTCGCGGTTTCAGTCACTTGTTCGACCATTGCCGTATCGAAACTGGAGATGTTTTGGAATGCACGGGTATCAACTACATGGACCAAATATAAATTAGTATCATCACCGTTACGCTTAGCGACTGCAACAGCTTTCTTGAACGCTAATTCGGATTCATGCGAGCCATCGACCGGCACAAGAATGTTTTTATATCTTTGTAACATCAGGATCACCCTTTCTTCTTTATCAATTTTATTTTACTTTATTTGTTTGAAAAATGAAAGCAAGAACAACTATGGCATGCGTAAGTACGTTGGCATTAAGAGCGACATGATAAAGACTAAGATCGCATCTAAAATGAGCATTGTGATCTGAAAAATAAGGATGCCAAAGAAAGCAGCAATGATCGTTAAACCACCTAAGATCGTTAAGATATATGCCCATAATGTCATGGCTTTTTTTAAGGCAGGATCATCTTTTGGAGAAAAGACACCAAAGAGCGTTTTAGTGCGGTGGGTGAAGAGATAAAAGCCCATGTAAAGTAAGATCAAGCCCAAAATGATCGTTAGACCTAAAGTTAGCATTTCTTTCACGTGACAAAAATTCCTTTCTCTAAATAAAGCTAGCGGTCAAGATAAGATCCCGACCGCTAGCCAAAGCTTTTAACTTTAGAATATCCGATAATGCCGTTAATCATCCTTGTAGTTGAACCCGCGTGTAAGCAGGAAAATGTATCCCTAGTCTAACTTTTGACTCCCAGTAAAGGTCTGCCAGCTATTAGACATTGCGAATAACAAAAATTAAAGTTGTTCGGTCAACCTTACATTTATAGGATAACGCGTACATCTCAGAAGTTCACTATCATAGTAGCATATTTTTTTTAGGAATGCAATGAAACCAAATGAAGCGTTATCAAAACGTTTAGCTTTTAAATTTGTTCAAACGTTCATATTGTTCTTGCAAGGCTTTTTCATAACGACTGTTGTCTTTAGGTGCATAATAATGTTTATTTTTAAGCTTATCTGGGAGATATTGTTGCTTTACCCAACCATGTGGATAATCGTGAGGATATTTATACCCAATTCCGCGACCTAATTTTTTAGCGCCTTGGTAATGGGCATCCCGTAAATGATCGGGCACATCTCCGTAGTTTCCTGCTCTAACATCGGCTAATGCGGCATCGATCGCCATGATCGCCGAGTTTGATTTAGGTGAAAGACAAAGTTCGATCACGGCTTGGGCTAGGGGGATCCTTGCTTCAGGTAGCCCGATCTTTTCCGCAGCTGTGATCGCTTGGACCGCATGGGAACAGGCATTGGGATTAGCGAGTCCGATATCTTCATAAGCGATCGTCAATAAGCGCCGGATGACCGAAGGTAGATCGCCTGCTTCAAGGAGGCGTGCCATGTAGTGCAAAGCGGCATCTGTATCTGAACCACGGATCGATTTTTGAAAAGCCGAGATCACGTCATAATGGGCATCGCCATCTTTGTCTTGCACCAAGGCTTTACGTTGAACGCATTCTTCGATCGTTTGTAGATCGATCGTGATCACGCCTAGATCATCAGGAGCGGTCGACATTACGGCCAACTCAAGTCCATTCAATGCACTACGTAGATCGCCATGAGTAACACGAGTCAAATGCAGGCGAGCTTCGTCGGTCAAAACGACATTTTGCTCACCAAGCCCGTTTTCTTTATCAGTGAGCGCACGTTTGATCGCTTGGGCAATATCTTCTTCGGTCAAGGGTTTGACTTCAAAGATCTGAGTTCGACTGCGAATAGCAGGATTGATCGTGATGTAAGGATTTTCGGTCGTGGCGCCGATCAAGATGATACTTCCTTTTTCCAAATGAGGCAAGAGAAAATCTTGTTTTGGCTTAGTTAAGCGGTGGATCTCATCGAGTAGTAAGATCACGGTCCCGCTGATCTTAGCTTCCTCAGCGACCATTTCGAGTTCTTTTTTCGAGTCTGTGGCGGCATTTAGCATGCGAAATGCGTATTTAGTTGAACCAGCGATCGCACTAGCAATACTAGTTTTGCCGGTTCCTGGTGGCCCATATAAGATCATTGAAGACAATAATTTAGCAGCGACCATCCGTGCTAAGATCTTACCGGGGGCGACAAGATGTTGTTGGCCCACGATATCTTCGAGTTTTTTCGGACGCATCCGATAGGCTAATGGTTTCAAAAACACTCATCCTTTCGTTTGCTCAATAGTAGTATTATAGCAAATCGACACCAGCTGACAAGCAAATAGCGATCGCAGGATAGCAAGGGATTTGTTATAATAATAAAAATGAGAACTGTAAAGGATGAACAAGATGAAATTTGATGAAATCGGTGATCAAATTATTGATTCAGATCTGACAGAAGCGTTGCATGCTTTCACATTCCAAGTGATCCGACGCTGGCAGATCTTAGATAGACAAAAAAATTTAAATATACAAGAGCTTTCCTTGGTTGGAACAAAAAATGAATATGTTACCGTCCAAGAGACAGCGTTGACACTAAAAACAAAAGCTAATCTTTCGTTAGATGGTGTTTTAACGGATATGGAATTACAAAATCAAGCTTTACGCAAACGCTTAGGTAGCCAGGTCGTCTTGTGGCCATTTTCTGAAAAATTACATGTAAGTTTAGCTAAAGGGGTTGGCAGTAAGATCCGCTTAGCCTTACCCGAACAGTTATTTACTGAACTCTATGCAGCTAAATTCAGTAAATCAAAGATCTCGTATGTGACTTTTAGAAACCAAGTCTATCACAAATTGTTGGAAGAATTTAACCAAAAAAAAGCATTCTTGATCTATTTATTTGGTGCGACCCCTTATGCTTGGGAAACCAAAGTAAGTGAGGACCAAGTGTCACCTAAGCGCAGTGTGGCTGCTCAAGCTAAGTTAGCCACTGATAAAAATCCTGGGATCAAGCTCAGCGGGACTTATCAAGAACCAAGTGAGATGCAGACTAAGGGTGTCCACTATTTGGAATTTGATCTCTTAGACTTTGATCCATTCCACGAAAATGGTGTTACAGCCCACCAGTTGCGCTTACTTGAAGTGATGGCAGGCTATTTCTTATTGAATGAAAGTACGACTACTCCAAGTGACCTCCAAGCTGCTGAAGCTTTGGCAAAAGAAGTGGCGCAGGAGAATCCGTTTGCTAAGAGCCAGATCTTCGTACAAGCCCATACTTTCTTGAAACAATTGGATCGATTCGCTAAAAAATTTGGTTATGCCAAGTGGCAAGGAACCTTTGATGTTTTAAAGAAACGACTAGAAACACCGGCTGAGACTCCAAGCACACGTTTGTTAAGAACACAGGGCAAACACGAAACGTTGGCTGACTACGGTGCTTTTTTAGCTCAAAATTATCAAGAAGCAGCATTATTAAAAGTACCAAGTCGGGATAAAAATACGCAAACGATCTTGGATGAAGCGATCATTTCAGGTCTTAGTTACCAAGAAGTGATGCCAAGTCAAGGGATCGTTGAGTTGAATGGAAAGCTACTTAAACGTGGGATCCAGACGACAAAAGAAAGTGCGATCATGACCGAGCTTTGGCAACAAAAGCAATTGGCTAAACAATATCTTAGTGGCCAGGCAGTCAATACGTCCCAAGCATGGATCGTCAATAACCGCCAAGAGCTAAAGCAACTATACCCAACATTGAAGGGCAAAGCTGTGATCGTTAAAAATGCGCTCGGCGATTCTAAAGCGCAGACGCAGTTATTTAGATTACCACCGACCCAAGCAGAATTGACACATGCCTTTGAAAAACAGGCTAAAGAGACTGATCAAGTCATGATCGAGCAAGTCGTTCAAGGGTCGGTCTACCGTGCCTTAGTCGTCAATGATGAGATAATAAGTTTAGTTGAGCGGATCCCAGCCAATGTTGTTGGTGATGGACATTCAACTTTAAAGGAATTGATCAACCGTAAAAATACGCGGGCACGAGCTGAATTTGAAACGATCACACTAGGTGAGGTCGAACGTGAGACCTTAAAAGCACAAAGCTTGAAACTAGAAAGTGTCATTCCACGGGGGATCCAGGTCCTCTTGCGTTATGATGCGACTTTCAATACTGGTTCACAGGCTTACGAGGTCTTAGATGAGATCGATAGTTCGTATTTGACTGAGCTCAAACGTTTAGCGCAAGCGTTGCAACTTCATGACGGAGCTTTAGACGTCATCATTCCAAACATCTATCAACCATACGCGGAACAAGCACAGTTGACTTTCTTGAATGCGCATGCTTACCCAGCCTTAGCGTTGCATGAATATGTCTTATTACAGCCAAAAAGACGACCGATCGCCCAAAAGGTCATTGAACGCTTCAATTAGAAAAAAAGTGTGAGACGGTGCGGTCTGCACTGTATAAATAACGATGGACCCATCACGATGTAAAATTTTACATCATGATGGGTCCATCGTTATTTACTAGATGTTTTAGTTTACTCAAATAATTTATGCAAGCGTTCGAGCGGGGATTTTGTGTGTTTTGGCGCTACTTCTGGTTTAGTTGTTTTAGGGTAACGCTTGGCGACGTCAACTTCTTCAACATGAAGAGCGGTATTTTTATCACAAACGACGACCGCTAGATCTTTTGACCCATGCGCCAACGTTTGATCAGTGTTACAGGTGAAGGTAACATTTGCTTCTTGGGCGATCTGCATCAATTCGCTTAGAAGCGGATTTTCTACTTGACCGTTGATGATAACGTGTAGTTCGGGATGAAGGGTCAATTCCTGCTTAAGATCAGCGAGATATTCGGGCTCTTTGAGCTGTTCAAAAGTTAAAGTTAGATCGACCCGTTCCCGGAAGGTCCCGAGATACTTACGCTTTTCATCAGGTTTGAGTTGGGGTGTACCATACATCCCTTTATTCATATGATTTTGCAGTTCATCTGATCCACTCATCTTATAACCACCTTTCTATGGTAAAGTATAGCAAATTTTTAAATAAAATAAAAAGAGCCCAGCCAAAACTGAGCTCTGAAATAATATCGAAATTGATATTAAAGTTTGTTGTAGTATTCAACAACGAGTGATTCGTCGATGTTTGCATCGAGTTCGTCACGTTCTGGTAAACGAACTAATGAACCTTCCATTGTGTTTTCGTCAAAGGAAACAAATGGCACACGACCAACGATTGCTTCCAAAGCTTCTTTAACAACTTTCAAGTCTTTTGAACGTTCACGCAAGGAGATAACTTGGCCTGGTTTTACTTCGTATGAAGGGATATCCACGCGCTTGCCACCAACTGTGATGTGACCGTGGTTTACCAATTGGCGAGCTTGGCGACGAGTTGTAGCCAAACCTAAACGGTAAACAACGTTATCCAAACGACGTTCCAACAGTACCATGAAGTTGTCACCGTGCTTACCTTCGCGGATCTTACCAGCCTTTAAGAAAAGGTTAGCAAATTGGCGTTCAGATAAACCGTATGTCATACGAAGCTTTTGCTTTTCACGCAATTGCAAACCGTATTCAGATAACTTACGACGGTTGTTTTGACCATGTTGGCCTGGTGCGTATGGACGACGAGCTAATTCTTTACCTGTACCTGAAAGAGAGATCCCTAAACGACGGGAAACTTTCCAGGAAGGACCTGTATAACGAGACATTAAAAATTCCTCCAATATTTTGTTTGGAGTAAAATAATGTGTGAGTTTAGTATTCGTGCATTTTATTTTGCGACTTTCACCCTTGCAGCCGAAGGGGTACTTGGCGAACCAAATTGGCAATAAAATGTTGACGAGCTTACCGCTCACTGCTGCATTATTTTACACAAACGCTATTGTAGCAATTATCACAGCTGGTGTCAAGTGAAAATAAACCAGCTATTTTTGTACAAATGGAGTATAATATTTGTTTAAGATAACTTAATATACTGGGGGAGAAAAATGTTTAAACGTTTTATTTTATTGTGCCTAGCACTCGTGCTAGTGGGAGTATTATTGACACAAAGCGTATTTGCTAGCCCAAAATATACCACTAAATGGGAGAAGATCAATGCACCGGTCAATTTGCCGATCTTGATGTATCATAGTGTGGAAAATAAGCCGGGAAATGGTTTGTGTGTACCACCTGAGCAGCTAGAACAACAGTTGAAATATTTACATGAGCAGGGCTATTATACAGTCACACCAGCTGAAGCGTATAAGATCTTGGTGCAAAATAAAGTACCAAAAAAGCACAAGAAACTTGTGATGGTGACTTTTGATGACGGATATGAGAATAATTATACCGCTGCCTATCCGCTTTTGAAGAAATATCATATTCACGCAACGATCGGTTTGATCACAAGCAAAATCGACACCCAAGGGATGCTAACTTTAAAACAAATCAAAGAAATGAAGAAAAGTAAGTGGGTCAGTTTTGTTAGCCATACTCAAAATCACCAAGAATTGGATCGACTCGATGAAGCAGGACAAAGAGAAGAGATGCAAGCCTCACGGACTTGGTTGAAGCAAAATCTACATCAAAAGCCAGACTTGTTGGTCTATCCTGTAGGTCGCTATAATGAAGTTTCACCAAAAGTAGCTAAGGAAAGTGGATATAAGCTAGCTTTGACGACTCAACCAGGGCCAGCTAATGCAGAACAGGGGAAATATGAATTGCATAGACAACGGGTAGTTCCAGACATGACTCAAGAAGCTTTTGCTAAACTATTACAGCCATAGGATCAACTAAGTAGCGTATGTAGTGTGCTTGATGATTTTTTCAAAGTAAGCTAAGTTGATTTATGTTATAACTACTACGCACGGAGCTCTCCTCTTTTTTGAGGGGAATTGTAGAACCGTAGCTGATTTTTGCTATTTTTTTATTTATAGCTATATACAAACAAGAAGCTGTGACATCAGTAAAAAGACATCTCCAAATTCTAAACGTTGGAATTTGAAAGATGTCTTTCTTTATCTTGAAAATACTGGTTCTTATTAATATACAATACGAAAAACTGCTTATGTCACAGTCTTCTTCGTTATTTATCCCGCCATTTAATAGTCATTTGGATCGGCAGTCAAGGGACCGTATTCGTCCATTTGACTATCACGATAATCCCACCATTCATTTTCGTAACCCACAAATCCAGCTTGAGTCATTGCATCGTTTAAGATGGTGTAGTATTTTTCTTGCTCAGCGGTCCGTTTAGCGTTACGAAAAGCTGAGCAAGAAAAGTCATCAAATGCTGTTTGCATCGGCATATCATTGCCTTTACGATCGGTTAAAGTCAAATCAAAGGTCACACCTTTTTGATGACTGAAATTTGGATCAGGTTTTGCCACGAAATTTGGGTCAGGGTAGACTTCAAAGAGACGCCTTTGGGCTGAGACTGGACGGTAGGCATCCCAAATTTTAAGGCGGTACCCTTTTGCTTTGACAAGTTCACTAGCTTTAGCCAGCTTATGGGCTGTTCCAGTGCGAGCGATCGCCGTAGTGAAATCATAGATGATTTGTCCAGTAAAATTATCGGTCGTAGCATATTTTAGATCAACAAAGATCTCAGGATCGAGTTTTTGGATATTGGTAAAACCAGTTAGATGTTTTTCCATAATTTCCTCCATTTTAAAGATGTTTACATAGCGTTTCGACAAATTCACTTAGTAAAACTTCATCTTCAATGCTAAAGCGATCTAATTTAGGCGAATCAATATCTAAAACACCGATTTTTTTACCATCTTTGATCAGGGGCAAGACGATCTCAGAATTTGAAGCTGAATCACAAGCAATATGTCCTACAAATTCATGGACATTGGCGACGCGTAAGACGTTACCTGTTTGAAAAGCGGTACCACAAACGCCAGCTCCGTTTTTGATATGCATACAAGCAACTTTACCTTGGAAAGGTCCAAGATCAAGCTGATCGGTCGTTTCATTATAGAGATAAAAACCGACCCAGTTGATGTCTTTTAGTGTATCGTTCAATAAAGCAGAAGCATTAGCGAGATTAGCGGTCTGGTTAGTTTCATTTTCCAATAGGGCATCGATTTGTGCACTTAAAATAGACATTTTATTTCCTCCATATCGATCGTAGCGTTTAATAGTGTATCAATATCAGTAACTATGATATAATTAGCTTTAGATTTTATACGTAATTGCCGATTCTGGCAAGTGATAAAGATTAAGCTAGCAATTTAAAGGGTGGGACATCAGATGGTAGTAGTTTTAGTTACAATTGTATTAGTTGCGGTCGCAATCTATGCAAGCGTACTTTTCTTTCAGCGTTCATTTGAAGAACGGATCACAAAAGCTAAAAGTAGCATAGAAGAGATCCTCGATTCACCACTTGAGGAAGAACTCGCGGAAGTTAAAAAAATGACATTATCAGGAGATAGTTTAAGTGGATTTGAAGCAGTAGAACACTCCTATTATGCTTTGGTGAACCAACAATTACCTGAGATCTCAGAGCATTTGAATAAGTTGCAAGCTGAATTAGAGCATTATCGCTTTTGGAAGATCAATGGTGAGCTTAAGCAAAATGAAGCTCGATCAGCTAAAGCCAAGCAACAATATGAGCAATTAAAGCTTGAATTAGCTGAGATCGAGCAGACTGCTGAGATCCACAAAAAAGCGATCGGCGAACTCAAAGAAGAGTATCAAAAGATCAGAAAGACTTTATTGGCAAAGAATTTCTCTTACGGGCCAAGTATCGATGAGCTAGAAAAAGAATTAGCAACGTTAGAAAAAGATTTTGACGAGTATTCTAAGGTGACTGAAGAAGGGGACTATGCTAAATCAAGTGAACTTTTAGAAAAGCTCAAGCAACAAACGCGTTTGTTGAAGATCGCGCTAAAAAAATTGCCACCGATCTATCGTAATTTAAAGAATATTTTCCCAGAACAGTTGCAGGAATTAAAAGCTGGCTATTCAAAATTGCAAACTGAAAAATATGGCTTTAAAAAGGATCTGGCTAAGCACTTAGAAGCTATCGAGCAAAAGTGTAAAGAAAATGAAGCTAATTTAAAGCAAGCCGATGTACCTAAAGCTGAAGCCCTTGATCAACAGATCGCTGATATGATCGATGAAGCTTATGACATCATGGAAAATGAGTACAACGCTAGACTTAAGGTGACGCGGCAAGAAAAGCATTTAGCGGATTTTATCGAACATGCCAAGCATCAAGAAAAAGAGTTATTGATCGAATTAGATCGTTTGAGTCAAAATTACACGCTCAACCATAATGAAATGGAAGAAGCGCATGCGTTAAATGAACAATTAAAGAAGATCGCCAAACGCTTTACCGCTTATATGCAAGCTAAACCAAAAGATGTGATCATCTATTCTGAAGTTTTAAATCAGCAAACAGCTGATCTGGAAGCATTAAAGAAGATCGAGCTCAAACAAAAAGAGCTCGGTGAAAGCGTGGCTGATCTCTTTGAAGAAGAAAAAGAAGCGCAAGCGGCAATTCAAGGCTTTGATAATGATATCCACCGTTTGAAACGTGAGATCGAGATCTTGAATTTACCAGGTCTTCCCAATGATTACATTGAATATTTCTTCAAGGTCGGACGTGAGATCGAAAGTTTGGATCAAGACTTAAATAAGATCCAGATCGATATGGAACAGATCGCCCGTGATCTGATCAATACGCAATCAGATCTTGACGTTTTGGCGCAAAAGACCCAAGAGATCATCGATAGTTCGACTTTGACCGAAGCAATGTTGCAATATTCCAACCGCTATCGCACACGCTATCCGGAGGTCGCCTCTGCATATGCCCATGCAGTCGAGCTTTTCAATAAGAATTATGACTATATGGGGGCCTTAGATGTGATCTCTGAGGCACTCGAGACCGTTGAGCCAGGCTGTTATAAACGGATCGAAAACGACTATAAGGCGGGAAATAACCGGCGCGAAGTTATCTAAATATCTACTGAGGACTAAAGCTAAGTTGCACAACTAAGCTTTAGTCCTTATAATTTGTAATGGCAAATTAATTTGTACTTTTGGTGATTATAAATTACAATAAGTAAGTTAAATTATTAAAGAGGGGTCAGCATGATATATTTTGATAACAGTGCAACGACAAAAGTTCACCCAGAAGTTTTAACGACCTATACGAAAGTCAGTGAAGCTATCTGGGGCAATCCTTCATCGTTACACAAAATGGGTGAAAATGCCTATAATCTACTTGAACAATCTAGAGCACAGATCGCAGAACTCCTTGGGTGTCAAAAAGAAGAGATCTTTTTTACTAGTGGGGGTACGGAAGGCGACAATTGGGCGATCAAAGGCACAGCACTTGAAAAAGGGATCTATGGTAAACACTTGATCACGACACAAGTTGAACATCCAGCAGTGCTCAATTCGATGAAACAGCTCGAAAAGTTGGGCTTTGAAGTCACCTATCTACCAGTTGATGAAAATGGGCGAGTATCTGTTTTAGATCTAAAGCAAGCTTTACGCAAAGATACTATCTTAGTCTCAGTTATGGCAGTCAATAACGAGGTCGGAACGATCCAACCGCTAAAAGAGATCGCACGCGTTTTAACTGATCATCCTAAAGTTCATTTTCATGTCGACGCAGTTCAGGCGGTAGGTAAAGGGCTAACTGATCTGATCATGGATGAAAGAGTCGATCTAGTAACTTTTTCTGGTCATAAATTCCATGCTCCTCGTGGTGTGGGCTTTTTGTACAAGAAAGCTGGGCGAAAATTAGCACCACTTTTATCTGGTGGTGGCCAAGAGAAGAATTTACGCAGTAGTACAGAGAATCTTCCGGCGATCGCTGCAATGGCTAAAGCCTTACGCTTGTTGCTGGAAAATGAAACAAAAAATGTTGCGCATGAACAAGCGATCCGACAAAAGATCTTTGAGCATTTACAAGCGTTTGATAAAGTGACGCTTTTTTCACAGTTAGATGATAAGTTTGCGCCACATATCTTATGTTTTGCGATCGCAGGCGTGCGCGGTGAAACAATCGTCCATGCGTTTGAAGATCAAGGCGTCTTTATCTCAACGACTAGTGCGTGCTCATCTAAAAAAGGTCAAGTTTCATCGACCTTACACGCCATGCAAGTCGATGATAAGATCGCCACATCGGCTGTACGCGTCAGCTTAGATGAAAATAATACAATGGCGCAAGCAGATAAATTCAATCAGATCTTCGATGATATCTATCAAAAATTTTTAAAGATCAATTCGTAAAAACAGAAAGGAAGCAAGATGCAATATACAGAAATTATGGTTCGTTACGGCGAACTTTCAACTAAGGGTAAAAACCGACGTAACTTTATCGATCGCTTGGGTTTCAATGTCCGGCAAGCAATGCATGATTTTCCAGAATTAGTGGTCAAAGCTCATCGTGATCGGATGCATATCCAATTAAATGGCGAAGACTCGACTAAAGTCATGGAACGTTTGAAACAAGTTTTTGGGATCCAAAACTTTTCACCTTCGATCCGCGTTGCTCGCGATGTCGAAGAGGTCAAGAAAGTCGCTACACAAATGGTGGCTGAACGCTTCCACGAGGGGATGACTTTCAAGATCAACACGCGTCGCTCTGATCATAACTTCCAATACGATACCAACGAATTAAATGATATGTTGGGGGGCCACATCTTAAAGACGGTCCCAGGGATCAAAGTCAAGATGAAAGAGCCTGATATGATCTTACGAGTTGAGGTTCGAGCTAATGGGATCTATCTTTCTTCTGAAACGATCGATGGTGCCGGTGGTCTTCCAGTCGGGACAGCAGGCAAAGCTATGTTGATGCTTTCTGGTGGGATCGACTCGCCAGTTGCCGGTTACTTAGCGATGAAACGTGGCGTGGATATTGAAATGGTCCACTTCTTTAGCCCGCCATATACCAGTGAGCAAGCTTTGAATAAGGCTAAGGAATTGACTGCTAAGTTGACCCCATATGTCGGTCGGATCCAATTTATCGCAGTACCGTTTACTGAGATCCAAGAAACGATCAAAGAAAAAGTCCCATCTGGTTACTTGATGACGATCCAACGGCGCTTTATGTTGCGTTTAAGTGAAATGATCGCCAAAAAACGTAATGGTTTAGCGATCTTTAACGGGGAAGCTCTAGGGCAAGTTGCTTCACAAACATTGGAAAGTATGGCTGCGATCAATGATGTAACGACGATGCCTGTTTTACGTCCAGTAGTTTCGATGGATAAAAATGAGATCATCAAGATCGCTCAAGATATCGACACCTTCGATCTTTCTATTCAACCATTTGAAGATTGCTGTACGATCTTTGCGCCACCTGCGCCTAAGACTAAACCAAAGATCGATAAGGCACGTTATTACGAAGAACGCCTTGATGTTGAAGGTTTGTTGGCTCGTGCAATGGAAAATATCACGATCACAGATGTCAAGATCGGTGATGAATTTATGAACGAAAAACAAGCAGATTTCGCAGAGTTACTGTAAAAAGCGCTTGACGCGTCCGTATTTCAAGGCTAAAATACATCTATAAGCTTTGAACAAGAGGATTTGATCGCAAACTGTTTTCAGAGAGAAGCGGGTGGGTGTGACGCTTTAACAGCCGATCAGATAGTAGCTTGTGAGCTGTCCTACTGAAACTAAGTAAGTAAGACCGGATATCTATTCGTTAACGCAGATCAAAGAGGGGTAAAAACCCAATTTAGGTGGTACCACGGCACTGTCGTCCTAAGCGGATGGCGGTGCCTTTTTGTTTAGATCCGGTCAAGATAAGAAAGGAAGATAATAATGGCACGTGACATCGAAATGTCAACCAAATACGATCCTAGTCAAGTTGAACCAGGACGTTATCAAAAGTGGGTCGATGCTGGTTTGTTCAAGCCAAATGGCGATCAAAAAGCTAAACCATATTCGATCGTGATCCCACCACCAAACGTAACCGGTAAGTTACACTTGGGCCATGCTTGGGATACAACGTTACAAGATATGTTGATCAGACAAAAGCGGATGCAAGGTTTTGATACCTTATGGCTTCCTGGGATGGACCATGCTGGGATCGCAACGCAAGCTAAAGTTGAAGCGCGTTTAGCTGAAGAAGGGATCTCCCGTTACGATCTAGGGCGTGAAAAGTTTATCGACAAAGTTTGGGAATGGAAAGACGAATATGCTGATATCATTCATGCACAATGGGCTAAATTAGGTCTGTCTTTGGATTACGACCGCGAACGTTTTACTTTAGATGAAGGATTATCCCACGCTGTTCGCCGTGTCTTTGTAAAATTATATGAAAAAGGCTTGATCTACCGTGGTGAATACATCATCAACTGGGATCCAAAGGCGCGGACGGCTTTATCCGATATCGAAGTTATCCACCAAGATGATGAAGGGGCCTTTTACCATGTAAAATATCCATTCGTTGATGGAACGACATTCAATGGTAAAGACTACATCGAGATCGCAACGACGCGTCCAGAAACGATGATGGGTGACGTGGCTGTGGCAGTGAATCCAAAAGATGAACGCTACAAAGACTTAGTCGGTAAAAAAGTACTCTTACCACTCCAAGGACGCCATATCCCGATCATCGCCGATCAATATGTTGATCCTGAATTTGGGACAGGGATGGTGAAGATCACTCCAGCACATGACCCTAATGACTTTGAAGTCGGTAACCGTCATGACTTAGAACGGATCAACACGATGAATGATGATGGAACGATGAACGAACGGGCTGGTAAATACAACGGAATGGATCGTTTTGATGCCCGTAAAGCGATCGTTAAAGACCTTGAAGACCAAGGCTACATGTTAAATATCGAAAAGATCACGCACAGTGTGGGTCACTCAGAACGGACGGGTGTTCCAGTTGAAGCTCGGTTATCGACCCAATGGTTCGTTAAGATGAAACCATTAGCCCAAGCAGCTTTGGCTAACCAAGATTCTGATGATCGGGTCGACTTTGTGCCAGAACGTTTCGAAAAGACCTTTACCCAATGGATGGAAAACGTTCATGATTGGGTCATTTCACGTCAATTATGGTGGGGACATCAGATCCCAGCTTGGTATAACAAGCATACGGGGGAAACTTATGTTGGTGAAAAAGCTCCAGCTGATATCGAAAACTGGGACCAAGATCCTGATGTTTTAGATACTTGGTTCTCTAGTGCTTTATGGCCATTTTCAACGATGGGCTGGCCAGATATGGATGCACCTGATTTCAAGCGTTACTTCCCAACTAATACGTTAGTCACAGGTTATGATATCATTTTCTTCTGGGTCTCACGGATGATCTTCCAAAGTATCGAATTTACGGGTCGTCGTCCATTTAAGGATGTTTTGATCCACGGTTTGATCCGGGATGAACAAGGACGTAAGATGAGTAAGTCACTTGGTAATGGGATCGATCCAATGGATGTGATCGATAAATATGGCGCTGATGCTTTACGTTGGTTCTTATCCAATGGTTCAGCCCCAGGTCAAGACGTTCGTTTCTCCTATACGAAGATGGATGCAGCCTGGAACTTTATCAACAAGATCTGGAACGCAAGTCGCTTTGTGATCATGAACCTTGATGAAGATACGACAGCTACTTTGCCAGCTAAAGCAGAATGGCAACTAGCTGACAAGTGGATCTTGAGCCGCTTAAATGATACTGTCAAAGAAGTGACTCGCCTCTTTGATAACTATGAATTCGGTGAAGCAGGGCGTGCACTTTACAACTTTATCTGGAATGATTTCTGTGATTGGTACATCGAAATGGCTAAGGAAAACTTGACGGGTGATGATGCTAAGGCTAAGCAAAATACGCAAAGCATTTTATGCTATGTCTTAGACCAAACATTACGTCTCTTACATCCGATCATGCCATTTGTAACTGAGCAAATTTGGCTAGAAATGCCACATGAAGGTGAATCTTTGGTCACAGCTGCTTACCCAGTTGACCACCCAGAATTTGATGATCAAGCTGCAAAAGAACAAATGGACAACTTGATCGAATTGATCAAAGCAGTGCGTAACAACCGAGCCGAAGTTAATGCACCAATGTCTTCAGCGATCGATATCTTGATCAAGACGACTTCTGAAACGACTAAAGCAGTCTTTGAAAACAACCAAGAATATATCGAACGCTTCTGCCATCCAAAACATCTTGAGATCGGTTCTGATGTGACAGCTCCAGCCTTAGCGATGACTTCTGTGATCACAGGCGCTGAAGTTTACTTGCCATTAGCTGATCTGATCGATCTAAATGAAGAGATCGCGCGTTTAGAAAAAGAAGCTAAGAAATTAGTATCTGAAGTGACACGTGGTGAGAAGAAACTTGGCAATGAACGCTTTGTTTCTAATGCACCAGCTGAAGTTGTTGCTAAAGAAAAAGAAAAATTAGCGGGTTACCGTGAAAAATTAAACGCAACTAACGAACGGATCAAAGCTCTAAAAGCTCAAGTTGATTAATTTTTAAACAACGCTTGCCTTTTACGGTGAGCGTTTTTTTTGTGATTTGTGTTATACTTGAAATGAGATATTTTTAGGTAAATGAGGCGAAAAGATGCAGATCAAAAGCTACACTGAGGCGATCGAATTTATTCATGGACGTCGCAAATTTACAAAGTCCCCTGACTTAGAACGGATGCGTCGTTTTGCTCATTATTTGGGCGATCCACAAAAAAAGACCAAGTTCATCCACGTTACGGGGACTAATGGCAAAGGATCGACTGTTGCTTTTTTAAGTGAACTTTTGCAAAGTCAAGGGTTTAGGGTCGGGACCTTTACTTCGCCTTATATCACGCGTTTTAACGAACGGATCGCGCTTGATGGTGAACCAATCAGTGACCAGATGTTGGTCGAACTGTTAAATGAATTATTACCGGTCATTTCACGGCTTGATGAAGAATATGCTGGTGAAGGGCCTAAGGAATTTGAAGTTGTCACAATGCTGATGTTTTTATATTTTGCTAAAATGGCACCTGATTATGCGGTCGTTGAAGTGGGGATCGGCGGTCTTTATGATTCGACTAATATTTTGATCCCTGAGTTAGCGGTGATCACTGAAGTTGCGCTAGATCATACTCAGATCTTAGGTGATACTTTAGCTAAGATCGCCACGGCAAAAGCAGGGATCATCAAACAAGCTCGGCCGGTCGTCGTTGGAAAATTAGTGCCAGAATGTTTGGCTGTTATTAAGGCACAGGCTGTAAAAAGAAATGCTCCTTTGTATCAGGCAGGAGTAGATTATACGTTTTTACCTGAAAAAAGCGCTAGTGTTTGGGGTGAAAGCTTTACATATCAAGGCTTTGGGATCAAGGCTAAGCTGGCGATCTCATTATTGGGGCAATATCAAGTTGCCAATGCTAGTTTGGCTGTAAGTGCATTTTTGGTCTTGGCTAAAAGAGAGGGCTTTTTGCCAACGCTAAAAGAGATCAAAACTGCTTTAAAACAGACGACCTGGGCTGGACGTTTTGAAAAGATAAATGATGAGCCGTTGATCGTTTTGGATGGAGCACATAATGCTGATGCGATCCAGCAATTAGTTCAAACATTAAAACATAATTTTGCCGATAAACAGATCTATGTTATCATTTCGGTCTTGGCTGATAAGCAGGCTAAGACTATGGTAGCGCAATTAGAGCAGTTACCAAATGTCGAGCTGTTTACGGTCAGCTTTGATGCGCCACGTGCAGTCAGTCATGAGCAAGGCCGTTTTTATGAAGCGTGGCCAGAAGCTTTGGCTGAGGTCATGCAAGAGATCTCAAGCGATGATATGCTATTATTTACGGGTTCGCTGTATTTTGTGTCGGAAGTAAGAAATTATTTTATTTAGATCGTGAGGATATAAGATGGATTTAAAATTAGTGATCTTTGACATGGATGGTGTCGTATTTGATTCTGAAAAAGTATATTTTGAAGCTAATAAGCTAGCGGCTGAAAAACTCCAAATGCCAAATTACACTTTAAAGTATTATAAGCAATTTATCGGAGCAGGGACAGAACCGATGCTTGCCCAGATGGCTAAAGATTATGGTAGTCGTGAGTTAGTCGACCGTTTTTATCGGATGAGTATGGATAATGTTTATCCGATCGTAGAAGCCGGAAAATTAGAATTAAAACCTGGCTTTAAAGAATTGACTGCTTATTTGGATGAACAAAATATCCCTTATGTCATCGCTTCAAGCAATTTCAAAAAAGATATCGAATACTATTTGGAAAAGACTAATATTTCAGGGCGCTTTGCTGATATCGTTTCGGCTGACGATGTGACCCATGCTAAGCCAGCACCAGAGATCTTTGAAAAAGCATGGGAAAAAGCTGGCTGTCCAGCTAAAAATGAAACTTTGATCATTGAAGATTCATTGAATGGTGTCAAAGCAGCTAATAATGCTAAGATCCCAGTCGTTATGGTGCCAGATATCATCTTGCCGACCGCATATGAAAAAGAGCATACCGTGGCGATCTTGCCTGATCTAGTTGCTGTGCGAGATCTCATCAAAAAATAAATGATTTTTAGCTCCGTTTGCGAATTTTATAAAGTAAGGGGGCTTGAAAATGAATTTAAAAAATTTAACAGATAAGAGCGTTTTAAGTGAATTATTGGAATTTTTGTTGGATAAGCAATTAGCGGATCAAGTAGTCGAGCGCTACTTTGCACAGACTGATGCTCTAGCGCAGCTTCAGTATTTTGGAGTCACTGATTTAAATAAGTTGACTGCTGACGCTAAACTTCAGTATTATTTATTGCTTTTATGTGAATTTGCTAAGCGCTATGCTTTAAAACCACCGTTAGAATTGGGGCAGATCTGTTCTAGTAAGGTGATCGGTGAGTATATGAGTGCTAAGTTGGCAATGCGTAAACAAGAAGTGCTGTGGGGCGTTTATTTAGATACTAAAAATCAGGTCTTAGCCCAAGAAGAGATCTTTGTGGGGACGCTAAATGAAGCTACAGTCCATCCAAGAGAGATCTTGAAATTGGCACTAAAGTACAGTGCGGCCCGTTTTATCGTGGTCCATAATCATCCTAGTGGGCAGGTGACGCCTTCCCCAAATGACATCGCCTTGACTAGACGTTTACAGGCGTGTGGCGAGCTTTTAGGGATCGCTTTATTGGATCACATTATTGTTGGTGGGCATACATATTTGAGTATGCGTGAAGAAAAAATATTAATTAGATAGGTGGATTTTATGTTACAAGGAACAGTACGTCGCTTTAATAAGGATAAAGGTTACGGTTTTATTACCCCTGATAATGCGCCAAAAGAGGATCTTTTTGTCCACTATACAGCGATCGAAAAATCAGGTTACAAGATCTTAGAAGAAGGTCAAAGAGTCGAATTCGTTGAAGTTGAGGGTAAAAAGGGGTTTCAAGCAGCTTTAGTCACGATCCTATAAAGGTTAAGATATTTAAAAAAATTAGTTGAAATGAAAATTTATCTAGATTAAATAAAAATTAAGCTTTGATTTATGATATAATACTGAAATTGAAGATGATCAATTTCAACAATTTATAAAATTTTTTTCAAAAAAGGATCAAAAGTTTTTCTTTTTAATTGTCATTGCCAAGGTAAAAACATGAAAATATGTTGGAAACACAGCGATTCAATGTTACAATTAAAATATCTTGAATTAAGTACTCATTTAGAGTTTGCGAAGGGATGAAACAACGTGTTCGGAATCGGAACAAAAAATATCGGGATCGATTTAGGGACTGCTAATACGATCGTTTATGCTGAAAATAAGGGGATCGTGTTACGCGAACCTTCTGTCGTAGCTAAAAATACTAAAACTGGCGAAGTCGTATCTGTTGGTTCAGAAGCGCGTGATATGATCGGGCGCACACCAGCAAGTATCGTAGCGATCCGTCCAATGAAAGACGGTGTCATTGCGGATTATGATACAACTGTTTCCATGATGAAATACTATATTGAAAAAGCTGTTGGTAGTAAGACTGCTAAGCCATATGTTATGGTTTGTGTACCTAGTGGTGTAACTGAAGTTGAAAAGCGTGCTGTGATCGATGCTACTCGAGTTGCGGGAGCTAAAGATGCATACGTGATCGAAGAACCATTTGCAGCTGCGATCGGTGCTGGTCTACCAGTTATGGATCCAACCGGTAGCATGGTCGTTGATATCGGTGGTGGGACGACTGACGTTGCCACGATCTCCTTAGGTGGGATCGTATCCAGCCGTTCGATCCGGATGGCTGGTGACAAGATCGATGATTCGATCATCTACTATGTACGTAAAAATTACAACTTGTTGATCGGTGAACGTACAGCTGAACAATTAAAGATCAACGTTGCATCTGCTTCTGTTGAAGCTGCTAAGGAATTAGATAGTCAAACGATCCGTGGACGTGATCTAGTAACGGGTCTACCTAAGACGATCGAGATCCGTCCAGAAGATGTAGCTGAAGCGATCCAAGAAGTAGTGCAAGAGATCATCACAGCTATCAAAGAAACATTAGAAGAAACATCTCCTGAGATCGCGGCTGACGTGATCGACCATGGGATCGTTTTGACTGGTGGGGGTGCGTTATTACGCCACTTACCAGATGTGATCTCTGAAGCAACAAAAGTACCTGTATTCGTGGCGCAAGATCCACTTGACTGTGTGGCTGTTGGGACAGGCGAATCACTTAAAAGCATTGATGTAATGAAGAAAAGATAAATAGGCGGTTAAAGTCTAGAGTTAGGAGGTTGGGGTTTAGTCGTCCAGCCTCTTAATTTTTAATGTGGATCTTATCGAGTTCAGGAGGTTTTTTATGCAAAAGTTTTTTTTCAATAAAAAACTTGTTATTACACTGGTCGCTTTGATCATCAGTTTTTTACTGATCGCATTTTCGATCACAGTGCGTAATAATCGATCGATGCCAACATTTGTGCAACAGTTTGGCAATGAAGCTTTCGGTCTAGTTGACCGGGTCATTAGTTTTCCAGTTGCTGGAGTTGCACATGTAGGGGGCTCTGTTTCTGATCTACTCAACACGTATGAGGAAAATCAAAAGCTAAAGCAACAGATCGATAGTTTGGCAGCCGATAAAGTTGAAAATCAGACCTTACGTAAGGAAAATAAACAATTAAAAGAACAGTTGAAATTAGATGAAAGCTTGACTGATTATTCAAAGATCAGTGCCCATGTTTTATCTCGGACACCTTCTTCTTGGCAAAATCAGGTCATAATCTCGAAGGGATCATTTGCGGGTGTGACTAAAAATGCTGCTGTTTTATCACGTAAGGGTTTAGTCGGACGTGTTGTTGAGGTCAATAAGACTAATAGTAAAGTCGAATTGCTCACGACGCAAAATGATTCAGCCAACCGTTTTGCGGTCCAACTAGAAAGTGACGGTGAAGTGATCAACGGATTGATCACTGGCTATGACAAACAAAAAAATCAGTTGATCATGGGACAGATCACATCTAAGAAAAAGATCAAGAAGAATACAGAGGTCATTACTTCTGGGATGGGTGGTAATACACCTAAGGGCTTATTGATCGGAAAAGTTGTCAAAACAACAGACGATGATGATGGTTTAGCAACAAAAGTTTATATCGAGCCAGCTGCTGATATGACAGATCTTAATGTTGTGACTGTGGCTAAACGTGCAGACTAGGGGGCATAGTAATGGCAAATTCCAAGCTAAAATATTATTTTCCGCTAGGGTTGATCATTTGCATCGTTTTGGACGGGACGCTTAGTAGCTTATATGCCCAGTATTTTTTTACAAGTTCACTTTCGATCGAGAGTCGTTTGACTTTGCTATGGCTAGTAATGGCGATCTTCTATGGCGAAGTTGACCGTTTGATGTTGTGGGCATTTATTGCTGGAGTGTTTTTTGACATGTACTACACGGGGATCTTAGGGATCTTTATGATCATTTTTCCTTTGATCGTTTATTTGAATCGAGAAGTGTATCGTTTTTTCAATTCTAACTTTATTGTGGTACTATTAATATATCTGATAGATGTTACGCTTGTTACGGCTGTAGCATATTGGGCCAACTCATTGATCGGTCTGACGACAACTGGTTCAGCTGATTTTGTGGTGCAGACTTTAGGGCCGTCACTAGCGTATAACTTGGCGGTATTTTCGCTATTATTTATCCCAGTCAAAAATTTCTTTGAGAAGTATTCTTCTCGATAAATAAGGAAGGTGCAAGCTGATGCAGGCAGCTGTGTTAAAGGGCTACAAAGATGGATATGAACTGATCATACGTGATAATGCAGATTTTGATCAAGCTCTATCCGAATTAAAAGACCTATTTCGAAAATTACAACTAGATACCGTCGGTGAAGAAAAACAGATCTCATTTACGGTCAATACCAAAAGACGCTTGTTGAGTGCAAAACAAAAGCAAAAGATCGAAGCGTTAGTTGGCAATTATCCTCGTTTTTCGATCTATAAGTTTGTTTCCGATGTGGTAGATACTAAAGATGCACTTGAATTTATGGAGGAACATACAGTTCATGTCAATAGTGATACGATCCGTAATGGTCAAGTCAAGTTGATCAAAGGCGATGTCTTGTTTCTAGGTAATATCCATAAGGGCGGTATTTTACAAGCGACCGGAAGTATCTTTGTTTTAGGAAATGTCGAAGGGATCTTACATGCTGGCTACAATGATAATGTGATCGCAGTTATCGCTGGGAATTTTAAACAGGCCCAACAAGTTCGGATCAGTGATCTAGTGGATATCATCGAGCCAGATATGCAAGCTGATAGAGTCGTTGCTTATGTCAATGACCTGCATGCTTTAAGTTATACGACGCTTGCTGAATTAAAAACACTTAGGCCTAAAATTTTTACACAAATAGGAGGGTTTTAAATGGGAAAATCGATCGTTATTACATCGGGGAAAGGCGGTGTTGGTAAGACAACGACGACTGCTAATCTCGGAGCTGCTTTGGCTTTGATGGGCAAAAAGGTCTGTTTAGTCGACCTAGATATCGGTTTAAGAAACCTAGATGTTATTTTGGGCTTAGATAATCGCATCATTTACGACATTATTGATGTGGCGCAAGGTAGAGCTAAATTACCCCAAGCTTTGATCAAAGATAAGCGCTTTGGTGATAATTTATTCCTGCTACCTGCAGCTCAAAATACAGATAAATCAGCACTTGAACCAAAAGAAGCCAAGCAGATCGTTGATGAGTTACGCTCTGAATTTGACTATGTGTTGCTCGATTGTCCAGCTGGGATCGAGCAAGGCTTTGCTAATGCAGTAGCTGGCGCTGATGAGGCGATCGTAGTCTCGACCCCTGAGATCTCAGCAGTTCGTGACGCTGATCGGGTAGTAGGATTGCTTGAACAACAAAATTTAGAAGAACCACCGATGCTTATTATCAATCGGATCAAGAAGAAGATGATGCATGATGGTCAGATGATGGATGTGGATGAGATCACGCGTCATTTGTCGATCAAATTGATCGGGATCGTCTTTGATGATGATAATGTAATTGGTTTTTCTAATAAAGGCGAACCTGTTATCTTAGATGAAAAGAGTGAAGCATCTAAGGGGTATCGCAATATCGCACGTCGCTTAGAGGGTGAGACGATCCCGTTGATGACACTTAAAGAAGACGAACAAGGTGGCTTTTTTAAGAAGATGAGTTCTTGGTTCAAACGCAAATAAGCGAATTTGTTGTTGACAGTTTTACCGATAAATGGTAATCTTTATGAAAAATTATTTAACGATATTGAGCGGAAGAGTAGAAAATGTTTACCTGAAAAAGAGATTATCCGGCAGCTGAAAAGGATAGAGGTGGTATTTTTGAACCACATCCGTGAATTGGTACACTGAACATAAACAGTAGGTGTATCCGGTCAGAAGTCCGTTACACTTGAGTTAAGTTAACTCACTGAGACTCCTTTTGCGAGAAAGGAGTAAATATGAGGTGGAACCGCGTAAAACGCCCTCTTGGATTATTCCAAGAGGGCGTTTTACTTTTACCAGTAAGTTAAAAAATGGAGGAATTTGGGATGAATTATATCATGGAAGTCATGCCCTCGTTGTTTTCAGGGATGGGAGTGACCTTATCAGTATTTTTTTGGACCTTAGTTGGCTCATTGCCTTTGGGGTTGATCGTTTCCTTGGGGATGATGTCACGGTTTAAGATACTTCAAAAAATATTAGGTATCTATGTATGGCTGATGCGGGGGACACCGCTGTTATTGCAATTGATCTTTGTTTTTTATGGACTCCCTCTGTTAGGAACAGGGATCGTATTACCACGTTATGAAGCTGCGTTAGTGGCCTTTATTTTGAACTATACAGCCTATTTTGCTGAGATCTTTCGGGGGGGCCTACAATCGATCGATAAAGGGCAATATGAAAGTGCTAAAGTTTTACGTTTGAGTTACTGGCAAACGATCCGCAAAGTCGTAGCTCCACAAGTGATCAAGATCGTGATCCCTTCCATTGGTAATGAAGTGATCAACCTAGTCAAAGACTCAAGTTTAGTTTACGTGATCGGTCTAGGTGATCTCTTGCGGGCCGGTAATGTTGCGACAAGTCGTGATGTGACTTTAGTACCATTATTATTGGTGGGAGCGATGTATTTGATGATGACGGCCTTTTTCACTTATGTTTTGAAAAAGATCGAACAGCACTATAGTTATTGGAAATAAGGAGTGATCAACATGTTAGAACTAAAAGAAGTAACTAAAAAATTTGGCGATAGGACGATTTTAGATCATGTTGATCTAACTGTAGAAGATGGCAAGATCTTATGTATCGTAGGCCAATCCGGTGGTGGTAAGACCACACTTTTACGCTGCATCAGCGGGCTGGAACAAATCGATAGTGGGCAGATCTTGGTGGATGGGATCGCCTTTGATCCATATGTCAATAGCACTAATGATGCGGTGATCGGTGTTGTCTTCCAAGAATATAATCTCTTTCCACATTTGACCGTGTTACAAAATGTGATGTTAGCCCCAATGATGGTCTTAAAAAAAGACAAGAAAAAAATGCAAACAGAAGCCCAAGAACTTTTGCAAAAGTTAGCACTTGAAGATAAGGGTAATCTTTATCCTTGGCAATTGTCTGGCGGACAAAAACAACGGGTCGCGATCGCACGCGCTTTAGCGATGAAGCCACGGATCTTATGCTATGATGAACCCACTTCAGCTTTAGATCCGGGTTTGCGAGACACTGTCAAAGAGATCATTTTGGATCTGAAAAAAGACAAAATGACACAGATCATCGTCACACACGATATTGATTTTGCTGAAGAGATCGCTGATGATATTTTACGTGTAAAACCACTGGCTAATTAAAGGAATTGAGATAGATGAAACGATATTTAAAATTACTAGCGCTTGGTTTAGGTCTAAGTCTCTTATTAGTCGTTTCGGGCTGCAATGATGTCAAAAAAAGAGCAGATACGGTCGATACTTGGCAACAGATCGAGCAAAAAAAGCGGGTCGTGATCGGACTAGATGATAGTTTTGTACCGATGGGCTTTCGTCAAAAAGATGGCAAGCTCGTTGGATATGATATCGATCTAGCTAAGGAAGTCTTTAAATTATATGGGATCACGCCTGATTTCCAGACGATCGATTGGTCAATGAAAGAAACTGAATTGCGTAACCAAACGATCGATCTGATCTGGAATGGTTATACGAAGACGGATGAACGAGCTAAAAATGTGGCTTTCAGTCAGCCATATTTAAAGAACGAACAATATTTAGTAAGTAAAAGAAGCCAACAGATCATAAATGATAGTGCCATGAAAGGAAAGATCTTAGGCTTACAAAGTGGATCTTCAGGCTATCAAGCCTACTTGGATGAACCAAAAGTTTTAAAACAATATGTAAAAGAAACGATCCAATATGATACATTCAACAATGCTTTCATGGATCTAGATGCTGATCGGATCCAAGGCCTATTGATCGATAGTGTTTATGCCAACTACTATATTGCACACAAAAAAGATCCAGCTAGTTATCGGAAAGAAAATGCTGGGTTTGCGTCTGAATCTTTTGTAGTCGGGTTACGCAAAGGGGATAAGACCCTTCAAAAGAAAATCAATGAAGCGTTTAAAGTTTTAAAGGAAAATGGAACGTTAGAGCGTTTAGATCGTAAATGGTTCGGTGAAAATGCCAACTGACCCTGACAGCCTTAAATCTAAGGTGTATACTAGGTTAATGATCATATAATGAGAGGTAGAATTTAATAATGAACACATTAGTTAGTGTGCTGATAGTGATATTACTATTGAACGTTATTACAGCGATCATCACAGTTTTTAAAGAAGAACGTGATATTACAGCAACTTGGGCTTGGTTATTGGTGCTCAATTTATTGCCAGTGATCGGTTTTGGGATCTATCTACTAGTTGGTAAAAAGATCTCCAAAGAAAAGATGTTTGACCTAAAGATGCAAGAACGGCTTGGGATCGCTCAGCTCGTTGAATTGCAAAAAGAACAATGGCAAGATGAAGAACTCTTACCAAAAGGATTGCGTACGCCAGAAGTACGCCAAACGGTCCGCTTGTTGCTTGAAACTGATCAAGCGATCTTGACCAAAAATAATAAAGTCGATATTTACGATGATGGTCATGATAAGTTTGCTAAACTACTAGCCGATATTGATGCTGCAAATCATCACGTTCACTTAGAATATTATTCCTTTTTCAGTGACCGGATCGGTAATAAGATCTTAGCCAGTCTTGAAGCAGCAGCTAAGCGTGGTGTTAAAGTCCGCGTGATCTATGATAGCATGGGCTCGCGGGGGCAAAAACGGCATTTCTTTGATAAATTGGAAAAGCTTGGTGGCGAGGCTGAGCCATTCTTTGCTTATAAGAAAGCTTGGATCCATAGTCCACGGATCAATTATCGTGAGCACCGTAAATTAGCGATCATTGATGGTAAGATCGGCTATATCGGTGGCTTTAACATTGGTGATCAATATCTCAGTCGTTCTAAGAAATTTGGTCATTGGCGCGATACGCATCTCCGCGTTGTCGGTAATGCTGTTATTGCCATGCAATCACGCTTTTTGATGGATTGGAACGCAACGATCAAGAATATTCGCGGTAAAGAACCAGTTAAATATGATGAAAGTTTGTTCCCATTGCAACGACAAAAGGGAAATGTTGGGCTACAGGTCATTTCCTCAGGACCGGATAGTGAAGTTGAAGCGATCAAGAAGGGTTATCTTAAATTGATCAGCGGGGCAAACGACTACATTTACATTCAAACGCCGTATTTGATACCAGACGATTCGGTGTTAGAAGCGTTAGTCGTAGCTGCATTATCTGGGGTCAAAGTCAAGATCATGATCCCTTGTATGCCAGATCATGCTTTTGTTTACCGAGCAACTGAATATTATGCTAAAGTTTTGGTCGACAGCGGTGTCGAGGTTTACACCTATGATGATGGTTTCTTACATGCTAAGACATTTGTCGTCGATTCACAGATAACTTCAGTTGGTTCAGCTAACCTTGACTTTAGAAGTTTTAAATTAAACTTTGAAGCAAACGCTTTTGGATATGATCGTAATTTGGCGCTTAAACTAAAGGAACTTTTTGAAGCTGATCTAGCTAAGTGTACAAAATTAACACCAGAATATTTTGAACGTCAGTCACGTTGGCGTAAATTTAAACAATACTTTTCAAGATTGTTGTCACCGATCTTGTAGGTAAAAGGAAAGAAAGATGAAAAAACACAGAAAAAAGATCATTATTGGGATAATTGGACTATTATTGTTGATCTATGTAGGAGTAAATGGTTATCTTGTTAATTATGCTTTTGTGCGTGATTCAGTCAGGCTGGGGGCACCAGCACCTAAAAAGGCTGAACTTTTGAAGAAAGATCAAGCCTGGTTGGCCCAGACTAAGCAACAAACTTGGACAGAAAAGTCAGCTGATGGTAAGTTGATGTTAAAGGCGCGCTATGTACCTGCTAAAAAAGTGACAAATGAGACGATCGTGATCGCTCATGGTTATCGTGAAAATAGCTTGCTGATGGCAAGTTACATTCGGATGTTTCATGATCTAGGCTACAATGTCTTAGCGCCTGATGATCGCGGAGCAGGTAGAAGTGAAGGCCGCTATATCACTTTTGGTTGGCAAGATCGGCTAGATTATCAAAATTGGCTCAAGCAGCTTATTGCTAAAAAGGGACAAGATTCTAAGATCGGTCTGTTTGGAGTGAGCATGGGTGGTGCCACTGTTATGATGATGAGTGGTGAAAAACTACCTAAACAAGTCAAAGTCATCGTTGAAGATTGTGGTTATTCATCGATCAACGAAGAATTAGGGACTCAATTGAGTGCGCAATTTGGTCTACCTAAAGAACCGATCTTGACGACAGCTAGTTGGATGGCCCAGCCATTTATCGGATTTAATTTCAAAAATGGAAGTGCAACTGAGCAACTAAAACAAAATAAATTGCCGACCTTATTTATTCACGGAAGTAAAGATCGTTTTGTTCCAACGGAAATGGTGTATGAGAATTATCAAGCTAGTGCTGGTAAAAAGAAATTATGGGTCGTAAAAGGTGCAGCCCATGGAATGTCTTATTATCAAGATCCAACGGTATATACTGATAAGGTTGGAGCTTTTGTCGCCAAATATATGAACTAAAAAAGAACAGCCCGATTTTTGGGGCTGTTCTTTTTTAGTTCATCATTACTTTTAGAAGAAAGCACTAAGTGAGCCGAGGATCACACTACCCAGTGTGAAGATCAACATGAGCCAAACGACGACCATGGTGATCTTTTGAAATGTTGTGCGCTTCTTTTTTTCTTTCACGGTACTCGACACCTTTCCGATTTTTACTATACTATACCTTTAAAGGTCAGTTGCTGTCAAATTTCACAGTACAAGTGAGCTATCATTTTCTTTTGCCGAAGCGTTAAGATTTCTTTGTTTTTGATGGGTCTATAATTGATTTGTAGCAAAAATGCTTGGTATAATGGGGGTAATATTTTTAATTGAGGATGGTAGTGATGTTTACAGCGATCGCAACATGGTATATCATGCCAATTGTCATTTTGATCATTTGGATGGCATTGACATTTTTAAAGAAGAATTTCGCTAAATATTGGCCTAAACGCCTAAGGATCATTGATATCATGATGCTTGTATTATTACTAGGGATCCACGGGCTTTCGGTCACTTTAACGGGGCTTTCGTTATTACCGTTTTTAGCATTTGCGGCTAGTGCTTTTGGACTAGTTTTGACAGTGTATTTAGTGTATACCGAAGATGATTTTCGGGTCCGCCGTTTTTTTGTGATCTACTGGCGGACTTTAGATATTTTTATCGTGGGGATGTACATTATTTTATTGTTGATCGAGATCGCAAGCTTTTTAGGTATTATGTGAGTTTAAATGCAAACAAGCTAATATTTAGTAAATATCTAAAACGTTTTATAAAAATCGCGAATTTGTTAGCTATTATTGTGGTTCAAAGTGTGGAACTATGGTAATATCTAATTGTATAACATATTTTAGTACATATTTTGGTGATCGTTTTTAGATCACAGTTATACATTGGGATCAAGAAAGATGAAAGCTGTAGGAATTAGAAAATGACGGAATTTAATCATGTGACTGTGTTATTAGAGGAAGCAGTTGAACAACTCAATATCAAACCAGACGGCGTATACGTCGATTGTACTTTAGGTGGTGGAGGTCACACTAGTTTAATTTTGTCAAAGCTTTCAGATAAGGGCAAATTGTTCTCGTTTGACCAAGATCAAACCGCGATCGATTATAATACCAAACGTTTACAAAATGAGTTAGCTAGCAAAAAGTTGACCTTTATCAAAAGTAACTTTCGTGATCTAAAGGAACGTTTAGCAGAGCAACAGATCGCTAAAGTTGACGGGATCTTATATGACCTAGGTGTTTCTTCTCCCCAATTTGATGTAGGTGAACGTGGCTTTAGTTACCAACACGATGCAACTCTAGATATGCGGATGGATCAAAGTCAAGCTTTGACTGCTAAAACGGTGATCAATGATTGGTCTTACCAAGAACTAGTTCGGATCTTCATGCGCTATGGGGAAGAAAAATTTGCTAAATCGATCGCTCGGCGGATCGAATCCGCTAGACAACAAGCACCGATCGAAACCACCGGTCAATTAGTTGAACTGATCAAAGCTGGGATCCCGGCTAAAGCCCGACGCAAGGGGGGACATCCAGCTAAGAAAGTTTTCCAAGCGGTCCGTATAGCTGTCAATGATGAGCTAGGTGCCTTGGAAGAATCTTTAGATCAAGCTTTTGAAGTGCTTGATGTTGGTGGGCGGATCAGTGTGATCACGTTTCAGTCGTTAGAAGATCGTTTAGTTAAAACGATGTTCAAAGAAAAAGCGAGTTTACCTGAACTTCCCGCTGGATTACCCGTTATTCCGGCTGAACTTGAACCAGAATTTAAATTGATAACACGCAAGCCGATCTTACCGTCAGCAGCGGAACTTGAAGCTAATCATCGGGCGCACTCGGCTAAATTAAGAGCAATTGAAAAATTAAAGTAAAGGATGTGAGACTTTGGCACAAGCAGCAAGAAAACTTGAAACACCTCAAGTAACACAGACAAAAACTAAGCTAGATCAGCAACCACAAAATACAACTGGGCAATTGCGAAAAATGTATTTTAAGCAAGAACGCAATGCAGCGATCGCTTTAGGTGTGTTGTTAGTGGTCATGTCATGTTTGGTGATCTGGTCGAATACAGCTGTGACCAAGACCCAAGCAACGATCCAAGATATCAATCAAAAAGTCTCAACTTTGCAGACTTCAAATGCTAACATGAAAGAGGAGATCAGTGAACTGTCTAGCCGGACACGTTTGATGGGGATCGCCAAGGATGTTGGTTTACAAATGAATGATAAAAACATAAGGAATGTTACCAAATGAGTACTAAAAAACGGCAGATAAATGTAAAACAAGACCCGCGAAATCGCAGTTATTTTGGAAGAGCGTTATTTTTCATCGTCATCATCGTCTTTCTTACATTTATTGGTCGTTTTTTTTATGTGGGTCTGACACACACGGCTCACGGAAAAAATCTGACCAAATTAGCACTGGCGATGTATGCCGAACAAACTGAGATCAAAGCAAAACGTGGGACGATCTATGATGCACAAAATCAACCGATAGCAGAAGATACGACGACTTATTCGATCTATATCGTCTTGTCTAAATCGGCGAAGACGCTTGAAGGTAAACCAGATTATTTGCAAGATTCACAAAAGGCTAAAGCTGCTAAGGTCTTGAGTCAAAATCTAGGGATGAATTACGATGATCTACTCAAGCTCTTTGATGCTGACGATGGTCTCTATCAAGTTGAGCTTGGGAGTAAAGGTAAGCATATTTCAATGGAGACTAAAAAGAAGATCGAGGCCGCTAAGATCAGTGGGATCAAATTTACACCTGCTCAAGCCCGGTTATATCCTAATGGAGTTTTTGCGTCCCACTTAGTTGGGTTAGCGGAAAATGAACAGTCTCACTTAGTTGGGGTCATGGGCTTAGAAAAAGTTTTTGAAAAGCAATTAAAAGGTGTCAACGGAGTCAATAAGCTCGCCATTGATTCACGCGGGACGACTTTACCTAATTCTAAATCGCAAAGTAAGCCCGCTAAAGATGGTGACAATGTTTATACCACTTTAGATACCCGGATCCAGACTTATTTAGAGACTTTGATGAATAAAGCTCAAGAAACTTATAAGCCCAAATCGATGACAGCCGTTTTGATGAATGCCAAGACTGGCGAGATCATTGCGGCGAGTCAACGTCCGACATTTAACCCTCAGACAGGAGAAGGGCTAAATGATATGTGGCGCAATATCTTGTTAGAAGACACCTATGAACCTGGTTCGATCATGAAGATCTTGACGATGGCAGCAGCGATCAATAGTGGAAATTATAATGCCAACGCCACTTTTAAGTCAGGGTCTTATCAGATCGACAATCAACGGATCAATGATTGGAATACGACTGGTTGGGGGGAGATTACCTATCGTGAAGGTTTCATTCGTTCCTCAAACGTTGGGATGGCTAAGCTAGAACAAGCAATGGGAGAAAAGACTTGGCTAAATTACATCAAAAAATTTGGTCTTTTGAAGTCAACAAATGCTGGCTTAGGTAATGAAGCAGCAGGTAGTATCGAATATAAATATCCGATCGAACAAGCTAACACTGCTTTTGGTCAAGGGATAAATGTGACTGTCTTCCAAATGCTACAAGCAATGTCGGCTGTGGCTAATAATGGTAAGATGGTCAAACCTTATCTAGTAAGTAAAGTTGTTGACCCAAATAATGGCAAGACAGTCTTTTCGCAATCACCAACTGTGACCGGAAAACCGATCAGAAGCTCAACTGCTAAAGAAGTCCGTGAAATGATGCAAGATGTTGTAACTGACAAAGACGGGACTGGGACGGCTTACAAGATCGATGGCTATGATGTTGGGGTCAAGACTGGGACGGCTCAGATCGCTAACGAAAATGGAACGGGTTATTTAAGTGGTGAGACTAATTATCTTTTCTCTGTTGCTGGGATGGCACCGATAAATGATCCTAAGTACATTTTATACATCACGATGAAACAACCTAAGACCTTTGCTGATCAGGGGGAAACAGGAATGTTAGCTTCTATTTTTGATCCTTTGATGAAACGAGTCTTGGATGAGGCAAACGACTCAAATGATGAAAAGGTACAGACTAGTGTCCCAGATGTGAAGGAGATGTCACCTAAAGAAGCTAGTGAAGAAGTGACTCAAAGCGATTTAGTACCAGCAGTGGTCGGCGAAGGTAAAAAGGTCATTGAGCAATCACAGACTGCGGGCACGAGCATGTTGACCGGAGAGCGTGTGATCTTAGTTACAAATGGAACACTAACGATGCCAGATATCACTGGATGGTCGCGACTTGATGTGATGAAATTATCCGAGCTGACAGGCATTGACTTAGACGTCCAGGGGAATGGTTACGTTACTAAGCAAAGCGTTGCACCTGGTGAGAAGCTAAGTAAGCAAACAAAATTGACAGTTGAGTTAAAATAAAATAGATAGAAAAAAAGAGGAAGGAAAAATAACATGACTATTTTTCAAATGTTGATCCCGGTGATCAGCAGTTTAGTATTGACTGCTTTATTTACACCGATGTTTATCAACTATGCACAAAAAAAAAAGCAAGGACAAATGATCCGCGAAGAAGGTCCAAGTTGGCACCAAGTAAAAGCGGGTACACCAACGATGGGGGGCTTTGTCTTTAATTTAGCGATCATCGTTACGGGGCTTTGGGTCCCCTTAGGTTTGCACATGCTAAGTCCTAAGATCTTGGTCTTAGACTTTATTTTATTGTTATATGGCTTTTTGGGGTTTTTTGACGATTCTGTTAAGCTATGGAAAAAACAAAATGAGGGCTTGAAGCCTTGGCAAAAATTATTGGGGCAAATAATCGGGGGCTTGATCTTTTTAGCCGTCTATCACCATGAAAAGTTGCCTTTTGCGCTTTCATTTTTTGGACACGAGATCACTTTAGGCTTCATCTATGTATTATTTGTGCTCTTTTGGTTGGTCGGCTTTTCAAATGCGGTCAATTTGACCGATGGGATCGATGGCTTAGTATCAGGTCAAGCGATCATTGCCTTTGGTGCTTATGCGATCATCGCTTATCACCAAGCACAATACGATGTTTTGATCTTCTGTTTATCCGTGATCGGAGCTTTGATCGCCTTTTTAGGGTTTAATCATAAACCGGCTAAGATCTTCATGGGTGATACTGGTTCATTAGCTCTAGGGGGAGCTTTAGCAGCCGTTTCGATCATCTTGCATCAAGAGTTGTCATTGCTGGTGATCGGGATCATCTTTGTATTAGAGACGCTTAGTGTGATCTTACAAGTTGCAAGCTTTAAGTTGACCGGCAAACGGATCTTCAAGATGAGTCCGATCCACCATCATTTTGAAGAATGTGGCTGGAGTGAATGGCGTATCGATCTAACTTTTTGGGCAATTGGCCTAGTAGCTGCGATCATTGCAGTTATGACGATAATTTAATATCAAAGGAAGTCATTAGACATGAAAAATGTGACAGATTATAAGGATAAAAACGTATTAGTCGTTGGTTTAGGGAAAAGTGGGCTCAATAGTGCCTACCTGTTAAAAGAACTCGGAGCCAATGTGACGGTAAATGATAAGAATATTCCAACCGATAAGCAAGTCTTATCTGAGCTGGAAAATGCTGGTATCAAAGTAATTGTTGGCTCACATCCGCTTGCTTTGTTGGATGAAGCGGAATTGATCGTGAAAAATCCTGGGATCCCCTACACGAATCCTTTGATCGCTGAAGCCCAAAACAGAGGCTTTTTGATCATCACCGAACCTGAATTAGCGTATGAGATCGCTGATGCTGATCTAGTAGGCGTTACTGGGACAAATGGTAAGACGACAACGACGACTTTGATCTCCTTGATGTTAAATCATCTAAAGAATAAAAATAAGGCCTATGCTTGTGGTAATATCGGGATCTCAGCCGTTGAAACAGCCAAAAAAGCAACCGTTGACGATATCTTAGTCATGGAACTCTCCAGTTTCCAACTACTAGGGATCACTAAACTCCATCCTAAGATCGCAGTCTTGACTAATATTTACGAAGCACATACTGATTATCACGGTTCACGTGAAAATTATGTCAAAGCTAAGATGCGCTTATTGAAAAATCAAACAAAAACTGATCACTTTGTAGTCAATTTTGACCAAGCTGAATGGCGTGAGCTTAGCCAACAAGCTAAAGCTAAGGTCGTACCATTTTCACGGACAGCTTTTACTAAAGAAGGCGCCTACGAAGAAAATGGGATCTTATATTTCAAAGATGAAGCGATCATGCCTGCTGATGAGATCAAAGTTCCCGGAACACACAACATTGAGAATGCTTTAGCGGCGATCGCAGTTGCCAAACTCATGGGAGTAGCAACAGCTGATATCGTTGAAGTATTGCAGACTTTTTCGGGAGTCAAACATCGAACGCAATATGTGACAACGTTTAATGAGCGCAAGTTTTATAATGACTCTAAGGCAACCAATATCGAAGCAACTGAAAAAGCACTTGCTGGTTTCAAAACACCAGTTGTCTTGTTAGCTGGTGGGCTAGACCGTGGTTTTACTTTTGAGCGTTTAGTACCATATCTAAAAGAACATGTCAGTGCTTTGGTCGTTTTTGGTGAGACCAAAGAATTATTGAAAGAAGCTGGAAAACAGGCTGGCTTAGACCAGATCGTCGAGGCCAAAGATGCAATCGACGCTGTGCCTAAAGCTTATGCTCTTAGTCGACCAGGTGATACGATCTTATTGTCACCAGCATGTGCAAGTTGGGATCAATGGAAGACATTTGAAGAACGTGGCGATAAATTTATCGAAGCAGTAGAAAATTTAGAAAAAAGGGATGAATAGTATGCGACTATTAGTATCTGGTGGCGGAACGGGTGGCCATATCTACCCAGCGCTAGCACTGATCGAAGCTATCAAACAACAACGACCTGACACAGAGGTTTTATATGTTGGGACAACTAAAGGATTAGAGAGTAAGATCGTTCCAAATGCCGGGATCCCTTTTAAAACGATCGAGATCCAAGGCTTTAAACGTTCACTTTCTCCTGAAAATTTTAAGACAGTATATCTCTTTTTAAAGAGTGCGCATGACTCTAAAAAGATCATCAAGGAATTCAAACCAGATGTTGTGATCGGAACTGGTGGCTATGTTTGTGGAGCAGTGGTGTATGCGGCTGCCAAAATGAAGGTCAAAACGATCATTCACGAGCAAAATAGTGTTGCTGGTGTAACGAATAAGTTTTTGAGTCACTATGTTGATAAGGTTGGGATCTGTTTTGATGATGTGAGAGCTGATTTTCCCGCTAAAAAAGTTGTCTTTACCGGTAATCCGCGGGCACAACAAGTAGCAACGATGAAGCCAACAGGGCGCTTAGCTACAGAATACCAGCTTGATCCAAATAAAAAGACGATCTTGATCTTTGGTGGTTCACGTGGGGCCTTAGGAATCAATAATGCTAGCCTAGAAGCAATAGAATATTTCAAAGATCAGCCATATCAAGTATTATTTGTGACGGGACGTGTTCACTATGATAAGATCATGGAAGATAGCCGTGTTAAGGACTTGCCAAAAAATGTAGTGATCAAGCCTTATATTGCGGATATGCCATCGATCTTACCCGAGATCGCTGCGATCGTGGGTCGTGCTGGGGCAACTAGTTTGGCTGAGATCACTGCGCTAGGGATCCCAACGATCTTGATCCCTAGTCCATATGTCACACATGATCATCAAACTAAAAATGCCCAAAGTTTAGTAAATAAAGGGGCAGCTCTAATGATCAAGGAAAGTGAACTTAACGGTAAGGTCTTATTTGAAAATATCCAAGCGATGATGGCTGATCCTAAAAAACAAGCACAAATGGCAGCTAATGCTAAAAAAGCAGGTGTACCGGATGCAGCTGATCGTTTGATCAAGGTGATGAAAGATTTACTAGATTAGTAGTTAGTGAGAGGGGCTGAAGAGGATCAGATTTTGGAAGAAAAAGAAGCCAGTTGTCCCTAACCAGAAACTTCAACCATGGCTCGAAAAACAAGCAAAACGCGGTCAGGATAAGCCAAAACCACCAGCTAAAGATCTGTTCAATGGCAAATTGATCCGATTGACTGAACAGCGCAAAAAAGCATTGCGTCAACAAGCGTTATTTCCGCTAGTCTTTTTTTCGATAATGACATTATTGACGCTTTGTTTGATCTTACCGATCAGTCGCGTTAGATCAGTGACAGTCGATTCAAATGATAAGCAGTTACGCGTGGCAGTCATCAAAGCCAGTGGACTTCATTATTATGAATCTTTGTTCAATGTGTGGTTCAATGCTAGCAAGATCGAAAATAAGATCCAGAGCAAAGTAGGCTTAGTTGAGCAAGCGACATTACGCTATGTAGATGTTAATAATATAGTGATCGACGTAAAAGAAGATCCCCAAGTAGGCTATATTTATCGGAATAATAAGTATTATAAGATCGGAACGACTGGACGACCTTTGAGTGAAGGAACTCCTATAGTAAAGGGCAGTTATCCCGTGTTTTATAATTTTAAAGATAAAGCCAAGTTGAAATTAGCAGTCACAAAAATGCAAGAATTGCCTACCGAATTGAAAAAGTCCGTTTCAGAGATCCACTATGATCCATCTAAAGTAAATCCAAATCGGATCAAGCTTTACATGAATGATGGCAATGAGGTCATTGCTGATCTTTCAACGCTGACAAAGAAGATGAAATATTACCCTCAGATCGCGACAAAAATGGAGCAAAAAGGCATCGTTGACCTTGAAGTTGGGGCATTTTCATACCCAAAAAATTAAGAATTAGAAATAACTAAAATGTTGTGAACTAAATTTTTTATTTTGGGGGGTTGACAAGTAGCCAATTACTATATTTTTGTGTTAAAATTAACCTATTGAATTTAAATAATAAACAATGAGAACATTATTAAAATCATAAGGGAGGCAAATTGATGGGAAACTCTAGTATCTATGTTGGCATAGACATCGGTACGACTTCGATTAAAGTCATAATAGCTGAGTATCTCAAAGACCAGATCAACATAATCGGTTACGGTAATACACGTTCTGCCGGTCTCAATCGTGGAGTGATCGTTGATATTGACCAAGTTGTTAAGGCGATAAAAGAAGCTGTGAAGCAAGCCGAAGAAAAGGCAAATATTCAAATTTCTGAGGTGAGTGTTGGTGTTCCAGCTAATATGCTCCAAATAGAGCGTTGTAAAGGGATGATCGCCATCGGTAACGAAGACGGTAACTCTAAAGAGATCAGTGATATTGATGTTCGGCGTGTGACCGAAGCTGCTTTGGTCCAAAATTTACCACCTGAACGCGATGTGATCGATATTGTTACAGATGAGTTTATCGTTGATGGCTTTGATGGGATCAAAGACCCACGAGGAATGGTCGGCGTCAGATTAGAGATGCAAGGAGTAATGTACACAGGTCCTAAGACGATCTTACATAATACTCGTAAATGTATCGAACGGGCAGGGTTAAAGGTCAAAGATATGATCGTAGCCCCACTTGCATTATCTCAAGTTGCATTGACTGATGGCGAAAAGGACTTTGGAGCGATCTTGATCGATCTTGGTGGTGGGCAAACAACGGCTGCTGTGATCCACGATCATCAATTGAAGTATACTTATGTTGATCAAGAGGGTGGCGATTATGTGACCCGTGATATTTCGATCGTCTTGAATACTTCGATCGAGAATGCTGAGATCTTAAAACGAAATTATGGCTATGCCGATGAAACATTAGCTTCAAGTGAAGATACTTTCCCAGTAACTGTTGTGGGACAACAAGAGCCAGAGATGATCACTGAAGAATATTTAGCTCAGATCATTGAAGCTCGTTTACAGCAGATCTTTGGTAAACTGAAAGCTGATCTAGATCGGATCAATGCTTTACAGTTACCGGGAGGGATCGTCTTGACTGGTGGCTTAGCTGCCTTGCCAGGTGTCAAAGAATTGGCCCAAAAAGTCTTTGGGGTCAATGTTAAAGTTTTTATTCCTCAAGAGATGAATTTACGATTTCCATCTTTTGCACAGGTCATTGGGATCGTAGAATACGTCACGCAAGAAAATGAGATCGATCAGATCATCAGACGAACGCTCGACGGTCAAGAATTCATCAGTAAACCAAAAGTAAACCAGATCGATGAAGATGAACAACAAGATGTCGAGACTGATTTTGATCCAGTAGCTGATGGGTATGATACACCTAGGGATAAAAAGAAAGAAGATAAACCTAAGAGAATGGATCGATTCAAGGCGATATTTGATAAATTCTTTGACTAAAAGATTAGGAGATGGAGGAATACAGAATGGAATTTGCATTAGACGCAGATCAAATGGAACATGGTGCCACAATTAAAGTTATTGGTGTTGGTGGCGCTGGTGGTAATGCGGTCAACCGTATGATCGCCGATGATGTTAAAGGGGTAGAATTTATCGTTGCGAACACAGATGTGCAGGCATTGAAAAATTCTAACGCAGAAACAAAGATCCAATTAGGACCTAAATTGACTCGGGGATTGGGGGCAGGTGCTAACCCTGAGATCGGAAGTAAGGCTGCTCAAGAAAGTGAAGAAGCCTTAGCGGAAGCCTTGAGCGGGGCCGATATGATCTTTGTCACGGCTGGTATGGGCGGTGGCACTGGTACTGGTGCTGCCCCTATCATTGCTAAGATCGCTAAAGAGCAAGGTGCTTTGACGGTCGGGGTCGTGACGCGTCCATTTAGTTTTGAAGGTCCAAAGCGTGCTCGTTTTGCTGCTGAAGGTGTGGCAAAGATGAAAGAGCATGTTGATACTTTAGTTATCATTGCTAACAACCGCTTGCTTGAGATCGTTGATAAGAAAACCCCGATGTTGCAAGCTTTCCAAGAAGCTGATAACGTGCTACGTCAAGGTGTGCAAGGGATCTCTGATCTGATCACTTCACCAGGGTACGTGAACTTGGACTTTGCTGACGTTAAGACAGTGATGCAAAATCAAGGGTCTGCTTTGATGGGGATCGGTTCTGCTAACGGCGAAACCCGGACCGAAGAAGCAACTAAGAAAGCTATCTCTTCACCATTGCTCGAAGTTTCGATCGACGGTGCAGAACAAGTCTTGTTAAACATTACTGGTGGCCCAGATCTAAGCTTATTTGAAGCTCAAGCTGCTTCAGATATTGTTTCCCAAGCAGCTACAAGTGATGTCAATATCATCTTTGGGACTTCGATCAACGAATCTTTGGAAGATAACGTAGTCGTGACTGTGATCGCAACTGGGATCGATAAAAAGAAAAAAGAAAATAGCGCATCTAAAGTTGTACCACCACGAACGTTCAATACACCAACGCCAAGTGCACCAGAAAACAACGCGGCCACACGATCAGCACAAAATAATGATCCATTAGGTGATTGGGATCTTTCCCGTGAGATCAACGGTACAAGAAAAGCAGCGCAACAACGTGAGACTGAATTTCAAAATGTTGAGAAGAAGGATTTTAACGTCTTTGGTTCCAATTCTTCAGCTGAACAAAGTAGTGACGAAGACGATTTAAATAATCCACCATTCTTTACTCGGCGCCGTCATTAAGACAAGGAGGCTGAAAAATGTCATTTTCAAGCAAACTCAGTAGTTTCTTCAGCGTAGATGATGATTTTGAAAATTACGAAGAAGAGCCACGTGAGGAAAGTTATCCAGGGTCTAAAGCTACCACTGAAAGTCGAGATGAGAGAAACGTAATGGCTTTGCACAATGAACGTCGGCCACTTGAAAAGAAGATCATGCTGTTTGAACCTCGGATCTTTTCTGATGTTAAAGCGATCGCTGGCAAGCTTTTGGCGGGGCAAGCAGCTGTCGTTAATTTTCAAAGGATCGATGATGAGCAAGCACATCGCGTAGTTGATTTTCTTTCAGGCGTAGTTTTTGCAGTCGATGGTGAGATCCAACGCATCGGTGAACAGATCTTTTTATGTACTCCGCATGATTTTGAAGTTGAGGGCAACTTGACTGATACGATGCGTAATGGTGATTATAAGTACAATTAAGGAGAATAATTTGGGAATATTAAGTCTTATCAGTAGTTTATTTAGTTTGTACTCTTTTTTGATCATCGCCTATTGTTTATTATCTTGGTTTCCAGGAGCTTATCAAACGCAATTAAGCCAATTATTGATCAAAGTGTGCCAACCATATTTACGGTTATTTGATTTTATTC